>Ga0272442_10011275_pt1 | contig 10911 bp, 7 predicted proteins | sample SSMForm2O_FD_200262 | JGI IMG/M metagenome (GOLD analysis project Ga0272442, IMG submission 200262) | Marine sediment archaeal communities from Little Sippewissett salt marsh, Falmouth, MA, United States - SSM-Form-2O | ecosystem: Environmental > Aquatic > Marine > Wetlands > Sediment ... | reverse complement strand
GGTCAGCGAACCCGCCACCTCGACCGCATCGACGACGATGCCCGTGGTGTACAGCGTGTATTCGTAGAACGAGGGGTACCAGGGAACGACACCCTCGGGATCGACATCATCGATCGTCCCCACGACGAGCACGCGGTCACCCGGCGCCAGGTTGTCCAGACCCTGATCCGTGGCGATGAAGCCTGAGAATGTCATCCCGAACTCCTCGGGCCAGTCCGCGGCGGCCGGCGCCGCCGCCATCAGGACCACCGCCACCATTGCCAGCAGGAATCCGCTCCGCATGATGATGCTCCCTCCACGTCTCGACAGGACCGGCTTCGCCGGCGGATCGCCGTTGCGAAGCAATCAATTCTAGCACCATCGGCATTCGAGATCACGGCGAATCGCCGAGAAGAGAAGTGCAAGGCGCCCCCCGGCCTGCGCCGCTGAAGGTGTCACGCGGATGTGCCGTACATCGGCAGGCGCCTCGCCGCAGCGTGGCGATCAGCGGCGGCGCAGGCTGCCCAGGACCAGGCAGAGCACCGACACGGTGATGGCGGGGATCACCTCGTCGACGCCGCCCAGCCAGGTGCCGGCCAGCCGCGACGCCAGCCACTCCTTCCACAGGAGCGTCGTCACGACGCCGCCGGCGATGGAGGCCACGGCGCCGGTCCGCGTGGCGCCGCGCCAGAACAGCGCCGCCAGCAGGGCGGGCGTGATGGCCGCGCCGTAGATGGTGTAGGCGTACAGGGCGCGCTCGAAGAAGCCCTCCGACGCGGCGAAGCCCCGCGAGACGAGGTAGGCGACGAAGCCGAGGCCCAGCACCACCAGGCGGCTGGCGAGCACCAGGCGCCGCTCGCCTCGCGCGGTGTTCGTGCCGTCCGCCGCGCCGTCGGCGTCCCCGGCAGCGGCCGCGTCAGGCTCCGCGCCGCCGCCCCCTCCGCGCCGCCGCAGCCAGATGTCGCGCACCAGCGTCGTGGCCGGCACCAGCAGGTAGGAGTCCGCCGTGGAGATGATCACCCCCACCAGGGTCGTCAGCAGCACGGCGCCCAGCAGGGGCGGCAGGAAACGCGCCGCCGCGAAGACCAGCACGTGCCGCCCGTCGGCCGCGTCGGGGATGAGACTGGCGGCCACCCAGGCACAGGCGATGATGAGCAGCTCCACCACGGCCACGGCGAAGACCAGCCCCGTCGTGGCGCGCGCGGCGCCCCGCGCGTCGCGGCAGGCGCTGAAGCGCTGGAACATGTTGGCGTCGCCGAGGACCAGCAGGAAGGGCGGCAGGCAGAAGTTGACCACGTCCAGGCCCGACCAGACGCCCCACAGGTGCAGGTGGTCGGGACGCCCGGTGGCCTGGAAGGCCGCGGCCATCCCCGCCATGCCGCCCGCCTTCGCCCAGAGCACGGGCAGGGCCACGGCGAAGGCCAGGGTCATGACGATGCCGTTGGCCACGTCCGTGTAGGCCACGCTGAGCAGGCCGGCCAGCATCGTGTAGGCGACGATGAAGGCGGCGGCCAGTGCCGTGGCGGCCGCGTCGGAGAGCAGGGGCTCGCCGGCGCCGTCCACGAGGACGGTGCGCAGCACGGCGCCGCCCGCGTTGTACTGGTAGCTGACGATGACCAGGTAGGCGACGACCAGGGCCAGGGCGCTCAGGACACGCGGCAGATCGCCGAAGCGCCGACCGATGATCTCGGGCACGGTCCAGCCACCCTGACCGCGCACACGGCCGGCCACGCGCGTTAGCAGGGCGATGCCCAGCACGCCGCCCAGGGGCAGCAGGAAGGCGGCGGCGCCCGTCTCGTAGGTCTTGCCGGCGTTTCCCAGCACGGAGCCCGTGCCGATCCAGGTGGCGAGCATGGTGCCCACCAGCACCCAGGGCGTCAGACGCTGGCCGGCCACGGCGAAGTCGGCCTGGGTGCGCAGGCGCCGGGCCTTCCAGATGCCCACGCCCAGCAGGGCGACCAGGTAGACGAGGATGACGGCGAGGTGGGTCACGGCCACTCCCACGCGGGCCGACACGGCTCCGCGCGGGCCCAGCATAGCGGATGCTGGACTTCCGGGCGAGACCCATCGCAGTCCGCGACGGCCCCGTGTTCCTTTGGTTTCCCATCATTGACGCGAGCACCTGGCGGTCCGGGGCATGTCCGTTGCGTGGTCCGGCGCGCGGCGGGGGGACGGTCCGCCCGCCGGCACGAAACGACGGGACGCGAATGGACAGGATCGGATCGAACAAGGGAAAGGTCTGGGTGATCCCGGACGAGCCGCCCGAGGAGCTCGACCAGAAGGAGCTGGCGGCGGTGACGATCGTCCCGGGATCGCCCTACGCGTCCGCGGCGGGGCTGCGGCCCCCGCGCCCGGTGCAGGCGGGGCGGGAGCCCGCGCGCGGCCTCGACTGGCAGCCGCCGGCCGAGCCGGAGACCGAGCCGGCGACGCCCCTGCCCGCCTGGCTCCAGCTCCTGGCCGCCTACCTGCCCTCGGGCGCGGTCCTGCACCTGTTCACCAGGGGCCGGCGGCGCTGGATCTGGTCGTCCGTCAGCCTCGCCGCCCTCGCCTGGTGGCTCGTGATCCTGGCGCTCTGGCCGCGCCTGGCCGCCGGCGGCGGCCTGCCCTTCGCCGTCTGGACCGTCGGCAGCGCCGTCGCCCTCCTTGCCGGCTTCGCCGGCTGGGGCGAGGCGTTGCGCGTGGCGGCCTCCGACCGCCGCCTGCGGCCGGCGCGCCTGCCCCGCTGGCTGCGCCGCCGCGGCGCGGCCTGCCTGCTGGGCCTGGCCGTGCCGGGTCTCGGGCTGCTGGCGTCGGGCCGGCCCAGGCGCGCCGCCGCGGCCCTGTGGATCGCGGGCCCGTGGACGCTCGCCTTGCTGATCCTGCTGCGAGCGCGCGACCTGGTAATGCTCAACGCCGGCGCCGGCGCCCACGCGCTGCCCGGCGCGGCGATCGACCTCGCCGTCCTCGGTGCCATGATCACGCTCGGGATCTTCAGCGCCGCGTGGCTGGGCGGCGCCCTGGAGAGCATGCGCCTGGTCGGCGACCGCCGCGTCATCGCGCGCGTCGGGCGCAGCGACGGCATCCTCCTGGCGCTGGTCGTCACGCTGGCCGGATTCTTCGTGAGTACGGGTCCGTCCATACTCGCCCGCCAGTGCGACCGCACGGCGCGCGGGCTCGAGGAGGACGGCCTGTGTCTCGCCGCCCTGCATGCCCAGCGCGCCGCCATGCACCTGGCGCCGGCCGAGCCGGAGTACGCCCTCGAGGCCGCCGCCCTCTACGATGCCCTCGGCCGCTGGGGCGAGGGCGCCGCGCTGCGGGGACTGCTGCGCGAGCGCTACCGCCTCGTCGCCGAGGCATGGCCCGTCGCGCCGCGTCAGCCCGCCGCGCCGCGAGATCCGCAGCCGAGTGCGGTGCCGGATCAACAGCCGAATGGACCGCCGGACACCAGGCCGGGGGCGCCGCTCGGCGACGTGCCGCCGGACACGGCGCCGAACCTGGTGCCGGTGGCGGCCGCCGATCTCGCGCCCGGCTGGGACACACTACACAGCCTGTACTAGGTCGCCACGTCGGTGCCCGCCTTCGCATGCCGACGGCCGGTCGCGGCACCGGCTCGAACACCTGACATCATGGGCGGGCGGTTCCTTGTCCCCTCAGAACAGCGACTTGAGGCGGCTCCACGTCACGCCGTGGACCACGGTGACGCCGAGGCCGTCGTCGACCTGGTAGATGGTGTCGTTCGTGTTGACGGCGATCCACAGGAACTCGCCGTCGTGGGCGATGCCGTTGGGCGAGCCGCCGCCGTCGGGGCAGACGAAGGAATCGACGATGGCGCCGTCATCCGGGTCGATCTGGTAGATCAGGGCGCCGCCCGACATGTTGTTGTCGGAGACCCAGATGTACCCCGCGCCGCAGGCCAGGCCGTAAGGCGACGTGCCGGGCGCGTCGTAGTAGCCGATGGGATTGCAGAGCGCGTCCAGCTCCCAGATCTTCTCCGGTCCCCGCGAGTCGGCGAGCCAGAGGCTCGCGCCGTCCCAGCCCAGGCCCAGCGCCTGCGGGTCGTCACCGGGCGCCGGGTACTCCGCGATAACGGCGCCGGTGGTGGCGTCCATCTTGATGATGGCGTCGCCCGACAGGTCGCTCTGCCAGAGATACTCGCCGTCGTAGGCGAGACCCTGCGGCGAGCCCCCCGCGTAGGGGATGACCGCGAGCACGGCGCCCGTCGCCGGATCGAGCTGGTAGATGTTGCGCTCCTCGGTCGGCGCGAAGATGACCTGGTACAGCGTCCCCTCCACCCACGCGAGATCGGCGGTGTTGGCCCCCGCGCAGGGGATCGTGTGCAGCACGTCGCCAAGCTCGGCGAGAGCCGGCGCGACGCAGAACGCGCCCGTCATCGCGACGGCGATCGTCGCGAACAAGAGCTTGTTGCGAAGCCTCATTGCTGGACCTCCTCCTCCAGGATGCGGGCACGCCTCCCGTGGCGCTTCGTCGCGTGATAAGTGGAGTGATTACGTTGCTGCGCCGTGCGGCTTCCGCGGTGCCCGTGTGCCATTCACTAGTATAGCACCGGCTCGCGGACCGGCGGGGCAACTCGTTCCGGACAGCGGCTCAGCGCGGCTCCCGCCAGTCGGCGCTGTCCGCCTCTTCGGCGCCGGAATACAGGGCGGTGCTCAGGTCATGCCTGCCGATCGATGCATCGCACGAGGCCTCCGAAGATCACCCGCATGCCGTGGCCCCGCCACAGCGGCACCGCCGGCTCGTCACGGGCCGCCAGGGGTTGCTCCGCGCTGGCGAGGGCCAAGGAGGCGAAGTGGCCGATCTTCCCCAGCTTCTCGCTGCGGTCGGCGATCTTCTCCAGGTTCGCGGGCGGTCCCGGCCGCCCCGCCGGATAGCGGGCGCACCGCACGACGACCCACTCCAGCTGCTTGCTATCGCCGACGAACCACAGGGAGGGATTCACCTCGGGGCAGTTCTGCCAGGACGTGACCTCATACCCCTTCTCCGCGAGATGCATGCGCACGAACTGCACGGCCGTGCCGTGCACGTCCCACGGAGTCATCTCGATCTTCTCGTCGGTGACGAGGGCGGGGGGATCCACGGACTGCCTCGTGTCGACGTCGACGAGTCCCCAGCCGGGCGCGGCCGGCTCCCAGGCGCCGCTCGTCAGCCGCCACTTCATGGGCATCAGGCAGGCGTGGCCCCCGTTCTCCCTGGCGACCCAGCGCAGGCCGCAGGATCCCGGGGCCCGGGACGCGGCCGGCCCGAGTCGAAAATCGCCATTGACAGCGGCAAAGTATCAGCCTAGTATATATCTAACCGATATATAACGAAAGGATGCCCAGTGCCTGCGAAGAACGCCAGCCGGTACGTATTCCTCGGGCTCCTGGACTGGGAGCCCATGTCGGGATACGACATCAAGAAGGTCGTGGAGCACAACATCCGGGACTTCTGGCACGAGAGCTACGGGACCATCTATCCCACGCTCAAGAAGTTCGTCGCGGAGGGGCTCGCCGAGAAGACGGTGGAGAGGCAGGAAGGCAGGCCCGACCGGGTTGTCTACCGCATCACACCGGCGGGGAAGCAGGAGCTTCTGGAATGGCTGAAGCAACCCGTGGAGGTCCGCCGGGCGCGGGATGAATTGCTGGCGAAGTTCATCTTCGGATACCTGGTGTCCAAGAAGACCAACATCGAACAGGTCGACAAGTATCGCCGGGAACGCGAGGAACGCCTCCAGTGGTACCGGGAGATGGAGACCCTGCTGAAGAAGACCCGGCTCCGGAGCCGGAAGAAGCTCCTCGAGTACCTGACCCTCCGGCAGGGTGTCCACATGCTGGAGGCCCGCCTCGACTGGTGCGATGAAGTGCTGACCGCCCTGCGGAAGTATCGAGGCGATTGAACAGACAAAGGCGCGGCCCGGCGATCGGCGGACCGACTAGAACGAGAGGACATGATGAACGCAAACACCTTTCCCCTTCGGCGCCCCTACCTCTTCGCCGTGCTCATGCTGGCGACCGTACTCGTGGCGGGAATCCTGGCGGTCGCGGCGGCCGAGGTCGCGAATCTGTCCGTCGTCGCGCACTGGAGCGCGATGAGCGCGGCGCTGGCCCTGATCGGGGCGCTGCTGCTCACGCGCCTCGGCTGGTGGCGCCGCGCCGGCTTTCGCCGCTCCGAACGGCCCGGCCTTCACTTTCTCCTGTGGCTGCCGCTGTGCCCGATCCTTGTCTGGAACCTCAGCCAGATCCAGGTCGCCGAACTCGCGAGCCCGACCCGCATGGTCCTGTTGCTCGCCCTGACCGCGCTGGCCGCCTTCGTCGAGGAGGTCTTCTTCCGCGGCCTGATGCTACGCGCCCTCGAGCCCCGGGGGCTCTGGAGGGCCGCCTTGCTGCCGGCCCTCCTGTTCGGCGCCATGCATGCATTCAACGGCATGTTCGGTCTCGATTGGCACATCGTAGCGGGCCAGACGGTCTATGCGATGGCGATCGGATTCGCCTATGCAGCCTATGTCCTCCACACCGGCCTGATCTGGCCGGTGATCCTCGTGCACGCCCTGGCGAACCTCGCCGACCTGATCGATCAGGAGGTCGTCCTTCAGGGTGATCCTCCCGGAGAGGCCGACCTGTTGCGGTGGCTCGTCTACGCGGTCTTCTTCGCCGCCTACGGGATCTGGGTGTTGAGGAGGACGACTCCGGCTCCGTCAACTGCCGATTGACATCACCTGTGAGGCCACCCCCCAACGCGACGCGGCCGCCCGTGAGGGCGGCCGCGTTTTCAGTGGCCTTGCGGGTGGAGGCGGCGGGAATCGAACCCGCGTCCGAAGAGACATCCACCGGTGCCTCTACATGCTTAGTCCGGGTTTGAATCTCGCCGCGAGGGAGGACTCCGGACGGACCACCTCGCGGCCAGCCCGATGTTTCTCGCCGCGCGACCTCGGGCCCAGCCGCGCGACCAGCCGCAGAGTATGATGCCCGACCGCCGTCCCTGTGGCGCAGGCGGCGGAGGCAGGTCACCTAGCTAGCTAGGCGGCCAGAGCGAAGTTGTCGTTCGCAATTAAATTGGTTTCCGATGCTTGGTGACGGGGGTGGATCGGAGTTCCCCGGCATGCAGCTCCGGCTTCTCGAATCCCCGTCGAAACCAGGTCGCCCCCGATTTCTCAGGCTTGAAGCCACGCGAAGAATCTAGGCGCGCCGCGGTCTCCTGTCAACTCGCCGGGCCCTCGTCCTCGAGGCTGGAGACGAACTCGATGTAGCGGTCCAGGTCATCCTCGCCGCGCGTGCCGGCGCCCGTCGTCTCGGGCAGCGCGGCGGCCTGCGCCTCGATGGCCGCGAACAGCTCCTCCGGGTCGATGGGCTTGGCCACGTAGCCGTCCATGCCGGCCTGCAGGCAGCGGTCGCGGTCGCCCTGCATCGCATGCGCCGTCAAAGCGATCACCGGCAGGTGCTCGCCGCTGGCCGCCTCCCGCTTGCGGATGGCGGCGGTCGTCTCGTAGCCGTCCATCTTTGGCATCTGTACGTCCATCAGCGCCAGGTCCCAGCGCTCGCGCTCCAGGGCGGCCAGGGCTTCCTCGCCGTTCTCGGCCACGCCGACGCTGTGCCCCCACTTCTCCAGGAGCCGCGCCGCCAGGCGCTGGTTGACGAGGTTGTCCTCCACCAGCAGCACACGCAACGTGCGCCGCGCCCGCATGCCGCGCTGCCCCTGCAGGCTGGCCAGGCCGCTGGCGCCGTCCCTGATCACCGGCAGTTCGCCCAGGGACGTGAACAGCACGTCGAGCAGGTCCAGGGGCAGGGCCGGCTTGGTCAGGTAGGCCGGCAGGTCCAGCTCGTGGCAGCGGATGGCCTCGCGCCGGCGCCCGGCCGAGGCCAGCATCAGCACCGGAATGGCGCGCAGGGTGAGATCGTTCAGCAGGCGCTGCGCGAGGTCGAAGCCGCTCATGCCGGGCATGTCGCCGTCCACGAGGACCAGCCGCGCGTCGAGCCACTGCTCCTTCTCGCGGTTCAGCTTCTCGAGGGCCTCCGGGCCGCTGGCCACGGCCTCCACCTTGAGGCCCAGCCCGCCCAGCGTCTCCACGAGGATCTGCCTGCTGGTGGCGTTGTCGTCCACCACCAGCAGGGGCAGGCCGCGCAGCTGGGGCAGGCGCTCCTCGTCCCGGTCCAGACCCAGGCCGATCTTCCCGAAGCGGGCGCTGAAGTGGAAGGTGCTGCCGACGCCCACCTCGCTGTCCACCCACAGGCGCCCGCCCATCAGGGAGACGAGGTGGCTCGAGATGGCCAGGCCCAGCCCCGTGCCGCCGTGGCGGCGCGTGGTCGAGCCGTCGGCCTGCTCGAAGGCGCGGAAGATGCTGTCCTGCTTCTCCGGCTGGATGCCGACGCCCGTGTCGCGCACCATGAAGTGCAGGCGCAGTTCGTCGTCGGTCTCGCTCTCGACCTCGGCGCGCACCAGGATCTCGCCCTCGCTGGTGAACTTGATGGCGTTGCCGACCAGGTTCACCAGCACCTGCCGCAGGCGGCCGCAGTCGCCCACCAGCGCGTCGGGCACGGACACCGGCACCTGGGCGAGCAGCTCGAGGCCCTTGTCGTCGGCGCGCATGCCGAGGGTCTTGAGGATCCCGCCCAGGCAGTCGGACAGGCTGAACTCGCACTGGTCGATGCTCAGCTTGCCGGCCTCGATCTTCGAGAAGTCGAGGATGTCGTTGATGATCCCCAGCAGGCTGTCGCCCGACTGCTTGACCAGCCGCAGGTATTCGCGCTGCTGGCTGTTCAGCTCGGTGTCCAGGGCCAGCTCGGTCATGCCGAGGATGCCATTGAGCGGCGTGCGGATCTCGTGCGAGACGTTGGCCAGGAACTCGCCCTTGGTGCGGCTGGCGCTCACGGCGTCGTCCTTGGCGCGGCGCAGGGCCTCCTCGGCGCGCATCCGCTCGGTCATGTCCACGATGATGCCGCGCAGGCCCACGGCCTGCTTCTCGTGGAAGACGGGCGTCGACGAGATGAGGACCGGGAACCGCTTGCCTTCCTTCGTGCGTGCCGTGAACTCGTGGGAGTACTCGTCGCCCTCGCCGCCCGCCAGGGCCTGCGCGAACTCCTCGGCCAGGCGCTCGCCCTCCTCCTCGGCGATGACGTCGCCGATGGTCAGGCCCTTCTCCAGGTCCGCAAGCTCGTAGCCGAAGGTGACGAAGGCGCTCGCGTTGACGTAGCGGACACGCCCCTGGGCGTCCACCTCGAAGACCGGCAGGGGCAGGGCGTTGATGAAGTTGCGCAGGTGCTCCTCGCTGACGCGCTGCCGGGCCTCGAGCTTCTTGGCCGACGTCACCTCGGCCATGAGCTGCTCGCTCTTCTGCTGCGCGTCGCGCTGGGCGCGCTCGGCGGCTTTCGCCCGGTCGACCAGGTCCCGCGCCCGGCGCCGCGCGCCGGCCAGGGCCGGCAGCGGCATCAGCACCAGGGCGAGCAGAGCGCCTGCCAGCGCCGGCAGGCGCCAGACGGGGCCGGCCAGCGCCCGCTCGCGGACGGCGTTCAACACACCGGCCGCCATCGTCGCGGACGCCTCGTCGCCATTCACGACGGCCTCTGCGGCCGGCACGTGGTCCGCGGCGACGACGCCGGCCACCAGGCCGCCGTGCGCGCCGCCGCCCGGGCAGCGCACGACCAGAGCGAGGCCCTCGCCGCCGGGCAGGGTCACGGCCTCCTCCTGCGCCGCGACGTTGCCCAGGTTCTCCCGCGCGGCGAGGCGCTGCACCAGCGCGGGCGAGCCCGCGGCGGCCAGGATCCCGCCCTTGCCGTCCAGCAGGACCAGGGCCCGCCAGGCGGAGTGCCGGCCCAGGCGCTCCGCGAAACGTTCGTGCAGGCTGGCGCGCGCGTCCTCGCGCCGCCCGGACGGCGCGGCCTGCGACCCGCCGCCGCCACCGGCGGCGACACCCACGAGGCCCGCCTCAGGCGATGCGGGCAAGGACGCGCCGGCCATGATGGTATCGGTGCGGGCGATGCCGGCAGCCGCGGCGCCCGCGCTGTCGCTCGCCGCGGCCTGGATCGCGGTGGGCGACGGCGCAGCGGACGTGTCATCGGACCGCGCCGCGGGCGGCGCCTCGGGCTCGCCGCCGGGCTGCCCGGCCGCGGGCGGCGCGGCGGGCGCCTCTGACTCGGATCCGGTGCCGGGCGCCTCCGGTTCGGATCCGTCGCCGGGCGCGTCCGCCGCCTCCGGCTCGGACGCGGGCGCAGAGGACGGCTCGCCGGCGGCGGGCGCGGTGGACGACTCATCGACGGCAGACTCGCCGCCGGCAGGCGCGCCGGCCGGCTCGTCGGCGGCGGGCGCCCCGCCCGTCTGCCGGGCCGCGGACCGGTCCGCCTCGGACTCCACCGGCGCGGGCGGCTCCATGGCCCGCCGCGCCGGCGACTCCGCCGAGGGCCCGGCGGCCGGGGCGCCTGGCGCCGGCTCCTCCGGCGCGTCCGCCGCCGCGAGCAGGGCGCGCGCCTCGCCGGATCCTGCCAGGTCGCGCAATTCGCCACGGCACTGCGCGAGGAAGGCATCCATCTCGGCTTCGAGGGACGCCGCCTGCTGGTGCGCGCTCTCCCCCCGCGCCGCCGGAGCGGCGGACTGCGCGGCCGGTTCCGTGTCCACCCACAGGGCGGCGGCCCCCGCGAGACAGGCCAGGAAGGCCAGAAGCAGCGTGTAGAGCAGGATGCCGCGGCGACTTTCGGGTGCGAATCGTTCGAGGAAACTGGGCATCGTTCACCATCGTGACGGTTTGCGGGTCCGGTGATCCCGTTCCGGGACGGGAATTCCCCTTCCGGGAATGCAAATCCGCCACCAATCCCGGCCGGGCGGGACCCGTGATCCCGCCGAGCGAGGATGGGAAAGGATGGGAAACGACGGTCTGCCGACGGGAGCGACGGGCAACCGGCGCGCGCCGGGGCGCGGCGCGGCGCCGTTCCCGACGCGCGCGCCGGGCGTGCAAAACGCGCCGGGTAC
>Ga0272442_10011274_pt1 | contig 10912 bp, 1 predicted proteins | sample SSMForm2O_FD_200262 | JGI IMG/M metagenome (GOLD analysis project Ga0272442, IMG submission 200262) | Marine sediment archaeal communities from Little Sippewissett salt marsh, Falmouth, MA, United States - SSM-Form-2O | ecosystem: Environmental > Aquatic > Marine > Wetlands > Sediment ... | reverse complement strand
AACCAGCGGGGCGCATCGGGCGCGTTGCTCAAATTCGAACGCTGTAACAACAACACGGTGTCGCACAACCTGGTTTACGGCAACGCGAACCCGCTGGGCGACTGTATGTCCATCCATTGGTCGTCGCACAACACTTTCGAACATAACGAACTCCACGGACCCGCCGAGAATGGGCTCTACCTGCGCGCCTACAACGGCGTGTACGAATGGGAACCGCTCACGGCGTTCAATACGCTGCGTTACAACTACATCCACGACATCGACGGCATTGCGATCCAGTGCCGCGACGGCGTGTACTTCAATGAGGTGGCGTACAACGTGCTGATCGACAATGACGGGCCGGCCATCCAATCGGACGGATTGAACGGGCGGGGCGCCACCGGCACGAAGATCTGCAACAATTTCATCTACAACACGGGGGCCGCCAACGGGATTCACGTGTTTGCGGCGACGTACCAGAACGAAGAGGTGGCGGTGAAGAACAACATTGTGATGTCTGAGAACGGGGACTGCCTGCTCATCGATGCCAACAGTTGTGCGTCCGGCACGGAGAGTGACAACAACTGCCTGTTCAAATATGGCGGTTCTGGGCTATATGTGGTTGTGAACGGAAACAGTTATTCGAGCCTGGCGGCGTACCAAGCCGGGAATGCGTACGGTCTGGACACCCACTCGATCGATGCGTATCCGGGGATTCTGAACGATCCGCCGGACGCACCCGAGGACGTGCAGCTCATGGCCGGTTCCCCGTGTGTGGACGCGGGGACGACCGTATCGTTGTCGATCTCGCAGGATTTCTTCGGCCTTTCGGTACCGGTAGGCAGCGCGCCGGATATCGGCAGTGCGGAGAGCGATCCCATCGTGGACTCGGATGGGGACGGACTCAGCGATGACTTCGAGGGGGATGGGGATCCGGACGGGGATGGGGTTCCCAACTACTTGGATTTGGATTCCGACGGCGACGGTGTGTCCGATGAACTGGAGAGCGTCCTGGGCTCGGATCCGTATGATGCCGGGCAGCCCGATACGCTCGGATTGGACGGGCTGCTGCCGGTTCTCGCGCTTCTGGCAGCGGGGTGCTGGGTGCTGCGCAGGGCAGGGCGGCTAAGCGCCTAAGCGAAGCCAGCCCTCTGACCGGGGGGGCGACAGCACCGGAGGCAGCCCGCGGGCTTGTCTGAACTTCGGTGCTTGGCGCCGACATCTATCCGTTCATTGCATCCTGCGCACGGCGCGTTGTCTTGGGGGCTTGCGACCTGCTTGAGAAGTCCCGTTGGGCATGCATGCGCTTTGACCGCATTGAGAGAAGGCGGCCCCCTCGGGTTTTCACCCGGGTCAGGCCGCCTTCCCAGGACCGGTAAAGCAGGCTATCCCTACGGCCCAACCCCGCCTGAGGCGGATTCAGGCCGGCTCCCGGCTCACTTACTCAGCGCTGTATGCGGCGATCTCGGCAATCTGGCGATCCATCGCACGGCGGATGGTCTTGCGCATCTCCATGACTGCCGGTGCGGCCTTGGTGCGCAGGCGCCGGTCGGGGATCTTGCGCCGGTCTTCATGCCAGACACCGTCCTTGTCCTTGTAGTAGCCGGACCAGCAGACCATGCCGAACATCGGGCCGGCCTCGGTCTGGAGCAGGAGTGCGGTCCGGACGAAGATCCGTTTGCGGTACTGCACGGTCAGCAGGGCCGTGGCCACGGTAAACAGGAGCGCCATCAGCAGCGGCACGATCCAAGGCGCGCGGCGCGGTGGCGACACCGAACTGGCGATAGCCCCGATACCGGAGATGAGCGGCATGCCATCCGCATCGGCGGGCACGGCTGCGAGTTGCGCGATACCGGCATGACGCACCAGGAATCCGAGGTAGGTGGGCCCGTCCGTTTGCAGTTCGAGATAGCTGTCCGGCACAAGCCAGCCCTCGACGGCCTCGGCGGGATACCAGCCGAAATCGGCGCCATGGGTATAGTAATACAGCCACACCTTAGTCGGGTCGATCGACCGGGGCACGGCCAGCCAAACCCGCTGTGCCTTGTCGTAAACCTTCTCGGGACCGATCTTGAAAGGCAAACCGACGGCCTCGGCGGGGGGACTCGATACCACCTCGCCTTCCGCACGGGTGAGGACCACTTCGTCATTGGATTCGGCCGTAAGGTCCAGTGCGTCAGCCACGAAGTCTTCGCCGTATTGCGGTTGCCACATGGCCTTGCTGGCCGCGGCGAGACGGATCTCGTAGGCCTCTTCGGACTCGATCGCAAAGGTCTCGGTGACGGGTTCGACGGGCTCGCCGGCCGTGGTGTTGGCATGAACGGTCACGGTGATGGCGTCGCCCAAGAACCAGCCTTCCCGGGGCCGGATGAGTACCCAGAGGTCGCTGAGGCTCCCTTCTTGCACGGGAAGCCACTCGAGTTCGAATTGGTCTTCCGTGTAGCCGGGCATCGGCACCGTGATGCTGCCCGGTTCAATCCCGTCCTGGTGACGCAGGCGAATCGCCAAGACCGAGCCGGTCTGGGCTTCGCGTGCCTCGCCGGCCTTGGTGAACGGGACCACCGGTTCGTAGAGGTCTTGGCGCGCTTTGGTGAGGGCCTCCTCGACGGCGAGGGCTCGCTCGGCGCCATCACCTTCGAGAATGGCGTCCATCAATTCGGTCATAAACCGGCGGTCGCGCGTGGACATGGCGGCGGGCTCCGGCTCTTCAAGGGCCTTAGGCGAGGCGTCGGTCAACGCCTCGATCTCGCCCTGTTCCAAGGCGCGCCGGAAGATGCGTAGGTCGCCGATGCTGCCGTTTAGGTAGCGATCCTCAACCTGCCGACCGAAGTAGAGCGGGCTGCCGCCCTCGATGTTGGTGAGCGGCAATCCGGTGCGTTCGGCATGCAGTGCCCCGTTGAGGTAGACGCGAATGTCTTCGGTAGTACCCCGATTGAGGCGGACGCCGACGAGGTGAACCCACTCGCCGGGATTCAAGGGGAGTCCGGCCCATTCGGGCACACAGTTGAACGACTTGGCATCGCGCACGCCGAAACGGACGTTGTTCGTCGTCGAATAACGCACAAAGCCGTATCCGTTGCCGAAAACACTTCCGTACTGCACGATGCCGTCGTATCCGGCAGCGCCCCAGGCATTGACTTTCACCCAGACCGATACGGAGAAATCGTTTGTTCCCATCGCGAGGGCGGGATTGTCCTGAACGGCCACGTGCGCCCCGATCCCGTCGAGATGGAGCACGCCGTCCCCCCAGCTTACACGGTTGACCAGGCTGCCGTCGTTGTGGTGGCCCGAGCTATCGGCGGTGGTGGCCCCCGAACCTTCGGCGAAAAGCCAGTGCCCGGCCAGATCGAATCCACAGTTGTCGCGGACGGTAACCGTGCGTTTGATCTGCACGGCGCTGTTGCCGCTGCTGTCGGCAACGTCGTAGGTGACGTGGTAGACTCCCGGGGCGCTGGTATTAACCGGATTGACCGTGACGATGCTGGCGGTCAAATCGCCGTCGAGATCGTCCTGAGCAGTGGCGCCGGCATCGCTGTAGCTGGCGCCGCAATCGATGGTTACCGAGCTTGCCCCGAGCAGGGTGAGCAGGGGGGCTTCCGAATCGAGGCCGGCCAGCGTTTGAATCTCTTCCAGGCTCAGGGCGCGTTTGTAGATCCGCAGGTCGTCAACGCTCCCGCCGAAGAAAAGGCGGTCGCCTGGCTGCCGCCCGAAATAGAGTGACTGTCCGCCCTCGAGGTCGGTCAAAGGCAAACCGGTCACGGAGGCGTTCAATTGGCCGTTCACGTAGAAGAGAAGATCCTCCGTGGTTCCCCGGTTCACGCGCACCCCGGCCAAGTGGTACCACGTCTTCTTTTGCGCCACAAAGGTGGCGAATTCCGGTACGCTGTTGAAATTGGCGCTGTCGCGCACGCTGAAGCGGAGAGAATGAGACTTGGCGTAACGCGCTATCCCGTAACCGGCAGAGAAGACATCGCCATATTGGATAATACCTTCGTAGCCGGTCTTGCCCCAGGCATCGACTTTGATCCAGGCAGCGAGGGTGAAACTGTCCGTGCCGGGGACGAGCGTGGGGTCGTCCTCCACGACGACGTAATCGTCGAGGCCATCCAGGTGGAGTGTGCCGTCGGGAAGCGAGGCGCCGTTCATCAAGGTGCCGTCATTGCTGTTCGCGGAAGAATCCGGTGCGGTCTCCGCAGATTTGGCCTCGAAGCGCCAGTGACCAACCAGGCCTTCTTCGATACCGCCCTCGTCGCTGCAATTGTCAAGCACGACGACGGTGCGTGTGGCGGTCGCGCGGTTCCCGGAAGCATCGACGGCCGCGTAGTCGACCTTGTAGCTGCCCGGTGCGCGGGTGTCCACGCCGCTCGCATCGGCGGTGACGGTTGTCAGGCTGGTATCGCAGGAGTCGGTGGCCACAGCGCCCGCCTCGGTGTAATTGTCGCCGCAATCGATGGTCACGGTCGGCTCACCGTTGAGGGTGATGACGGGCAGGGTGCTGTCGCTGACCGTGACGGTCCGCGCCACCTGCTCTGCCGCGTTGCCATACGCGTCGGACACGTCGTACGTCACGCTATACACGCCGGCCGTGCTGGGATCGACGGGATTGTTGACAACAATACTGGGTGTCAAGTCGCCGCCCGACCCGTCGTCCGCAGAAGCTCCCGCATCCGCGTAGGTGGTGCCGCACTCGACGGTCACAAAGGCGCTACCCAGCAAAGTGATGACCGGCGTGCCGGCCGCGGTGACGGTGACCGTGCGGGTGACCTGAGCGGCCGCGTTACCCTCGGCGTCCGCAACATCGTAGGTTACGGTGTAAACGCCCGGGGTGTCCGTAAGCACGGGGTTGTTCACGACAATACTCGGGGTGAGGTCGCCGCTGCAGGTGTCGGTTGCAGTAGCGCCCGCATCGCTATAGCTGGTGCCCTGCGCAACGGCCACGGAGGCCTCTCCCTGCAAGGTGACAAGGGGGGGCTCGGTATCGCTGACGGTGACGGTGCGGCTCACCTGGACAGCCGGAATGCCGACGGAGTCGGCGACATCATAGGTGACGGTGTAGAGTCCGACAGTGCTTGTATCCACCGGATTGTCAACGACGATATTCGGGCTCAAGTCGCCGCCCGCGTCGTCCACGGCGGTTGCCCCCGCATCGGTATAGGCGGCCCCGCATTGCACAGTTACGGCGGCGCTGCCGAGCAAGGTAATGACGGGGGCGCCCGGCTGGGAGACGGTAACGATCCGCATGGCCTGGCTGGCGGCATTGCCGCTACTGTCCGACACGGTGTAGGTCACGGTGTAGGCGCCGACGACGCTGGTGTCGACGGGGTTGTTCACGGTAATGGCGGGGGTGAGGTCGCCGCCGCACGTGTCGGCGGCCGTGGCCCCGGCGTCGGTGTAGGCGTCGCCCTGGCGGAGGGTGACGGTGCTTTCGCCGAGCAGGGTAATCACCGGGGCTTCGGTATCGCTGACGGTCACCACGCGCGTCACCTGTGCGGCGGCGTTGCCGCTGGCGTCCGAGACGTCATAGGTGACGGTGTAGACGCCCAGCGTAGTGGTATCCACCGGATTGTTGACGACGATACTGGGGGTCAAGTCACCCTGCGCATTGTCGACGGCGGTGGCGCCCAAATCGGTGTAGACGGTGCCGCACTCGGCAAACACGGCGGGACTTCCAAGCAGGGTAATGATGGGGGCTTGGGTATCTTGCACGATGACTTCGCGGGCAACCTGGGAAGCCGCATTCCCGCTGGGATCGCTCACGTCGTACGTGACGAGGAAGGCCGCCGGCGCGGCCGTGTTGACGGGATTGTTCACAGCGATGCTCGCGGTCAAATCGTCCGCACAGACATCCGTTGCGGTGGCGCCGGGATCGGTGTAGGCATCGCCCACGCCGAGCAGGATCGTGGCGGCACCTGCCAGCGTAAGGATCGGCGCCGCCGTATCCTCGACGGTCACGCTGCGTGTGACCGGGGTGGCCGCATTACCGCTGGCGTCCGAGACGCTATAGGTGACGGTATAGACGCCGGGCGTCGTGGTGTCGACGGGGTCGTCCACGACCAAACTGGGGGTCAGATCGCCATCTACACCGTCCATGGCCGTAGCGCCGGCATCGGCGTAGAGGCTGCCGCATTCGACGAAGGCCGCACTATCCCCCAACAAGACGATAACGGGCGGGGTGGTGTCAGGGGGCTCGCCCTCGCCCTCGCCTTCTCCTTCGCCGCCAACGTCACCGGGAAGCATGCTGGCCAGCGTCTGGACTTCCTCGAAGGTCAAGGCGCGCCGATAGACACGGACGTCGTCGAGGCTGCCGTTGACGTAGCGGGTGCCCGAATCACGCCCGAGATAGAGGGGGTAACCGCCGAGGATGTTGGTCAACGGCAGATTGGTGCGCTGGGTGTGCAGTTCGCCGTTCACATAGAGCTGCAAGTCCTCGGTCGTTCCGCGGTTCACGCGCACCCCCGCGAGGTGGTACCAGACCCCCGTCTCGACGGGACAGGATCCCCAGGCGGGGGCCGTGTTGAAGTTTGCGACGTCTCGTGCACCGAAGCGCATGGCACTAGCGGTGGAGTAGCGGACAAGGCCGTAGCTGTTTCCAAAGGTGCTGCCGTATCCCACGACCGCCTCGTAGCCACTGGCACTCCAGCCCTCAAACTTCACCCACGCGGCTACCGAGAAATCGTCTGTGCCCATGACGAGGCTGGCGTCATCGGATACCGAGACATAATCGTCCACGCCATCCAGCACCAGCGTGCCACCGGCGCCCCACGAGGCGCCATTGAGCAGCGTGCCGCCGTTGTTGTTGCCCGAGGCATCGGATGCGGTGGGGCCGGTGCCTTCGTCGAAGGTCCAATGGCCCTCGAGCCCCGCCTCGAGGTCGGGGCCGCAATCGCCTTGTACCACCACCGTGCGGGTTGCGGTGGCCGTATTACCGGCGGCATCGGTGGCGGAGAAATTCACGGTATAGGTAGCCGCCACGCTGGTGTTCACCGCGCTGTCGTCGATGGCCACCGCGCCGAGCGCCGCGTCACACGTGTCGCTTGCCGAAGCGCCGGCATCGGTGTAAGGGTTTCCGCATTCGATGGTAATGGAGGCGGCACCGGTCAGCGTGATGTCAGGAGGGGTGGTATCGTGCACGACGACGCTTCGCGTTAGCTCCGGGGCGGCGTTCCCCTGGCTGTCGGAAACGTTGTACGTGACGGTGTAGGTGTCCGGGGTGTCAGGGTCGACGGGGTTGTTCACCACGATACTCGGGGTCAGGTCGCCATCCTCTTCATCCATGGCGGTAGCCCCGGCGTCGGCATAGCTGCCGCCGCACTCGATAGTGACGGAAGGCTCCCCCACTAAGGTAATCACGGGCGCCGCTGTGGCCAACACTACCACCGTACGGGTCGCCTGAGGCGCCGCGTTCCCGGCCGCGTCGGACACATTGTAGGTGACCGAATAGGTCCCGGGTACGGCGGTGTTGACGTTGTTCACGATAACGATCTGCGCGGTAAGGTCGCCGTCGACATCGTCGCTGGCGGTGGCCCCCGCGTCGCTATAGTCCGCACCGGCAGGAAGCTCGGCGGGATTGACGCCCGAGAGCGTAATGACGGGCGGAATCGTGTCCACGGCCGTCACGTTGACGGTCCGCACGGCTGTTGGGGCGGCGTTGCCGGCGCTGTCGGTGACGTTGTAGGTTACGGTGTACGTTCCCACGACGGCGGTATTCACATTGTTCTGGGTCATGATCTGATCGCTGACGTCGCCGTCCACGTCGTCCGTCGCCACGGCTTCGGCGTCGCTATACACCTGGCCTTCCGCCACGAAAGCCGGATTGTCGCCAAGAATCGTGATGACCGGGGCGGTGGTGTCATCCCCGCCGCCGGCGTATTCGCTGGCGCCCATGTCCACCCCACCGCCGAACGGCACCGTCACGCCGAAGAAATCTTCGGTCAGTCCCAAGAAGGTACCGGCGTTGACACACGGCGACGAGGACGACAATTTGGCGTCCTTGGCATAGTAAGGCGGCCATGTCGCGATGTTCGGATTGACGGCAATGGAATGCAGGTCCTGACCCGAGGCCGATTGGAAGGCCGGCAGGGCCCGGCTCGCCCCCGCGAAGATCAGAAAAGCCCCGCTGCTGCCGTATTTGTAAAAGCAGTTGTAGTCACTGACCGCTCCGGAGTCGACACTGGCCTGATCGATCATGAGGCAGTCGCCGTTTTCGGAGATAATGATGTTGTTCTTGACGACGACGCCGAAGTTCTGGCCTTCTGCGGCAAAGATGTGCATACCGTTAGCGCCGCCGGTATTGAAAATGAAGTTGTTGGCAATCAACGTGCCCGAGGCCCCGCGGCCGTTCAACCCGTCCGACTGGATGCCCGGGCCGTCGTTATCGATCAGGATGTTGTGGGTCACCCTCGTGTCGATGGCGCCGTCCCGGCATTGAATGCCAATGCCGTCGATATGATGGAGGTAGTTGTAGCGGATATTGTTGCGCTCCGAGTAGGGGTCGCCCGTGTGGGCCCCGGTATAGGCCCGGACATAAATGCCGTTTTCGGCGGGCCCGTGGACTTCGTTGTACTCGAAGAGGTTATCGGACGACCACAGCACCGAGATGCTGTCCCCCATGTCGTTGCCGTTGCCGTAGGCCAGGCAATGCCGAATGGTGTTGCGGTGCGACATCTCGAACTTGAAGGTGTTGCCCGACGTGCCGCGGTTGTTCCGCACGATGCAGTTCTCGATTTCGTTGTCTTCCGAGCGAATCAGGAAGAAGACCGAGAAGGTGTAGGACTCTTCGACGACGCAGTTGCGGATGACGCAATGGGTGGCCGCGTCCAGGTGCAGCACACTGCGCCACGCGATGTTGTTGTGCTTGAAACGCAGGCCATCCAGCGTCACGTAGGAACGGCCGTAGACGCCGCAGGCGGCAATCCGTTGCGACGCCTCAATGAGCACGCCGGTGGCATCGGGATCGCCCGAGTCGTCCCGCAGATAAACCGTGCTGCCGTTCCAGGCCCACTGGTGGTCGCCCAACGACCCCGCCGTGCCCTTGACCAGGAAGGTGCCGTTCATCCACACGCCGCTGGGCGTTTCGGCGAGTTCCGGCGCCCCCCCGCCTGCGGCCTCGAGGTAGTACTCATGGGTCCCGCTGGTCGCAGCGGTCCACTGGAACTGTTCGGAATCGGTGATGTTGTCGGCGGCCGTGATGATAGGCGGCCCACCCGATCCGTAGGCGCCATAGGTCAACGGGCTGCCTTCGGCGCCGCTGGCGGGCTGCAAGTACTCCCGCCAGACCTGGCCGCGTTTGAACAAGATGGCCGATCCGGGAGTGAAGCTGGTGGCGTTGACCTTGGCCACCGTTTTCCACGGACTCGAGGGCGAGGTGCCGTTGTTTTCGTCATTGCCCGTGGCCGAGTCCACATAATACACGGTTCCGGCATACGACGGTGCCGCCTCGACCACCACCTTCACCTCTGCGGTGGTCTTCAACTCGCCGTCATTGGCGGTGAGGGCGAGGTCGTACGCACCTGCCCCTGGGAAGGTCACGGTGGTGCTGGCCGCGGCGGGATTCTGAATGACCACGCCGGCCGGGCCACGGGCCACACGCCAGGACAGGGCCACGGCCCCGGGCGCCGCCGGCAAGCCGTCATCGTGAACCAGCGCGCTGAGGGTGGTTTGCGCGGTGGGCAGCGTCAGCCCCACCATCGGGTCCATGCTAATGGCGGGCGCGTGATTCTCCGGCGGGGGCGGCGGGGGCGGGGGCGGGGGTGTCGGCGCGTTCGCCGGGTCGGCCAGCGCCGCGATCTCCGCCACATTCAACACGCGGTTGTAAAGACGCACGTCATCGATGCTGCCGTCAATGTAGCGGCCATCATTCTGGCGACCGAAGTAGAAGGGCCCGCCGCCTGACACGTTGGACAAGGCGAGACCGGACCGCGAGTCGAACAATTCCCCGTCGACATAGATTTGCAGCGTTTCGGTGCTGCCGTTGTTGATGCGAATGCCGGCCAAGTGATACCAGGTGTTGGCATCGAGCACGCACGCGCTCCAGACGGGCACGCTGTTCTGGGGATTCGCGACGCCCACGGAAAAACGCACCGCCGAGGTGGTCGAATACCGTGCAAAGCCATACCCGTTGCTGAAGAGGCTGCCATACTGCACAATGCCTTCGTAGCCGGTCGTGCCGAAAGCCTCGATCATGACCCACGCGGACATCGAGAAGCTCTGGGTGCCTATGACGAAGTCCGCGTGGTCCGGCACGGAGACATAGCCGTTGGTGCCGCCAAAAAGGACGGCACTGCTTTCGTCGTCGGTCCGCCACGAGGCATCGCCCTGCAAGGTACCGCTGTGACCCCGGCCCGAGGAATCGGCTGCCGTGATACCGGTACCTTCCTCAAACAGCCAATGACCCAGCAATCCCGCTGTCAGGTCGACTTGACCGTGAGCCTGCAGGGGACTGGCCAGCAGGATCATGCCCGCCAAGAGGGCGACACGCAAGCGCCCCGCAGGCCAGCGGCCCTGTCGGACCGGCGTGATACCGTTGTAAAGAGGCTTTACGTATAACATAGGCCTACCCCAACTCTCGGTTCTTGCGCTCCCATACCTTAGAGTATGTCGGCGCCCACGGGCGCCCTCGCTTCATACTCCTTCGCAGGGATGGGAGTGCAATTTCCGGGCCAAGACCTTGAAAAAGGACACCGCGGGCATTCGATTCGATCTCTAAACCGTTACTCAATAAGCACCTAACAGTACGGGCCTCTGCTGGGATCCATCCCGGCAACCCGACAATTTTTCGTCGATCCGTCGATAATCTGTTGACACTCCTGCCGAAAAAATTCGCCACTGCTCATCAATGCGCATGCCCCACCCCAACCGCTTCGGCGGGCTCGAAGCCGCTGCAGCGGCCCCTACTGCTTCGTTGGCCGTCTGATGCGGGGCCACCCCGGCGGCC
>Ga0272442_10011272_pt1 | contig 10912 bp, 5 predicted proteins | sample SSMForm2O_FD_200262 | JGI IMG/M metagenome (GOLD analysis project Ga0272442, IMG submission 200262) | Marine sediment archaeal communities from Little Sippewissett salt marsh, Falmouth, MA, United States - SSM-Form-2O | ecosystem: Environmental > Aquatic > Marine > Wetlands > Sediment ... | reverse complement strand
CTAGAAATCTCAACTCCATCCATCCATCAAGAACTTCCAGATAATCGGCAACGGAGTTGTTGTCAACATCCCCTTCACCGTGTGTTCCTAGTCCTGTATTTGCAATGGTTGCAATTGCTCCTCCGCCGATTTTTCTTGTCAACCACCATGCCCAGCAGTTCGGTGCCCATCCGTCGTACCAGAAACGACTACTTGGTAGGAAATATTTCAATCCCTTTTTATCAAGACCCTTTGTAATACTTTTCATAACAGATATATCAAATTGACCGTTATGGCAACCTCCAACGATGGTAATAGGTAGTTTATATTTATTTTTGAGAAAAATCATGTCAATAATAGTATAACCAGAACACCAGTTAGTATCATTTGCTGGGAAGAAATGAGTGTTCCAAGATACATCGCTTCCATGTCCGCAGAAATAAGCAAAGCCAGATCCCATATTCATTGCATTATTTACTGTTTGACCACTTATATCGTTTTGAGAGGCATATACTTCGATAGGTGTACAGCCCGGTATTTTTAGAGCTGCCTCGTCACAAACAAGCTCCCCTTCGTTTATTTGAGCTTCCTCGACATAAGAATCGCCTCCAACAAGTAAAAGGTTTTTGAACCACTGTTTATTTTTTGAAGGAGAATTTTCATAATTTATAATTTTATCAACCATAATTTTTACTTCAGCAACATTTCTACAAGGAAGTCTGCCCAGATATACATCGGGGTAGACATCCATATCATCCTTGAAAGTTCCACTCCATTCTGCAAAGAAATTATCGCCATTTGAATCCCAACTAGAAAATTCTCCAGAACCATCGTAAATATCTGCAAAATAAAGGTCAGAAACAAATGAAGCTTCGGGATATTCTTGTTCCTCGGGTGGAACAACATGGCTGTATCTTGCAGGGAGATTCCATTCGGTTGACTGTCCTTTTATTCCACCAACTAAAAGAACATACTTAACACCCCAATTCTCAACAGAAGATTTAATGTAATACTTGATTTTCTCAGCGTTATCTCGACCTTGCCAGTACATTTTTTCATAAACTTCATTTAAAGAGACTAGCCTAGTATTTACACCATGATCGATCTTATGATTAACTAGAGGTTGAAGATATCGAATAAATTCCGGGGGGGCAATAATTAAAAGATCATATGAGCTGTAGTTAGGCAATAATGGATTTTCTGGTTCCCTGTAACTTATGTTTACTTGAATTTGTTGGATAAATTGAAGCTGACGGGTTGCCTCTTGATATCTAACTGGATAAACACGAAATGAAAGAAATGTTTTGTGCAAATTGTTTGATAGCCCGCCACCGGTTTGGTATGACACCCAATCCTCTGGATAAAAATCACTTTCTTCGTAATTATTTGTAGTCTTGTAAGGTTTAGAAATTGGAATTATTCCGCCATCTATTCCAGGGGGTAATCCAAAAACAAGATTTGAAGGGAGTGTAAAAATCCAAGGAGATGTATGATTGTAACTTACGTCAATAATTTGACTGCCGAATTCCAGCTCAAAAACTGATAGATTGACGGGTAAAACTGGATTGTCCGGGTCCATCCGATTAAGATCTGTCTCTGCTACTCTGATTACATAATTATCGTTATAAGGAACAATTTCTGGAAATGAAAATAAAAATAATTTCTCTATATATTTTATATTTGAATAATCTGAATGATCATTATCATTGAGATTAGAACCAATGACTGTTAGACATCCTGATAGTAACAGTATTGCTGTGATAGCCCATGCAAAATATTTTAATACAATTTTTTTCATTTGGGTTCCCCTTACAAATTAATATTTAAACCAATAATAAATATTTGTATGGCAATTTAAAAGTTTCCTTTACAAATTTTCTTTGTACGGATATTATTTTAACAACGATTCTCAGTAATAGTTTTTTGTCATAAACTTATTTTAGATTTATTATAAATAACATCTATTAATTTCTTACAAGGGCATGAGTTAACATCCATGTTCTAGAATAAATGGGAATATAATTTTTCCACTAATTTTTCACTTTATTTAAAACACAAAGAATTGGAGGCAACATGGTAACAGATATTTGTCTTAATTGTGCAATTAACATAATTTCTTTTACTGATATCGTATTTTGCCATATTTTTTCACGATAAAGTTTTTATATTATTCTAAAATAATTTTAATAGAAACTAGGCCAAAAACGATTTAAAGATATAAAATTTGCTAATTGAAAAAAATCTTGCATAAAAACATATTTAAATAATGTAATATAATATTATCATAATAATAATGCGAGATTAATACAACTTTCAATATTAGAAAATTGGGGTAAGTGGAAGATGCAAGAAAAAATATTTGGTATTGCGGCTATAACGATATTATTGTTACCATCCATTGTATCTGCCCAGGATCAAAATGAGTTTGCCACAAATGAAGCTAAGTGGAAACAGTTGATGAGTCTTGATGAAAGGGTTGAATTTTGCAATGGATCAAACGTAGCAATTCGTGGAATGACGGTTTACAAAGATGAACTGTATTTAGGTACACAAAGTTTTAACCGAAAGAATATCTTTAAATTTGGAGATGTTTTAGCGGCAAATTTCTTTCCGTTATTTTTAAAATTGTTTAAAAATCAAGGTAGTTTGTTAGAGCTAATTGCCTGCAAAATGATTTTACGATTTATGCACCTAAGATCACGTGCAAGCGATGGCTGTCAAGTATGGAAATACAATCACAGTGATGATAAATGGACGGAGCTTGTTGGGCCTAATCCAGATGCAGATTTATCTGCAGGATTTGGAGATTCAAAAACTATTGCAGCTTCAATAATTAGAGAGTTTAAGGGTAATTTATATGTTGGTACATGGAACAGTCCAAGTGAAATTGGTGGAGAACTGTGGAGGTACGATGGAAATTCGTGGGAACAAGTAGTCGGCAGATATGCTGCAACTAAAGGCGGTTTTAACGATTCTAATAACAATGCATTATGGAGTGTGGAGAGCTTCAATGATCATCTATATATTGGTACGATGAACTGGAATTTTATCGATGAAGGGGGATGCCAGATTTGGAGGTCAACAGATGGAATTAATTGGGAAAAAGTAGTTGATAGAGGTTTCAGGGAGTTTCTTCCAGAAAATGAACAGTTCATTCACAACCCATATGTTTGGGAAATGAAAGTTTACAACGATAAATTATATGCGGGAACCTTCAACAGTAATTCGCTATTTAATTTACCAGATGGCGGTTGTCAATTATGGAAAACTGAAGATGGTGAAAATTGGGAAAGAGTGGATATTCCCAATGGAAACGGTTTCGGCGATGAGGAAAATTACGGAATTCGGCGAATGGAGGTCTTTAAAGATGAATTATATGTTGCAGTTGCCGCAAATGCATATCAATTCAATGGCCCAAATGTACAAGCTTGTGAATTATGGAAATATGATGGAATTAACTGGACACAAATAATCGGCGAGCAACAAACAATTCCATGCGAAAAGGACGGATTTGGTTCAAAATACAATAAATACATATGGTCAATGACGGTTACTTCAGATGATTATCTGTGGGTAGGGACACTTAACACACAACATGTAAGAATCATGAACGAAGATACAAAGGGTTGTGAAGTATGGAGATACAACGGAAGTGAATGGAAACCCATTGTTAAGACAAATGAAGGCGAGATAAACAGTGGATTTGGCTACTGGCTCACTCAGGGGGCCAGAGCAATGACCGAGTACCCAATTGGGAGTAATAATATTGTTGTTGGAACCTTTACAATGGTAAAACCTTGGATGCAGAAAAGGCCTTGTGATATCTGGATGAGATACTATGAATAAGAGGGTTTTTTTTATAATTTCTAAAAAGGGAATTTTTACGCTCTTAATCGCGTCCTTGTTTTTGATTCAACTTTTTAATTGCCCAGTAACAGCTTCCACATCATCGATTACGAGAACAAATGAAGAGGATTACCTAGTTGAGGTTACAAATACGCAGATATATTTTACTAGCAACAACTACAATTTATATGGCAATATATTTTATCCTAATGACACCAGTAAAAAATACCCTTGCATCATATTTTGCGAGGGATTTCCCGGATATGTAAACGCATATAGCTGGATACCAAAAGCCTTAGCAGAACAAGGATACGTAACATTTATTTATGATCCGCCAGGTCTTGGAAAATCAGAAGGTTTTGTTCCAATTCGAGGTGTTTCGGTTCAAGTATTAAACCTATATTTCCGTTTCGGATCATATACAATTTCTCCATTGCATTACTTTGTTGGTGATTGGGTTCAAGCTGGATGTGATGCATTAACATATATGATTGAGGAAAGTCCTGTAAATGAGATGATTAACGTATCAAGTATTGGCTTGATCGGGCATTCCTTTGGAGGAATAACTGCTTCTGAAATTGCGGCTGTTGATGATCGTTTTGATGCAGTCATTGCAATGTCGCATGCAAATCCAATGTATGTTGATGATATTTCCATTCCAATTCAATTCATTGGCACCGATTTTGATTATGGGCTATTTAGCATTCCTATGATCCAATTATCATATAGTAGAGCAAACGCCCCTAAAGAAATGATAATGATAAAACTTGGAACCCATTTTGGTTTCACAACAGCTTTTAATTCATTATGTCCTTGTCCCAGGTGGCAAAAAGATGTAGTTTTACACTATATTGTTCCATGGTTTGACTATCATTTGAAAAATGATTTAAGTTCTTATCCAATTATTACATCGGGTACAGACAATCTATCACCAATTTTTAAATCACAATATAATCTTGGTAGTGGAAATTACATAATATAATCTAAATTGACTAATATTTCTAGGAAATAATTTTGTTGATTTTTTCATCAATTATTTTGAGTATTTCCTCCTGTTCACCAGGATCATACATTTGCAATTTATGCTTATATGTCTCTAGATTTTTTAAAAAATTACCTAGATTTTGTTTATTTAATAATGGATGAGACGCCCCTGCCCCAAGTTTTTCAATAAATCTGCCATTTAAAACCTGCTCAAACTGGGATTTAATGGGAATAGAAAATATTGGTTTTTTAAGAAATAATGCCTCGGAAATGGCTGTAAAACCACCGTTTGTAATTACTGCCTTTGCCTTGGCAATATCTGTAAAAAACTCGTTTTCATTAAATTTTTTAAAAATAATGTTGCCCTCTTTATAATCCTTATTAAACCCATAAATTACAAAAGTTTCAGAAAATTCCCGGAATACATCCGTTATATATTCTGTAGATATAGATGTTTGATATACGAAGATATGGTTTTGATAAGACGGTTTTTGTTTTAGTATCCCCTCCTGAATTAAAGGTTTTAGAAATGTAACATTTGGTTTATTGCTACGCTTACTGAAATAGTCATAAACAATGTATTTATTAGCCCCATAGAGTGAAATTTTAACTGCAATTAGTAAACAAAGCCATGAGAAAATCTCATTTAATTTTACCTTGTATTTTCGGTAAACTAAAACATGAGGGTTATCAATACTCATTCTTTTAGTATTACTTATGCGTGCTGCTAGATGGCTGATAGGTTCTGCATCAGAAATTACAAGATCGGGTCGAAATTCTTTAATTATTTTACGAACTTTTTTATATGAATGAGGGGAACTAAAAATTGATTTGTAAATCATATATGCCATACTTTTGAATAAATTAACCTCACCCTTAACATACATCAAACGAGGGGATTCGATTTTTACTACGTTTTCAAATTCATCTTTTAAAAATGCATAGGCCTTATTACCTGCAACAATGGAAATATCATGGTGTCTTTTCAAATGTCTAATAAGAATGGAACTTCTGATTGCATGCCCCATCCCTTCTCCACAAACACCGTATAATATCCTTGCCATTTCCTATGACCACTGGTACTAAATTATCACAATTAGACTTAAAATATTACCTATTTGACATAAACTACAAATAAATTTTATTACCTTAACATGTGCACATCTATATATGAGGATACTCCAACCCACATAGATTGATTTACCCCTGGGAGAGACATCTTTGCCCAGATCTGCATAAAATACCAATCAGGAACAAATTTATACCATTGAACTTTTGAAAATGGAACTAAAAACTCGCCTTTAAAAAAAGTTCTTCCTTCTGGAGAAATGTTACCACCATTAATGGTTGTATTTGCAAGCAGTGATTTCTCATTTCCATCAACTCTATAATATTCAATTAGAATTTCTTGTGCAACGAAGTTGATTTTTGTTGGATTATTAACTTCAAAAGTAACATCACTTACAAAACCTCTAATTGTTATCTTGGAATCTGATCTCAATGACGAACTTATTCTCTTATCACTTGGTATAAGCTCCTCAATATTCGGGACGGATATTTCTACCTGAGTGCTAATTTCTCTAGATTGATCAATACCGGCCATTAATAATCCAACCTCTGTATTGAATTTTGCATATAGTTTTTCATAATTTAATGCCTGAAGTCTGAGATTTCCTTCCGCTCCCACCATCTTGGAACTTTCTGACTTTATATTGCTGTCATCCAAGATTATTTGGCCCAAGTTTTCCCCATTTTCATTTTCAAAAATAATTTTAGAATTTTTTAGATATAATTCAAAAGAATTAATATTATTTATTTGAATCTCAACATCAAACCGGATTTCGTTGTTGTCAATATCTTTGAAATTTGTCCCTATGTTGACAATAGGCAATGTAAAATCCTCAATAATATCTTCCAATGAGGTTACCACGTTCATTGTAAGTGGCAGTATTCTATCAAATCCAAGGATGTTAAAACCAGCCTCGGCTGACATTTGCGTTTTAAGAAGATCTGGATTTTTGCCATTGAAGGAAATACTATTTGTTGAGATAAATGTTTTTTTAGTGTTTGAACAAATTGTTCCACCTTCGATATTAAAACTATTTACCTCGCTTCCATTGACCGTTGAAGTAATTATTTTCATGTTACGAATTATCATATCAAATATATTTGTATTTGAAATTGTGATGGTAGTGTAAACAATTGCTTCTCCCGTGGTTATTTCTTTAACACGAATATTTATTTCTGTTTCAGGAAAATCAATTGCATTTAAGGAAAATAAAAAAACTGTAGTAATTAATGAATATATTACAAAAACAAGAATTAAAATAATTGTAATATTTTTTTTTATTCTTATTTTCATTTGCACCTAGCCACAATTAAATAGCAATTTATAAACATTATAATATTTTAATATTTGTTTATAAATATTCTGGTGCATCCCTTATCAAAATATAATTGATTAAGAAAAATAGTTAGATGTTCATAACTTTGGAAAAAACATTAATTTAAAGTAAAAGATTACAAAACATTTTTCTATTCGTTCAATAATTTTGTTAATCCATTTTGGGCAGGTAACAAAGTGGTTACTCCTAAATTTTTGCCATAAATTTCGTTGAATTTTTCGTCAAAATTTTTGACGTTTTTCTAAGACCTTCTTTTTCCTTTTTTTATCTTTCAAAGAAATGATAATCTATTCTATTCCAGTCATCAATATCTGGTTCTTCTCTTGAACCATCGGAGTAATCCACTAGTTTATACATCCAGCCGTAGTTCATGCAGCTTTTATAAGGTTTAACTTCATCAAAATCAGCATCTCTGTCATGACCAGGTATCGGCCAGAAGTTAAAAGTATGGCCCAATTCATGCATATAGGCACTGCCGTATATTACATTTCTATTAAGCCATGGATTCTCCGCAGCCAGTTTTTCGTGTCCTTTACCGGATATCTGAAAAGCATTATTCTGAAACATGTAGCCAGCTGGTCCTGAAGATTTGTAGACTACTACCCCATAATGGAATACGCTACGTCGCCAGTTGTTTTTATCCCCATGTAAAAAATAGTTTTCGTAAATATCAAAAAATTCCCTATCTGTAATAAAATCATGAACAACTTCGTCATCAAAAGGAATCGTTTCATGGCCCCCCATTTCACCCATATCTATGTGCAATACTATGTTCTGCCTATCGAACGCATTAAGTATGAGTTCCTTTGCTTCTACCGGGAAATAGGTTTTTTCACCATTTGGTCCATCGCCCATTATGTCCATTTCAACGAAAACATCCTTCCTGAATGGGTCAGAAAACCATTGGGATGTTAGATATTCCTCAAGATTATCTAGACTGTCACCATCATCATCAAATTTTCCATGATAATCATATTTAAACGGGTTGTATCCCCATTTCCATTCCCAGTCTACAGGGATATCGTCATTATCAGGATCACCGGAGTTTTTTATTTCAGGGTCTGTCTGATACTCATTCACCTCAGTCCAATACGGGATGCCGTCATTATCATAATCATTCTGCAAAATTCTAAACCATACTTCACAATCCTTGTCAATTTGATGAGTTGTACCATCATCACATCCGTTAAGTCGACCATAACCACTGGGGTCACCAAGGCTGTCATCACCCGTCCAATGACCATCCTTAATACTATAAATCATTTCAGCATCATAACCATCATTGCCCTCATCTGTGTCACCGCTGATATCACATATAGAATTATCTTTAGAATCCCAAACTTGGATTTTAATATCTACAAACTCCTGATCATCAGGGACATTCAAAGTAGCAGTCCAACCCGGTTTATATATATAGAAATTATTATTCCATGAATAGCTAACAAATTCAACATCATTAATGTAAACCTTGACATACATACTAGGAGCGTCATTATCCTCATTTATCGTTATTTTATCGGAAAATTTATTTGTAAAAAAATTTTCAAAAAAGGGAAACAATGTTAAAAAATTTAGAATCTTTGTAAGAGGTTTTGGTAGTTTAGATTTAGCATCCTGTTGTTCCTCGTTTTCGAGGTAACGAATACCATCTATTACAACACTAACCTCTACATCAACTAATGGATCATAATCTGTTTCACTGTAATTAGATAGTTTTAAAGAGTCAACAGATACGCATAGTGATAGTAACATCAGAACAATTATACTAATTCCAATTATTTTTCTCAAGTTAACACCCTTTAATTATATTTAATAAAGGTGCAATTATATAAAAAACTTATCTCTAGGATTTTGAAAAAATATAACATTTTTTTACAATTTACTTACAGATATTAGAAAATAAATATTTGTAGATAGCATTTTTGACATAACAAAAAAACCATTATTTTGTTTCAATATATCACATATTCATTTTATCCCTATTCATCAGAATAAAATTATGTGTTAATTAATAGTAAGCTTCAAAAACCAATAATTTATTTAGGGCCTGCTCAACAGGGGCGGGTAACAAAGTGGTTATGTGGCGGACTGCAGATCCGCATACGGGGGTTCAAATCCCTCCCCGCCCTTAAGGAGAAAAGAAGGGAGGAAAGAATATGATTAAGGGAGGCTTTCTAATTAAATTGCCAATAGTATTTTTAATTTTCATTATGCTATTGATTCTGAATCAGAATGCTGCTACAGCAGAGCAAAATCATTTGTTGATCAATGAGATAATGTATAATCCTGTGCAAGACGACAATTACAATGAGTGGATTGAAATATATAATCCACTAAATTGTTCAATAAATCTTTCGGGCTGGAGCATTACAGACAACCATGGTACAGATTCATTGGAGGCAGACATCGAGAATGGAAATGGTTCCACAATTATTGTTCCAGATGGGTTTGCAATAATTACTGATCATGGAACAAAAATTTATGATAATTTAACAGTTGATGAAAATGTAGTTTTATTAAACGTAGATGACAAGAGCATCGGTAATGGACTTGGCAATACAAAAGATAAACTAATTCTTAAAAATTCAACTGGGTATGTAATTGATGCAGTAGAGTGGGGATACAATTATTATGAAATAAATGGGACTCCCGCAAGTGTAGGGTTGGAAGGAAAAACTCTTGCTAGATATCATAATGTGGATTGCGACAATACCTCAATTGATTTCTTTGAATCTGGCGTTCCGACTCCTGGATGTACAAACTCAGGTGAAGATGTTAAATTAGAAGAAGGCTATTTTGACATTGAATACTACCCATTTTTTATTGCAAAACCCTATGTTGATTCGCAATTCGGCATACCCTTTGCCACAAAAATAACAATAAATAATTATCTCTCAAATCAGTATTACTCGTTAAAGGCATATGTGGTTGAAGAATTATCCAATTCGCAACCCGCCTCGCAAACTTGGGACGGCCATTCATGGATTTACTCTAATTTATATATTTATGACATACAAACAAGTGAAAATGGAAACTGGTCTGGCTGGGTTTATTTAAGATTAAATAAAAATTACAAAGAGTATCAAAATAATTTAAAAAACAACGATTCTACATATCTTTGTATAAAAATTAAAAATGGAACAGAAACCGAACTCATAAGCAAAGAAATATTTCTTTTAGATATGGATGAGAGCACGTGCAATGCTACGCAGGGAGGATGCGCGCAGGGAGTTATTTCAAATAATGAAGGTATAATTGAAAACTCATTTATAATGGTTGAAAATAAGACGGGTATTCTAACAGGAATTTACAAAACAGAGGATAATGGAATCGATTACGATTTCAAGTCCAATCCTGGATATTACAAGTTACCATCGCCAGTTGACACAAATTATTCAATTAAAATCTGTGATGAAAATCTAAACCCATTTCTGTCAAAATTAAATATCACAATTGAACGGGGAAGATATGGGGTATTACTCGAATGTCCCGAGACCACTTTTTCAATGAATATTGGAGAAAAATTAAATGTTCAAATGGTTATCAAAAACACAGGAAACTTCAATGATACTTTTTTGATTTCTATTCACAATGTATCTCAGGGTTGGATAGCATCTACGGAAAAATCGGAAATTTCAATTAATCCATCTGGTGAAATAGTTTTGAACCTAACTATTCAACCTTACATTCATAATTAT
>Ga0272442_10011271_pt1 | contig 10913 bp, 11 predicted proteins | sample SSMForm2O_FD_200262 | JGI IMG/M metagenome (GOLD analysis project Ga0272442, IMG submission 200262) | Marine sediment archaeal communities from Little Sippewissett salt marsh, Falmouth, MA, United States - SSM-Form-2O | ecosystem: Environmental > Aquatic > Marine > Wetlands > Sediment ... | reverse complement strand
GGATCAGCAGAGGGGCAAACCACGAAATACACAAAACACACGAACCGGAAGACATATACTTTTGTGTATTTCGTGTATTTCGTGGTCAGAAAAGACTCCCCTTACTTCAGCACCTTACCAGTCTCCATGTACCAGAGCCAGAGGTCCAGTTCTGCCAGGTCCATGCCGGCCTCAACGGCAAGGACTTCCAGTATCTTCTCAAATTCAAGGTAGCGCTTCGGGGTGAGGGACTGTTTCTTCCGGTCAAAGCTGATCAGGCCCTCGCGTTTCATCAGGTCCAGGATATGAAAATCAATAATGGCAAGGTCCCTGAAGCCGATGTTGCGCAGGAAGTGTGACGCCTCCTTCATGCCCAGGCCTTTGATGTTTTTTACCAGCCACTGACGGGCCTCGAATCCCCCTGACCCGATAACATCACCCAGTACATCCATGCATTCACGCGCCTCTACTATGCGCTCCGCCCTCTGTGGCCAGAACCTGTGTCCCGCCTCTTTAAGCCTGAGGGCCAGTTCGTCCCGATCCATGCACAAAAATCCCTGCCCCAGCTCCTGCTGAATCTCCATGCACTTCTCTGCCCTGAAATTGGCCGTGAGCAGGCAGAAGCAGAGCTCGCAGAAGATGTTCCCTGTCCCCGCCTTTCCCGCTTCCCCGAATTCCCTGAGGCGGCCGGCTATGACCCCGGCCACGTCACTCTGCCGCATTTCGCGTATGCGCGCGGCAAGCCCTTTTTTTGTCATTCCGCTTCCCCTGAAAAATTACTGCTGCGCGCCCGGGTAAAGGCGCACACTCCTGAGCCAAGAAGGGCACCCCCCTTCTTTTTTGCAATTGATATTTTCCGCTGTAAATGTTATTTTCAGGACATACCGGCACAGGCATCAAATACGGGGGCGGCACCATGAAAATACTCCTTACAGGTTCCACAGGTTATATTGGCAGGCGGCTTAAAAAAAGGCTGCTTGAAGATGCGGCTATTGACCTGCGCCTGTTTGTCACGGACCGGCATTCACTCACTAAAGAGGCGCGTGGCCGGGCAGAGGTGGTGGAGGGAAACACATTTGACAGGAAAAGCCTGGAACGCGCTGTAGAGGGGGTCAATACAGCCTACTACCTTATCCACTCCATGGGCGCGGGTGGTGATTTTGAAGAACTGGACAGGGAAAGCGCCCGCAATTTTCTCGCGGCCTGCCTTGACGCAGGTGTAAAGCGGATCATATACCTGGGCGGGCTGGGAGTAAAGGAGAGCGCGAGCAGGCACCTGCACAGCCGGATTGAAACAGGGGAGATCCTCTCCTCGCGGCCGGACCTTATTCAGACACTCTGGTTCCGCGCCGGGATCATCATAGGCTCCGGCTCGGCAAGCTTCGAGATAATCAGGAACCTGGTACAGAAACTCCCTGTCATGATCACGCCCAGATGGGTACGCACCTTTACTGAGCCTGTTGACATCGGGAGCGTGCTGGAATACCTTTACAGGGCAAAGGACCTTCGGGTTGAGGGGAACCATGTCATTGACATCGGTTCAGGTGTTATGAGCTTCAGGCAGATGCTGAGCGAGGCTGCATCGGCAATGGGGCTCAGGCGCCTGATGCTGCCCGTACCGGTCTTCTCGCCGAAACTCTCGTCATACTGGCTGGTACTCTTCACTCCAGTGCCTTACCGGATTGCGGCGCCCCTGGTTGAGGGCCTCAAATCTGAAACCGTAAAACAGAACAACGCGGCTCAAGAGCTCTTTCCCGGTATTGAGCCCATGACCTTCCGCGGCAGCATACTTTCAGCCATGCGCGATATTGAACAGAGGCAGGTTATAAGCCGCTGGTCTGACGCCACTGGCGGGCCCGGCTTTTTTCAGGAAGCTGATTTCGGCATGGAAAGGGCCATGCTCAAGTACAGGGTAAATAAATCCGTGCAGGTCATTGCGCCTGCTGATGTCTTTAATGCTGTTCAGGCCATAGGCGGGAAAAACGGCTGGTTCCGTTATCACATTCTCTGGAAGATAAGGGGTATCATTGACAAACTGGGCGGGGGTTACGGGCTGAACAGGGGGAGGCGTGACAGCAGCACACTGCGTGTGGGTGACAGCCTTGATTTCTGGAAAGTCCTTGCTGTTGAACAGGGAAGGCGGCTCCTGCTCTACGGTGAAATGAAGATGCCCGGGAAGGCCTGGCTTGAATTTATCGTAAACGAGGGTGAGTTCATTCAGACTGCCTATTTCCTGCCAAAGGGACTGGCCGGCAGAATATACTGGTATTTCCTCTACCCTGTTCATGTAATTATATTCAGAGACATGGCCGGGCAGCTCCTGAGGCGTGCACGCGCGCTTTCAGTCTCCTGAAAGGGGCCGCTCCCGCTCGATCTCGAACCAGACCAGGAACCTGTCTTTAAGTTCATACTCCCGCTCAGGTGCATAGGTCTTTCTCCTCCTGAGCTCCTCTATAAGTGGACTGTTTTTTTCATCCCTTACCATTTTGAGATAAAAACGTTTACCGGAATAACCTTCGCTACCTTCGCGGAAGAGGTATACAGCGCTGGGGTTTTCCGTAAGGTTATGGTGACTCAGCCGGTCAGCCATGATAAAGGCAAGGGACCCGTCCTCCATAACGTGCGGGCGGGAATAGACTGCTGAGTCAACCCTGCCCTCAGCGTCCGCGGTTGAAAGAACGCCGAAACCCTGTGTGTTCTCAAAGTATTCCTTTAAATCCATTGTATACCTCTCTCATAAATAATATATGATTGATTTATATCCTGTATGTGCTCTCTTATCGCGCAAGGTTACAGGCCCAGGTGTCACGGGAGCCGAATCCGGCAAAAAAAGGGCATCCCGGGAACTTTAAAAAAATATTTAAAAGTAACCATGCCCCGGTTTCATGGTCTGACAGCTTCAGCAACTTACAGGGCCCGCAGAGGCCCGGAGGTTAACAGGAATGAAAAAAGGGAAAACAACATATCTGATCGCTGCCGCGGTTCTTGGCGCAGCACTGCTAGCAAACATTGCACTGCGGTCCGGTCACAGGGGAGATCCCATGAATACAGACACCAAAAGAAATACCAAATATTCAGAGGACGAGCTGAAAAAAAGGCTTACAGACATACAGTACCAAGTGACCCGTGAAAACGGCACAGAGAGGCCCTTCAAAAATGAATACTGGGACAACAAAAAACCCGGCCTCTATGTTGACCTGCTTACGGGTAAGCCCCTGTTCAGTTCAACTGACAAGTTCAGGTCAGGCACGGGCTGGCCCAGCTTTACCAGGCCGGTTGACATGGACGAAATTGTTAAAAAAAGCGACACAAGCTGGGGCATGGTCAGGGTCGAGGTAAAGGCAAAAGAGAGCGGCAACCACCTGGGGCACGTATTCAGTGACGGGCCGAAACCCACAGGTCTCAGATACTGCATCAATTCCGCGTCCCTCAGGTTTGTCCCTCTGGAAAAACTCGAGAAAGAAGGATACGGGGAATATCTGAAGCTTTTCAGGGATGACCGGAAAAACGGAAAATGAGCAGGCACCCGCAGTCCGGCCTCTCCTTTATACCGGGAGGAGAAGCAGCCCTGCCATGAAAAGTACCCCTGTTAGCAGCATGACCACCATGGTATAGCCCACGATCTCACGCGCCTTGAGCCCGGTAATACCCAGCAGGGCCAGGGCCCAGAATGGCTGCAGCATGTTGGTCCACTGGTCGCCGTATGCCACTGCCATGACCGTTCTGGGCATAGACAGATCCAGGGCCTTTGCCGCCTCAACCATAATCGGGCCCTGAACAGCCCACTGACCGCCCCCTGAAGGCACGAAAAGGTTAACCAGACCCGCGCTCAGGAAGGTATACACGGGATATGTTGCAGAGCCTGATATGCTCACGAACCAGCAGGCCATGACACCCGCAAGGCCTGAGCCCTTCATCATGCCCATGATGCCCGCGTAAAAGGGGAACTGGACAATTATGCCGGAGCACGCTTTTACCCCGCCAGAAACCGCTCGTATGTAATTTACGGGCCTTCCCTGCAGCAGAATGCCTGTAAAGAGAAAAGTAAAATTCACTATGTTCAGGTTAAGTTTCATGCCGTTGGAGGCAAAGTACCATACCACGTAGACCATGCCTGACGCGCCTGTGAGAAATGAAAGGGCCCTGCTGTTTTCAAGCCTTTCCGCTATGACCATGTTCCGCCTGTCGGTCTCAATGGGCACATCGTCTCCGGATGTCCCCCTGTCCACTTCAGAGAACAGGGTTACTGCATCATGCCCGCGCGGGACCATGGATACGCAGATGAGAGGTATCACGATCAGCAGCCCGGCTGACATGACAATGTTCATGGGGCTGAACAGTGTTTCCGATGTGGGTATTATACCCATGCTCTCCACGAGAAAATGGTTTTCAGTTGCCACCAGCAGGGGTGCTGAACCGGACAGCCCCTGGTGCCAGACCAGGAAACCCGCATATGACGCAGCCGCGAGCAGGGGATAATGCACGCGGATGTTCTTCTGCATCGAGACCCTTCCGGCCTCACGCGCGAGCAGGGCCCCCCAGATTATTCCCAGGCCCCAGTTTATAAGTGACATTACACCTGTGGTAAAGGCGCACATAAACACGAAACCGGACTGGGACCGCGGCAGGGACGCGCACTTATTAATGCATTTCCTGACTGCAGGAGACGTGGCAAGGGCGTGGCCCGTGACCAGTATGAGACACATCTGCATGCCAAACTCGAGAAGGGACCAGAACCCCCCGTACCAGTGCCGCATCATCTGCATGGGCGATGAATCCGTAAATACAAGGCCAAGCGCAAATGCCACGAAGCTCAGTATAACGGCAAAGAGCATTGGATCGGGCATAAAACGCCGCGCCCACCTGTCAAAGACAAAGCCGGTTCTCCGTATCATTATATTCTCCCGTTATAAAAAAAGATGCTGTATATGTGTAACCGGTAAAGGTACCGGCCCATCTTTTACAATGAGGCAAAAAAGCGGGTTTGCTGAGTCATCGGGCGCGATGTCTGATAAAAGCGGCAGCAATAATTTTAATCAATGAAGCTACCGGTTTTTCGATGTACCCATAAATATATTTACCGAATACGGGACACAGTCAAACACTTTTTTACTGTTCCGCAACAGTAAACTCCGGGACCCACACACGCATGCATACAAGCAGTGCGCAGCGCATACTCATACACTGTATTAAGAACCCTGTCACCGGATATGTATTGACAAAATATTATTCGCATGCAATGAATATGAGGAGAGATAAAAACACATGCATGAGCACCATTCATTAAATACAACCTCAGGATTATGGGCAAAACCACGATTGATATGCAGAAACCCGGCGAAATCCGAATAGAGAGATACAGCCCCCGAAACCGTGACCCGGTCATATCCATCTGCCACGCCACAGGCTATATGGGTGCAACACTCGAAGGCACAAACCGCTTCAATGACCTGAAACTCTTCTCATACCTGTTCTGCTGGTACTACCTGCGCTACGAGCCGCAGCACTGCTTTGTCGCGCTTGACACGGGCAAAGGCAACAGGGTAGCGGGATACATAATCGGCACAACAGATACCACAGGCATGCTCGCCAGGCTGCCCCGGAGGCTCTATCCCCGAATTCTCACCCGCCTGATATGCGTGACCATGTGGCGCTACCACGAATCATACAGTGAATTATTATACTGGCTCAAAAACGGCGCAACCGAAAGCGACCCTCCCCCAGAGGGTTATCCCGCGCATCTTCATATCAACATCCTGCCTGAATACCAGGGGCTCGGCATTGGCGCTCTCCTGATGCAGAGCTTTGAAACAATGTGCGCGGAACAGGGCATTGAAGGCATATACCTTGAAACATCCAGCCATAACAGGATGGCAATCCCTTTCTACCTGAAACATGGCTACCAGGTCCTGAGTGACAAGGAGATGACCTTCTGGAGCGGAGTGGATGACTACAGAAAAATTACTTTCGGGAAAAAGCTGAGGTAATTCACCACGAAACATGAAGGTCCCCTGTCCGGGCAGTCCCTTCACGCACGGTTTTGGTCCTTAAGAATATAAGCAGATCGGTCATGCTGACCCGGATGGAATTTCTTAATCGTAAAAATATATTGACCGTTCCAGGGCCATACATCAACACTGTCCGGACCTGCCTGGCAGGAATTCGCGACACACTGGAAAATCCGGATGTTCACCTTTACCGATATAAGCCTTTTCATTGGAGCGTCAGTGCTCCTGATACTGGCGCCCGGCCCTGACATCATCTTTACCATAACCCAGGGTATCTCACGTGGCAGGAAAGCAGGGGTCATGACCGCACTTGGTCTCAGCCTGGGAAACTCCGTGCACACCTGCGCCGCTGCCCTGGGCATATCAATTATTTTTAAAACATCAGAGATCGCCTTCATGGCCTTCAAAATATTCGGTGCATCCTACCTCTTTTACCTGGCCTGGAAGGCCCTTCGCAGCAGGGGCGGCCAGGACACGCTCAGCACTGAAAAAGAAAAACCTGCCGCGCTACCTGGAACAGGGCAGCTCATACTCAAAGGCTTTTTCATGAACGTGCTAAACCCCAAGGTGGCCCTCTTCTTTCTTGCCTTTCTGCCGCAGTTCGCAAAACCAGAAGCAGGAAGCGTGCCCCTGCAGATGCTCTTCCTTGGCCTTATCTTTATTCTCCTTGTGGCTGTCATCTTCGGTTTCATCGGCTTTAACGCGGGCCACATCGGCAATGTACTGATGCGCAACCCGCGTGTGCAGAGAATTATGGATTACGTGTGCTCCTGCGTATTTATCGGCCTGGCCCTGAAACTGATAATTACCGGCCGGTAACCTGTTCATAATATCAGTTCCTGTGGCATCAGGAAATTACTTGCAAATAAGATTAAATTAATCCTTTCTGGTGTTATGCGTAAATGATACGACCTGAACGCATAACAGTATAACTGAAAATCTTCAGAGGGAATTATCCTTTGATTATTTATACATACCTTATCCAAGGAGGAAGATTACATGAGCGATATTCGATTGGACGGCAGGGTAGCGGTTGTAACCGGTTCAGGCGGCGGCATAGGAAGGGAATATGCGCTTGAGCTCGCATCAAGGGGAGCAAAGGTCGTAATCAATGACCTGGGCGTTTCAAAGGACGGTGCCGGTGTGGACACCTCCCGCGCTGACGGTGTTGTAAAGGAGATCAAAGACGCGGGCGGAGAGGCTGTTGCGAATTACGATTCGGTTTCCACGATGGAGGGAGGAAACAGCATTATTCAGACAGCCATGGACACCTTCGGAAAGGTTGACATACTTATTAATAACGCGGGTTTTTTACGTGACCGTTCTTTCCTCAAGATGACCGAAGAGGACTGGGACGATATCATTGCTGTACACCTCAAGGGCGCTTTCTGCGTGACCCAGCCCGCGGTAAAGGCCATGAAAGAGAACAACTACGGAAGGATTATATTCACATCATCAACATCCGGACTTTTCGGCAGCTTCGGGCAGACCAATTACGGGGCAGCGAAAATGGGGCTCGTGGGTATCATGAATTCACTCAAGCTCGAGGTAGCTAAATATAATATCATGGTAAACACCATAGCGCCGACCGCTTATTCTCGAATGACTGAAGGGATCATACCGGACAGCATAAAGGACAAGATCAAGTCGAAATTCAACGTGCCCCTTACTGTCTATCTCTGCTCAGAGGAGAACCAGGACACGGGAAGGATATACGTGATGAACGGGGGCTGGTTTGACCGTACAGCCATTATGGCAGGCCCCGGTATCTGCCTTGGAGACTCTGAAAGGGACATCCCTGCTGAAGAGGTCAGGGACAACCTGGAAAACATCATAACAATGGACGGGGCGGAACCCCTTGACAACGGATCATCCATTTTCAAGTACCTGGCACCGCTTCTCTCATAGCAGTATGCGCTTAAAACCGGCGTCCGTCCTGTGGACGGATGCCGGATTAACACTGCCTCAGCCGCACCGGGGAGGAAGGACATGAAAACACTGGGACTTATCGGGGGTACAGGGCCTGAATCCACTGTGGCCTACTATAAAATGCTGAATGAGGGAGTACAGAAAAAAACAGGCAACAGCGGACTCCTGCCCCACATCCTGATAAATTCAATCGACATGTACGAGATGTTCCGGTATATCGAATCCGGCAACATGGATATACTCGCTGACTGGCTGTCAGCTGGATTTACAGCGCTCAAAAACGCTGGCGCGGATATACTATCTTTCACCGCGATCACTCCCCATATCGTGTATGAAAAAGTCTGCGCGCGCACTGGCCTGGACATCGTGGACATGCGGGAGATCACTGCAGCTCATATGAAGTCCCTGGGCATCACACACTCTGGACTTATGGGGACCCTCTTTACCATGGAGCACGATTTTGTGCGCCGACCCATGCTGGAACAGGGCATTTCCATGACCGTGCCCCCTGCCGGGGACATGACCATCATACATGACACAATAGTGAATGAACTGGAGCTCGGGCAGGTACGACAGGAGAGCAAAAAAAGGCTGACCGGAATAATCGAGTCCCTTATCTCGCATGAGTCCCTCCAGGCCATGGTGCTGGGGTGCACGGAACTCCCCCTAATGTTTTCTGAAGGGGACCTTTCCGTGCCCGTGATAGACCCGGTTGAACTGCACATAACTTATCTAGCAGAAAAAATCACTGACCCGGGTTGATTCCTGCACAGGTCATGTCCATATATACCTTATGAAGAATCCCGCAGATAAAATCCGTATCCTGATCACTGAGGCAGTCATTCTCTCCAGTGCGTGCAGGGACCCCAGGGTCCCCTGGCTGGCGAGGGCGGCGGTCCTTGCGGCAATAGCCTACGCCTTTTCTCCCATAGACCTGATTCCCGATTTCATCCCCCTGCTCGGGCACCTTGACGATATCATTATACTTCCCGCCCTTATTTTTTTCGCGAGAAAAATGATACCGGACCACATTTATGAAGAATACAGGTCCGCAGCACAACTTACTCCCCCGCGTTCCATTGCCGCGGCCGTTGTCGTTATCGCTGTCTGGTGCGCGGGCATATTCCTGGTGATCAGCCTGTTCACGCACTTCTGCTCTCACTCCGGAAAGGCCTGAGAAGAACGTCCGCGGTTCACCTGGCCGCTGCGCAACGCTCCTTTCTGAGCTGTTCCAGCCTGGCCCTGAGTCCGGGCATTAATGCGTCCCCTTCAGGCGTGCCGTACAGGTTATGCTCCTCTGCCGGGTCATTAACAAGGTCATAGAGCCAGGGGTCCCTGCCCCGTTCAAACTCCACGTACTTGTGAGTATCAGTGCGCACCCCTGTATATGACGGGGTGTTCTCTGGATAATAGCGCCAGAATTCCATGAGAAAGGCGTCCCTCCACCGGTTCCTGCTGTTCTTCAGAAGCGGGACAAGGCTCCGGCCCTCGATCTCATCAGGAACCGGCACGCCGGCAATTTCCAGGAGCGTGGGCGCGATATCCACGTTCAGGGCCATCTTAGTCCTGACTGAACCCGGGTCGCAGACAAGCCATGGCGCGCGTACAATAAGGGGCAGGCGCGCTGACTCCTCCCATGGCTCGCGGATCCCGTGGCAGTCATGGGTGCCCCACTGCATTCCATTGTCACCCATGTATATGACTATGGTATTGTCAGCGATTCCCGCGCGGTCAATTTTTTCAAGGAGCCGGTCTATGTCCCTGTCCATGGCGGTCAGGGTCTCACAGTATTTCCTGTACTGGGTGTAGTAGGACCCCATCATGATGCCCTGGAAAACATTCTGTTTTGTCTTTCCATACCACCACGGGTCAACACCCGGGGGCAGGACCTTTCTCACGTCCGCGTCATCATACATGCCGGTAATATCCCCCGGGGACTGGAAGGGCGGATGCCCTGGCCTGTGGGAGAGGTACATGCAGAACGGCTTCCGCTCTGAAGCAGGCTTCTTCATTATTTCATCCATGAATTCAAAGGCGTATCGGTTCACCTCTTCAGTGATGTAGGGGGTCTTTGATGGCACCTCCCTGCCGTTTACGATCATGGGGCAGTTGAAATAGGCGCCCTGCCCTTCGCGGTAGGTATAGGACACAAAGAGATCGAGATAGGGCATGTCAGGAAGGCCCTTGCCCGGCATGTGCCACTTACCGATAAAGGCCGTGGCATAGCCCTCCCTGCTCAGGTGTTCAAGGAAGGTGGGCATCTGCCCGAGCCAGGGGGTGTGGTTGTTCTTTACACCGTGCGTGCTCGCATAGGTTCCGGTGAGTATGCTCGCGCGCGAGGGGCTGCAGAGTGAAGTTGTGTTGAAGGTGTTTTCAAAACGGACACCCTCCCTGGCGAGCCGGTCCATGCCCGGGGTTTTAATGAAGGCATGCCCCGCGCACCCCATTGTGTCCGCGTTGTGGTTGTCCCCCAGTATGAAAATCATATTGGGCCGGCGGACAGGGTTTTTGATCGCAGCCCGCACAGTCCGCGGAAGGGCCATGCCCATAAGAGTACCCGCGGCAGCAGCACCTGTCATCCTGAGCAGGTCCCTGCGGCTGAGAGGCTTTTCTGCTGTATCCGGTTTTTTATTGTTACCTGACATTGGCTCTCTCCATTGTAATTATTTGCACATCTAAAAACCAGTAGTTACCCCGATCTAAAAATTGCAACTACTGGTTTTATTCCCGATTCATTTAATTCTTAAATAGAATCGGGATGCGACGTGCAGGATGCGCTAGTGTCGATCGCAGACATGGACGTCTGATAAGCGATCGACCTTACAAAGGGACATCATACTGGTAGTTTTCAGGAGTCCCTTTATTGATCTGCTCTAAACACCGCTCCCGAACAGTAGACGGTACCCGGAAAGAAATATTACATAGAGGTTCTCTCCCTTTCCCCAGGCATACGCGCCAACAACAAGGGAGAGACTTATAATTATTACAATAATCGGT
>Ga0272442_10011270_pt1 | contig 10913 bp, 4 predicted proteins | sample SSMForm2O_FD_200262 | JGI IMG/M metagenome (GOLD analysis project Ga0272442, IMG submission 200262) | Marine sediment archaeal communities from Little Sippewissett salt marsh, Falmouth, MA, United States - SSM-Form-2O | ecosystem: Environmental > Aquatic > Marine > Wetlands > Sediment ... | reverse complement strand
CTTTTATGTATCAATGCATCCAAAGGGCCAATGTGGCAAAATGCACCAAAATCAGATATTTCACAGATGATTCCATGTATAACTTCATGTAAAAGGGGTTTAAATGCTAATGCCTTGAAAGTGACTTCTTGGTAGACAGCTCCATCACCATGGATAATTTTTCCTTCCCATAATCTTTTCACATCTTTTGTTGCTACAATTAAACCATTTTTTTTATCTATTTTTCCCTCAAAAGTTTTTTTGACTATTTCATCTGCTGCGTTATCTAGATCTCCCCCAATATACTCTGGAGGTATCCTTATAGTATTATTCAGCTCTATCATCTGGTACATCTCGCATGAAATATGGCCAAACCTTATAAAAGTAGTGGTTGATTATCCTAATCTATCTCCTTCTTAGTCTGGCTTTGTTGAGATATTTCATTTTTTTGAGTAGATGTTCTTAATAATCATCCTAAATAGGAAAAATAAATGGAAGAAAAAGAAAGGAAAAAAAGGGGGGAGGCACAATATATGGCAAGTATCGTCTTCCCCCACAGTTCCAGACTATCCTCAGAGGTTGAAGACCCACAAATGAAGGATCTTACTAGAGCTGTGCCCAAAGAAATCAGTAGAAACAATCTCCAGCTTATGCTTCAAGAACGACCGCTGATTCCACACAAACTCCAACGAGCCAGTCGAACTGCTCTGCCGCAACTCACCATCAATATAGAGACACAGACTCTCAATACCCACACCAGTATCACTCGCCGCTGCAGAAACAGTCGTGGGGCCAATCACCACCGCATCCACATCCATAGACTGGGGAAGAACCATGATCTCCCGACCCGCAATATAGAGATGACTTGCCTGAGGAGACTTATACGAAACAACAGGGGCACTGGCATCAATACCAACAGACACCTCACCCGTACCACCCGTATTCCCCAGGTTATCCACAGCATAGAACTCCACAACACCAGACGATGCCAAAGACACCGCTCCCTGGTACTCCTGCCAAGAGCCCTCATTGGTTCGGTAATAGACCGTTGCCAAGCCACAGCCGCCATCACTGCTGTCAACACAGAGCGTGGTTCCACTGGTAATCCAGGTGACACTACTGGTCTCATAGGTCTCTCCCATAAAGGATACTGCGGAATCCGGGCCACTGCTATCCACCCGTACCTCAAGGGTATGCACATCCTCAGTTGTACCCGTATGATCGATGGCATAATACTGGATGGTATGCCAACCCTCACCAGCAATGGTGAAGGGAGCCGTATAGGTCCTCTCCACACCATCATCAACCATGTATTTGATGATTGACACACCGCTTTCCGGATCACTACTCTTCAAGGTAACCTTGGTGTCCTCAGTAATCCAGGTATCCTGCTGGTCCTCGTACCGTGGTCCACTGAACAACAATGTTGTCAAGGGAGACTCGGTATCCGGATAATAGATATGCCGATGAATGATGGGCTCAATGTTTCCGAGGCAGTCCTCCGCATAGAACTCAACGATATATTTCCCTGCCTTAATAAAGCCCTGTGGATCACGGATCTGGAATGATACGGGTGTATCACTGCCTGCTTCTCCCACACGCCATTTCCCATCAGTAGGAGGATAAGGCCATTCCTGTTCATAATAAAACGTTTGCCCGGGTACACCATCAATCCGATAATGGATCATACAACACTCAGACCCACCCGGCAGACCACAGGCAAAATCCTCCTGCCAAATGGTAAACTCGGTATAGGGCGTAATCATATTCCCATCATGATCCAACTCCAAGGTCATCCAGCTCTCTGGCGGCTCAAGGTCCACATAATGGGTCTGATTATATACCGTGATGGGTAACGGCTCGGTCTCATTATCATCACCATTACCATTACCATTTCCCTCGGTTTCTACCTCAATACGGACATGATCAATACCCCAGGCACCACTCCCGCCATCTGGTGTGACCCGATGGAACCCGATAACAACGGAATCCCCGATATAACTATCCAGGTCATACACAATCTCAGACCCCCAGAAATGATTGGGGTAATCAGATGCCATATCACCCAGGGTCGTCCATGTGGATCCACCATTAGTCGAGATCTTCACATAATCATGCTCCACATAAGAAACAGAGTCATAATTATAGGTGTAGAACTTCAGATACGCCTCCTCATAGCCAGCAAGATCAACCGGAACAGTGGTGAACAGCCATTCATCCTGTTCATAATAGTCCCACCAGACACAGGCACACCATGACCCCTGAGGCTCCTTAGGATCCACTAATCCCTTGAAACCCTCACGGCTGTCCCCGCGATCCTTGCTCAGGCCCGTGTAGCGTTCAAAAGTGGCAGCGGAGTTATAGATGGTTTGATCCCACCCACTGGGCGGAAACGTTACATCCTCAAAGCCTTCTTCAAGCAGAAGCTGTGTTTCCCTTTCTTCTTCCTCCATGAGATCTTCTTCACAGAGGAGAGTATTCCCCAGACAATCAATGGCCCGGTATTGCAGGTAATGGGTACAACCCTCAGCAAAGCTGAAGGGACCTGTTCCCTCACCCTCACTATCCCAATAAAGGGTCCAGTTGCCCCATCCACCATCCTCGGTCCAGATACGATACTCGATCGCAACCACGCCACTGGCACATCCCTCACCACCACCGGCACCACCCTCACCATAGAGAACAACATTATCAATATCCCACCAGTTGATATTCCAGTAGTCATAGCCATAGGAGAACCGGATCTGTGTATCAGTCGAGGTATACCCCGTAAGATCAATGCTCCAAAGTGTCGCGGGCCGGTCAGCAGTGACCGGGTTGCTCCAGGGGGTCACATCCACCCAGGCAGACCCATCATACACCTCTACAAAGAAGTAACACTCCGCTGAAAAGTGATCGACGTAGTCCCGGAATTCCAGGGTAAGCGAACCAGCAGAGCTGGTATCAACCACGGGTGACATCAACCAATCAGCACCACTGGCATCCAACCAGTATAGTTCTGCTTCGGGGCTGGTTCCCCCCGCATTGCTGGTGAAGGCTTGACTGAATGTGTTTGTACTCCATCCCGCCGGCAGCCAGGTGTCAAAGGTCTCATTGATGAATTCTATCTGCCGTTCGAAAAGGAACTCCTCACCATCATCAACAAAGGGTCCGGGAAGATCTGTTGCCTCCAAACTAATCACCGTATCCAGATTCACAAACAAATAATCACTGAATTCACCCGGTCCCTCAAAGGTCTTATTTACCTCAGGGGCACTATTATCACACATATCGATTTCAAGATGATATTCTTCTGCAATACCAAAGTACGGAATAGCTCGATAACTGATCTCATGATAACACTCCTCATCAAGAGTCAAATTATAGGCAATCTGTCCAAACTCGGGATCAAGATCATTCGGATTGTTATCCTTAATGAAACGCTGCTCAGTAATGGTGTCCACAGAGCCATTATGATCACTGTCCCACATGACCGTGATTTCAAGATACTCAACACCACTGGCACCTGCACCTGTATCTTTGGCATGGAACTGGATCCAGGTATCACTGGTCACCCACACGGGACCCTCCGGACCCTCAGACTCTTCAGCTTGCACCTGTATGTACAGATCCATATAGATATCCCAGCTGTCATCCCAGAGGTACCAGTAATCCAGGGCATAGGTACTACCCGCATCAAAGGTAAACCACGGAGTTATGATCCAGTCATCATTAGGACAATTATAGTAACACGCCATACTGTTCGGCGAGCTATGATACTTGTAACTCTCTGCACCCCAATACTTATAGCTGTAACACGCGGTTCCATAGTTCATCTCTGTCCACCCCGGTGGATAGGGACCCGGATTCGTATTGCCATCATCAACATAGCTGTCAAAGTTCTCACTATACATGGGCATACCATCTTCCAGAATCACGACATCATCAATCGCCCCGATATACTCATCATCACTATAGTATCGCCAGGCCAACTGGACAGTCTTTCCGGCATACGCACTCAAGTCAATCACATCATTTTCAAAATGCTCAGGATAGCTACCTATGAGCTCATAGGTTTTCACCAGCTGCCACCCCGGAGGTTGAGGAAGATCTCCACACGTGGGACCATCAAAGGTCTTCCAACTGATAGGAGACGTACTATCAACTATGTGATCTTGGATAGTAGACGGACCTTCATTACCCAGCATGTCCTCTGACCAGAACTCCAGTGTATATTCACCATCAGGAAGCCCTAGATCATCCGGGGTAAAGGTGAAACTATCATCCATTACCATATACGGGACTCCATCAATCTCGAAATAAAGATACTGAACACCCGACACACAGGGACCTACGTAATCATTGGCGGTAAAAGTGAACGGTGTATCATTGGACACATAATAACCACCCTGGTACTGGGGATCACCGATATCCTTTGTTGTCGCCGGCCCGGTATCATCAACATGGAACAGAATATCCGGAAGGGTTATCGTGTTCTGCAAGTCATCAACAGCCCAAATAGTCACAAGGTGATCACAATCATCACTCCAGGCAAAATCACCAAAGGTAAAGGATGTATCACCAAAAGGACCAAAGGGACCATACACCATACCATCATAGAGGATTTCATAATAGATAGCATAGGTTGGCGTGAATTGTGCACCACCCCGTTGCTCCGTCGCACTGATATCGATCTGTGTATCACTGGTAACAAAGTACTCCAGATCAGGTATGACCTCTATCTGGGGTGTACCCACAGCAACATCCAGTTCAGGCGGACTATCATCCACATGATGCTCCTGAGGACCATTCATTACCTCTACGTTTCCGATATTATCAACACAATACCAAGAAATGGTATGGATGCCCTCGAACGGGAAATACACAGTGACGGTATCACCCGCAACAATATTCCACGCTCCACCATCAATCTGGTAATATATCTCTGCTATCCCCGAGGCACAATAGGCACCCAAAAGCTCCATGGCATCAAGGGTAATGGGCGTCCATGTGGTTACCCAATACCCCGCATCATAACTGGGGCTGCCAATCGTCTTCAAGGTCATACCCGGTGTGCAATCCACATAATAATACATCCATGCAGTAGCTGGAGAATTATTGGGCATAGCATCCTGAGAACGCTGCATCCGGATGCGATGATAACAATCCGTTGAAAAGTACCGCATATAGGAAATTGATCCAACTGTTGGGTCAAGATCATCTACACTATTATCATAGATCCAACCATAGAATTCATTTGTCCATGTGGCACCGCCATCAATAGATATCTGGATCTGTGGCCGGATACGTACCACCCCCACATCATCTGTGGCATTAAACCAGAGAGGAGTAGCACAAGTTGCATACACATCACTTCCACTGGTATAGGTGGGATTACCCACTTCGACAGTCGGCACGGGAGGAGAGTCATCCACATAATGCTCCTGAGGACCAGCTGGGGGCTGGGACGTCTCCATGTGCCCGAGATTATCAACACAATACCAGGAAATAGTGTGCACACCACCACTGGGGAAGTACACCGTGGCCGTATCACCTGGGACAATTACTTCAGGGGCACCATCGATACTGTACCGGATCTCCTGAATACCACTCATACATGTCCCCATATCCACCGCATTCAAGACAATGGGTGTCGATGTTGTCACCACATATCCACCAGTAATATTGGGCTCACCAATCCTCTTCGTGGTTTCACCGGGCGTACAATCCACTTTATAATAACTCCGGGCTGTTTGAACAGAATTGCCTAAATTATCATAGGCATACATTATACGAATACGGTGATCACAATCCGTTAAAAAGTACCGCATATACTCGATAGATCCTACTGTTGGATCAAGGTCATTTGGATCATTATCATAGATCCATGCAACATATTCAAGTACCCACATGGTACCATCCCATATCTCAACATGGGGGCGTAAACGATATACTCCCACATCATCTGTGGCATTAAACCAGAGAGGAGTAGCACAAGTTGCATACACATCACTCCCATCAGTATAGGTTGGATCACCAACTTCTATCGTCACCGCAGGTGGCGTACAATCCACATAATAATCCATCCACGCAGTAGCTGGCGAGTTATTGGGTACAGCATCCTGAGCTCGCTGCATCCGGATGCGATGATAACCATCCGTTAAAAAGTACCGCATATACACAATCGATCCAGTGGCAGGATCAAGATCATCTACACTATTATCATTGATCCAATTATAGAATTCATTTGTCCATGTGGCACCGCCATCAGTAGATATCTGAACCTGTGGCCGGATACGTACCACCCCCACATCATCTGTAGCATTAAACCAGAGAGGAGTAGCACAACTTGCATACACATCACTCCCTATCACATAGGTAGGATTACCCACCTCGACAGTTGGCACAGGCGGATTAGACTCTGTGGCTAAACCAGTGGCATAACCAATGGAATAATCACCATTAACAAGATCTTTGCCCGTAAACCACATCTTATAGGTGGTCCCCTGTTTAATAACCATGGGACAATATGTACGGTCATCTCTCCAGCTTACTCCATCATCCTTATAAAATATCGGATTGTTTGTGTCTCGTGCCCAACTGATTCCATCAGAGGAGGTAGCATAGCCAATGCCATGATTCATAGCACCATCTCCACCAGAATACCACATTTCCCAGTCGCTTGCACTATTCTTGATGATAGTTGCACGAGTGGCATAATTTCTGTCCCAATCTCCACCAACATAGGTTCCCTGGAAAACAGGGTCTGCTGTTCCATCACTATTACTATCATAACCAGTCCAAGTGATACCATCACTTGAATAGCCTAGACCAGTGCTTTCGTCTCCCCCAGTAGTTCCATCATAATACATAGCAAAGGTATAATCAAAAGGATTGGCTCCCGTATTGGTTGCACTAGGATTATAAAGGATGTCCGAGGGACCATAAGATCCCCGATTCCATGCCCCACCAACATTCAGGATAATGGGTACGGCACCATTCTGACAGGGTTGATCATTATACCAAGTACTCCCATCGGGAGAGTCAGTATACCTGATGTCATTAACACTGTAACTAAGACCCGGCCAGTGCCACATCCTATAATACATGGTAAGACTACTGGGGTTGGTACCACTATTTACCCCCGTAAACCCAGCAGGATAATACTCCACAGTTGCATGATAACCATTAGACATAACAACACCCTGATCCGTCCAACTGATTCCATCATTAGAAGTCGCAAGGCCAGTTGTTCCACCAGAGGTACCATACCACATTTTATATAATGCGGAGTGTCCATTCCCCGAAAAAGAGGAAGCGTCATACAGGACACTAGGGTAATATGCTTTTGGTCCACCAACTCCTTCTCCAAAGATGGGATTGCTTCCAGATTCTGTCCAGGTAAAATCGGCTGCAGAAAAACCAGCAAGTGCGAGAAGGGCCACAAGAACCACCGCACATAAGCTAATTTTTAGTGTCATTGTCAAATGTTTTTTATTATTTTTACTAAAATCGCCTATTTTGCTTTCTTTTGTTACATACATAACTTTTTGCCTCCATTTGGTATAGATACAAACAATGTTCATATTGTTTTTGTTTAGTGCACTAAACAAAAAATATATTAACAATGAAAAATTCTTATATTTTATAAAAAAATATTTAAATTTTATTAATGTGACACCATTAATCTCGGCAATTTTGAAAAAAAACTTTTTTAAGTCATTTTGGACCAGTTGAGATGCTAAAATTAGACAAAAAGCTATGCTAGCATTAGATATTTTTCTAAATGGAATTTTAGTATGATTTGTAAATCACTAAACAGGATAAAATAAGACCCTGCATTTTACTTTTTTATATCTTTATACTTATCCTAGTCTATATCCTCTTCATATAAAATATAATCTACTCCAAAATACCTTATTTTCTTTTTTGCATATGATTCTTATTTTTGCCACCAAGCTCAATATAATTGAGAATACACACTTTTTGCAGTTTGTTTCTTAAAGCGACGATATGTGAGAAGATATTAGTAGTTTAAGTAGTGGTTTAACAAACTAACCTTGTTAAACACACTAAAATAGAAGATTTTATTAAGTTTTAATATGGTCACTGGTATCCAAATCACAGGGATATAACACTTGTGGCCATATCTTTTTTCATTAACTATGAAATTTTTTTTGTAAACTATCAATTTTACGTTTGATGTCTACCATAGACTTGGCGCCAACAAGACTAGCTATTTTTTTCCCGTAACTAAAAAAAACTAGATAGGGAATGTTCATAACGTGATATTGATCCGCAATTTTTTTGTATTGCTGAACATTGAGTTTTCCAAAGGCCACCTGCCCCCTATATACTATTGACAACCGTTTAACCCGGGATGAAATTGTTTTACAGGGTCCACACCAAGGCGCCCAAAAATCCACTAGGCACAACGGATATTTCTTGATGAACAAGGTAAAAATCTTATCATTTAGACTCACCACTTCAACAGGCCATTCGTCTAATGGAGGGGCTTCTCTTTTTTCACCTAATCCAAGCATGCCTAATAGCTTCATTGTACCGTTTTTTTATACGCTTTCATAACTTATATCTTTTTTTCTTATCCTCTGAGCTAAAAAATGTATCTTGAATTCGCCTTAATAGAGGATAAAATAATTCTGATGACACTTATTATGTAGACATCCTTTTTCTGATGAAAAAAATTTGCAGGTTATAACTGCAATTTTATAAATAAAAAAAAAATTAGGAAAAATACTCCCTTATTTTTTTTACCGCCATTGCTTTTTTTGCCGGATAAACTTGAATTTTTGCTTTACAATAGATTGCATCGCCAGTATCACTAACACATATCCTTTTTTTATATGCTTCTTGTTTATTCCATCTAAGGTATAAAAAACATTTATTATCAATGCGTTTTTCAAGATTTCTTACAGACAAATGTTTGCGCATCATCTCTTCAAAATTATGGATATAGTCTTTATCTTGCAACATTAACTCATAAACTATAACTGGAGTCCGTGATTCACTAGATGTGTGCATCTCATGCAAATTAATTTCATTAGGAATAGTTTCTCCAAAAGCAACAAAAAGCAGAGCATCCGTCACTCGCTGAGCATCTTCGGTGGGATAACAAAAAATCCGAAAATAGATATGGGTAAATAATGCCATTGAGTACTATTATTTTCCCCTCTTTTTGTTTACCCTAAGAGAAGGACGGATTTTTTCGCTTCCTGTTCCCTTATTTTTCAATCCTCTGCCTTTTTTCCCAACAGATGTTTTTCCTCGTACAACCCGGTTCTTGTCCGTTGAAATCCACCTAATTCGAGGATCATGGGATATGACAGGATGCGATGGATCAACTAAGATAACCTCATAATAATGTGCTTTTCCATCTTTTCCTACCCAATAAGAATTTAAAACTTCCATATTTGGATATCTTTTTGCAACCCGTTCCTCTGCAATTCGCTGGATGGACTTAGCCGGAGTTAGTTTTTTGAAACCCATCCGTGACGGTTTTCTTCCTTTATTGGGACGAGACTTTCGAAGGCCCCCTGTACGTACTCTTGCGCGAACAATAATATATCCTTGTTTTGCCTTGTACCCTAGGGATCTAGCCCTATCCAATCGTGTAGGTTTATCTATCCTCACAAAACTTTTACCTGACCGCCATTGGATTAACCGTTTCCATTGAGGGGAATTATAGTTGTGAATAGGTTTCTTCCATTGTTCAGCGATGTGACGATAGAGACTCATGGTTTGGGGAAAGAAAAAGTATTATATAATTATTTGGATATTACAGAAATAATATCATTATTTTTAAGTACATGATCGCCACCAATGACCTGTTTTGTTCGGGCATCAATTGCTCGGATGAATTTATCACCAATATCAGTATGGATCTTATATGCCAAATCTAGTGCAGTTGACCCCTGAGGTATGAGGTATGCATCAGGCAAGACCTGACCATCTTTATTGGTAAAGTGAGTACTGTCTTCAACAGGGTATACAACAATGAGATTTAAAAGGTCAAATACAGCTTTTTCAATGCAGTTTTGAACACCTGTAGATCCATATATATCTAGAACATGTGTTTGTAAGAATTCTAACGCTTTAATTTGTTTTTCGTTCATTTTCTCATTTTCAATAATAATAAATTGTGGATCCCCGGGTTTATATTTGATTAATCCTTTTTCTGCGGCATGCGACAAGGCAAGCTCTGCTTCTGCACTAGTAGGTATAGCTATATTGCCATCTATTCCTTTTACTATATCTGGAGTGACCTTATCACATTTATTAAGAGCCAGTATCATTGGTTTGCTGATTTTTCTGATCTCTTTTGCTAATAATAAAATTTCTTTCTCTGTCCATTGGCTAAACATTGTGTCACAGTCTATGTTTTTTATTGCCTGGTGAATATCCGGTGGTTTAATACCTAAACCGGTAAGCTTAGTTTCTAGCAATCCCTCAATTTTTTCCCCTTCCAATTCAACTTTCCGGGTCATTCTCATCCAGTCCTTTGATAGTATTCCCTGGATCCAATAATCAATTTCTTCTTCAAGAAAAGTGATATCGAGACGAGGGTCATGGGAACCAATTTTGCAGGGTTTACCTTCTTCATCTGTTGATCCAGAGGCATCAACGATATGGATCAAACAAGAAGCCTGTCGGAGATCATCTAAAAATTTGTTACCCAGGCCACGTCCTTCATGAGCCTTGGGGACAAGACCAGCCACGTCAATTGCCTCAATGGGTATGTATCGTATTCCATCTCTGCATTCTGAATTCTGAGGGTTACAGGTTAAATTATATTCATTGCAAGGACAAGGAGAACGGGCGTACATTACCCCACGATTAGCATCTATTGTGGTAAAGGGGTATGACGCCATTTCTGCATGGGCTTGGGTAGCTGCATTGAAAAACGTTGACTTACCCACATTCGGCTTTCCCACGAT
>Ga0272442_10011269_pt1 | contig 10914 bp, 9 predicted proteins | sample SSMForm2O_FD_200262 | JGI IMG/M metagenome (GOLD analysis project Ga0272442, IMG submission 200262) | Marine sediment archaeal communities from Little Sippewissett salt marsh, Falmouth, MA, United States - SSM-Form-2O | ecosystem: Environmental > Aquatic > Marine > Wetlands > Sediment ... | reverse complement strand
TGCGTACCGGTTAAGGTGACGGAGATCACGACTCTATCACCGCCATTAACCAGATCGTCGATTCTCACATTCAGATCGGGAAAAGCGATGCGATATGCAGCCAAGAGACCTTTGAGAGCCTCCGGACCATCTAATTCTTGATCGGGACTTCGATAAACGTAGTTTGGCTGAACTAATTCGTCCAAGACCGAGAAATCTCCATTGTTGATAACCTCGCCGATGAATCGACGCAATACTGTTTCATTTGCTTCAGACATTAGGCATCTCGCTGCATATCAAGACCGAAATTGGAATTTCGAATCGCTATTCGAAGTCGGTCCGGTGTCTAGGAAATATTAACACCCGATTTCCACGATTCCAGCAATTAAAGAAAGAGATTCGCGAAGCCGTTCGGCCCCACGTGCATCCGAAATCTGCCTGATTCCAGCCAACACGCACAATACTGCTCCTTCCCACCGATTCTGTCTGATTTCAGCCACACCCGGCAGGCCGACTACCTGCCGCTACTTTTTCTCGCAGCAATTTGCTGAGTTGGCTTTTTTTACGAGCGTTACAGTTGGGTCGATTCGCGTCTGTTAGCCTAAGAAAATATTAGCAGATTACAACAGACCGCTATGTGCCAAGAAGGGGACGGCGAAGCTGAAACAGTACGCCCCACCGACGCAGGGTCTCATACTACCGAGTTCGGCCGGGAGCTGTCGTTCAACGCCATCCAAAACAGATGCCAAAAAGCGAGGCGTGGAGCAGGCTTTTATTGTTCGAGTTAACGGCATTTTTGCAATTTTTAGTACTTTATTATTTTGATACGAAAGATAGCGATAACACCAATAATGCGCTGGCAGCTAGCCAAGATCCAATCACTCTTATCCCGATTTTATGCCATTCTTTTTTCTTAAAATGGTCTGCTAATGCCATTGGGTATAGGAGCAAAAAATATATTGCGACACCACTACCAAGCAATGTAAATAGCTTTTCCTTACCCAATAGCGCTTCTTGTGTTGAGTCCGCCCCAAGGAAGAAACCAGCTGTGACCGCGACAAGTGAGCTCCAAAATATACCAACTACGGGACTTGTGGCTATTAGCAGACCAATCAGCGCAGCGCTTCCTAATACAAATATTTCTATTTCGATACCAAAAGAAAACCATGCCACAGCAAGCCCAACTATAGTTGCCACTACAAATGACACTAAGGCAAGTTGTTGTTCCTTTGCCCCCTGTTGCCCAATAAAAAGGCCAATCGCGATCAATAACAGCATATGAGCTGGCACAAAAACAGGGTGCAACATCCCGTTGTAGAAACTGTCGAGCCCTTTTACCGGACTATGGGCAAGCGCCATACCAGGTGTTGCCAGCAAGCCACAAAAGAACACGGCGCTAGTTCGGTTGATCATATAAGCCCTGTCAAAAAACCAATCCCGGCTAAAGCGATCACCCCCCCACCTGCTTGAACCGCAATTTTTCCGACAGGCCAACGCACGATTAATCCGAACGCAATACCAGACAAATGAAGCAAACCGGTGGCTATAACAAAGCCAATACTATATGCGAGCGCATTTGCTGCATTAGGTAGCTCGGTGCCGTGCGCGTGACCATGAAAAATTGCAAAAGCACCGACGATTAGCGCCGCAACCCAGATTGGAGGACGGACTGCAAAAGCAACCATAGCGCCTAACACTACAGCTGATGCTGCGATTCCAGTCTCGACCGCGGGAATTGGAACGCCCATGACACCAAGAGCGCCTCCAAATGCCATAACGAGTGGAAACACAACAGGAAGCAAAAAAACTGAAGGCTTTCCCAGAAAAGCACCCCACAAACCTACCGCAACCATTGCTGCAACATGATCCCAACCGAGAACAGGATGCATAAAGCCGCTTATGAACCCTCCTGCAATGCCAGTTCCTTCATGTGCGCTTGCAGTACCAGCGAAAGTCAATAGGAGTGTTGTTAGTGCCAGAGTGTGTACTTGTCGCATCTCATGTTTCCTCGTAAGAATGTAATTATAAATATCTAGCTAAGAGTTACGCGTCCACGCCGGATGGATTGGTATTATTTGCAAACTCTTTGCGATTCCCTAATGCATCGATTCTTGGAGCTTATACAACGCCTGTCTATTGGTGTGGGTTGCTAAAAAGCCTCGCAAATTTGCATATTGGAGTGTACCCATTGCGATTATATTATCCAACGTCTGCGTCGGGTCCAGACTGTGTGAAAACTCCAGTTTGCTTTGCTGTAACAGTCTCCTTGGGGGTTGCGGAGACAGTCGGTTTGAACCTGATCAACGTGCGATCGCAGAGTTGTCTATTACCGATGTCGGCCAGTAGCGGGCGAAGGGATCATTTCTCAAACGCTCCCGCAAACGTCGGCTTTCGAAAATTAGACAGCTGGCCGACACCACGTCGCTTGAAACGGCTTCTGAGCATGTCATCACTAGCTGGCAGTGTCATTGCTCTTCTGTTTCCGTCGCAGATTCAGGGCCAGTAGTGTCATGAAAAGCGGTGCCGTTATTGCCCATGGAAAGCCGAGTATTAGCAAAGCTTCGGAAAAAGTTGGATAAAAGTACACGACACTGATCAATGGGGTCACCAGTGCGTGAGCAAGAAACGATGCTCTAACCCACCGCTCGAAGCCGCTATTTTCGAGCGCGGGAATGGCTACCAGAGTGGCCAACCCCATCGATATATACCCAATTGCATCGTAGTTCCAAAATAGCGAGTGAGGAGTTTGTTCCAGAATCTGAACAGCTTCAGAAGCTCCGCTCAAGTTTAATGGAATCACAGTCGCGAGCTGAACAACGTAATTGGCTGTAACGAAAACAGCATATATAGTCGAAAAGAGTAGTGCTCCATGTGTCCAGAACTGTTTCTCCGGGCGAGTTGTATAATGGAAAGCCAGCATTACGAGCAGGAAGGGAACGACAATACACAGCGACGTTGAGTAGATGAGAATCTCGTCAAATGGATACCGCACTACGCCTGCGATCTGCAAAACTTGCACGATGTCGTATGCAATAGTCGCTGTTGCAGCGGCCAGGCCACACCAGAACCCAATTTCCCCGGTACGCGCGGGCATCTCCTACTCCACTATTGTCCAGAACGAAATGCTAGATATCATCAGGCGGCCGGACAGTCTGAGGACAGCGAAAGGCCTGAACTTCTGCCTTATAAAAGGGGAAATAGTCGTCCGTTCCAATCAGGTTTCCGCCTTCCACCCGCATAGGTAAACGATAGCCGTTAATTTCCTGGAAGGCCGATAGTTAACCGCCAAAGGGCTGTTCTCGAAAGACATTGTCAGCATTCTCGTTGCTTCAGCGCTGCATGATAACACGGCTGGGCTGGCCATCCGCTTCAACGATTAGGTCGATTACCTGTGAACGGTCTGCATAGTATACCGTCGCGCGGGCGGTGTTGTCGTTGACAGGCGCCCAAGAGACAGTGTTGGTAGGGAGAAGGCTCGCCGGAACCCAGCAAGCGCCTTCGGATACAACCCTGCCAAATGCCGATCGATGATGATCAGGATTTCCGGATACCCTCACAATTGGAACGAGGTGAAAGGGCCAGAACAGGGTCCATGACGTACGACCAGCCGTCTCGATTTTCGGTTTCCTCAACAGTTATGCCTCTCGGGCGATCTTACAATCGCGCTCGCAAAAAATCGTAGTCATGCCCTTCCTTTGGCGTATCGGACCAATCATTATCAATAATCAAGAATTTTTCTACCAAGTTGGATAGAAACATCTGTTATAGCAATAACTGCGCCACCAAAACAAACATCGGCAGATGGACTGTACAGGAATGGGATGAGTGATTCATTCCCTCAAATTTCGATATGTCATTGACATGAATTCAAGAGTTTCACCGGCGAGTAAAAGTTAACCCAATCATTGCATAAATCCTGACTGAATTCGTTTATGCAGCATGCCCGAAGACTTCCAGATATTGCAACAACTCTGATTTCACTGTGGGGTTGGCGCTCATCGTGAGCGTGAGTTTGCCCTTTGGCCGGGTCAGTCGGCCAGCGCGCTGGATGAGTTTGCGCCGGATGGTGCCCAGTTGCTCGAAGCGCCACAAGGGTGCACGTTTTTCGGTGGTATGCCGGTCCTGCTCATAGCAAAGCATCTGCAGTTCCCGATTGAGGTTATGCGCCAGCACGGCCGAGAGCAGATAGACTTGGTTGCCGGCTTTTCTGCGAGTGGGTACATAGTCCATCTGGGTCTGTGACTTGAGCTCAGCAAACACGCCTTCCTGAGCACCACGCCCATTGTGGAAGCTCAGCGCTTTTTTGGCCGAGAGCTGTTTGTTGGTGACGATCACCTTGAAGTCATAGCCGTAGGCATAGGGGGTAAACAGATCCAACTGTACCGCTCCCTTGTATTGTTGCCGATTTTGGTTTCTGACAAACACGAAGCGGTAGCGCTCATCCCAACTCGACGGTTTCCACTGGGTTTCGAAAAAGCTGCACTGTTTGTCTAAGCGACACCAGCGCTTGCGCTTTTCGATCAGTGCCTTGAGTGCGCTAAAGCGTTCAAACGGGACGCTGATGGTAAACTCAACCCCTTCATTGTCGAGCATGCTGACAATCTCATCGCTAAAGAAAGCGCTGTCCATGCGGGCCTCAATAGTACAATGCGGCAAAATCGCTTGTATTTCCCGAATGCAGGCCAGTATAAACGCCTTGGCGCCATTGGAATCATGCACGTTACCGGGACGATGCCAGACATCGAGGACTTGCCCGGTCTGCGCCACCGTACAGAACAACGGGTAGTAGCTGCGTTGGCCTTTCTTTTTGCGGTTAAAGCCAACCGCTGTGCCTTCGGCGAAGCGGCTCGTGGATAAGACCGAGCCGTCGAAGTCCAGCGTAATGCGCGCCAGCTGCAAACGACTGAGTTGATCCAGCACCCGTTGTCGATTCAGCTGTCGCAGCTGGGTGACACTGCGCTCATCCATGCCCGCCAAGGTGCGACTGACGGTGGCGACATCGGGCAGGCGCTCAAGGCCTAACAGGCGACGCACCATGGGATCATCCTGGTAGTAGCGCATATCCTGCAGCCGCCGGTAACCCAACAGCAGATGCACGATCAGCAACAGTACAATCACACCGTGACCAAAGATCGGGCTGACGCTGAGGTGGCGAAAACAGCCGGACAACTGCTGCTTCAGGCCAATGTGACTGAACAGTGCCTGGAACACCACCAAGCCAGCAAACGAGGTCAACCGCTGATCTTCAAATTTAATGGCTGGAATGCGATGGGTTTTACGATGAATGGCGGCTCTGCTAAACTTCATGCAAACGGTCTCCGTTGGTTTGATTGGTTGGGTGGTACCTCTGATTTTACCAACTGCGGGACCGTTTTTTTATGGCTGGAAACAATTCATTGCATGGGTTTGTGGTGTTTTCTGGAATTCACCATCGGTGAAGTGCAGCAATGGGGACGCGACATGCGGTAAAGCCTATAAATAAAGCAGTTTTCGTGATACGCACTTATAAATTTATGCAACTACCGGGATAACAATGCAGCAACCAAACACTCAATTATTTTTCTTGTATTCATGCGCCTATCAAAGGTTTACAGGTTGATCGAATTCGTTATGGTTTTACAAAATTCAGCCAGGTATCCATGCGCAGCATGATTTTCCTGAACAGGTGCGATGAACCGAACGCTTCGGTAAAGATCGTTGCCTGGCCTGTCGCCGACCGGCGCACCGAAGTTCATCGGGATGAACAATACAGCCATGACGCCAAGATAGATGGCCAGCGGTGAAAGCTTCATCCACAGCGCCCAGCCCTTGAGTACCCTGATCTTTACCAGGAGCCAGAGGAACGCCATCCAGATGGCAATCATCGTTACTGCCATTGCTACGCCTCCCCTTCCTTGTTGATACCGCCCTGTATAACAAACAGGTTCGGCGAATAGGCCCACATCAGCACCAGCGGATTGCCTCCACGTTAGGGTGGTTGCGTTTCCTGGCCACCGAGCCAGGCAGGTTGCCGATGAAGAAAACAACGCCGACGATGATCATGGCCAGCAAAGCCAGTACGAACCACGCCGCGTAGTCGAGTACGGTCATGTATTCACCTCACGCATCAAGTCTCCTCAACTCCAACATCGAAAACCTGTACGAAAGACAGTAGTCCAGTGAGTAGAAGGCAATTAATCGTTTCATGTGTACAGCCTTGCTGGCTTAATACTAAGACAGGGCGCCGAAGCGCCCTGTTGTTGCTTACTTAGCTAATCGGTGCACAAACACCGCGCTGACGTGCAGCGCCGCGCTGGTAACCTCAAAGAACAGTGCTTGGCATATAACGCATTTCAGGTGGAACATAGTGTTCATGCGTTGCTGGCACTAGTGTATTCTTCCAGACGTGGCCATCTTTCATGATGAACTGCATGTGGTTGCGATCCTTTAGCACTTCAAGATTTTCCAGAGGGTTGCCGTTGATGAGTAGCAGGTCAGCATAGGCCCCCTCTTCAACCACACCCAGGCCGATGCCTTTCTTGGATTTTTCCTCTTCGCTGAGATCAGGATAAGCATCCTTGTAAGGATTCATACCACCGCTCCAGCTCAGCACATGTCCGGCAGACGAGGTTGCGGTCTTGAGTGCCTGCACATTGGAGAAGCCGACTTTCTTGAGCCACAGGATATTATCAATCTGACGGTTAACATTGGCCTTATCAAACATGTCACCACCGGTAACCATAATCAGGTCATGCTTCAGCGCCCACTTGAGCATCTGTTCAGCACCAGCATTCACCATCTTGGCCTTGCTTTTTTGATCAGCGCTGAAGAAAGTAATCTTCTCCACGTTGTCCGGATGGAAGGCTTGAAGGGACATGACAGACTGTATCGACAGCGCGACACCTTCCTTCTTCATGCGCTTGATGGTTTTTTCTGAAACCAGGAAGTTATGTTCAACGCAACGCCCACCCGCGTCGATAAACCGGTTGACCGCGCGATCGTGATACGCATGCGCCAGAACGTAGGTGCCATAATCTTCAGCCACGCCCACGATGGCTTTCATTTCCTCCAGGGACAACTGGGTCATGTGGATGGGATCGAACTCGCTGGCCACACCGCCACCGGCCATGATCTTGATCTGTGTTGCACCGGCGCGCAGATTATGACGTGTCGCCTTCCTTGCTTCCGTCACGCCGTCAACGATGTAACCGAAACCACTGCGCTCCAGAATGTCCGTGTCACCAATCTGATCGGTGACCATGCCGGTATCCGCATGTCCGCCCGTCTGCGAGATAAAACCGCCGCTGGGAAAGATTCTCGGACCAGGGATGCGCTCCAGACGCACAGCCTTCGCAAGCCCAATCACATTGCCGCCGGCATCACGTGTCGTGGTGAAACCCTGGTCGAGGTATTCCCTCAAACGCAGACCCGAAATGGCCCCAATGGCCATCTGGTCGTAATCATTGCGCCCTTCCAGCATGCCTTCATGAATAGAATGATGTGCGTGCATATCGATCAGGCCCGGGATCATGGTCCCGCCTTGGCCGTCTACCACGTATGCATTGGGTGCCTTGATGCCCTTTGCAATCTTCTTGACCAGGTTGCCTTCGACCAGCACATCGACCCCTTTGGTCACGTTGTCGCCTCTACCGTCCCAGACATCGACATTGACGATCAGCACCTGTACCGGTTTATCATCCGCAATGACTGGGGATATTGCTGCGGCTACGCCTATGGACGCTGCGAACAGTGTGTTTAGCAGCAGTGATCTCGTGTTCATATTCAACTCCCTCCGGTGTGTGATATATCAGCTTATCTGTATATACAGGCCTGGTTTTATTCAGAGAGCCCCAAACCCTGGCATGCCGTTTAAGATATGCCGATGAGAATAATTCTTCTTGCCATTTTGCGACATATGATGGATGCTGGATCATCTTGTCGCAAAATGGCAATTACTCTTCGGCCAATGTATTGTGAAGTTGTGCTGCAATAATCCGCACGTCTTTCAAGGCAAAGAATACCCGTAATAAATGTGAATAAATCTGAGACCAGAACCGGCAAAGACCCGGAAATACCTTTGGTGAAGGCGGCATTCGCCGCGCCGTTCAGAATCGCCATGGAAAACAACGGTCTTTCAGCGGAACAGTATTTCCGAAAGTTTCGCCTGCCCACGTCTGAACTAAGTGACCCGGAAGCGTTGATACCCGAGAAGCCCTTCTGGCGCCTGATCAACCAGGTCGCGATCGCCGAGATGATTCCTGATTTCGGCATGCAGGTTGCGCAGGCCAGACCCTGGTACGACATCGAATCTTTGCGCCCGCTGCTGCGCGGCAAACAGCCTTTGAGAAAGGTACTCGAAAAATTCTGTAGTGCTGCGAATTCACAAAGCAACACCAGTGATTTCAAGCTGCGCATGGATGGCGAGCTGTGCTGGCTCGAACACCATAGTGACATCCTGGTCAACAACGACATACAAATGGAAAGCTATCGACTCACCAATATGATTGAGCTTGTGCAGCTGGCGGCCGGCATAAACTGGAAACCTGTATTCATACGCATGAAGATGGATGACAACAAGGTCATCCGCAAAAACAGGCTGCTTCAGGGTTGTTACCTGAAATTCTCACAGGAACGTACGGCCATTGCGATGCCCATTGGCCTGCTGAATGCAAATGTCAGTATCCTGCCTGCCGGTACCAGCATCAGTAATAAACCACTGGAAGAAATGCACGATAAGTCAGAATTTATCGCGTCCCTGCGAACCATCATCAGTCAGTATATCCTGGAAAAGGAACTGTCAATTGACATGATTGCAGAACTCGCAGGGTGCGCAACAAGAACACTGCAACGCAAACTGAAAGAATACGAGATCAGGTACACTGACCTGTTGAACGAAGCGCGTATGCGTTATGCATGCACCAACCTGAAAGTCACCGAGATGAAGATAACCGAGATCGCGCAGCAACTTGGTTACAATGACACCGCGCATTTCACGCGCGCATTCAAGCGCTGGACCGGTGTTTCGCCTTCGGTCTATAGGAAAAACGCTGCAGACAAACGGTAGGGTGCGCCGTGCGCACCGCAGTTATACATCAGTTCTGCGCTTGATGGTGCGCACGGCGCACCCTACGGTGCTACGCATTTATGCGGACGGGCAATATCCCGCTTAACCCATTAGCTTTTCCAGCTCTGTCTTCAGTTTTTGCTTGGCTGGTTCTGCCTGGGCAAAAACGTCGCCAGCCTTGAAAAACTCGAGCACCTTGATGTCGGTGATATCGGGCTCGATGTAAATGGTCGGCGCCCGTTGTTTGAGCTTTTCGCGCACAATGGATTTCTCGAAGATCTGCACTGTATTGAAAATCGCCTCGTTGAACGAGGGCAATGGATTCTGATGGTTTTGATTGCGTTTACCGATAACGTCAATGGCGACCACCACGTCACAATCCGCAGGCAGTACATCAAAGGGCACCGGATTGACGACACCACCGTCGATCAGCACCCGGCCGTCTATCTGCACCGGCTGAAAGATACCGGGAAGCGCCATGCTCGCGTGTACCGCGGGCAGCAAGGGCCCCGAATCAAACACGATCTGTTCTCGCTTCCAAAAATCCGCAGCGACAATCTGTAACGGAATTGCCAGTTCTTCGAAGGTCGAGACCTTGAGTTTCGACGCGAGCCGAGCCAGAAAATCCTTGATGTCCAGCAATCCATTGCCGCTGAAGTCCAGGTCGAGTATGTCCCACCAACGGGAAAGATCCTTGGTAAAAATGTCGTCCAGGATGCTGCCATTGACCGTAAACGATGCACCGATCAGGTCGGCGCGCATGGCCTTTGCGCTGTTACCGGAGGCAAACAGCGCGCCAACGATAGCGCCGATACTGGTGCCGGCGATGCAATGAGGCTGCCAGCCCAGTTCTTCGAGCGCTTCCAGCATCAACACATGGGCAACGCCCTTGGCGCCGCCACCGCCTAACGCAATACCTAGTTTTTTCATGCCATTCTCAACACACCTTATACTGAGACAACCGATCGACTCTGACACTCATGGCGCGTGGTCAATAGTAACACGATCTGAATAGCGTCTTGCGAGCGCGGCGGAGCACTTCCATGATCGGGAGCTCATTGCGAACGAAGTGAAGCAATCTCTGGATGCTTGCGCGATAGCCGGAGATTGCCGCGTCGCTGTCGCTCCTCGCAATGACAAAAACAACTGGGCGCCAGTATACTCTGACGCCTTTTTTCGTTTAACTTCGCAAGCGAACCTGTTTCTGTTATAAACGATCACAACGCTCACTTAACAACACTAATCATGCACTTTTTCACGGCTCTGCTGGCAACCCTGCTATTGCTCAGCACCGGGAGTACAGCCCACTCAGCTGCAGAGCAACAACGGCGGTTTTCGATGGCGATCAGCGGTGGCGCCAGCAAGGGTGCCTATGAGGCCGGGCTTAACTGGGCTCTGCTCAATATGCTGAGGGACATCGACAAAATGGACGAGGCGTTGGTTGGCCGGGCGAATAGCTTTGAAGCCGCCAGCTTCTCCGGGGCATCTGCAGGTGGGATTAATACGCTGCTGTCGGGTCTCAGCTGGTGCAGCCTGCCGCCTGAAGAAGGCGGGATCGCCAACACCATTGACGATAATATCTTCCGTGATGTCTGGCTTGGTCCCGATGTCAACCGGCTGTTGCCGCCGAACGCAGATTCGATTTACTACGGTGAAGGCGATGCGCTGCTGTCACGCTATGATCTGCTGCAGGCAGCCGGGTTGCTTCGCGAGCACTGGAATAAGCCGAGCTTTCGTCCAGGCTGCCAGATTCCCCTCGGTGTCACTGTCACTCGTGTGCTACCTGAGGCATTGAAGATCGGCAGCATCCCGGTACAGAATCAGCGCATGTATATTCCGTTCGAGGCTCGCACCCGGGATGATGGCACGCTCGGTTTTTATTTCGAACCGAA
>Ga0272442_10011268_pt1 | contig 10914 bp, 6 predicted proteins | sample SSMForm2O_FD_200262 | JGI IMG/M metagenome (GOLD analysis project Ga0272442, IMG submission 200262) | Marine sediment archaeal communities from Little Sippewissett salt marsh, Falmouth, MA, United States - SSM-Form-2O | ecosystem: Environmental > Aquatic > Marine > Wetlands > Sediment ... | reverse complement strand
GCGCCTCGAACCAGAAGGCCACTAAGTTCGAGGATGGCCACAAGTGGTACACGATCTCCACCGACGCCGGCGCCACGCTCGCCGCCCCGGCCGAGTGGAAGTACGACGACGACGCCCGCTTCTATTCGCCGTCCAGCTACCACCAACTAATCCGCCACAGTCGAACGGGAAAGCTCTATTGGATCGGCAACATCTGCACCAGCCCCGCCCGAGGCAACGCGCCCCGCTATCCCCTCGTGATCGCCGAGGTCGACGAGGTCAAAGTCGCCCTCAGGAAAGACACGGTCACCCTCATCGATGACCGCCAGGCAGAAGATGGCGTGCGCTTGCAATTGTCAAACTTCGCCCTCCTCGAAAACCGCGACACCCACCACTTCGAGATCTACCTGACCCGCCTCGGTGAAGACCCCGCCAATCTCTGGTCCGCCAACACCTACAAGTACACCCTGACCCTCCTCAACACCACCACACCACCCTAGCCCACCCCGCCACCCCTCCTGCGCCCACCCCAACAACCCTCAACGCCATCGCTTCCTACCAGGTGTTCGCACACAACTGCGTGCCACATGAAGATCGGTTGGACGCGTCCTCCCATTTCTGTCACGGCTGTCAAGTAGTGCCGTTTCCCACGCATCCCGGGTCGCTGTTGTCCAACCCATGGAAGATGGCGAACGGAGGATTCTGCCTGAGTTGGCTCACCTTTCAAGAAGGTTGTCACCTATACCGCTCATCTTTGTTCAAATCACCGTCGTAGCGGGCTAATATCAAGATGTGGTCGGTCGGGATGACGCGGTCCCTGCGACGCCCGGGAGGGCTGCGAAAATGGGCACCAATCACTTCATTGTCGAAAAGCCATGCCTTCATGCAGACTCAGCCCTGGCTCATCCTGATTAGGCAACTACCTGGCACCATGAAGAAGGTACGCTGCCAGAGCTTGAAAGGCAGGTAACGACGTTGGATCGATGGTCGCGTTCTTCGCGGAGGGATGGGAGGCGAAGCGGGCTATAACCATCTTAGCGGTCGGGTCAATATAGACGCTTTGTCCATGGACTCCACGTGCCGCGAACGCGCCATGGTCATTGTGGAGAACCCACCACATCGAACGGTAGCTTCCACCCGGAAGCGTCTTATATCCGGCTTTTGCAAAGGCCTGCCTATTCCCACCTGCGCGGATGTCTCGCACCACACGAGCAGGAAACAGCCGAATGTCGTCGATCACACCCTCGTCCAACATCAACTGCCCAATCCGCGCCATATCGCGCAACCCAGCACTGAGTCCGCCGCCGGCAAACGGAGTGCCGACGGCATCGACCGTAAAGTAAGCATCCTGATCGGCTCCCATACGTCGCCAAATTCGATCGGATAGGAGGTCGGCCACGGATCTGCCTGACACTCGCGATATGATCCAACCCAGGACGTCGCTATTGACCGTCTTGTAACCAAAAGCATCGCCGTGCTGGCCTTTCTGTCGGACGGTCTCCAGGTACTGGTAGTAGCCTATGGGACCCTGATAGTCGGCGGGCTTAGGTAGTGGATTGGCAGCGGCGCTGTAGAGCCAGATCTCTGCCTTCGGGTTGGAATAGTCCTCGCTGAACTCAAGTGCCGTAGTCATATCCATAACCTGGCGCACGGTGGCATTGCCGAAAGCGCTCTCGTCAAGTTCCGGGATGATTGAAGAGACCCTTGCTCCATCCTTCAGCTTGCCTTCGGCTACCAGAATCTCCGCTAAGAGGCCGGTCAGGGACTTGGTCATGGACATCGCCGCATGCTGTCCAAAATGGTCGAGACACCCGAAATAGCGTTCGTAAACGACCCGCCCCTCATGCAATACGAGAATCCCATCGGTGTAGTTTGCCAAGAGCGATTGGCGCCAGGTCAGTGACTCGTGGCTGCCAAGCGGTGTAAACGCCACAGTGTCGATGTCGTCGTCGAGATCGTACTCGAAGGGGACCGGTGCACCGATGCCTCGGCTGACTTGTCTGGTCGGCAGAAGTTCGCGAATATGACACACCGTCCATCGCAGCTTCGGAAAGCTGAAGTAGTTGGAATCAGGCTGCCCGATCGCCTTTTCAGGAGGAGGAGGAAAACCCTGCATCCAACCAAGTGAAACGGGGTCAGATTCCGTGGCGGTCATCTGGTGGGTCTTGTTCCTTGAATCGGCATAATCAGTCGCGCCGGCATGGGGCACGGCAGCCATAAACCCGAGAAGAAGCATGCATCCAGTCAAGCATCTGTTTGAGTCAGTAATCAGAGGCGACATTGATGAATCCTCCAGTCGGCTTTGCCGTGTCTCTGCTTCGCAACGGAAATGCAACGCTCACACCGTGTAGGGATGGAGATCATATGTTCACTCGACCTGTGCCATTTAACCTCATGATCTGTACTCCTGCACGCCACATCGCCAATAATAGCAAAATCGCCACCGCGATTTCAACGCTTCTCGCCACCAACACCGTCAACACACCTGCCGGAAGACCGCAAGACACAGCGATCCACTGAAGATCCAGCGCCTTGACCTTATTTGCAGATATGCTCTGTAACGGTCCTCATTAGGATGGTTAGGCTACGTTCAAGGATCGGTCTTGCGAATTCGCTGGGTGATAGGGACCGAAGTCATTTGTGCCAACGCCTTGTGCCAACGATCTTCGGTTGGTCTACTAGGTCCTTTCCCGGCGATTGTCAGTGCTTGGGGAGCGAAGGGTTATGGTTACCCTGTTCGGCCTTTAGACCCGGAGGTTGCAGGTTCGAGCCTTGCCAGGCGCGCTGGATAAGCGTGTTTTCGATGTGGGCAACGCCGTTCTGGTTCGCGACCCAGAGCGCCCCACCTTTTGCCTCTCCGATCTTCCCCGTCGCATTGAACGGCTCGCCCATCACATCCGCGTCGTCACTACCTGTAGCCCCTGCCCGCTCCCCATGATGCGCGTGCGCAATCTGACCGCGAACGTTGTCGTGGAGTGAAAGCCTGGCGACAGCGCCGAAAACATCGGCCCCGACCTGAGGTCGGGGCCGATACCATTCAAGCGTTTGTCAATGTAGTGAGGGAAAGCTAGTTGACCAGATCGCCCGTAACCTGGACATCGTCGATATTCCACCCCGGATAGGTGATCGAATCATCCGTCGGTCCGATGCCCCATCGGAAGAACACCGTTGCCTGGCCGTCGGCAACAGACGCCGGCACCGCGTACTCGATGAACTGCCAGTCGCCGTCGGAGATATGTGCGTTGCCCGTCGTCCAGAGATCGACCCAGGTCTCGCCGTCATTGGAGACCTGAACGTTGGCGTAGTCATACGGCGCTTCGATGCCCAGCCACCGCCAGAAACTCAGCCGCACGTTCGTGTACATCTCGCAGTTGACCGCCTCGGTCGTCGCATACGCCGTCTCGCCCAGATCGTTCTCGTAGTTGCCCGCAAGAGCGTAGCCGATCACGTTCTCGCCCGTGTGGCCCGCCGACGGATCGCCATTCCACGAACCTCCGCCGAGGGGCTTGCCCCACGCCCAGCCATCGTCAAGCTGCCAGCCCGGATCGGTGTCCATGTTCGCATGGTAGACCGCCTCAGGCACCACCGCAATCGACGCGCTCCGGCTGGTCTGTTGGATTCCGTCCGTCACCATGAAGGAGAATCGATACGTGTGGAAGACCTGATCCGCCGTCGGCTTCCACGAGACAGTCAGGCTGTCCTCGTCGAAGGAAGCCCCCTCCGGCAGATTGCCCACGACGAAACGCAGGGGGCGATCCGCGGGATTGGAGGCCTCCAAACCGAATTCCAGCTTCTCCCCGGGCGCGATCGTCTCCGGCGCCGATATCGGATCGAGTGTCGGTGCCACCGACAGCCAGCCGGAATTCTGAGGATCGTGACGCAGCACACCCCAATCCGTGTTGTCGGAAACGTACGCCCCGGGAAGGTCCACCACGTGGAAGCGGTAGTCCCACCCACCGACGAGAAGCTCGATGTCACCGTCCAGGTCCAGGTCGCCCAGTGTCGCCCCGCACACGATTTCCGTCCACAGCTTCAGCATCGGAAAGCCCGGTGTCGTCTTGCCGTCCGCATCCCACGCGTTAACCGGGGCCCCGGCCGCACCCGCCAGAACGTCCTTGTCGCCGTCGCCGTCGATGTCGGCGATCAGCGGCGCACTGTTGCTCGGGTAGCCCATCAGGGTCTTGGGGAAGCCCGCATCGCTCAACAGGTTCCCCTCGTCGTCCAGACCGTGAATCAGCATGAACGTGAAGCCGTCCTCCTCCACATAGCTCGTCACGAAGATCTCGGCGTGACCGTCGCCGTTCGCGTCACCCAGACTCAGCGTGCCACGGGTGCCGAACGGCTCGCCCATCCGTGTCGTCCAGACGGTGCTCCCATCGACCCGAACCACCTGAACTTCTTCATCTGTTGAGAAGACCAGCTCCAGCTCGCCGTCCCCGTCGAGGTCCCCGACAACCGTGCCGCGGTGGCTGCCGCCACGCCATTTCTTCACCAGTTGGCCCGTGTGGCTCAGAATATACGTATAGACGCTGCTGATGCCCGGACCGTATCCGCACAACGCAATCTCCACGTCGCCGTCATCGTCGAAGTCGGCCACGCTCATCGCCCCTTCAGCCGTGTACCGCCGCTGCCACAGAGAACTCCCGTCCCCCTGCAGGGCATACAACCCGTCGCTCTCGTCCGACTGCCAGTCCAGAGCCACCAGAATCTCGCTGTCACCGTCACCGTCCAGATCCGCCAGAACCGGGTTGCCCACGATGCTCCCCAACCAGTCCCCGATGATCACCGGCCAATCGCCATCCACCAATTCACCGCTCTCCACGTGCCACGCATAAACCATCGCATCGTAGTTGCACGTCCCCACGATCTCGTAGTCACCGTCACCATCAATATCACCCACCGCGCAGATCGGAGGGTCCCAAGCAATTTCCAGCATCACGGGCCAGCCCTCAAGCGACGTGCCGTCCTCACGCCAAACGTTCAGTTGAGGCACCTCCCAAAGGTCCGCCCAAGACAGCGAAGCCTGCACGATCTCGTTGCGACCGTCGCCGTCAACATCCATACAGATCGGACTGCCGAAGAACTGCTCTTCCGGCATCTCCTCCACTTCCAACGGTTTCGGCCAATGTTCTTGGCTCGTGCCCAGCTCGATGCCGAACACCTTCCGGTCCGTGTGCGTCCCGCCATCCACAGAAACGCTCAGCCGCAGGTCATACGTCCCGATACCCGGATTCGGAACCGAAAGCCGGATGAGTCCATCGGCATCCACAACGGCATCCCCCTCGCTGATCACCGTCCAATCATTGTCCCCGTACGGGCTGGACTCGAGACAATAAGAATCGCCGTGCACAAACAACGCCACGTCGACAGCATTGACGTCCGCGGAAAAGGTCTGTCCCTGGCGTGGCGCCGCAATCTCCCCCAAAGCCTGCTGCGTGTCCACATCCATCAGTGCCGTGTACGCGTTGACCCGTCCCGTGCCGATGTAGCACACCTCCGGATTCACCAACCCGTAATAGACCGGATCCGTTGCGTTCTCCAGAATGGCCCGCACTTCCACATGGCTCAACTCGGGACGATGCGACAGGACCAAAGCGCCCACCGCCGCCACATACGGCGCCGAAAACGACGTCCCCGCCGTCGCGATATACTCGCTGTCCAGGTCCGTCGTCACAATGTCCGTCCCCGGCGCCGCGATATCCACCCACGGCCCGAAACTGCTATGGCCCGTCTTCATATCTTCCCCATCCGTCGAAGCCACCGCCATAACGTTGTAGTAGCCCGCCGGATAGTTGATCCCATCCGTGTCCGCGTTGCCCGCACTGGCCACCAGAAGAACGCCCGCCGCGAACGCGTTGTCGATCGCCTCCTGCACGATCGGGTCGCCGTCTGGCCCAAACTCATCGGCCCCGAAGCTCATGTTCAAGATGTCGGCGCCGTTGGCCGCCCCATAGTCAAGCCCCTCGGCCACCTCGGACGAACTGATGTAAAGGCTCATACGGATAGCCATGATGCTGCACTGCCAGTTCACACCGCAGACCCCTTCGTCGTTGTCACCCACACCCGCAATCACACCCGCAACCATCGTCTCATGGCCCTCGACCCCGTACCAGCCGGCCTCCGGGATCACATCGTTGTTCGAACGCTCCACGTTCCACCCGTGAACGTCGTCCACGTAGCCGTTCTCATCGTCGTCGATATCGTTGTCCGGAATCTCATCCTCGTTGACCCACGCATTGTCCTTCAGGTCCGGGTGATTCACGTCCACCCCCGTACCCAGCACCGCCACCACCACATCGCGGCTCCCCGTCGAAATATCCCAGGCGTCCTCCATCTGGATCAACTGGTGCGCATACTGATCGGGAAACTCCGGGTCGTTCGGAGTCTTGCACGAACGATAGATATAGTTCGGCTGCGCCTGTGCCACCTCCGCATCGGCCTTCAGCTTCACGCACGTCGCCATCACGTCCTCTCCCGTCCCCAGCAGATGCCACCCGGCCACCCCGCATCGCCGCGGCCCCGCCGCTCCGCCCGGTTCGCTCGTTGCCGAGAGGCCCGCCGTCGCCTCCCCCGTCAGCCCGTATTCTGCCTGGAGGCGAGACAGGATCGCATCGTCTCGCTGCTTGGCCGCCGCACTGTGCGAGGCAATGCCCAATCCCGCACGCGGCCCGGCCTTCAGTTTCACGATAACCTGCCCCGGCACGAAACGCGGCGCGCGCACGCCCGCCTCGTTCCCTTCCGTCTCAGTGTTGGCCGCGCCACGCGAAACGTTCGCAGCCATCAAGCACACCACCACCGCCAGCGCCACGAACCCGGTTCTTGCGATCGCTGCTTTTCCGCTAATTGCCCTCATACCCGTTCTCCCTTTCCGCTGCTTCTCATATCGCTCTCGTTCTCTTTCAGTCGCCCACGACGACGACCGGCTCCGCGCACAACCAACCCAAGCTGGCTTTCGAATCGGGTGAGATTACGCGATGCGGAAGTCCCCCACAGATCCGACTTCCAGATTGAATGCACCGCACCCTCGCTCCTGATGCCCAGGTCATTGCACGCAAACACTACAGTCTATTATACCCATCGAATCCGCCAAAACAAGCCCAATTCCCCCCCCCAACAGCCGTCTTTTCCCCCCGGCGCCACCCATGTCCCCCCAGACCCCGCATTTCTGCTTGCAGCCGCCGCCCGGACCCCTTACCATTCGCCAACATACGCATTGTTGGCAAACGATATGGCGATTGGGAGGACCGATGGCGGACGACAACCTGCGCATCTACGAAAACCCGGGCTTCCAGAGCCCTCGCCTCGTGGTAGGCTTCTCCGGATGGATGGACGGTGGTGACGTCTCCTCCGGCACGATCAGGATTCTCGCCGAGAAGCTACAGGCACGCCGCTTCGCAGAGATACGACCCGAGGGCTTTTACATCTACAACTTCCCCGGCGCCATGGAGCTGACCGCGCTCTTCCGGCCCCACTGCCAGATCCAAAAAGGACTCCTCCGCGCCTTCGACCTTCCCGAGAACATCTTCTTCTGCGCCCCGGAAAGTGACGTCATCCTCTTCCTGGGCAAAGAGCCTAATCTCGCTTGGGAACAGTACGCCGCATGCCTCTTTGAGCTGTGCGACGTCTTCGGCGTCAAGATGATCTACTTCATTGGCAGTGTCTCAGGCCTCGTGCCCCACACGCGCGACCCCCACCTCTTCTGCTCCGTCTCCGACGCCGAGCTAAAGCCCCTCTTCGAACAGTACGGCATCCGCTTCAGCGACTACGAGGGCCCCGCAAGTATCGTCACCTATCTCACAGCCGACGCCAGGGACCGCGGAATCGAAATGGTCAACCTCGTCGCCACCGTGCCGGCCTACGTCCACGGCAACAATCCCAGATGCATTGACACCGTCGTTAGACGCCTCGCCGGCATCCTCAATCTCGAGATCCACCTCGACGACCTGCGCTCGGCCGCTGACGACTTCGAGAAGAAGCTCACCGAAGTCGTCGACGAGCAGCCCGACCTCGCTGAAAACGTTGTCAAGCTCGAGCAGGACTACGACAACGACATCTTCAACAACGAAATGACCGACCTTCGCACCTGGTTGCACCAGAAAGGGATTCGTCTCGACTGAAGCAGCCACGCGAACCAAGTAGGAGTAGCGCAGCATGGAACGTCCACAACGCACACGCAAAGCCTCGCGGCGTCTGGGTGCCGCGCTACTGTTGGCTATGGTCCTGGGCACGCTGCCCGTTTCGGCCCAGGTCATCGGGCGACCTGATGAAACCCCCGCCCAGCGCGACGCCCGCATGAAGTGGTGGCGCCAGGCCAAGTTCGGCATGTTCATCCACTGGGGTGTCTACGCCGTCCCCGCCGGCACCTACAAGGACAAGCAAATCGCCGGCATCGGCGAGTGGATCATGAATCGTGGCAAGATCCCCGTAGCCGAGTACAAGCAATTCGCTAAGCAGTTCAATCCCGTCCGCTACGATCCCGACGCTTGGGTGCGCCTGGCCAAAGAAGCCGGCATGAAGTACCTCGTCATCACCTCCAAGCACCACGACGGCTTCGCACTCTTCGACTCCAAGGCCACCGACTGGGACGTCGTCGACGCCACCCCCTACGGCAAGGACCTCCTGGCCCCGCTCGCCGAAGCCTGCCGAAAGCACGGGATCATCCTGGGCTTCTATTACTCGCAGGCCCAGGACTGGAACCATCCCGGTGGCGCCGCCTCAGGCGGGCACTGGGACCCCGCCCAGGATGGTGACATGGACGCCTACATCCGCACCATCGCCGTCCCCCAGGTGCGCGAGATCCTCTCCAACTACGGCAAGCTAGGCGTCCTCTGGTGGGATACCCCCACCAACATGAACAAGCAGCGCGCTGATCTACTGCTGCCCCTGCTCGCGCTACAGCCCCACATCATCACCAACAACCGTCTCGGCGGTGGCTATGAAGGCGACCTCAGCACACCCGAGCAGCACATCCCCGCCACCGGCATGCCCGGCCGCGACTGGGAAACCTGCATGACCATGAACGGCACCTGGGGCTTCAAGAGCTACGACCACAACTGGAAGCCGACCGAAACCCTCATCCGCAACCTCGTCGACATCGTCAGCAAAGGAGGCAACTACCTGCTCAACGTCGGACCCACCGCCCTCGGCGAGATACCCCAGCCCAGCATCGACCGGCTCAAGGCCGTCGGGCAATGGATGAAGGTCAACGGCGATTCCATCTACGCCACCACCGCCAGCCCCTTCGCAAGGCTGCCCTGGGGCCGCTGCACGAAGAAGGTCGACGGCGACCGCACCACGCTCTATCTCCACGTCTTCGACTGGCCCGAAGACGGCAAGCTCCTCGTGCCCGGCCTGCGCAACCGACTGCGACGCGTGCGACTGCTCGCCAACGACCAGTCGCTGCAATCCCGGGTCGATCCCGATGGCGTCGTCATTGACGTGCCCGCTCAGCCCCTGGACCCCATCGATACCGTCATCGTCGCCCGCGTTCGTGGCGATCTTGAGATCGAGAAGGTCCTGCCCAGACAGGCCGACAACGGCACCATGCCACTGCTCGCCACAATGGCCGATCTCCACGCCCCCACCGGACGTCACCCCAACGTCGAATCCATCGATGGCAAGCCCAGTATTGGCTACTGGACCAACGACCGCGCGTCGATCAGTTGGCAGTTCAAGATCGACAAGCCCGCCACGTTCGACGTAATCGCCGAGATCGCCACCCCCGCCACCGGCAGCAGGTTCGAGATCGCCCTTGGCGACGAGAAGCTTACCGCCGAGGCCCCCAACACGGGCAGCTACCAGACGTTCCAGACCGTCACGCTGGGCCAACTCCACATCAGCGAAAGGGGCGATCACGAGTTGAGCGTCAAGCCCGTCCAGGGCCGCTGGAGCCCCATCAACCTGCGCCGCATCGTTCTCAAGCCGGCGCCCTAGACGGCGCGCAAAAAGAAGGGCCGCAAGTACGACTTGCGGCCCTGAAAACCAAACGCGGATTTGGTCGTATTGTCGTTACAGGCTCTTGCGCCGGCGGAACCAACCCACCAGCCCCGTCCCCAGGGCGCCCAGGATCATAGCGCCGGGGGCCGGAATCGTCGCGAACGAGACATTGTCGATACCCGTGCCGACGTCGGCGCCCGTGAAGCTCAGTTGAGCCGACAGGATGCCGAGGCCGTTCAGCAGAACCTCGAGGTGCTCGATATTGCCGTCGACCGGATTCGCCGCCGGGATCGTGAACACGTCCGTACCGATCGCGTTCGTCCAGTTGGCGTCCGAGTAGACCGTCAGGATCGCCTGGTCGCCCGCCTTCGGGCCGCCGTCGACCCGGTAGTCATAGAGGTCAAGGCCAACGGAGTTCACCGCGTTGGCGAACTGCATCCGGTACTCGCCTTTCAGACGAGGCCCGTTCGTCTCATCGGTCAGGAACGTTCCCGTCCGCATGCCGACCGGCGCGTCGTTCGGCACGAAAGCCGTCGTCGGCCCGCCTACCATCGCCGTATAGCCCGGAGTCGACAGCCCGCTGGCGTGAATGATCGAGAACGTCACGACGTTGTTGGGCACCGCAATCGATGTGACAGGGGTCACGTCCCCAAGACCCTCGAAGTCAATCACGGTCGTGCCCGCCTGCGCCGAACTGCCCGTAAGAACCAATCCCACAACCACCAGACCACACACCATAAGCTTGTCAATACGTCTTTTCATCACCTGCTCCCCTACATCAAAAAATCTATCTGAAGTCCTCTGTAGTGGGGTCTCCTCCGTCTGGCTGATCGGTGACTTCATCCCCCCGGATGCGTGTCTGATCACGGTGGAAAGTACCCCCCGGTAGATCCCCTACGTGAGACGTTATTATACGAATTTCCCGTCCCCTTTGTCAACGCCAAACCACCCCAACCCGTGACATTTCCCTGCCTATTCTCACAAAGACCCACCCCGCCC
>Ga0272442_10011267_pt1 | contig 10915 bp, 8 predicted proteins | sample SSMForm2O_FD_200262 | JGI IMG/M metagenome (GOLD analysis project Ga0272442, IMG submission 200262) | Marine sediment archaeal communities from Little Sippewissett salt marsh, Falmouth, MA, United States - SSM-Form-2O | ecosystem: Environmental > Aquatic > Marine > Wetlands > Sediment ... | reverse complement strand
ATATGTCAGCTTGTCCGGTTCCCAGGCAACCAAATCCCGCTGCTGCAGCAGCATTCCGCCAACAACACAGCGGGCGTCATATTCGCCTCGGTCGATTTTTGCCCTGTCGATTGGCCCGGTCTCCATCAGCCTTACTCTGGTTCCCCATGCTTTTAGAGTACGAATTATTTCAACAGCATCCTTATCAAATTCCGGTGCGATAATCACTTCAGCAAAAAATCCGCCTGCCCCTCTTGCCTTTCCGAATCGGCTGTAAGATTCCATAATCGTCTGTGCCAGTTCGGTATCTACTTTTCTATTCAAAGCAACTATACAGCCAAACGCACTGATTACATCACCTTCATAAGCTTTTCTATACGCCTCGGTAATATCTTTATCGATTGCGCAGCCGCACGGATTAAGGTGCTTAACCACTACCGCTGCCGGGGCGGAAAATTCCTTAACCAGTTCAAATGCCGCATTAGTATCCAAAAGGTTGTTGAAGCTGATAGGGGTGCCGCCCTGAAGCAAAGTCGCGCTGCTGACAGATGTTTCACCGCTGGGGGCTAATTTATAAAATGCAGCGGTTTGATGCGGATTTTCGCCGTAGCGCAGTGATGTCTCCTTTTTGATGGCGATAGAAATTTTCTCGGGGTATTCGACAGCCATTTTGACATTTAGATACTTAGCTATAGCGGCGTCATAAGAAGCGGTCTGGCCAAAGACAATTCCGGCAAAACCGCTTCGCATTTCGCTGCTTATTGCCCCATCGTTACTTTCCATCTGCTCAATAACCTTATCATATTGGTCGGGGCTTGTTACAACGGTCACAAATTTGTGGTTCTTGGCAGCTGAGCGAAGCATACTCGGCCCGCCGATATCGATATTCTCAATCGCTTCTGCCAGCGTACAATCGGCCTTGGCTATTGTCTGTTCAAACGGATAAAGGTTCACACAGACCAGATCGATCGGCTCAATCTTATGTTCTTTCATCGCAGCGACGTGTTCAGCTTTATCACGCAGTCCAAGCAGCGCCCCGTGAATCTTCGGATGGAGCGTTTTTACTCTTCCGTCCATCATTTCGGGAAAACCTGTAACAGATTCTACGCCTGCGACGTCCAGGCCTGCCTCGGCAAGCTTTTTAGCCGTTCCGCCGGTACTGATTATCCGGACTCCCATTTTGCTGAGTCTTTTTGCAAAATCGACAACACCTTTTTTCTCAGAAACACTTATTAACGCTGTTTTGATTTTCACATCCATTTGACACTCTTTCCTTAAAAAATTTTCTGTTTCAAATCTTCGCCGGCAGCGCCGTGCGCCAAATCCGTTGGTTCGCACGGATAACTTTCGCGTTTTTATTCTATCGGTTTTAAGCAGGCGATTCTGCCGCTCGCATCAGCAATATAAATTTTAGAATCGACTACATTGGCAGCATATTTTTCGACCGCAGCAAAGTCGGCTGAATACAGACGCTTTGCTTTTTTATTGTCCATCACAACCAACTCACTGCTTTTTGTAATCACATAAGCCTTACCTGCCGATTCAGCCAGCAAATCGGCGCCTCCTTCCAACTGCCATACAGCTTGGCCGCTTTCCTTGTCTATTGCCGACAACCCTTTATCCCTGACATACTGGTAAACGGTCCCCTTGGTTACCTTCGGCCCTTGTTCGAGCCTTGCCTGGGCCTGGTATTTCCAGTCCGGCTTTCCTGTAAGCAAATTAATGCGGTAAACATTCGTATCCTTACTGGCGATAAACAGTGCATTTTCATCTCCTGCAATCGGAGCAGTGATACCGCCGGCTGCATCGAATTGCCACAACTTTACAGGTTTGTCCGGCGTGATTTTAATCAAGTTGCCCTCATCGGTGGCAAAGGCAACAAAATCCTGACCGGCAAGGATCGAAGTAATCGCCGAGTCATTCTCAGCGGCTACTTCAAAGAGCTGAACTTTGTCCTGCGAACGCAGCACATGTATACGCCTGTCGGTAGCGCCTAAATAAAAATACGAGCTGTTACAAGCAACCGGTATGGTTGGGCGAAATCCAAGTTGTGTAGAGCTGCGTTCTGCGCCCGAGTCGGGATTAATCTCGACAAGCCTGCCTCCAGCCATGGAAAAAAGCTGTTTGTCATAAAGTCCCAGCCCGAGCACCGGCAAACCAGGTTCGGCTAAGGGGCCGCTGAATATTACACTGCCTTTTTCTCTGCTCAGGGAAACTATATAATTGCGATCAGACAGGGCATAGATACGGCTGCCAAGAATATATAAATTCTGTAAACTCTCGCCCCTTTTCATCGGCAGCATGGTTTCCCACAATACTTTCAGATTGGCGCTTTCAAGCAATTGCGGCGAGAGAAGCGGCTGATATGATATAAGCTTCCGGGAATCCGAAACCTGCTCCGGCCCGACACAGCCAGGCACCACACAAAAAACAATACATCCCACCAATAAGACCACCCGGCACTCCGATATTTTAGTCATTTCTATAATCCTTCTACATTACAAAATCCAGGAAAAAAATTTACACTTCCATCACCACAGTTTTTACGGCAAATCAATATAATCAGCCAGATCGATATTATGCTCAGCCTCGAATTCTGACATATATTCAATACGTTCGATATCATCTTTTATTCGGGTGGCCAACTTGAATATGTAGGGCTTACCCGCCAGGCGGTTCCGCAGGTCATCGAGCATCGGCTCCCATGAACGGTCGTAGAGCTCTGCCTTTAGAATTATCAGCATTCGGTGCTCGTCGCTCAAACCTTTTACAAATTCGTTTACGGCCCTGCTGGTGGCGGTATCGCTGCCCTTATCACTATTTTCTCTTTGTTCAGCCACGTATTCCAGCCCTACTTTCCGCATGAACCTAACCCCAAAGCAGGAAAATTGCAACAATTTTTTTTAAGACCCCTGCAAAATCAGATGATGATATGTACTTTGGGTCTATACCCTGGTCTTTTATTCATTCTGTGGACAAATATGCAAAATTAATGTGCCTCTTTGCCGAATTATGCCGAGACGCTGTTTTTCAAGCACTAGAGAGAACCAGTTTACATCTGCTATTCGACTGTCACGCTTTTTGCGAGGTTTCGCGGCTTATCCACATCATGGCCGCGAAGCACGGCGGCGTGATAGGCTAACAGCTGCAGGGGGATGACGGTCAGCATCGGCTGGAAGAGTTCCGGCACATCCGGGATAGTAATCAGATGGTCAGCGAATTGTTTTATGTTTTCATCGCCTTCGGTCGCAACGACGATGGTTTTGCCGCCGCGTGCTCTGACCTCGACAATGTTTCCTATAATCTTGTCATATTGCGGGCCGGTCGTAGCAATGAAAACGGCAGGCATATCATCAACAATTAAGGCAATCGGGCCGTGCTTCATTTCTGCGGCAGGCAGGCCCTCGGCGTGAATATAGCTTATTTCCTTTAGCTTCAGGGCACCTTCAAGAGCGACAGGATAATTAAAGCCCCTGCCAAGAAAAAGCCAGTTTCCCTTGTCGATATTTGCTGAGGCAATTTGCTTGATATTTTCTGACTGTTTTAGTATCCGGCTTATTTTGTCAGGTATCCGGGAAAGTTCTTCGATGTATTTGCTTGTCTGACTGCTGCTGAGATGTCTTGTTCTTCCTAATTCAATTGCCAACATCGTCAAGACCATCACCTGGCCTGTAAATGCCTTTGTGCTGGCAACACCAATTTCCGGTCCGACGTGCAAATATATTCCGGCGTCAGTAGCTCTTGCGATGGAAGAGCCTACTACATTGACAATGCCCAGCACAGTTGCACCTCGTTCTTTAGCCTGTTCCACGGCAGCAAGAGTGTCGGCAGTTTCGCCCGACTGGCTTATCGATATGACCACGGTGCCGTCTTCGATGATAGGATTACGATATCGAAATTCACTGGCATATTCAGTCTCTGTCGGAATACGTGCCAGTTGTTCAAACAAAAATTCACCAACCAGACCGGCATGGAACGCAGTTCCGCAGGCTGTGAGGATAATGTGTTTGGTACGTGTCAGTTCTCGCGAGTGCGGGCCGATGCCGCCAAGTTTAATTTTTTGGTTTGCCAGGTCGAGCCTGCCTCCCATACAAGTAGTCAGTGCCATTGGCTGCTCGAAAATCTCTTTTAGCATATGATGCTGGAAGCCGGCCAGCTCGATTTGCTCCAATGAGAATTCAATTTGTTCCAGGTCTTTGCTGACAGTAACATTATCAATGGTTTTGGTATAAAAGCCATCCGGGCGGATAGTAACCATTTCGTTGTCGGACAGATATACTGCCTGCGTTGTATGCTCGATGATTGCCGCGGCATCCGAAGCCAGTATGTACTCATTTTCGCCAACGCCCAGGATCAAAGGGCTGCCCTTTTTTGCACCAATGAGCATATCAGAAAAATCTGAGCAAACAATTGCCAGGCCATAAGTTCCGTGTACTTCACGAAGAGCACGCTGGACGGCCCATTCAAATTTGTTTTGTCCTTCGGTCTGTTTTTTATTTTCGGTGCCATCACCTTTGGCGTAGAAGTATCCAATCAGGTTCGCTACCACTTCAGAGTCAGTCTCGCTTACAAACTTAACGCCTTCGGTTTGTAACCATTTTTTTAATGTGCTGAAATTTTCGATAATACCGTTATGGACAACTGCTATTTTGCCCGTATAGTCGAGGTGGGGATGTGCGTTAGTGGTATTGGGTTGGCCGTGGGTAGCCCAGCGTGTGTGGCCGATGCCAATAGTCTCTTTGCTTTTGGGCTTATCTAAAATTTTCACCAGGTCATCGATTCGGCCGCTACTTTTTTTTACTCTTATTGTATTACCTTCCAATAGAGCCAGGCCGGCAGAATCATATCCGCGATATTCCAGGCGTTTTAAACCCTCCACAAGGATGGGTTGTGCGACTTTTTCACCGAGATAAGCTACTATACCACACATTTATGTCTCTTTCATTTTCTTGTTTAATCTATAACACTTTAGCTATTTGTAAAAAACAGGAAACCGCCTACGGCGGATGCTATTTTACGCTGGATTCCCGCCTGCGCGGGAATGACAAGTCGTATATGACACTTGGCTAAAGTATTACTTAAATCTCAATCTGTCATTATCGGGCAAATCATATTATTTGACAAATTAATTCTGCTTAATTACTTTTATAAGATAATCTCATTTGACGACCGGGTTTTTATCGGGTTTAATCTGATTTATGATAGCTGTTATAGATTATAATGTGGGAAATGTCAAAAGCGTATGTAACGCATTTGGGTATATAGGCTGCAAAGTAACGCTTAGTTGTGAGCCGCAGGCAATTGAAGATGCCAGCGGTTTGATTTTGCCGGGAGTTGCAGCTTTCGGTTATGCTGTCAGGGCTTTGGGGGATTTGAGAGAGCTGATAAAAAAAATCGCTTTAAGCGGGAAGCCGCTGCTGGGCATTTGTGTCGGTCACCAGATGCTTTTTGACCAAAGCTGCGAACATGGCCGACATAGCGGACTCGGATTAGTAAGCGGCAACATTGTTCCCATACCGGTCAATATGACGGTTCCGCATATGGGCTGGAACGCCGTAAAACTCCCAGGAAATATGGACCTGTTTATCGGTCTGGGAAAAGAAAAACATTTCTATTTTGCTCATTCTTTCTATGGCCAGGTTACTGACAGCCGTGCTATAGTTGCCTATACCGACTACGGTTTTGATTTACCTGCATCTGTACAGAAGGAAAATATATACGGCGTGCAATTTCATCCTGAAAAAAGTGGTAAAGCCGGTTTGGCGGTCTTACAGAATTTTGCCGAAATTTGCGAAAAGGGAAAGAGCCAATGCTGACAAAGAGAATAATTCCCTGTCTCGATGTTAAAGATAACAGGGTGGTTAAAGGCATTAAATTTTTAAACCTGCGTGATGCCGGCGACCCCGTAGAGCTGGGCAAAAGGTATAGCGACGCCGGCGCCGATGAGCTGGTATTTCTGGACATTACCGCGACCATTCGCTCTCAAAAAACGATTGTCGAGCTTGTCGAAAAGGTGGCTGAAAATATTTTTATTCCGTTTACCGTGGGCGGCGGCATACAGACGGTTGACCAGATCGATACACTTCTAAAGAGCGGAGCTGAGAAGGTCTCGGTAAATACCGCTGCTGTTGAAAACCCGTCTTTGATTACTGAAGCAGCTGAGCGTTTCGGCAATCAATGTGTTGTGCTGGCTATTGACGCCCGGCAGTCAGGCAAAGATTCGGGGAAATGGCAGGTCTGCGTTAAAGCCGGCTCAGAACCAACCGATATCGACGTAGTCCGATGGGCTGTTAAAGCTGAAAAGCTCGGAGCTGGGGAAATATTGCTGACTTCTATGGATACTGACGGCACTAAAGCCGGCTACGATATCAAGCTGACCAAAGCTGTTTCAGGTGCGGTCAATATCCCTGTAATCGCATCCGGAGGGGCTGGGGCACTCGAGCATCTCTACGAGGCAATCGTTGATGGCGGAGCTGATGCCGTTCTTATTGCTTCAATTTCTCACTATGGAAATTACACTGTAAAACAAATGAAAAAATATTTGGCAGCCAGAGGTGTTCCTATAAATTTATAGCACAAAAGCTAACTCCAGACAGTTATGCATTGTGGTCTTCTTCGATGTGGATTTGGACGTTTTTTCTATATACCTGTGAGTCGTCGGGATTGATTTTATCTAATTTTCTCTGTGCTAAGAAGATTTTGACAGAGGTAATTCCACAGCCGGTCCCTGCGATAAAAAACACTACCGCTGCAAGTGTTGCGAAAAACTTCGGCAAAAGGTAAATCATAAACCCAAAGCCGATTAGTGTCAGCCCCGTGATAAATATGCCCGCAGCAACAGTTCTGGATGCCTGAGATACTGCGTTCGTATAAAAACGAAGATTCATCGAAAGCCCTTTTTCCTGAAATAAGCGGGCCCCTTTTCTATTGGGACCCGCTTGTTATTCTATTGAGCTGTTAATACATTCCGCCTCCGGGCGGCATTGCAGGTGCTTCTTTCTTTTCAGGGATCTCGCTAACTATTGCATCGGTTGTCAGCAGCAGCGATGCGATTGAGGCGCCGTTTTGCAGAGCAGCTCTCTCGACCTTTGTCGGCACAATCACGCCGAATTTGATCATATCACCGTATTTCTTTGTTAATGCATCATAGCCGAAGTTTATCTCCTGGCTTTCCATAACCTTCTGAGCCACGATGGAGCCGTCCAGGCCGGCGTTTTCAGCGATTTGCTTAATTGGTGCTACCACTGCTCTACGAATAATATCGACACCGATTTTTTCATCGCCGGTGGTTTTGATTTTATCAAGTGCCGGCAGAACCCTAAGCATCGACACTCCGCCTCCGGGCAGGATACCTTCTTCCACCGCTGCCCTGCAGGCATGAAGGGCGTCCTCTACGCGGGCTTTCTTTTCCTTCATCTCGGCCTCAGTTGCCGCTCCGACATTAATCTGAGCCACCCCGCCAGCCAGTTTTGCCAGTCTTTCCTGCAGTTTTTCGATATCATAGTCGCTGGTGGATTTTTCGATCTCGGTTTTAATCTGTTCGATTTTGCCCTTGATATCTGTGGTGTCGCCGGCCCCTTCAATAATAGTGGTATTATCCTTGTCAATGGTAATTCTTTTGGCTCTGCCAAGCTGGGTCAATTCAATCCGCTCAAGGTCCAAGCCCAGGTCCTCAAAGATAGCCTGTCCACCGGTCAGTACGGCGATATCGCCCAGCATAGCCTTTCGTCTGTCACCGAAGCCCGGTGCCTTGACAGCCGCTACCTGAAGCACACCGCGAAGTTTATTTACAACCAGTGTGGCCAATGCTTCACCTTCAATGTCTTCGGCGATGATTAGAAGGCTTCTGCCCTGTTTTGAGACTTTCTCAAGCAATGGGACAAGCGACTTTACCGAGCTGATTTTCTTTTCGTGCACGAGGATATAAGGCTTTTCCAGGACAACCGTCATATTTTCCATATTAGTGATGAAGTGCGGGCTAAGATAACCTTTGTCAAACTGCATACCTTCAACCAGCTCGACGGTGGTTTCAAGCGACTGGCCTTCCTCGACGGTAATAACGCCGTCTTTGCCAACCTTGTCCATTGCTTCAGCCATCTTTTTGCCGATTTCGACATCCTGATTTGCAGAGCATGTTGCCACCTGCTCGATTTGTTTGCTGGAGTCGACTTGTATGCTCATTTTTTGCAGTTCTTTTACGATTTGCTCAACGGCCATATCGATACCGCGTTTTACCTGCATCGGATACGCCCCTGCGGTAATGTTTTTGAGGCCTTCGTTGAAAATGCTCTCTGCCAAGATTGTTGCTGTTGTCGTACCGTCGCCGGCTACCGTTGATGTCTTCGAGGCCACTTCCTTGACCATCTGGGCACCCATATTTTCATAAGCGTCTTCCAACTCAATCTCCTTAGCTACTGTTACGCCGTCCTTGGTAACGGTTGGTGAGCCGAACGATTTTTCCAGAATTACATTTCTGCCGCACGGACCAAGTGTTATCTTTACCGCCTTAGCCAGTTTTTTTACACCTTCGCGGATAGATGTCCTCGCGTCGGTGCCAAAAGCTATTTTTTTAGCTGCCATATCGCTATTTCTCCTTCTTTAATTGCCTTTTTCAATAAAATTATCAATTTATTACGATTCGATTACGGCCAGTATACTGGACTCATCCATAATCAGATACTCTTTGCCGTCCAGTTTTACCTCTGTCCCGGCATAACTGGTGAAAAGTATCTGATCCCCCTTTTTGACCTGCAATTTTTTGACCGTTCCGTCTTCAAGTATCTTGCCTTTGCCGACATTTACAACCTTGCCTCTTTGCGGTTTTTCCTTAGCACTGTCGGGCAGAACTATTCCGCCGGCTGTCTTATTTTCCGCCTCCAGGCGCTGAACAAGAACTTTATCTGCCAATGGTTGAATCTTCATCTTTTGATTACTCCTTACCTGTAAAAAATTTCCAATACCTGTTTCTTTTCCCCATTACCACGGAAAACTATTCTGCGAAAATACCGCTGTTATACTTCTTTCTAAACAGCCGATTCATCTGACCCTGCAAAATATCCATATTGACCGGCTTGTCAATAACACTAAAAACATCGAGCTGAAGCGCTTTTTCCAGCAAATTTCGACCCGGCCTGCTTGTAAGCAAAATGCACGGCAGCAGAGGATGACTCATTCGAATAATCCTTATCGTTGCCAGGGCGTCTGATTTTGCCGAATCCATATCAACAATTGTTGTATGAATTCGTTTTTGCTCGATAATGTTGACAAACTCATCTACGCTGCCGGCTACCAGCAGATTAACGCCTCTGGGCCTAAAGATACCATGCAAAGCCTGCGGCCAAGCCCAGTTTGCGTCACTGGCAAGGACATTAATCTCATCAAAATCTGACAGGTTCGAAACCATAAGGTACATAATTATGCAAATGTTGTGCCAAAGGTACATTTGCCGCCCCCAAGCCTGCATAAGTACTTATTTAGGATGGCGTTATGTTATAAAGATGTGTTTTGCCTCCATCTGTCACAATCACAGCCGAGCCCTTTGGTCTGCCAGCTTGGCAGATTTCCTACAGGCTTAAAACTTAAACTGGTCTTTGAAGACGGTTTTAAGGTTGTAAGAAGCGAAAGAGAAATATGATGTTTCTTACGGTGCTTTCCGAAACGCTATTGATGAACTGAGAGGCAAAGGCTTTATCGAAATAGCTGCTACAGGGATGGGCTTGCATAAGGTTACTACTCTGTATAGCGTCAGCGACTGCTGGAAGCTGTACGGAACTGATGACTACGAGAAGCCGAAGCCATGACCGAAAAAGCCGATTAACAAAGGTTTTCAAAAGGGTAATCAGTATGGGCGGAATTGCAAGAAAAGAAAAAGCTAACTGTTGAGCACGCCAATATTCTCGGTACGGTGATGGTGAGAAAGAAAGGCATTTATTTTGGCTGAAATATCTTCGAGATAAAATTAAAAATCTTGCCTTTCCAAGACAACCTAAGGTAATTTATTGAAAATGAAGCTCAGCGGCGTAGCTAAACAGACGGCCAAGTGGTATCCCGAATATTTTAAATGCAGGTGCAAAAAAACATTTTTTTACTTCTTTTATTTTGATTTTTCAAGGTCGACGGACTCGAGAAGCCTTTGTAATTTTGCCGCATCGGCATTTTGACCTTTGTCTAACATAACCCCAATCCCTTTATGCAATTGGTTAATTGCTTCATCATAATGTTTTTGAATTACAAGTGTTAGTGCGAGTGATAAATGATTTTGCACATTCAAGGGTTCCATATCTACTGCCTGTCGAAAATATATAGTTGCTTCATTAAAATTACCATTTTCCGCCAGCACTGAGCCGAGCCGGCGTACTATATTAATTGAATCGGGGTTTTTGACTAAATTCTGACGATATTCCCGAATCGCACGATGCATATATTCAGCAGCTTCATCCTTTCTACCTAATTTTTTCAATGCCGAAGCTATATTACAATAGGTATCTGACATGGCTTGTTTTACATCGGACTTTTCGTTGTATTCAAGAGCGTTTTTAGCAGCGTTGAGGGCTTCTTCCCACTTGCCCTGACTTGCCAGAACACCCCCGATTTTATTGAATGCCATTACCGACATTACAGGATAGGTACTAACAACATCTTTATATTTCGAGATGCATTCATCCCATTTCCCCTTATCTTTGAGTTCTTTCGCTTGTTCGGAATATTTTACCGCCAGCAAAAACGCAGCTTTTTCCCGTACCACCGGTGCTACAAGATTTTCAGCAGGTGCATAGTTATCCGTCAATATGACTCCGCGTGCTTTATCTTTAAGTATTTCCATATCAGTATTGCTTAATATCCATAAATCCAGATTTTTTACCGATTTTTGCGTGTCAAGATTTTCAAAGTTAATTTCTCGCTTAGCAGCGATGACTACGAAATTACCGCCTGCGAT
>Ga0272442_10011266_pt1 | contig 10916 bp, 11 predicted proteins | sample SSMForm2O_FD_200262 | JGI IMG/M metagenome (GOLD analysis project Ga0272442, IMG submission 200262) | Marine sediment archaeal communities from Little Sippewissett salt marsh, Falmouth, MA, United States - SSM-Form-2O | ecosystem: Environmental > Aquatic > Marine > Wetlands > Sediment ... | reverse complement strand
ATGTTGAGCTGAAAGACAGGGTTCGGGACCTCTTCATAATTGATCACCATGAAGGCAACAGTGATAAGATAGCCTCAAACTTCATCAAGGTTGAGGCCTCTTCCGCGTCAGAGATAATCTACCAGGTGATCAGTTACTACAACAAACCGATTTCATTCAAATCAGCCCAGGCCCTTTATGCCGGCATTCTCTTTGACACCGGGTCCTTCAGGTATCCAAAGACCACTCCTGAGACGTATCGTATCGTGGCCCACCTTGTGGAAATCGGGGCAAACCCCTTTACGATTTACGAACATATTTATGAAAGCAACTCCCTTGCGAGCTTCGCTCTGAGGGGCCGGATTCTTTCGACCATGGAAGTATTCCATGGAGGCAGGCTGATCGCTCTCAAGCTTACACCTGAAATGATAAAAAAAACAGGCGCTAACTTTTCAGAAGGGGAGCTCTCCATCAACCTCCCGCTCACGGTAAAGGGTGTCGTGGCCAGTCTTCTTGTTAAGCAGGATGTGGGAGGACCCGTTAAGGTAAGCATGAGGACAAAGGGCGACTATGATGTTGCGGAGATCGCGATTAATAACGGGGGCGGCGGCCATAAAAACGCGGCAGGCTACAAGTCCGGCCTGTCCTTTGAAGAAACCTACACCCGGGCAATTGAAAACCTGAGCCGATTCTTTACCTGATTTTAACTGCCCCGGTGCCGGCCTCAATATAAAAACAATGCCGGTACGTCAGCTGCATTATTCATGCCCCGAACGTAATCCGGCATATCATATTGTATATTTTACAAGTTATCAGTGATCGCAGAGATTCTGCCCTGTCTGCAGCGAATCATTGAGAAACTGTTCCACAATAATCTTTGGCTCATCTGAAGATGCACCCACGATAACCTTTATACCGTTACTCTCGAAAAGGGACTGGGCCCTCATGCCCATGCCGCCTGCAATAATACAGTTGGCCCCCTGTTCAGCAAGCCACGCAGGCAGTACTCCAGGTTCATGAGGAGGAGGAGTTGAATAGGATTCACTCCTGATTTCCCTGGTATTGTCATCAACATCAATCAGCGCAAACTGCTGGCAGTGGCCGAAATGCATACATAGTTTTCCTTCTGCTACAGGAATTGCAATTTTCATTGTTAGTTTACCCCTTGTTGAATAATTTTTTCTATTATGACGTCAAAGGCTTTTGCTGCAGCCGATTCTGATCCCGGGCCGTCTTCGGTAAAGGGTTTTCCCGCGTCTCCCTTCTGAACAATGTCTGTTTCAAGGGGTACAGACCCGAGAAACGGCACATTCATCTCTTCCGCCATTTTCTCCCCGCCCCCGGTTTTAAATACATCGATCTTTTCTCCGCAGTGTGGACACACGAGTCCGCTCATGTTCTCGACAACCCCTATTACCGGGATCTCGAGTTTTTCACAGAATGTTATTGATTTCATTACATCAAGTACTGCCACATCCTGGGGGGTTGTAACGACAACCGCGCCTTTCGGTTCAGTGATAAGCTGCACAACAGAAAGGGGCTCATCACCTGTGCCGGGAGGACAGTCGATAACCAGGTAATCCAGGTCGCCCCAGAGCACGTCCTTGATAAACTGCTTGATTACATTATACTTGAGAGGACCGCGCCAGATAACAGCATCGCTTTTATTATCCATCATAAAACCGATGGAGATCACCTTTAAAGAACCGTTATATTCGACCGGGATGAGCTTGCCGTCCTTGTCCCCATAGGGTTTCTCTTCATCAATCCCCAGCATTTTAGGCACGCTCGGGCCATGCACATCCACATCAAGAAGACCTACCCTGTAACCCCGCTTTGAAAGGGATACCGCGAGGTTGACTGCCACTGTACTTTTACCTACACCGCCCTTGCCTGAAAGCACGACAAGCTTGTTATTTATTTTACCCAGGGTTTCCTGAAGCGCCCTGCTCTCTTCCATCTGTGCTTTGTCCGCACCTGTGTTTTCCTTTTCATTTTTCACTGCTGCTTCACCATCTGAGCCGCCCCTGTTTTTACTGCCGAACATATTGTCCTCCATCGTATAATGCAAAATCTATTCATGAAGCCATTCTTCCCTGCTTTTTACTCGCGGGTCATCCGGCTCCTGTTCCGAATACCTGGCCATCCAGCCTATCCGTGTATCCCTGAAATTATCGAAAACCGGGCTGTACGGCTTAATATCCAGAAGTGGTGTTCCGTCAATCATGTCAAGCCCTTTTATCCGGAGCAGAGTCCCCTCGATTCCTTCCAGCCTGACAATGGTCATTCCGATATGGTTTGGCCTGTGAGGGGAACGGATGGCAAAAATACCACGCTCTTTCTCATCAAGATAGGGACGTGCGGTCATCTTTACCGCGTCGCTTTTATGAAAATAATAGAGCAGTATTATATGCGAAAATCCATCAAGGTCCCTGAGACCTTCCCTGTACCGGGGTAAAAGCTCAACCGTACCCTCTGTGTCAGGGCTGAACCTGCCCTGCACAGGCACATTATCATAACCATCCCTGAAGGGTGAATGAATAATACCGATCGGTTCTATCTCAAACATTAACCGAGTTCCGGAGTTTTTCCCATAATTTTCTTATCTCGCTGCTGGCCTCCCCATCTGAGTATTCAACAACTGACATGGACTCTATCATTGCCCGGGTAAAATCTGTGTCATAGGGTATTTTTCCTATAACAGGCACGTTCCTTTCAGCGCAGAAAGTTTCAATCTCCGCGCTCTTATCTTCATTGAGATCATATTTGTTAATGCATACTGCTGTATCAATGCGGAAGTGCGCTGTCAGCTCAATAACACGTGCCATGTCATGTATGCCTGAAACAGTTGGTTCAGTAACAATAAGCACGTACTGTGCCCCTGTTATCGAGGCAATAACCGGGCAGCCGACCCCGGGAGGCCCGTCTACCAGTATCAGTTCATGTCCGTCTGACTCCGCGAACTTCCTTGCTGCCTGCCGTACCTCTGACACCAGTTTTCCTGAATTGTCCTCGGCATAATTAAGGCGGGCGTGAAATACAGGGCCATAGTCTGAATCTGAAACAAACGAGTGCCCTGCGACCTTCTCCTTCATTGTAATCGCGTCCACAGGGCAGAACCATGCGCACACACCGCACCCCTCGCAGTTGAGGCCGTCAATCTCATATTCATCAGAAATGGCATCATACCTGCAAAGTTCAATACACTTCCCGCATTCAATGCATGCATCTTTATCCAGCAGGGCCACATTACCAGCGCGAAACTCATTGTCAATTTTAACCTGCGGCCTGAGTATGAGATGAAGATCAGCCGCGTCAACATCGCAGTCAGCGAGCACAGGATTTTCAGCAAGGGCCGCAAAAGAGGAGAGGATACTGGTTTTACCGGTACCGCCCTTTCCGCTGATTATTACAATTTCTTTTATTTTATTCATTCTTTTATCCTTCATTCAATCCCGACAAATGAGAGTATCCTGTCAAGCTCATGCGAGAAATTTTCTATCACAAAACCGGCAAAATCACCCTTTGAATATTTCACCGCGACCTCACGGGAATTAGGGATTGAAGCAACAACCGGTATGCCCTCATCCCAGCAGTAGTCAACTACACCGCTGTCACCGATATCCGACCTGTTCAAAAAAACCCCGAAAGGAATTCCAACCTCCCTCACCATGCCCACGGCAAGCTTGAGGTCATTCAGACCGAAAGGCGTTGGCTCTGTTGCCATTATCACGAAATCGCTTCCCTTTATTGACTCAATAACAGGGCATGAGGTCCCGGGGGGTGAGTCAAGTATGATTATTTCATCCTCCATGGCCTCGTCCTTGACCGCCTTGATCAGGGGCGGGGACATTGCCTCTCCTATTTTCAGCCTGCCGCCTATATAGGATATACCGTCACTGCTTCCGGACTCCCTGGTACCCAGTTCAACCGGGACCTCGGAGATTGCATTGTTCGGGCATGCATGCATGCAGCCCCCGCAGGCGTGGCACAGTTCCGGGAAGACAAGGGGTTTGCCCTTTACAACGACTATTGCGTTGAATTCACAGATTTCCTGGCACTTGCCGCTTCCGTCACATTTCTCCCTGTCAACAGAAGGTACCATCCTGGTAATTACATCATTCTTTTCAATCGGTGCCTGGAGGAAAAGGTTGACATTCGGTTCCTCCACATCACAGTCCAGAAGCGAAACAGAATGCCCCTTCTTCTTTAAATAGGACGCCAGGCTCACGGAAAGTGTTGTTTTGCCTGTACCTCCTTTGCCACTCGCAACTGCTATGCGCATTCTATACTCCTTCCCATACCTGCAGTATGGATCATATTATTATCATTTTCCGCTACCGGGCATACAGCCCCCGCATCGTGAACAGCGGGGACCATGCCCGGCGTGTTACTATTCAGCGTCCTTTTCGAGTTCGCCGAGCCTCCTGCTGATATCATCCAGCATTGCCCTGTAATAGTCGGCATCCTGCTTCAGCATCTCAATCTCCTGGTCCCTGCTGTATGCCGGAGCAACAGGTCCATAAGCCGGCCCTGCCGGGCCCGCATTCTGACGTGCCCACAGGGGAAGGCCTGTTGCGTAAAACATGTTACGATGGCCCCTTCTTCCGCCACCACGGCCGTAATAGCCGTACATGCCCTGGCCCGCGTATCCGAAACGCCCCCTGCCGGCTCCGGGCGCAAATGTATAACCCGGCCTGTCATTACCGCTGCAGAATCCGAGACCTCTTCCTGTCATGGCTCCCATGCCGTTTGGTCCTGTTCCATCACCACCTGGCATAACTGCCTCCTTTTAGAATATATATTTTTCGGGACAGAAACCTACCAGTGCCCTTCCACATTGGCATCGCCTGCCTTTTTAAGGCCGCCGCTGTTATACTGGTCAATACCGTCCCTGACATTGCCGCTTGCGCCGATATAAATATCAATACCCGCAGCGCTGAGTGTTGTAAATGCCTTTGGCCCTACATTGCCTGTTATCAGTACCGAGGCACCTGTCTCAATCACGTTACGGGCCGCCTGAACCCCGGCTCCCTGCACCGCATTCAGGTTCTGTGTGTTGTCCTGGAATGTATATTCCCCGCTCTCAAGATCGTATATGATAAATCCCTTTGCCCTGCCGAACCTCGGGTCAAGGGCCGCATCAAGGCTGTCCCCGTCTGCTGTAAGCGCGATTTTCATTATGTGTACCTCTCTCTTTTTTAATGATTCATTGTTTATCATGCTGTATGGAGGGCACTGTCCCCGCCCCCTCCTGAAACGCTTCTGCCATCCGCACCCGGGCATAAGAAAGCGGTCCATTTTCAGGTTCATGTGGATGTAAGCGCTGATTACCTCTTCCACGTCACCGATAATTCCCGGGATAATATCGATCCCCCTGTTAAGCAGTATATCAGCATACATCCTGCTTATGGCGCTGCAAAAAATAAAATCAGGCCTGATATTCGCGAGGATCTCTATCCTGGCCATTACTGAATCATTATCAATCTGAAAATATTCACGAAGCCTGTCCATGCCGTGTTCAATCTCCACGAGCACGAAGTTCCTGGAAACGTCAAACAGCGGCGAAATCCTGTTATTGTGTACTGGTATGATTATTTTTTCCCGCATACCATATTATATTGCACAAATCGTGCCAACATATTGCATCAGTCATATATTTATTGCCCGGAATGATAATTATCACCTGAAGGCTGTTTCAGACCTCTTTAACAACTGCCTTTTTAAAAAATAAAGCAATATCAGGACATTAATCCCCATGATAATGAGCTTTTAAGATTTATCTCCGGAAGAATTTATCATAAAATTATATAATTTATTGCATTATGCAAAACTTACAGTCTGTGATCAATGCATAATGCAACATGTATGTCCAATGCGATATAAAAAATATGGATCATGAATAAAATTATACCCGTAGCTGATACCAGATAAACTCAAAAACCTTAAATTCCTGCCGAAACCGTGTGTAAAATCAGTATATTATACACAACTCTTATATTTTACTTTATTAATATTTAATGGTATGATATCTGCATTATATAATTAATGTATATTTTCGGTTCAGGTTCAGGAAAACACATTAATACGACAGACAGTTGCCAGGCCGGAAATAAATACTTTTCAATTCTCATGTTAAAGCATAAAGGCATTACAGGGAATTGGACATTAACTAACACACTAACGATAAATGCAGAATGCAGATTTCTGCAATGCATGAACCGAGGGAGGACAGAATGATAATCGCAGTTTCTGCATCAGGGCCGTCAATGGACGACCAGGTTGACGCCCGTTTTGGGAGATGCCGCTTCTTTTTGATAATTAACACAGACACCATGGACTTTGAGGCCATGGAAAATCCCAACATGTCTCTTGGCGGGGGCGCCGGTATTCAGTCAGCACAGATGATGGCCGAACGCGGGGTTGTAACAGTTCTTACAGGGAACTGCGGTCCAAACGCATTCAGGGTTTTTGAGTCCGCGGGTATTTCTGTTGTCACTGGAGCATCAGGCACAGTACGACAGGCAGTTGAACAGTACAATGCTGGCGGCCTGGCATCCTCTTCCGGCGCAAACGTAAATGACCACTTTGGCATGGGCGGCGGTATGGGCTCAGGACGCGGCATGGGCGGCGGTATGGGTTCCGGACGCGGTATGGGCGGCGGTATGGGCTCAGGACGCGGCATGGGCGGCGGTATGGGCTCAGGACGCGGCATGGGCGGCGGTATGGGTTCAGGACGCGGCATGGGCGGCGGTATGGGTTCCGGACGCGGCATGGGACAGGGAACAGGACCTGTAAACCAGGCCCCCCCCTCACAGCTGAACAATCAGGGCAACGAAATTGATCAGCTGCGTGATCAGGCCCGCGCCCTTTCCGACCAGCTTAAACAGATTGAAGAACGTATAAACCGGCTTCAGGATAAAGATAAATCCTGACTCACCTTTTGAGCGTCAATCCTCCCGCTTACGCGCGCTCCCACCCGGGACACCACGCGGGAGGCCGCATAACTGGCAATATTGCCAGCCTGTTCAGGGCCCAGGCCCCTTGATATGCTGTAGAGCGCGCCTGCAGCATACATGTCACCTGCACCATTGGTGTTGACAACTTCTGTTTCAGCAGCCATTATGCGGTACACGCGGCCGCCTGTACTGATCAGGCTCCCTGCGGGCCCGAGCTTTACAGCTGCAAACTCGCACTGCCCTGAAAGTATCTCCAGTGCATCTTCCCCGGATTTACCTGTAAAGGCAAACGCCTCTTCCTCGTTCACAAATACAATATCAGCGTGGTCCCGGACAACTTCAACAAAGGTATCATGAATACGCCCGATAAGGCCGGGGTCGGAAAGGTCTACGGAAACAAGTGTATTGTTTTCACCAGCTGTCTTGATTGCGCTCATGCACGCCCTGCGCAGTTCAGGGGGTTCAAAGAGATATCCCTCTATATGGAGTATCCTGCTCCTCATGATTGCATCCCTGTCAATATCATCATCCCTGAAATGGAGGGCCGCGCCCAGGTGTGTCGCAAAGGTCCGCTCACGGTCAGGTGTGATAAATGTTATGGCATGGCCGGTTGCTGAATCATGACGAGTGATCCCGGAAACCACGCCGGTCTTTTCCGTTTCACTGATATAGGTATCACCGTCACTATCCGCTCCGACCTTGCCCATGAAAAGGCCTGTACCGCCAAGAGTGATGACACCGGCAACCGTATTTGCCGCGCTTCCCCCGGGCGTCACCTCCATGGAGTAGGAGCTGATTATTTCCCGTATTTCCCTGCTCCTGTCCGCCTCAATTAGCTGCATCCCGCACCTTGGCAGGCCCAGTTCATCAATTACTTCACTTTCCACCTCAACCGTAAGGTCAAGCAGGGCGGACCCCATTCCTGTTACATCATAGTCCGCATTGTTTTTAACTTTTAAAGTCCCTTCTGACATTTATTCTTCTCCTGCGTTTTTACTTCAGATCATATTTTCTGATTTTTCTCCAGAGTGTTGACGGGTCAATCCCCAGTTCCCTGGCAGTGTCAGTCCTGTTCCATGAATTTTTTTCAAGAATACTGATAATATATTTTTTTTCCATCTCTTCCAGTGTCATGGCCCTGTCAAAGATACCGGCCCTGCTCCGTATTTCAACAGGCAGGTGCTCTATCCCTATATAGGGCTCCTTGCAGAGAACAAATGCGTGTTCAAGTATATTCTCCAGTTCCCTTATATTGCCGGGATAGTCGTGGTCCAGGAGCGCGTGCATGGCGCTGTCAGAGACACCCTGTATCTTCTTGCCGGTCAGGGTATTGAACCTCTTCACAAAGTGCTCGATCAGCAGGGGCACATCTTCCATCCTGTCCCGCAGCCGCGGCATCTTCAGGTTGATTACATTGAGCCTGTAATAGAAGTCCTCCCTGAAATTGCCCGACCTCATTTCCTCCCTGAGGTCCCTGTTCGTGGCCGCGATTATGCGCACGTCAGCTGATACAGGCTGAACACTGCCAAGTGGCTCATATTTGTGTTCCTGTAGAAAGCGCAGGAGCTTGACCTGCACGACCGGGGTCAGTTCGCCTATCTCATCAAGGAAAAGTGTCCCTCCCCTGGCAGAGGCTATTTTCCCCTGCCTGTCCCTGCGCGCGTCAGTAAATGCGCCCGCCATGTATCCGAAGAGTTCGGATTCTATCAGGTTTTCCGGAATTGCGGCGCAGTTCACTACCACAAGGGGGCCCTCGTTCCTGCCGCTCAGGTTGTGTATGGCGCGCGCGATCAGCTCCTTGCCTGTGCCGCTCGGGCCCTCTATGAGCACGGAGCTCCCGCTCTCCGCAATATCAGGAAGGATGTTGAAGATATCTCTCATCTCCCTGTTCTTGCTCACCATGTCTTCAAATGTGTACGAGGAGGTTATAGTCCTGCGCAGGACCTCGATCTCTGAAATGTCCCTGAAGGTTTCGACCCCGCCGATAATGTTCCCCTGCCCGTCCCTGAGCAGTGCAGTGCTTATGTTTATCGGGATGCGGCCGCCGTCTGTAGTAACGATATACACTGTGCGGTTGACAATGGTTTCACCGGTTTCCAGTGTCTCTTTCAGCACGCATGAATACTCGCACACATTCGCGTGGAGGATATCACTGCAGTACTTTCCAACAGCATCCTCCTCGGACACTCCGAGTATATTTTCAGCCGCCCTGTTCATTGACGTGATCCTGAAGTCCAGGTCAATGGTAAACACGCCGTCAGCAATGCTGTCGAGGATGATCTTATTATAGTCTGACATATAAATCCAGGTCCCGGTTCAGAGGGTACGGGGAAAAGGCAGCCTGTCACTCCAGTGTAGCGCCCGGTCTCTGTCTCCCCCTGAGTCCGCTCTTTGTAATAACATAATGCACAACAGCATAATCATTTTTCATGACGAATTTCTTCACAAGGCCGTCCTTTTGCGGTGAAACCGTATCATCAAATAGGTCTGCCGCCAGGAGCTGCGCGTTGAACACTGCAGCAGTTTTTGACGATTCAATACGCGGCTGGCCTGTAAGGTCTTCCCTGGGAAATCCCTTGCATACTATGAGGAAGGAATTGCTGTTAAGATATTTCTGTGAAACAAGCACGTCCTCAACAGTCATTCCCACTTTTGGATAGTGCGTGCTCGCGCACCCTGCAATAAGAACCGGCAGAAACAGCAGTAATAATGCCCTGTATGCTTTCATGACAACCTCTCATTATTATGCTCTGGAAAGGATACCATATAACATGAATATATCAGGCAGTCAAGCATTACGCGTTATATGGAGAGGAGTCAGAAACTTATGCGCGGAAGCAGGGGTCAGAGCCCACGGTTTTGCTATACATTTATCCGGTCATGTATACCTTATATGCAATAATAATAGATCCCGGGGAGGGCTCTGACCCCTCCCCGGGCCCCATAGTTTACTCTGAGCAATAAATTGTCTGCCCGATCCTGATGCGGTAAATGGCCAGATTTGCGGGCAGCTACCGTGTTAACAGCCGGTATATATACGCGGAACCTGAATCAGGGGCTATGCCATCTCCTCTTTTTACTCCTACAATTGCCCGGTCCCCGGAGATGGATACTGAATCCCCAAAATTATCAGTCACACCAATGTCTAAGGCAAAAAGTTTCTGCTCTACCCATTCGCGTGTAACATCGTTCCACTTATATATGTAGGCAGACCCGGAATAAAATTCATGACCATACGCACCCACAATTGCGCAGTCACCGGATATGGATACTGAATCGCCAAAATAATGATATGCATCACCGTCTGAGGCAAGAATCTTATCTCCCTCCTGTTCCCATGCAGACCCGTCCCATTTATACACATAGGCGGATCCTGAATAAACCCCGTAATCATCATCCCCTATTGCGCCCACGATTGCATACTCACCGGATATGGATACTGAACACCCAAAATAATAATCTCCAGCAGCACCTTCTGAGGCCAGCTTATCCCCATCCTGTACCCATTCACCTGTACCATTGTCCCATTTATATATATAGGCAGATCCGACATTGCTCCCGATTTCGTAATCCCCAAACGCGCCCACAATGGCACGGTCACCGGATATGGATACTGAGCAGCCAAAAAAATCTAAATCATCACCATCCGAGGCTGTAAGCTTCTGCTCCTTTACCCATTGGTTGGCACCATCATCCCATTTAAATACATATGCGGAACCTGAAGCAGATCCATTTTCATCATTCCCGTATGCACCTACAATGGCACGGTCACCGGATATGGATACTGAAGAGCCAAAATTATCTTCAGCAGCACCGTCTGAGGCTGTTAGCTTTTGCTCCTGTTCCCATTGGCCTGTGCCATCATCCCACTCAAATACATAGGCTGAGCCCTTGCTGCTGTCATCCCCGTTTGCGCCTACGATCGCCCAGTTACCTGAAATGGCGACTGACCATCCAAAATAATCTTCAAGAGCACCG
>Ga0272442_10011262_pt1 | contig 10918 bp, 8 predicted proteins | sample SSMForm2O_FD_200262 | JGI IMG/M metagenome (GOLD analysis project Ga0272442, IMG submission 200262) | Marine sediment archaeal communities from Little Sippewissett salt marsh, Falmouth, MA, United States - SSM-Form-2O | ecosystem: Environmental > Aquatic > Marine > Wetlands > Sediment ... | reverse complement strand
CGCGGACAAAGCGTTACAACCGACAGCTGGAACTGCTGCTGCGCGAGGTGGAGTTGTACTCGATTCTCGCGGTGTCCTGCGGTTTCGAGTATCCGTCACGAGAATTGGAGCGGAATTGGCGCGTGCTGCTGACCAACCAATTTCACGACATATTGCCGGGTACGTCGTCCCGCCGGGTTTACGAAGTGGCCGAGGCCGAGTATGGGCAGATGGTCAAGGACTTGACCGTCTTGCGGGATGCGGCGTTGCGCAAGTTGGGTGAAGAATGCGTGCCCGACAGTGAAGGCCACGCCTATTTGCTGGCGAATGCCTTGGCGTGGCATCGGGATGAGATCGTGGTGCTCCCGGAGCCTGATTTCAGTTCGGCGGTAGATGCCCAAGGCAACGCGTTGCCGTGCCAATCTATTGAAGGTGGTCTGGCGGTGAAGGCGCCCGCGGCCAGCCTTGGCGTGGCGCCGATCGCGCTGCGCAAGAAGCGTCGCAAGAGCGCGTCTCCGTTTTCGTGCAACACCAAGACGTTGGAATCGCCGCACTACCGCGTGGCCTTCGACAAGGCCGGCAAGATCGTGAGTCTGTATGACAAGGCCGCCGAGCGGGAGATCGTGCAGGAGGGGCGCCGCCTGAACGATTTCTACACCGCGGAGGACGTGCCTGTCCAATGGGACGCATGGGACATCGATCTCGACTACCGGTCGAAGTGCCAGGCGGAGGATCGGCTCTTGTCGCGTGAGGTTGTGGCCGATGGGCCGCTCTTCCTCACGCTACGCTCGCGCTACAGCCTGGGCCGCGGGTCCGAGCTGACGCAGGACATCGTGTTCTACGCCGATTCGCGCCGCATCGACTTCAAGACGGTGGTCGAGTGGCAGGAACGGCATCTGTTGCTAAAGACGGGATTCGCCTTTGACCTGAGCGCCGAGACCTGCCGGAGCGAGATCCAATTCGGGCATGTGGTGCGCCCTACCCACACGAACACGTCGTGGGAGCAGGCCCGGTTCGAGGTTTGCGCGCACAAATGGGTCGATATGTCGGAAGGCGAGTATGGTGTGGCGCTGCTCAACGACGGCAAGTACGGCTACGACACCTTGGATAGGATGGTGTCGCTCACCCTGCTGCGCTCGCCGGGCGGACCGGATGCCGAAGCCGATCAAGGGCGGCACGAATTCACGTACGCGCTGCTGCCGCACCAAGGGAATTTCTCGGCCGAGGTGGTGGTGCGGGAGGCCTATGCCCTAAACGTGCCCATCACCGCCCTGAGGGCGCCCGGCGTCGGCAAGGCTCAGTGCGTCGAGTTGTGCTCGGTGTCCAATCCTAACGTCGTGATCGAAACCATCAAGAAAGCGGAGCAGGACGACGCGCTTGTTCTCCGCCTTTATGAGGCTGGCGGCACCCAAGGCGCGGCCACCGTGAATTTCTCCCGGCCGCCGCGCAAGGCGGTGGAGTGTTCGCTCCTTGAGGAACACGAGCAGGCGGTCCGGGTCAAGAATCAGAGCATTTCTTTTGCGATCCGGCCCTTTGCGATCAAGACATTCAAGATTTACTTCTAAGGCGGCGTGGTGGCCGGAGCGCCGGGCAGGTCCCGGTGCCGGAGACGGCGCCATGGCATGATCGCGGATGCCGGCTTCGGTTCCCAAGAGGCCTGGTCCTGCGAGAGGTTTCCGAATCGTGATTCCAGCTGAAGTCATGGCCCAAGTCCGTCGGATTCAGATCCGGACGAAACGCGTGGTGAACAGCCAACTCGCGGGGCAGTACGAGAGTGTGTTCAAAGGCCAGGGGATGGAATTCAAGGAGGTGCGGGCGTACGTGCCGGGCGACGATGTGCGTGCCATCGACTGGAACGTGACCGCGCGGACCGGGCATCCGCACGTGAAAGTGATGGCCGAAGAGCGCGAACTGACCGTGATGTTTCTGGTGGATGCCAGTGCGTCGGGTCGATTCGGCAGTGTATCGCGTTTCAAGATCGAAGCGGCCGCGGAGTTGTGTGCGGTGCTTGCCTTTTCCGCGATCCAGCATAGCGACAAGGTGGGCCTCATCATCTTCACTGATGACGTCGAGCTTTTTGTCCGGCCACGAAAAGGGCGCAAGCATTTGTCACGCGTGGTCCGCGAAATCCTCTATTTGGAACCGAAAGGGCGCGGCACCGACATCGCGCGGGCCCTCGATTTCCTTAACAACGTGATCCGGGGGCGCGCGGTAGTCTTCGTTGTGTCCGACTTTATGGCGGTCGGCTACGAGACGGCGCTGTGCATGGCCAACCGCCGGCACGATGTGATTGCGGCCGCGATCGCCGACCCGCGGGAAGAGGTACTGCCCAATGCTGGCCTGATCGCCGTGTGCGACGCGGAGACAGGACGCGAGACGCTGGTCGACACGGGCGATGCTGTGGTGCGCGCGGCCTATGCGCAGGCGGCGCGAGAAAGGGCCGAGGAACGCTCGGATATTTTTCGGCGCGCGCGGGTGGATGTGCTCTCGATTCGTACGGACCGTTCCTACGTCGACGAGATCTATCGTTTCTTCCGGATGCGGGAGCGGCGTCTCGCCTAATACGGCGAAGCCGCATGCGCGGCCAGCGGAGTGGATCATCCATGAACGGGATGCTTCTGATAGCGGTCTTCTTGGCCTCGGGGGGGGCAGGCAGCCCTGTGTCGGTGCAGGCCACATTGGAGCCGGTGGAGACGCCGTTTCACAAGCCTGCACGCTACACGTTGGTGGTCGAGGCGCCCCGGGAGGTCGAGGTGATCTTGCCCGTACTCGATGGCGTTTTCGAGGGGCTCGAAATTCAACCCGGAGAGCAGACGGTCGAGCAGCGCTGGGGGGGACGCGTCCGTATCACCCAGTCCTATGTCCTCGATCCCATCGCTATCCGTTCGTACACGATCCCCGCGATCGAGGTCTGCTGGGGCGAGGGCCAGTCGGCCACGACAGCGCCGTTCACGTTTCGGGTGCGCGATCTGACGCGGGAGGAGAAGTCTGCGGCACTGCGCTTCGCGGGCATCGTATCGCCGTCGGAGGCCGTGACACCGCGTTGGCGTCGGTGGTTTCGTAACCTGGCAGCGACCGCGCTGCTGCTAGGGGCAGGGCCTTTCATCTACTTGTGGCTACGCCGTGGAGGCGCCCGGGAGCGGGATGCGGCACCCATGACATCTTGGGAATTGGCCTACCGGCGGCTGCGTCATCTTGCCCGGCGTCAACTGCCGGCTGCCGGGAAGGTGGGTTCCTATTACGTGGATTTGTCAGCCATTTTGAGGCATTACATCGAGGATCGTTTTGACATACGTGCGCCGGAGCAGACCACCCCTGAGTTTCTGGAGGCGGCATCGAACAGCGGCTTGCTGGCCGCGAGCCATCAACATTTTCTTGCGCAGTTCCTGCGGCGTTGCGACCGCGTCAAGTTCGCGCGGTACCGGCCCGGCCGAAGCGAGATGGACCGGGCGTTCGCCCTGGTGCGGCATTTCGTGCAGGCGACCGAGGAGGAAGCGCCGGCGGCAGAGGAGGGTGCGGCCTTATGAACCTGCTGCGGCCCTTCGCATTCGACACCTTAGCTTACCCCGGGGCCCTGCTGCTGTTGACGGGTGTGTTGGCGCTTCTCGTTGCCGAAGTCTTGGCGCGGGCGCCCGGTGTTCTGTGTGTGTCGACCGGCGGAGTGTTGGCGCAAATCCGGGGCCGCCGGATCGCATGGCTGCGCCACACGCCTGCGTGGCTGCGGGCGGCAGGCCTTGCCCTGTTGGTTGTAGCGCTGGCCGGGCCGTTGCGGGGCTACGCGGTGCGGGCCGACCGCGTGGACGTGGTGGATGTGCTGTTGTGTGTTGACGTGTCGGGCAGCATGGGGCAGGCGGATTTTGTCGAGGGCAATCAGTATCGGAGCCGCCTGTACATGGCGAAGAAGGCGATTGGGGAGTTTATTCGCAGCCGCAAGCCGGGTGCGGGCACTCGGCAGGGCGTGGACCGGCTGGGCTTGGTGTTGTACGCAGGCTTCGCATGGACGCAGTGTCCGCTCACGCTGGACTATGCCGTTCTCGAGCATGAACTGGGGCGGGCGAAGGTGCTATCGGGCGGCCGTCAGCGGGATGGCACGGCCATCGGTTCCGCCCTGGGCTTGGCGGTGCGACGCTTAGACCAAAGCGAGGCGAAGTCTAAGGTCATCATCTTGCTGACGGACGGTCTGAACAACCGGGGCGAACTGGATCCGATCACGGCGGCAGGGGTCGCGCAACGCCACGGGATTCGGGTCTACACGGTCGGGGCCGGCGCCACCGAAAGCGTAACTTTAGCGCCGACACGGTTCTCGGCCCGGCGCAGCCAACCCATGGACGAAGCGGTGCTGAAACGCATCGCCGCGATCACTGGAGGAGTGTATTACCATGCCACCGACGTGTCTTCGTTGCAGCGGGCCTACGCGGCGATTAGTGCTCTCGAGGCCACGACGGTCGAGGTGGGCGGTCCCTACGAGTATCGGGATGGTTTTGTGCCTTACGTGCTCGCGGGCACGCTGCTCTTATTCATCTCGGTGTTGTGTCAACGATGTTGCTTCGAGGTGATCCCATGAATGAAGGGATGGATTTCCAATTGGTATTTCCCCTCAAGCACCTGCCCTTCTGGGTTGTGGTGGGGGCGGCGTTGTTGGCTTGCGCCGCTTTGCTCCTGCGCAGGCTCGAAAACCGGCGTACCTTGCGCCTGCACCGTTTTGTCGAGGCGGCCCTGGCGCCGCGGTTGATGCCGGGCTACGACGCATCCTTGCGCCGGCCGCTGATCTGGCTCACGCTGGCGGGTTTCGGCATGCTCGGTCTGACCTTGGCGCAGCCGCGGTGGGGCAAGGCCTGGATCGAGGTGGAGCGGGGCAGCCGGGATATTCTGGTACTGCTGGACACGTCGGAGAGCATGAACGCGCGCGACGCCGCCCCGACCCGTCTTGAACAGGCGCGCCAGAAGGTGATCGCGCTTCTAGAACGCTCTCCTGCGGACCGGTTCGGGCTCATCACCTTCTCTGGAGGGGCGGTGTTGCAGTGTCCGCTCACTCTGGACCATGCCTACTTCCGGACGGTCCTTGATGCCGTGGACACGGACTCGCTGAGCGCCGAGGGCACGGACATTGCCGCGGCCCTGGCGGAAGCGCGGAAGGCCTTGGCGCAGGAAGCCGCGTCGCCCGGGGAGGAGCGACGTCTGGGCCGAGCCGTGATCGTATTCTCGGATGGGGAAGCCGCCTCGGATGAGGCCGTGACGGCGGCACGGCGGCTGGGCCGCAATGCCACGCTCTTTGTGGTGGGCGTCGGCACGGAGGAGGGGGCACCCGTTCAGTTCCCATCTTGGATGTTGGCGCAGACGGGTTCGAGCGAAGGGCGACCGCCGCACCATTCCCGGCTTGACGAGGGGAAACTTGCCGCCATTGCTCGGGCGGGGAATGGGACCTGCCTGCGCAGTACGGCCGACCCATCCGATGTCGAGGGCATTCGGAAAGGACTGGCCGGTGTGACCGCGCGGTCGGTTTCCGGGGCCTTGCGTTTCACGCTGATGAACCGGTACCGGTGGCCGCTGCTCCTCGCGATAGCGTGTTTCGCGGGCGAGGGGTTGTGGCGGGTCTTGCTGCCGTGGGTGCGTCTGTGGCGTACGCGGCGTGGCCGCACGGGCACGGAGGCCATAAACCATGGGTAACCGTTTTCGCCCAAGTCCCCGCGCGTTAGGGGTCGTTGCTGGGACGGCGGTGTTGTTGCTCTCTTCGGCGCCGGGCTGGAGCGGTTCCTTTGATCGTGGGTTCAAACGCGCCGAAGCCCAATGGCGGCGCGGCAATGCCGCGGGCGCCCTCGAAACGTACCGCGAATTGCTGGTGGAATACCCCGATTCCGAGGCGCTGTTATTCGGTATGGGTTGTGCCCAGTACCTCCAAGGGGAACGAGACCTCGAGATGGGCGCGCCGGCCAAGGCACCGGCCGCTTTTGCGGAGGCGAACGCGAGCTTCGAGCGCTTGCAGGCGGCGAGAGATCGTCGGCTGCGCGTGAGTGCTGGGTTTAACCGCGCGAACTGCACCGTACAGGCTGTAAAACTCATGCCGCCGGAACGGCACGAGGAGCAGGTAAGCGGGCTGCGCGCGGCAGTGGCGGCGTATGAAGACGTGTTGCGCGATGCCGAGACGAGTCGTCTTCGGGAACGCGCCGCCCAGAACCTGGATCACGCACGGTACCTGCTGAAACGGCTTCTGCAGGACCCGCCGAAAGAGGCGGAACAGCAAGGCCCAGCACCCCGACGCGGAAACCCAGACCAGGGCGAAGCGGAGAAACCTCCCGAAGAATTCGAAGGGCACGGGAAGGAGGAGGCATCGCCCGAGAAGGAAGAGGAGTCATCCGAATCCTCGAACGCTGCGTCGATGTCGAGCCAGGCGCAAGGTCAGAATGTTCTGGATAAACCGGAGATTGAGGCGATCTTGCAGTCTCTCGAAAATATCGACCGCCGCGAGCAAAAAGTGTTGAGAAACGCCCGGGGCCCCGTCCGGGTGCGGGGGGATTGGTGGTGAAAGCTTGGGCGTGCTTGGTGAAGGTGTCTGGACGAGGGGGGGGTGGCAGGGTGATAGCGGTGGCTTTCCTGGCGCTGGCCGTATTGGCTGGTTGTGCTCCGGACACGGCCGAGTCGGGGGTTGCCGCAGCGCGTTCAACTGTCCACCGGGAGACAGCGGAGGGGCCGGGGCTTCATCCCATCCTGACGCCGGGCAAGCGGCTGGGGCCCGAACGGCCGCAGGGCGCGGCCAACATCCTGATCGCTATGTTGCCTCCCATGGGCTATGGCGCATTGGTCTTGTTGCGCCATCGCCGCCGCGCTGGCCGGGATCCCGGCTTCGCCCGGTACCGCAGCGCACGCACGCGGGCCCGCAAGCGCCTCGAGCGGCTGGATCAGGCCGAAGATCCTGCCGGTGCCGTGTTTGACGCGGTGAGCGGCTATCTCGCCGATAGATTCGATGCGAACGAAGCGGGATTGACCTCGAAAGACCTGGAGCGTCTGCTATGCGTGCGGCGGATAGACCCCGATCTTGCGGCGGATGCGCTCCGCGTCCTCCGTTCCTGCGAGCGCCAGCGCTACGGCATGGGCGCGGCCGGCCGCGAAGAAATCGGCGCACTCAGGGCGGCCGCAACCGGGGTGATCCTGCGTCTGGATCGCGCGGGGAGAGAAAGGCGCCGCCGATGACCCCTGCTTTCGCCACACTCCTGCTGCTCTTGGGCGCCGACGTCTTTGCCGAGACCTTCGATGCTGCGAATGCGGCCTTCGAACAGGGGGACTACGCCGAGGCGGCACAGGGCTACGAGCTATTGGTGCTTTCTTCCGCGCCGGACCCGGCGCTGTTCTGTAATCTGGGGCTCGTCTGCGAGAAGTTGGGCTGCCGGGGTGCCGCCGTCGTGCATTACGAGCGGGCATTGCGCGTCGAGCCGGGCTTCGCCCTGGCCCGTCAGCACCTGGACCGGGTCCTGGGGGAGACGAAGCATGACCTCGCACGGCCCTTGCCGCCGGCCTGGGAACAGGGGCTGCTTTTCTGGCATGATCGGCTCTCGTATGAATTCGTTTGGGCCTTGGCCACCTTTGCATGGGTGGCCTGTTGGAGCGTTCTTGGCGTGCGATTATGGTGGCCGTGGCGCTATCAGCGCCGGATTGCGGCCGTGGCCGCGCTGCTGGCTCTATCCTTTGCGACTTCTGCCTGGGTCAAGGCCCACCCCGTGCCCTTGGCGGTGGTCGTGAGCGGGGAGGCCGCGGTCCGTTTCGGTGTGGGACGTGAGGCGCCGGTCCGTTTTGTGTTGTATGAGGGTGATCGCGTGGCCATAGACAGCCGGAGACAGCGTGTGACGCCGCCGGGGGAGCCCGAGGGCTGGTCGCGTGTCACCACAGTGAGTGGGGAGCGGGGCTGGGTTCAAGATGCGGACCTGGTCTTGGTGGGGCCGCCTTTCGTGCCCCGTGTAGTGGGGCCCGGCGTGTGCGGCGGTGGAGGGAAAGCTTCGTGAATGTGGAATTTGCCGTGCTGGTAAAACTCGCACACCTGGGTGATCCGGCATTTCGAGAGGTGCCGCGGGCGGCCTGCGTCAAGGCCGCGCGGACCTTTGCCGAAGAGCAGTGGGACGCGGTCCGCCGGCGCCACGACGCCGGGGAATCGGGTGCCAATGTACTGCGCTTACTGACCGACGCGGCGGACACCCTGGTCAAAGGGATGACCGAATTTGGCCTCTACTACGTACGGAACCGCCGCGCGCTCTTGGCCCGGGCGGCGTTGTGCGCCCTGGGCGGCTACGGCCGCCGCGAGATGAGCCCCCATTCCGACCTCGATGTCTGCCTGCTCTATGATGCGAATCTCGATCCGGACGTCGAGGCCCTGAACCAATATCTCATGCCGCTTTTGTGGGATATTGGCTTTCACACGGGATACTCGCTCCACAGCGTCTCCGAGGCCATCGAACTGGCGCGGCAAGACCCGCAAGTTTCCACGACCTACGCGCAGGCCCGGCTGCTCCTGGGTGACAACACCACCTTCGCACGCCTGCGGCTCCTGCACGCCGAATTGACCCGGCGCGGCGCGGCACAGGTCATCCGTCACATCCGGAGCCGGGAGCATCCCGAGACCTTGCCCGAAGCGCAGCGCGACCTGTACAACCTCCAGCCCGATATCAAGAAGAACGTGGGGGGCTTGCGCGATTACCACGCGGCCATGTGGATGATCCACTACACCTACGGCCCGATGTCCCTGGACGACCTCGAACAGTTGGGCCACCTCTCCGCCGAGGAGCGCCTCCGCCTCCTCGAGGCGCTTGGCTTCCTCTGGCGCATTCGCAACGAGATGCACTTCCATACGGGCAAGGATCAGGACCGCTTGACTTTCGCGATGCAGAAGCATGTGGCGCAGACCTTCGGTTACGGCGCCGCCACCCAAGGAGCGATCGACCGCTTCATGCAGGACTATTACGCTGCCGCCCAATGGATGCGGCGTTTCCTGCGCATCGCCTCGCGGATCTGCGACCGGCAAACAGAGATGGGCTTTCGCAGTGGGGGGGACGACGTCTCGGCGGATACCGTGTTGGAACAGGGTGAGATGACCGTGCGCTTCGGCACGCTGCACGCGGGCGCGCGCGACCGGAATTGGTTTATCGAGCGGCCGGCGCGCCTGATGGAGGTGTTCTGGGAATCGGCACGCCGGAAAGTGCCATTGAGTCTGGATACCGAGCGCCGGGTCAATGCGTCGCTGCCGCTGGTGGGGGACGCCTTCTGCGCGAGCGACGTGGTAAGGCGCTACTTTATCGCCATCTGTAGCCAACCGTCTCAGGCGGGCCGGGTGCTACGGCAGGCCGCGAACAGCGGCCTCTTAGGCGCCTATCTCCCGGAATTCGCGGCCATCCAGGGGATTGTCCGCTACCGGGATTTCCACAGCTTTCCCGTGGATGAACACACGCTGCGTGCGATCGAGGCGCTGGCTGAAATGCCGAAGGTGGAAGGCGCCACGCCGCGGGTCCTGGAAAAGGCCTTCGAACACGTTCGCGATCCGCACATCTTGGTGATGGCCATCCTGTTTCACGACTTGGGCAAAGCCGCGGGTGAAGCCCACACCCGGGAGGGGGTCCGTCTTGTTTGCCAGATTGGCGCCCGCATTGGCATGCCCGAGGACGACACGGAACGCATCGCCTTCCTGGTGGAACACCACATGCGGATGACCGAGATCGCCTTCTACCGGGATACGGACGATGTCGAGACGATCAGCCGCTTTGCGAAGGTCATGAAGACAGACGAGCGGCTGCGCGAGTTGTTATTGTTGACCTATGCGGATTTGACTGCGGTGGGCCCGACGGTATGGAGCGAATGGAAGGGCGCCCTGCTCATCAAACTCTTCCTCAAAACGGAACGCCTGCTGCTGGGGCGGGCCAATGTGGCGTCTGAGGAAGCGTTTTGGAAGCTGCCCAAGGCCAACGAAGTGATGCAAGCGGCGCCGGATCCGCTCAAGCCGTTGGTCGAGGATTACCTGCGGGATTTGGGGGAACGCTATTTCATCGCCTTCTCCCCAGGACACATCGTGCGCCACATGGAATGCCTCGAAGAGGCTCGGCAAAGCGGATTGGCTGTGCGCTGCAAGACGCACGGAGAAACGGGCATGAGTGAGGTAGTGGTCTGCACGCACGACCGGCCCGGCTTGTTCGCCGCTATCACGGGCAGCTTTACCTCGCAGTTGGTGGACGTCGAGGCGGCGGCGCCCTTTACGCGGCCGGACGGCCTTGTGGTGGACTGCTTTACGGTGAGAGACGCCGCCAACGGCCGCCCGTTGACCCGCACACAGTTCCAAGGCTTCGAACAGGTCCTGCGGGCCGTCTTGCTTCAGAGGGAGGATATCCAGCACTATGTAGATCGGTCGCGGCGTCGGCTCTTTGCCTTGTTGCAGCCCCGGGTGCCCGTCCGCACACGTGTCGAATTCGACAACGAGGCGTCGCGCACCGATACGGTAATTGATATCGAGACCGGCGACCGCACAGGGCTGCTGTACGACATTGCGCGCGCGCTGACCGCGATGGATGTGGACATCTGCTCGGCGCGGATCATGACGGATGCGCGACGGGTGCGCGACGCGTTCTACGTTCGCAAGAGCGAGGCAAAACTGGAAGACGAATCCCTGCAAGGGGCGGTTCGGGCCGGACTGGTCGAGGCCATCCAGCCCGTGGCGGCCGCTGAGGACAAAGGAGGTACCGGATGAAACAGGCAGTACGAATACGTATGGCGCCGCTCTGGCTACTGGCCGCCGCGATGGCCGCCGGGCACGCCCAGAGCGATCTCCTCCAGCAGATGGAAGATGGCTTCGTAGCCTTGCACGATCGCGTCCGCCCCTGTGTGGTGAATATTGAGACCCAAAGCGAGGCCAGCGGTGTCGAGGACCAACTGGACGAGTTCTTCCGCTACTTCGGGATGCCTGCGCCCG
>Ga0272442_10011261_pt1 | contig 10919 bp, 9 predicted proteins | sample SSMForm2O_FD_200262 | JGI IMG/M metagenome (GOLD analysis project Ga0272442, IMG submission 200262) | Marine sediment archaeal communities from Little Sippewissett salt marsh, Falmouth, MA, United States - SSM-Form-2O | ecosystem: Environmental > Aquatic > Marine > Wetlands > Sediment ... | reverse complement strand
GCCGGCCAGCACGTAGTCGCACACCACGGCGCCCAATATCACGCCGTTGTAGAACAGCAGGACGATAGTGCCTATGCCCCAGGTTATCCCGAGGCCCATGGCGAAAATCGAGATGCGCGTGTTGTGGGTCATGAGAAAGGTCGAGAAGGACGTGGCCTGCCCCTCGAGCCGGTCCTCGGTTCGCGCCTCTTCATAGGCCACGCGCTCGGACGGGTCGCCGGCCAGATGCGCGAAGGGCAGCACAATGTGCTTCGAGCCGGGATCGGCGTAGATGACGCAGGCGCCGAGAAGGCAGCCTGTGACCGTGACGGCGGACACCATCCTGAAACTGGCCGCCTGCCGGCGGAAGGTGCGCGGGAAGGTCTTGAAGAACCAAGTCAACGGCGAGAAGCGGTGGGGTTTCTCACGCGTTTCGTGGACCTCGGCGTAGGCGCGCGCCACGATGGCGCCGAGGCGCTGGCGGATGCGGGGCTGGGCGGGGAAGGCGTCGAGCTTGGCCAGGTCGCTCGATGCGCGCTGGTAGAGGTAGTGGAAGCGCTTGGCCTCGGCCAGTTCGAGGCCGTGCTCGACGCGCCGTTCGAGTCCATCGAGCAGGGCATCGAGCTCGTCCCAGTACGGCGTCTCGGCCGCGAGGAAACGCTGTAGATCGACGATCACAGGACCTGCCTCTGTTTCACATTGATATACTGAGAAACCAACTGCGGGCACATCAACTCGTTGTCCACCAGCGTCATGCGGACGCCCCTCCGCCTCAACACCTGTTCGAGCTCGCGCAGGCTCTGCCACTGCAGGTGACCGCCGAGGCACCGGTAGAGGCCGTCGGGCCGCCGGTAGAGATCGTCGGTTGTCGAGACCTCCGGATCCGAGAAGAGGGGGGCGACTTCCGGGGCGGTGATCATATTGACGAGCACGAGGTGATGGCGGCCGAGCACCTCGAGGTCGCGCGTGAAGGATTCGGCCAGTACGGGATCGTCGAGGTTGGTCAGGAAGATGAGCAGGGCCCGTCGGCGCATGCGCAGCCGAACGAAGGCGCAGACCTCGGCGAAATCGGGATTCACGCGTCGCGGCGTCAGCGTGTATAGGGCGTCGCGGCAGGCGGCGTAGTGGGCCTTGCCGTTGCGGGCGCGCACGAAGGACCGGACCTGGTCGTCGAAGGCAAGCACGCCGAAGAGGTCGCCCTGACGCTCGGCCACCAGGCCCAAGACCATGGCCGCGGTGATGAAGCGCTCCAACTGCGTGGTCGTTCCCAGCGCGGCATCCGCGCCCGGCGCCTGGACCTCGCGCGCGCTCAGGCGCGATGCGTCGATGACGACGTATACCTCCTGGGTGCGCTCGATCTGAAAGACCTTGGTGACGGGGCGGCAGCGCTTGGCCGTGGCCTTCCAGTGTATGTCCTCATAGCTGTCGCCGGGCATGTATTCGCGCAGCTTCTCGAACTCGCGGCCCTTGCCCACCTGGCGCTGGGCGTGGATGCCTAGCGTGCCTCGATTGAGAAACAGGGCGGCGAGTTGGCTGCGCTCACCGAGTAGGTTGGGATAGACGCGCAGCTCGGTTCGCGCCGGGGCCACGCGGCGCACGGCCCAGAGCCCCAGAGGCGAGTCGGCCTCGATGTAGACGTTCTCGATGACGTAGCGGCCGCGCCGGCGCGGTGTGCACGGCCACGATACACGGGAGCGCTCGGTGCCGGGCGCCAGGGCGCACTCCATATCCGCCCAGGGCGATTCGATCTCCGGCGGAAGGGCTATGCCGAGGCGCAGTCGTTCCAGCGTGGCGCCCGGCGCCCTGCCCCCGCACACGATCTCGACGTCCAGCTCTCCTTCGCGGTCCTTGGTCATGCGCACGACCTCCGGGAAGGCGGCCCCGACGCCGCGGAGCTTTCTCGTGGCCAGGAGCGCATCGCACACGGCGAGCAAGACGAAGGCCGCGACTGTCGTGATGAGTGGGCCGAGGGCCGTAGGCTCGACCGCGGCCAGCAGTGCCGCCGCGAGCGAGACAAGGGCCGTCCAGTAGATGAGTCTGTTTTGGGGCGCGATCATCGCGGCACCGACACCTCCTGCAACAGCCGCTGCACCACCTCGGGAACGCTCAGGCCCTCGATCTCATACTCGGGCCTGAGGATCAAGCGATGTTCGAGGACCGGCAGCGCCATCGCCTTGACGTCGTCCGGTGTGACGAAGTCGCGGCCCTCCATGGCGGCCAGCACGCGCGTCGAGAGGAGAAACGCCTGGGTAGCCCGCGGGCCGGCGCCGACCAGGATACCTTCGTCGGCGCGGCTCTTGCGCACGATCTCGACGATGTAGGCAGCGAGTTCGTCGCGCACAACGACCTGTTGAAGAACGCGGCGCAGCTTGGCCAATTCCTCCGGCGTGATGACGCCCTGGACTTCGCCGCGGTCGAGGACCACCTCCGGGGCGTCATCGCCCAGCGTGCGTTTCGCAAGCGCCATCTCCTCGTCGCGATCCGGATATCCCATGGTGATCTTGAGCATGAAACGGTCCTTTTGGGCCTCCGGCAGGGGGTAGGTGCCCTCGTATTCGATTGGATTTTGCGTGGCGAAGACCGTGAAATTCGGGGAGAGTTCGTGGGTATCGCGGTCGATGGTGACCCGGCGTTCCTGCATGGCCTGGAGCAAGGCCGACTGGGTCTTGGCAGGGGCGCGGTTGATCTCGTCGGCGAGCAGGAAGGTCGTGAACACCGGGCCTTTGACCAAGGCAAACTCGCTGCGCTGGAGGTTGTACACGTTGGTGCCGATGATGTCGGCCGGCATCAAGTCGGGCGTGAATTGGATGCGCGAGAATTCGCAGCCGAGCACACGTGCCAGCGTGCGCACGAGCAGCGTCTTGGCGATCCCGGGGACGCCCTCGATGAGGGCGTGGGTGTTGGTGAAGATGGCGACCAGGGCCATATCCGTGACGTGTTCCTGGCCGATGATGACCTTCCCGACCTCGCTCCTCGCGCGGACCAATACCTGTTGTAGGTATTCCAAGTCTGTGTTCACGTTCTCATTTCCTTTCTCCGGATCCACCCGAACGGCGTGATACAACGCCCCGCATCACGCAATCGCTCAATCACTCAATCACTCAAATCCCTCCCCCGTCGCGTTTTCCTCAGCACTTCGCAGATTTCGCGATAGGCGGCGGCTGGGTCAGGTCGAGTGGACCTTTGTTGTGCGTTGACGATGGCCTGAATTTGAGCGTCTTGGGCCTCGAAGCGCGAGGTGGCAGGGCGAAAGGTCCGGCGCCATTCGTCCACACACACGGCCAAGACGGTGCCGGCCGAAATGCTGCGACGCAGCAGATTGACGAGCGCGGCGTTCGCGTCCTTGCCCTGGCCGGTGTCAGCCATGACCACGGCCGCGTCCTCGCGTTTCGGCACCAGGCTGACGGCGTTCTTCCAGACAAAGAGCAGGGCCACAACGACCACTGCGGCGACCACGCCGTGCAGCCGGTACCGGCGCACCAGCGTCATGACCCCCGGGCTCTCCAATGTGCCCAAGTGGGTCTCATCGAACACCACGTGGCGCGCGTCCCCTATCAGCCATGCCAGCAACTCCGGTTGTCGGTCTTTCAGCATGGCCTCGTTGCTGAAGAGATACGAGTCGCTCGCCAGCACGATGGCGCCAAGCCCCCAGGGGCGCTCGACCAGGACGGCTTGCTTGTCCCGCGCGTAGATGGTTTGCCAGGCATCGTGCAGCTTGTCGAAGTGGAGGGCCGAGTGCCACGCCACGTGCGCCGGCAGGTCGGCGGGTCCGGCCTGCTTTACGGCCATGGTGCGTCCGAAGTCCGTATCCGTCCTGCCCGGCAGTTCCGCGTAAGCGTACTCAAAGCCCCACCGTTCCGAAATCGAAACCCATTCGACCTCCCACGGCTCCGCGTCACGCTCTTCATCCCCCTCTTCGCCTTCATCTCCCTCTTCATTTCCCTCCTCGTCACCTTCCGCCTCTTTCCGGCCCACGCGGCACCTCCCGCCAGCGCAGCCACCGGCCTCCGCGTCCATCAGTTCCGGCTCTTCGGCAAAGGGGTGGAAGGCCACGACCAGCCGAGCGCCTGCCCGCACGTAGCGTTCCAGCGCCTCGATAGCGTCCTCCGGGTCGTCGGTCGGCAATGCGCCGCAGAACAGCAGCGAGGTTCCCTGTCCATCCTCGAGGCGGGTGACCGGTTCGATATTGCGGCTGGCCTTCATGCCTGGCAGGGCCTCGAGGGCGCCATATAAGGCGCGGACGCCCAGCGGGTCGGCGCGATACGAGGAATACGGCGGGTAGACGTCGCCGACATCGAGGCGCAGTGCGAACAGGTGGATGAGTTCGAGGGCGAACACGACGCCGATGACGGCGAAGGCGATGACGAGGCCTCTGTTCTCCCTAACCATGGGCTCGCAGTTGCTCCTGGTTTGCTAGGACGCGATCGAGCATGTCGCGGGTGGTTGCGTGGGCGCCGTACCAGACGCGTTCGTAGAGGCCTGTGCTCTGGGCGAACAAGTCAAACACGGCGGGTTCCGCGTGGGCGCGGCGGGCGAGTTCATCGCGGTAGTCCCGGTTGGACTTGAAGCGGGCGACCTGGACGAAGCCCTTTTCCGCCAGGGCGGCCAGGCTCGCCAGAAAGGCCGCCCGGAGCGCCAAGCGGAGATTCCCGTGCTCGGCCAAGTCGTGGGCCAGGGCCAGCCATCCACTCACGGGCAAGGCGTCGGCCCCGGTGGCTTCGTCTTCGAGATCGGGCGCGGCCGCCACGGGCGCCGCGTCAACGCGCAGGACGTGTTCGCGCCGCTGCTGCCAGACGCGCCAGGCCATGTAGGCCACCGCACACACCAACATCGCGACGAGCGCGTAGAGGCTCAGCCGCAGGATGCCGGCCACGCTTGTGAGACTGCGCCCGGCGCGCGGCGCGCCTTGCTCGGGAAACAGCCGGTCCAACCAATCGCCAAGCTTCTCCAACCACCCCCGGACGGTTTGCCACCAGCCCCCGATGGTCTCGGCCACGCCGCGCAGGAAGGCCGCTACGGGGCCCTCTTGCTCATCCGAAGCCATGACGCGCGGCAGGCGCCAGGCGTAGCGGCGGTCCTGCAGTTCGCGATCCAGGGCCTCGCTCAAGATGTTGGATTTCAGATGTTGGGTTTTGGATTGAAGAACAGGCGTTTGGGGCGGTGGGGTTTGCCGGGCGGTCGCGGGGTTGGCCAAGAGGAGGCCGGCGACGAAGAGTGCCAGGAGGGCGGCGGCCTTGGTTCTCGAGCGCTTGAGTTGGACCCGCAGGTCTTCGCCGGTATGGAGCGACTCGGCGTAGAAACAGCGCAGGACGTAGGCGGCCTTCATCAAAGGGTCCATGCAACAGTAGGTGAGGGCGCAGACTACGGCGAAAAACGTGCTGTTCAGTATGCTGCCGGGGCTGGTGACGGCGGCGGTCTGGACACCGAGGAAGGTGTTGAGGAGCGAGGGCACGATGAGTATGGCGGTGGCGATATTGACGGCCACGACGACGCCGAAAGGGCTCAATGGCATGACGACGAGGATGTAGATTGCGCCGTACAGGACGAGCACACCGGCGGTCCAGGCGGGCGTCAGGGCCTGCGCGATAGGCATGAGGACGAGGAACAGCACGACCGCGGTCAGCATTACAAACGGGCTGAGTGCCCAGATGAGGATGAGGTTCTGCTTTGGCCAGGGCCGTGCCAACTCGACCGCGCGCCCCACCAGGCCGCGCACGCTGCCGCGGGCACCGTCGTCCAGCACGCCTGTGTTTTGGTACATGGCGTAGGTCCAGGGGAAGGGCACGGCCGCCAGCAGGGCGGCGGGTAAGAGGATTAGGCCCGATGCCTGGACGATGGTCTGGCGCACGGCCGTTCGGATGAGGCGGGGGAGCGACCATCGGGGCGGGATATGCCCGCGGAGCTCGCCCCAGAGCTGGCGCGCGTAGACGGTTTGCCAGGTCTTCATCCAGACGAACAGGACGGTGAGAAGGGCGGCGCCTTGGGCCGCGCGGATATGCGCGAAGGCGCTCTTGCTCATGTCGGCCCAGAAGTAGAGCAGGCCCAGCACGAAGGGCAACGTGCCCACGTAATAGGCGGCCACGGCCCCGGCTGGCGCCACGCGCAGCAGATGGAACACCTCCTCGATCATCTCGAGGGCGCCCTGGCCCGGCCGTTTCTTGTGCCTTGCTCTCATCATGGCTCGAAGGGATCCGTTTGCCACAGCGTGCCTTCATGGAACGAGCTGGGCAGGGCCAGGAGCCCTTGGCCCAGGCCGTAGAACACCAGCCAGACCACAAGCAGGGCCGCGGCGAACTGGGCTGTGCGCCACAGCGCCCCGAACCGGCGCGCGCGCTTGTCCTCATGGCCAGTCAACCGTGCAAGACAGTCCGCGCACAGAATGCGGTCCTCGTGCTCGGTCACGCACTCGCGGCAGAAATAGCGCCGGCATTCCGGGCAACGCGCCACGGCCTCGCGGTCTCCGTGATTGAAGCAACGCTGATGGGCCAACTCGAGTGCCATCTATGTCCCGTCCTCCGGTGCGTTGTCCGTGTCGGGCGCGGTCCAGTCCGGAAACGGAGGGTCCGATGGCGCAGGCCGAGGCCGCTCATGGCACGCCCGGTCTACGAGGGCAGCAGTCGTTCCCGCAGGTGCACGCCGTGGGCTGGCGCCTCGGGCGAGTGAGGCTCGGAACCCGCGTAGCCGCAGCAGCCCCAGAACGGCCACGACGGTATGGGCGACGAGCATCACGGCTGTGTAGAGTTCGAAGGCGGGGCCCTCGAGCGTCAAATCGAGGGCGAACAACAAGTCCATTTCCGGTTCCGGGGAGGCCATTTGCGCATCGAGTTTCGAGAACATCACGAACATCATCGCGAACATCCCCAATACAAGATCCGCAATCAGGACAATGAGGCCTGCCCAGGTCACGGTCTGGAGCCCCCGTGGCAGGTCGCTGTTCTGTTGGCGGCGCAGGGCCAGCACCACCACGATCGCCTCCGCGAGCCACAGGCTGGTGTCAAACAGGTCCTTCAGGTGGTGCTGCCAGAACACATCCACCAGGATGGTCGCGCTGCCGGCAAGCAGCAACCAGAAACACGCCGCATGGTACGCGCCGTGCTCGTGGTGCAGGGGCCTTGGGGATACGGCCGGGGCGGCCGTCAGCGGGGCGGCATGCGTAGACGCCTCAACGGCCATCGGTTCCTCGGAATCGGCCCCGAGCGTTTCCGGCGTCAGGCGTCCCTGGGCGGCCTCGATCAGCGGCCCGAGGATGGCCAAGGTAGCCTCCGCACGGCGCATGCGGCTCATGGCCGTCAGGTCCTCGGTTTGCACGGCCGTGTACAGCCGGCACCGGCACGTGGGGCCAAGCGCCGTGTTCCACGCCAGCAGAAGGAGCGGAATCCCTGCGAGCAGCGCCAGCACAGCCGCCGCGATCAGGAGATCCAAGCCCCACGTAACACTCCCCGTCACGACCAGGAAGACCGAGGCCAGCGCGAGGGCGCCCAGGAACAGGTTCATTGAGCCGCGCAGTGACGTGTACCCGATCACCAACGCCTGGACATCGTCGAAGTAGAACCGCTTATACGTCTCCCTGAACGCGCCCCGGGACAGGTGCAGCACATGATCGGGCCCGAGATGCAGTTCGTAGCGGCCGGGGTGGAACACACCAAAGCCCTTCCTGCCCCTGGCGGGCAGCCGCGTGTAGGTGATGTTCTCGTCCAGCATCACTCGATCCCCGATACGAGAAAGTAGGAGACGGCCAGGATCCAGCCCATGAGTTGGAGTCCGGCAAGCGCGATGGCCAGCAGGAAACGCCATCTTCTCCTCGGGAGGATGCTGAGCCGCCGTCTCGAGTACCGCACGGCAACATAGATGGCCGCGGGCGCCGTGAACAAGGTGATCCAGAAGAACAGCATCGGAATCGCGGCCAGCGCCAAAGCGATCTCGTCGTAATAGAGTCGACTCTGGCGCAGGCGCTCCGACTTGTCCTTGCTCACGGCCGATTCGACGCACCGGGCGCACACGTGGCGGCCGCCGAACTCGAGGTCACACACGGCGCACAAGAACCGGCCGCAGCTTTCACACACGACCACGGCCTTCTTGTCCGGATGGTAGTAGCAACTGCTCTCTTCCGAAACGAGCAGCTTCTCCCCGGAACGTCCCGTCGCCGGCCCTCGCAGAAGCGCGGGAAAGACGTCGATCCGCGTCGGCGCGCCACAGGAACGGCACTGCCATTCGACCGACGCGTCGGTGAGTACGACCGTCGTGCGGGCGTCGCAATTGGCGCATTGCACCTCAAAGGTCCGCACGCCCTACATCCTGCTGCATATCACGCGGGTGTCGCACACGCGGTCATGGAGCGTCCGTTTCTCGTCGTCGAAGGCGGCCATGAGGTAGCCGATGTAGAGAGTGATCATGCTCAGGTACTCGGCGAAGAACCGGCCAAAGGCGCGCATATAGGTCACGCGAGCCCCGTCCGACATCATGATTCTCAGGCCGCAGGCCATCTTGCCCGGCGTGGCCCCGAACTTGCCCACGAAGTAGGTGGCGTACGCAATGCCGACGGCCATGCCGATGACCCAGTTGACCATCATCATGCCGAGCGCCACGTCTGGGCTGGCGGTTTGTATGAGGGCGCCGTTGAAGGCCGCAATGACGCCGCTGACCACGCCCAAGATGATGCCGTCCAGAAGCTTGGCCGCAAAGCGGATCCAGAATCCGCCGTAGGCGACGGTTCCCGGCAGTGGGGCGCCTTCCCTGATCCGCTGGAAGAACACCGGTTTGCAGGCGGCGCACACGTGTAGGTCCCCGTAGGACACCATCTCGCCCGCGGGGAAGGTCTGCCCGCACTCGGCGCACGCGAAGCTCGCCCCCGGCGCGGCCGGCTGCCCTGCGGCCTGCACGACGCTGCCGTAGGTGGTCCATTCCGCCATGCCCGGACGCCACACGTGGGTCTGCGAGGTGACGTGGCCGGTGCGTACGCGCGTCTCGAACTCCGTGTCCTCGAATGGCCCTAGCCGCTCTTGCCCCTGCATGTAGTACCAAGCCATGCGATCCTCCTTAAGCCCAGCCGCCCGGCAGCACGAAGCCACACGCACGCCGCCCCTTCGCGCGCTTCGCTCTTCCCCTTCTTCTACCCATGGCCGGCCACGTGTATTCGGCCCGCCGCAATGAGGAGGGGAGGCACAAGCCCTCACCAAGGAGCGAATCCACCACTCGTGTCGCACAGTCTACTGCATATCCTCGACGGGGGCAATACGTGCGCCGTCGCTGGCGACTTGCCTTACGCGCCAGTAGCGCGAACCGGGCTATTTGTGCTATGACGTAAGGTCCTAATCACGTGAAGGGAAAAGGCTTTCGAGGACGACAGGGAGCGTTATGGCACCACGAAGCTTCTTGAGCGAGGACCAGGTCCGTGCCGTGCAGCGGGACTTCGGCACGCCGGTGTTCGTGTACGACCAGCGCACACTCGAGGCGCAGGCCAAGCGGGTGCTGAGATTCCCGAACGCGTACGGCCTGACGGCGCGCTACGCGATGAAGGCCTTGCCCACGGCGGCCATTGTTCGGCTTCTTCACGGCCTTGGGCTGCATATTGACGCGAGCAGCGGCTACGAGGCGGCTCGGGCGTTGCGCGCGGGCGTGCCGCCGGAACACATTCAGGTGACGGCCCAGGAACTGCCGAGGAACATCGAAGACTTGCTCGGGCAGGGCGTGCGGGTGACAGCGTGTTCACTGCACCAGTTGGCGGTGTTGGGACGGCTGCGACCGGGCGGGGAGATTACGGTGCGGATCAATCCCGGCCTTGGGTCGGGACACAGTAACCGTACCAACGTGGGCGGGCCGTCGGCGAGCTTCGGAATCTGGCACGAGCACCTCGATCAACTCTTCGAGATCCAGCAGGCCCATGACCTGCACGTTACCGGCGTTCACACCCACATCGGCTCGGGCGTGGATCCCGCGGTGTGGACCCATTGCGCGCAGTTGTCGCTTGGCATCGTAGCGCGCTTGCCCGAGGTCACGACTCTCGGCCTCGGGGGCGGCTTCAAGGCGGGCCGCATGCCTTATGAGAAGAGCGCTGACCTGGATGTGATCGGGCGTTCGATCAGGCCCCGTTTTGAGGCGTTCCACAAGGAGCACGGGCGCAAGCTGAGGCTCGAGATCGAGCCGGGGACCTACCTCGTGGCCAACGCGGGCGCGCTGGTCTGCACCGTCATCGACGTGGTCAACACGGGCGCCGACGGCTACGATTTCATCAAAGTGGACAGCGGCATGACCGAGATCGTACGGCCCGCCATGTACGGCGCCCAGCATCCCCTCAGCATCGTGCGCGCCGCACGAGAGGGCGAGGCTCCGTCCGAGCCTCCGGATCCTCCCACCAAGCCCTACCTCGTGGCCGGCCATTGCTGCGAAAGCGGCGACGTGCTGACGCCGGCGCCGGGCAATCCCGAGGGGCTGCATCCGTGCCTGCTGACCGAGCCGCGCATTGGGGACGCGCTGGTGGTGGGCGGCGCGGGGGCGTACTGCGCTGGGATGTCGTCCAAGAACTACAACTCATTTCCAGAGGCGGCGGAGGTGCTCCTCGATACGGACGGCGCCATCCGGCTCATCCGCAAACGCCAGACGCTGGAGCAGATGGTCTGTAACGAACTGGACACTGCGCCGCGTTAGCAGGACGTGCTGGCGCGCCTCGGATTCACCGGCGAATGCGCAGGCCGCCGCCCTCGAGTAGGGCCTCGGCCTCCTCTTTGGTGCAGTAGTTGAAATCGCCGGGAATCGAATGGGCGAGCGCGCTGAAGGCATTGCCGAACTCGAGTCCGTATTCGACGCCCTTGGTGAGGTAGCCGTAGATAAAGCCGGCGGAGAACGAGTCGCCGCCGCCGACGCGGTCGACGATCTCGACGTCGAACCGGGGGCCTTCATACACCGAGCCGTCCGCGTAGGCCACGGCGCCCCACGTATTGCGA
>Ga0272442_10011258_pt1 | contig 10920 bp, 8 predicted proteins | sample SSMForm2O_FD_200262 | JGI IMG/M metagenome (GOLD analysis project Ga0272442, IMG submission 200262) | Marine sediment archaeal communities from Little Sippewissett salt marsh, Falmouth, MA, United States - SSM-Form-2O | ecosystem: Environmental > Aquatic > Marine > Wetlands > Sediment ... | reverse complement strand
CTCGGCCAACCCGACCGACTCCGCGCGCCACAACCCCAAAAGGTGACTGTCGAGGTTCCCGGGTCCGGCGTTCAGCAGCAGGCGCGGTTCGAGAGACTCCAACGCGGGCCGGCGGGGGTGTTCCCTTGGTGACATGTCGTCGTCGTTCCCTCTGGGGGTCTGGCAAGAACCAATGACACGAAACGACGCGAACTGCACCGCACTGCGACGACGTGTCCTCCAATGCTCCCGCACATTGTACCACGGTTTGGAGAGATGTAAAGCATTTCGGTGAAAGAGATTGTCTCTTTTGTGTCGGGGGGGGCTCGCCGGGCGGCTTGCGTCGTCGGCCCGGGCTGGGCTAGAATACCGCCCGGGCGAAACAAGGAGCAGGCCATGCGAATGAATCGTCGTCGGTTTTTGCAGTCGGTGGGTCTTGGGGCGGCGGCCGTCGCGTTGGGCGAGCGGGGCTGGGGGCAGGTGGCCCGCAAGGGGGCGAAACGCCCGAACATCATCTTCATCCTCGCCGACGACCTCGGCTACGGCGACCTCCAATGCTTCAACCGCGCCAGCCGAATCCCCACGCCGCGGATCAACGCCCTGGCGGGCGGCGGAATGACGTTCACCGACGCGCACTCGGGCTCGGCCGTCTGCACGCCGACGCGCTACGGCGTGCTCACCGGGCGGTACGCCTGGCGGACGCGACTGAAGCGCGGCGTCCTCGGCGGCTACTCGACGCACCTGATGAACGCGAAGCGGATGACCGTCGCCGCGATGCTCAAGTCCGCGGGCTACGTCACCGGCGGGGTGGGCAAGTGGCACCTGGGGATGGACTACGCCCGCCGGGAAGGCGCGGGCAAGGAGATCGACTACTCCCGTCCGGTGAGGTTCGGCCCGACACACTTCGGGTTCGACGAGTTCTTCGGCATTCCGGCCTCGCTGGACATGGCCCCGTACGTCTACATCGCCAACGACCGGGTGGTCGAGCGCCCGACGGCCAGCCAACCGGCCGGGCGGTTTCCGGGCTTCATTCGCAAGGGCCCGCGCGGGCCGAGCTTTCGGCCCATCGAGACGCTCGACGTGCTGCTCGGCAAGGCGAAGGACTTCATCGCCCGCCGGGCCCAGGGCGAGCGGCCGTTCTTCCTGTACTTCGCGATGACGGCCCCGCACAAGCCCGTCCTGCCGGCCAAGCGATTTGACGGCACCAGCGAGCTGGGGGCCTACGGCGACTTCGTCTCGCAGGTGGACTGGACGGTGGGGCAGGTGGTCTCGGCCGTCGCCGCCGCGGCCGTGCGCGACAACACGCTCATCGTCCTGAGCAGCGACAACGGGTCGTTCATGTTCCGCCTGGCCGACGACGCGCCGGACGACCACGTCACGAAGCCGACAATCCAGGGCTATCGCGGGCGCTCGCACCGCTCCAGCCATATCTACCGGGGCACCAAGGCCGACATCTACGAGGGCGGGCATCGCGTGCCCTTCGTGGCCTGTTGGCCTGGCAAGGTCGCCCCGGGCAGCACGTGTGGTGCGACGATCTGCCTGACGGACTTCTTCGCCACGTGCGCGGAGATCGTCGGCACCGAGCTGCCCGACGACGCGGCGGAAGACAGCGTCTCGGTGTTGGGGCACCTGCTCGGTCGCCCGCCGAAGAAGCCCCGGCCGGCGGTCGTGCACCACTCGATCAACGGCACGTTCGCGGTGCGGGAGGGCAAGTGGAAGCTGATCCTTTCGACGGGCTCGGGCGGGCGAGAGAAGCCCGCCGGGCGGCCCGGAAGCAAACCCTACCGCCTGTACGACCTGGCCGCCGACCCGCGGGAGACGACCGACCGGGCGGGCGAGAACGCGCCGATCGTCGCGCACCTGACGGACGTGCTCGAGACGTTCCGCAAGTCCGGGCGAAGCCGCTGACGCGCCGACGCGAGGCAAAAGTCCCGACGCAGCCCTTCCCCCGCGCCCGCCGCGCGCGGTACACTTCCGGCCGGTGGCTCGCGATCGTCGCGGGCCGCCGTGGGATCACACGTCTTGACGGGGCCGCGGTCTTCGGTGGCCTCGATCGCGAAAGGAGACGCACATGAAACGACGAGAGTTCCTCAAGGCCCTCGGTGCCGCCGTGCCCGTAGCCGTGCTGGCCGGGTGCAAGCAGGATGTGCCGCCGACCCCCAAGCCGCCGACCACCGAGCCGGCCACGAAGATGGCCGCCGCGAAGAAGCCCGGCACGTGCGTGCTGTGCTACAAGTGCGGGCAGATCAAGGGCTCGGCCCTGTGCTGCAAGGCCGGCGCCGAGAAGTGCCCCAAGTGCGGACTCGCCAAGGGCTCGCCCGGCTGCTGCCGACTCGCCGGTGCGACCGCCGACGTCTGCCTCTGCACCTACTGCGGGCAGATCAAGGGCTCCGACAAATGCTGCAAGCCCGGCAGCGAAAAGTGCCCCAACTGCGGCCTCGACAAAGGCTCGCCCGGCTGCTGCCGAATCAAAAAGGAAGACAAGCCGACCGTGTAACACCCCCACGCCGGCCCGGGCGGCGTCCGCGGTGTCTGGCTCGTCGGTGCTCGTCGAGCGCATGCGGGTGCGGATCGGGCGTTTCTCGGACGAGGGCGTCCCGGCGGCCCGCATGGCGTCTTGCCGTGGATGCTCGCGCCGTCGGCTTCGAGGAGGAAGCGGCCGCGCGAGTCAGGCGGGACAAGCAGGAGTACAGGCCCCGGCGAGGCCCCGGGCAAGCAGGCCCGCCCCGCGAGGGGGAACCCCGCCGCATCACACGACGCGGGATGCGGGAGACCCCCGCGGGGCGTCACGTTCGTGCCCGGGGCCCGCAGGCAAAGGGGAGCTTGGTGATTCCCGGGTGGATCGGCGGGGCCTGCTCGGCGACGACCTTGCCGGCGATGGTGGGCTTGATCGCGCCGGCGGCCTCCTTCGAGAGGTGTCGCGAGCCGCCGATGCTCCGAATGTACACGGGTATGATCCGGTCGCCGGAAAGGCGAACGTTGCGGTAGCGGACCGCGTAGGCGTCTTTCAGGAGGATCATCCGCATGTGCTCGCCCCTGTCGGTCGGGTAGTTCACGCCGTACCCGCCTTCCTTGGCCGATCGCAGCGGCTTCTCCGCGTGCCCGACGATGCAGTCGGTGACGGTGATGTCGTGCGGGGCGTACTTCTTCATGTTGGCCGCCGTCAGAAGCTCCTGCCCCGCGCCCTTGCGCCGGCCACAGTCCAGCGTCGTCAGGACCAACGCGTTTGGCATGTCGTGGAACAGGCACTTCTCGATGAGGATGCCGATGTTCTCCGGCGCAAGGTCGGCGATCCGTCCCGTTCGCGACTCGTAGTGGGACTTGATATCCATGCCGCACGACCCCAGCCGGCGGAAGATGCAGTTGCGGACCACCGAGTCGTTGAACCCGCCCGTCGTGTCGATGCCGTCGCGGAGGTTGTCCTGAAAGACGCACTCCTCCACCAGCACCTTGCGGACGGCCCCGGTCGAGCCGCCCCCCGTCTTGATCCCGTCCCCCTGGCATTTCTCGATCAGGCACCGCTGGAACACCAACTCCGAGACGCCCACCAGCATGATCGACCAGTGACCGCCGGCCAAGTGACAGCCGATGACCTCGACCTTGCTGCAATCCATCAACTTCAGATGGTGCTGGATCGAGCCGGTCAGCCGGCAGTCCTCGATCCGAAGACCGCGCTTGCCGCGGGCCTGAATCCCCAGCCGCCTCGTGAAGTGCACCTCGTGCTTCTCGCCCGTCGGACCCAGCTTCGGCGTGTCCAGGTAGTGGATCGTGAGGTTGCGCAGCGTGTCCCCGTTGCCCAGCTCCAGTAGCGGCCGGCCGCTCTTGGCCTTGGCGGCGTCGGTGACGTCGAAGCCACCTCCCTTGACCGCCGAGAGCGTGAACCTCTCCGGCAGGCGGTGGCTGCCGCCGATCCGGTACCGGTGATCCAGGACGAGTTCCTCGCCGGCCTCGAGCTTGCCGCTTGCCAGAAGCCCGGCGAGGTCCTCCGTGACGTCCCGGTTCGCTGTCCAGCCGAACTCCGACGAGTGATGGACCTTCTTGGGTCCGGGCGCCTTCGGGAGTGTCGCGGGTTCGTCCGCGGCCGGAAGATCCCGCACGCCGGGACCACCCGCCAGAAGCACAGCCAACGCGACCCACAGAAGCCACTTGCTCTCGTTGAGCGACTTGTGCATGACCATCGCCTTTCTTCGGGAATCCCTCGCCGGCCTCGCCCAAGATTCTAGCCCCCCTCCGATCCGCGGCAACGAGAAAACGTCCCTGCCCTTTTTCGGAACCTGTCGAGGTGTGGGGCGTCCAAGAACGGACAGGCCGGGCGCGGGCGGCCCGGTGTTCTCTGCGGGAGACGACCATGAGGCGGATCGCGATCTGCGTGTGCGTTTGCGTGGGGGCCCTGGCTGCGGCGACTGCGCGGGCGGACGAGACGAAGGTGGTGGCGGGCAACAACCGGTTCGCCCTGGCGCTCTACCGGCACGTCGGCGCGAAGGCGGGCAACGTGTTCTTCTCGCCGAGCAGCATTCACACGGCCTTGGCAATGACCTACGCCGGCGCGCGGGGCACGACGGCCGAGGAGATGGCCCGGGCGCTGCACTACGGCAAGGGCGAGCGGTTCTTCAAGGACTACGGCGAGTTCCTGCGGGCGATCAGGCCGGCCAAGGACGCGCCGTACGAGCTGCGGGTGGCGAACTCGCTGTGGGTCCAGCACGACCAGGCGCTGCGGGCGCCGTTCGTGGCGTGCAACCGGGAGCACTTCGGCGTGGGGCTCTTCGACGTGGACTTCAAGACGCGCGCCGAGGTCATCCGCGGGCGCATCAACCGGTGGGTGGAAGACCAGACGGCCCGGAAGATCAAGGCCTTGCTGCCGGCGGGGGCGTTGGACGCCGCTACCCGGATGGTGCTGGCCAACGCGATCTACTTCAAGGGCGACTGGCTGCGGCAGTTCAAGAAGGCCTCGACCCGGCCGATGGACTTCCACGTCTCGCCCGCCCGGACGGTGAAGGTCCCGATGATGCGCCAGCAGGCGAGGTTCGGCTACACCGCCACGCCGACGCTCCAGGCGTTGAAGATGCCGTACAAGGGCAAGGAGCTGTCGATGGTCGTGCTTCTGCCGAAGGCGGGCGTCGCCCTGGCGAAGGTGGAGGCGTCGCTGACGGAAAAGTCTCTTGGCGAGCTCGTAGGGCGGCTGGGCCGCTCGCGGAAGGTGCAGGTGTTCTTCCCGCGCTTCGAGATGACCGAGAAGATGCAGATGCGGGCGGTCCTGTCGAAGATGGGCATGGCGCGGGCCTTCGGGGCCGGCGCGGACTTCTCCGGCATGACGCCCAGCCGCGAGCTGTGCATCAGCGACGTGTTCCACAAGGCGTTCGTGAAGGTGGACGAGAAGGGCACCGAGGCCGCGGCCGCGACGGCCGTCGTGATGCGCCTGACGGCCGCCCCGGCCCGGCCGATCGTCTTCAAGGCCGACCGGCCGTTCTGCTTCCTCATCCGCCACGAGGCGACGGGCGCGATCCTGTTCCTCGGGCGGCTGAGCGACCCCGCCACACCGTGAGGGCCCGTGCGTGTCCGTGCGGGGAATCGTATATTTCCTTCGCTGGAGGCACGACCATGAAGACTTCGCCCAGAGCGAACGGGGCGTCTCGACGGGGGTTTGCCCTGGTGATAGCCCTGGGGCTGCTGGCGGTGCTCGCGTGCCTGGCGGCGCACTTCTGCGTGGCCTCCTCGGGCGGGTTGACCCAGAGCGAGAACAACCGGCAGGTCCAGTCGGCGAGGCTTCAGGCCGAGAGCGGGCAGGCCTTTCTCGCCTACGCCCTGCGACACGTGTCGCTGCCGCTGGCGGGGACCGGGGCGGCGGTCATGGACCCGGTGGCCGACCATCTCGCCGAGACCATCCAGGGCTCGGAGGCCTTCCAGGGCGGGGCGGTCGGCTACGACGGCCAGGTCGTCCAACTGCCCGAGGCCGTCCTGGGCGAGAGCCGGGAGAGCTTTTGCGCGTCACTGTGGATGGCCACGCCGACCGACCTCCGCGTGCGCGTCACCGGGCGCGCCGGGACGATCACCCGGACCGTCGCGATGGACTTCGCCCTGCGAGGGGGGCACCCGATCTTCGGGTACGGCATCAGTTCGAAGGGGCCGATCTGCTTCGAGAACGAGGTCTCCGTGCTCGGCGCGAACGATCCGAACGAGGCCCGCTTGTTGTCGACGGCGCCGGGGACGGCGTTTCGGCTGGAGGACTCGGTACGGGTGGACGGCGACGTGTACGCCAGCGACCCGGAGGCGGACGTGGCGATCAACGGCATCGGGTCGATCGGCGGGGTCTCCATGCGCGACCCGAACGTCATCGACCACGTGCACTTCGGCGAGGGATTCGTGGAGTTCCCCGAGATCGACACGTCCGCGTTCGAGCCGTTCGCGCGGGAGATCCTCAACAGCGAGACGGTCACGAGCGGCACGAAGACGTTCAGCAACGTGCGGATCAAGGCCAACACGAACCCGTCGTTTTCCGGCAGCATCACGTTCCAGGGCGTGGTGTTCATCGAGGTGCCGAACCGCGTGACGTTCGGCGCGGGGACGATCATCCGCGGGGTGATCGTCACCGAGGACGCCGGCACGGCCAGTCGCGACAACGAGATCAAGTTCGAGAATGGCACGGTCTCTTTCGGCGTCGAGACGCTTCCCGACACGGGGCTGTTCAAGGATCTCCGCGAGATGACGGGCAGCTTCATTCTCGCGCCGGGCTTTCGCGTGAAGTTCGAGAATGACGCGGGCGTGATCAACGGCGTCATCGCGGCCGAGGGGGTGAAGTTCGAGAACAGCTTCGTCGGCACGCTGCGCGGGGGGATCCTCTGCTACGGCACGGAGGAGTTCGGCGCCGAGAATGGCTCGAGCTTCACGATCGATCACTCGCACTATACGGACGTCCCCGCCGGCTTCGTCGTCGAGGAGCGCAGGTTCGAGGCCCTGTCCGCCACGTACGCCGAGCAGTAGTCGCCCGGCCTGCGGGGCGCGTCACGCCTCGGGCGGTTCGGCGCGGCTGGTGGTCTGCCAGAGGTCGATGTTGGGCCCGAGGCGCCGCTTGACGGGCTCGGTGGCGTCGGCGAGGGCGGCGAGTGCCTCGTCGGGCAGCGACAGGTCGGCGGCGCGGGCGTTCTCGCGGACCTGCTCGACCGATCGCGCGCCGGCGATGACGCTGGCAACGCCCCCCTGGGCCAGGGCCCAGGCCAGGGCGACGGGCCCGGGGGCCTCCCCGAGCGACCGGGCGACGTTGCCGATGCGGGCGATGGCCTCGAACGCCTCGGCCTCGCAGCCGGCCTCGTCGTGACGGGATTGGGGGCGGTTCTTCGAGAACAGCCGGGACCGCGCCCGGCCGGCGGGGACGGCGTCGGCGGAGGCGAACTTACCCGTCAGGAGCCCCTGGCACAGGGGGCTGTAGCACAGGATGCTCACCTCGTCGGCGACGCACAGCGGCTGGACCTCGTGCTCGATCGCCCGAAACAGGAGGCTGTAGCAGACCTGGTTGCTCTCGACGCGTTCTTGCCGGAGCAGACTGCGGAGATAGCTCGCCCCGAAGTTGCTGACGCCGATCGCCCGGATCTTGCCGGCCTCCTTGAGCCGCTCCATCGCGCCGAGCGTTTCGGCCAGCGGGACGGTCGGCGAGGGCCAGTGGACCTGGAGCAGGTCGATCACGTCGGTCTTCAGGAGTCGCAGGCTTCGCTCGCAGGAGGCGACGACGGCCTCGCCGGCGAGGTCGCCGCGGGAGACCTTCGTCGCGAGAACGACGTCCTTGCGCACGTCGCGCAGTGCCCGGGCGACGAGTTCTTCGGACTCGCCGGCGCCGTAGGCCGGGGCCGTGTCGAAGAACGTCACGCCCTCGTCGAAGGCCGCCCGCAGGCAGGCGAGCGACTCGTCGCGGTCCTGGTCGCCCCAGGTGCCCCCGCCGATCAGGGCCCAGCAGCCCATGCAGACGCGGGAGACCTCGATGTCGGTTTGGCCCAACGCGTGGTATTTCATGGGTCGAGTCCTTTCGTCGCACCCCGCGGGGGCGTTTGGGGCATCGAGGATAGCATGCCACCGGCCGCGCCGCCACGGCGTCAAAAACTCATTGGCCCTTGCAAGGGGCGTTCGGCGGGCGTATAAGGGCCGGTCGGCGGGCGGCGCCGGTGGCGCCTTCGGGGGCCGGTCGGCGCGCCGGCGAAGTCTATCCCCGTCGCTGGTGGACCGGCGGCGAAGATCGGTATCGAGGAAGGTGCGCTATGAAAGTGATCGCACAGACGGCGGCGTTGCAGGAGGCGTTGGCGCTGGCGGGGAGCATCGTGGCGACGCGAACGCCCAAGCCCGTACTGCAATGCGTCAAGTTGGTCGCGGCCAAGGAAGGCGAGACATCGACGCTGACGCTCTTGGCGACGGACCTGGAGGTGGGGTGCCGCTATCGGATCACGGCGGTGGCGGTCGAGGAGCCCGGCGAGGCCCTCGTGCCGGCCGATCGGCTCAACGGCATCGTTCGCGAGTGCGGCGAGCAGGAGAGCCTGACGATCGAGACCGACAAGGACGCCTGCCACGTCCGCGCGAGCGACGGGCACTTCAAGATTTTCGGGTACGATCCGGGCGAGTACCCGGCCGTCGCCGACTTCGAGGGCGACGCGGACTTCGAGGTGGCGGCCGCCGGGCTGAGCGAGATGATCGGGCGGACGCTCTTCGCCGCCGCCAAGACGCATAGCCACTACGCCATGAGCGGCGTGTTGTGGGAGGCCTCCGGGCGGAAGATCCAACTGGTGTCCACCGACGGGCACCGGCTGGCGCAGGCCAAGGGCTCGCTGGGCAAGGCGGCGTCGCGCGAGGTCGCCGCGATCGTGCCGGCCAAGCTCACCGCCCTGATCCAGCGGGTGCTCGCCGGCGAGGAGACGCTCTCCGTCAAGATCGACGAGAGCAAGATTCTCGTCCGGACGGCCCGCGCCGTCCTCGTCAGCAGCCTCGTGCAGGGCAACTTCCCCAAGTACGAGGACGTGATCCCCAAGCAGTGCGAGCGCAAGGCGGCGGTCAAAACAGCCGACTTCGAGCACAGCGTCCGCCTGGCCGCCCTGCTGACCGACGAGGAGTCCCGCAGCGTTCGCGTGAGCTTCCAGGCCGACCAGGCGACGTTGTCCAGCCGCGTGCCCGAGGCGGGCGAGGCCGAGGTCACCTGCCCCGTCCAACTCGACGGCGAGCCGATCGACATCGCCTTTAACCCCGGCTTCCTGCTCGACGCGCTCCGCGTGGTCGACACCGACGAGATCGTCGTCGAGATGAACGCGTCCCTGAAGCCCGCGGTCCTCAAGGCCGGCGCGAGTTTCCTCTACGTCGTCATGCCCGTCGAACTGGGCTAGCCCGGATCGCTCACGCGCAGATCGCCGAGGACGCAGAGGGCGTTGCTTGAGAAGCGGCCTCGGCGTGAGGCGGAATTCGGACCGGGTCGCCGGGCAAGTTCGTTGAAGTTCCCCGATGCATTCGGGCGATGGGGAAGGTAGGATGGCAATCCCGGCTGCGGCCGGACCATCGGAATAAGGAGATTCCGGGTGTCCTCCATGGATGACGCGCAGCTTCGAACCGTCTGGCAGCAGCGGCAGTTTCGCGACCGGGCCACGCACGTGGGCGAGCCGCTGGCCGTCCTGATGAAGCACACGCTGGCCAATCGCGTCCGCCAACTCGCCCGGCTCGCGGAGGTCTGGGACGAAGTGATCCCCGACCCCATTCGCGAGCACACCGCTCTGGAGGGCTTCCGCCGCGGCATCCTGACGGTGATCGTCGACTCCGCACCCCACCGCTTCCAGCTCAAGACCCTCCTGTCCGCCGGCCTGCTCAAGGAGCTGCGGGCGAGGTTCTCCGGCGCCCTGAACCGCATCCGCCTCGTGCCGGGGCAGTTCAGCTCCGTCGACCTCGCCGGCCAGCGCCGCTACGAGTTCTGACCCGCCTGGCTCGGCGCTACTCGTCCTCGATCACGATGCGGAAGCCGACGTCGAAGACGCGCTGCCACGTCGGGTATCGCCATCGGTACGCGGATCGGGCGGACTTCGGCCGATCGCCCCAGGAGCCGCCTCGCACGACCTTCAGGTCGTCGCGGGAGACGGTCTTTGCCGACGCCGGGTTCTGCGGGGGCGATCGGTACACGCTCGACGTCCATTCGGCGACATTGCCGTGCATGTCGTGCAGGCCCCAGCGATTGGCGGCGTAGCTGCCGGCCTTGGCCAGGTGCAGCACGCCGTCGTCGAACCGGGCGTCCTTGGGCACGAAGTCCTCGATCACGCTGGGGTTGGGGATGGGCTTGGGGTTGACGCCCTTGACGGCGAGCTTGCGGATCTGGAGGTCGGCGAGGTTGGCGAACTTCGAGAAGTCCGTGTCGAGGTCGCCGTAGGACAGGGCCGTCGCGGCCCCCGCGCGGCAGGCCCATTCCCACTGGGCTTCGGTGGGCAGGGCGACCTTTTGGCCAATCTTGCCGGAGAGCCACTTGCAGAACGCCGCCGCCTCATCGCAGGAGACGCGGATCGCCGGCAGGTCGGGTCCGTCGATGGGGTAGCCCGGGCCCGTCTGGTCCTTCCAGTGCATGTCGTAATAGCCGTTGCGGTGGCCCGGGACGAAGCGCTGGTACTGGGCTGTCGTGATCTCGGTGGTGCCCATCCAGAAGGGCTTGTCGATCTCGACGACCTTCTGCGGCCTTTCGTCGAGGCAGCCGGCGGCATCGCCCATGACGTACCGCCCGGCGGGGATGCGCGTCAGCGTCAGCGTCACGCCGTCGCCGAGGTCGAGGGTGCGTCGTGTCTTCCCGCCCGGGGCGGCCTTGTTCTGGATGTCCTTCGCCTTGCCCGGATCGAGAGGCCAGCCGGCGACGCGAACGGGCGCGGGCGCCTTCGGGGCGGCCCCGGGCGCCTGGAACGCGATGGGTTCCGTGTTCTCCTTGCCGATTTCCTCGGGGTCGTA
>Ga0272442_10011256_pt1 | contig 10922 bp, 6 predicted proteins | sample SSMForm2O_FD_200262 | JGI IMG/M metagenome (GOLD analysis project Ga0272442, IMG submission 200262) | Marine sediment archaeal communities from Little Sippewissett salt marsh, Falmouth, MA, United States - SSM-Form-2O | ecosystem: Environmental > Aquatic > Marine > Wetlands > Sediment ... | reverse complement strand
TCGGTCAGATACCCGATCGACACCTTCGACGTGTTCAGCCCCTGCACCTGCTCGGCCGTGAACGCCCCCCGCACGTCCGCCGGGATGCGGCTCATCGAGTAGTCGCTCGGGATCGTCGCGATCAACGCCGCGCACACTTCCGCCACCCGCTCCATCGGCACGTACCGAATCTCGTTGTAATCCCGCAACGACTCCATCTGCTCCCCCGTCAGCGCCAGCCGCTGGGCTTCGGTCAGATACCCGATCGATACCAGGCTCGTGTCAATCGCCTGCACCTGCTCGGCCGTGAACGCCGCCCGCCGGTCCGCGGAAATGCGGCTCATCGCGTAGTCGCTCGGGATCCCCGCCAGTTGTTCCGCCGTCAGGTACTTGATGTGCTCCACCGCGACGCCGTTGATCTCGTAATACGCGCAGGCGCGCACGCTGTCCGCGATCGCCCGCTCCGCAAGCTGCGCCTCCGTCAGCGACGCCAATTGCGCGGCGCTCAGGCCGGCGAACGCCTCCGCGCTCAACATTGCGATCTGCTCCGGCGTCGCCCAGGCAAGCTGCGACGGATCCAGCCCCCCGGCGATCGCCGCAAACTGCGCCGGCGACAATCCCGCAATCTGCTCCGCCGTCAGCAGCGCCGTCTGCTCGCCGCCCAACCCCGCAAGCTCCTCCGGCGTCATCGCCCACAGCGCCTCGTCCGTCGGCGGCCAGCCCCCGCCCGGACCATCCCCACCCCCGTCATCGCCGCCCCCGCCGCCGGAGCCTGAACCGCCTCCCCCGCCGTACAGATCGTAATCGCCCAACACCGTAAACGCCCCGACCTCCGGCTCATACGCATACGCGTTGCCCAGCGGGCTCACGTAGGTCAGTGCATCCCCCCCCTTGCTCCATCCCTCCGCCACGGGCATCTGCAATATCTCGACGAAGAACGGATTGTCCGCCGACGCCTCACTGTCCGCCGCCGCCGAATCCAGCGCATTCGGCCACGCCGCGAAACCCGACACCGCCGTGCTGCCCTGGTAGTTCGCCAACGCCGCGCGCACCGCCCCCACCACTCCCTGCTCCGCCGATTCCAGCGCCGTCTGCCGATAAGACACGTACTTCGGGATGGCCACCCCCGCCAGCACCGCAAGAATCACAATGACCGCGATCAACTCCACCAACGAGAAGGCGCGACATCGGATCATCGGCTCTTGTACTCCGGTACGGATGAAACACGCCGGGACCCCGCCGGAATGCAGCATCCGGCAAGGCGCACGCGGACGCCCATACCGGAGCCTCTAATTTACATCGTCATTCTTCAAGACCGATTCCCGACGCAACCCCCGATCCGCCCCCGCTCACCCTCCCAAAGCCGCTAGCATCGCCCCATTTCAACACTTCCAACCTATCGGACTCTTCCCCCTGCGCAAAAACATAAGCCCCGGACCACGGCCCGGGGCGCTCGTTTACACAAATCCTTTGCGCCGGCGTTCGGCGCTTCGGCCGTCGGACCCTTACGCGAACTTCACCCCCTGCGCCAGCGGCAATTCCGTCGACCAGTTCAGCGTGCACGTCTGGCGACGCATGTAGCCCTTCCAGGCGTCCGAGCCGGACTCGCGCCCGCCGCCCGTGTCCTTCTCTCCGCCGAACGCCCCGCCGATCTCCGCCCCGCTCGTCCCGATATTCACATTCGCGATCCCACAGTCCGAACCGCGGTGACTGAGGAACGTCTCGGCCGAACGGAAGTCGTTCGTGAAGATCGCGCTGGACAACCCCTGGTCCACGCTGTTGTGCAACTCGATCGCCTTGTCCAGATCCTCGTACTCAAACAGGTACAGAATCGGGGCGAACGTCTCATCCTGCACGATCTGCATGTCATGGCTGGCCTCTACCAGCGTCGGCTCGACGAAGTAACCCGGCCGATCGACCGCGTTGCCGCCGAAGATAACCTTGCCGCCCTGACCTTTGATCTTCTCCAGGGCGCTCATCATGTCCCGCACCGCGTCGCCGTGCACCATCGGCCCCATCAGAGTGCTCGGATCCAGCGGATCGCCGATGCGCTTCATGATGTCCCCGTAGGCCGTCACCAGCCGCCGCTTCACCTCTTCGTACTGGCTTCTGTGAATGAACAGCCGCCGCGTCGACGTGCACCGCTGCCCCGTCGTCCCCACCGCGCCGAACACCACCGCCGGCAGCAGCAGATTCAGATCGCAGCCTTCCGTGGCGATGATCGCGTTGTTCCCCCCCAGTTCGAGGATCGTGCTCCCCAGCCGCTCACCCACCACCGCCGCGATCCGGCGACCCATCCGGCAGGAGCCCGTCGCCGAGATCAGCGGCAGCCTTCGATCGTGCAGCATCCGCTCGCCGATCTCCGCCCCGCGCCCGATGATCATCTCGAACACGCCCTCGCAGTCATGCTCCTTCAACACCTCGTTGCACACCTCGTGCATCGCGATCGTCACCAGCGGCGTCGAGCGCGAGGGCTTCCAGATCATCGTGTCCCCGCACACCGCCGCGATCATCGAGTTCCACGCCCACACCGCCGCCGGGAAATTGAACGCCGTGATGATCCCGATCGTCCCCAGAGGATGCCACTGCTCGTACATCCGGTGCCCCGCGCGCTCCGAGTGCATCGTCAGCCCGTAGAGTTGCCGCGCCAGGCCGACCGCGAAGTCCGCGATGTCGATCGCCTCCTGCACCTCGCCCTGGCCCTCGGTGTGGATCTTGCCCATCTCCAGGGAGACGAGCTCGCCCAGCGGCTGCTTGTACTCGCGCATCCGCAGCCCCATCTGCCGCACGATCTCCCCGCGCTGCGGGGCCGGCATCATCCGCCAGGTCTTGAAGCGGTCTTGCGCCCGCTGCATCGCCGCCTCGTAATCGTCAACGGTGCATTGCTTCACCGCCGCCAGCGGCTCGCCCGTCGTCGGGTTCTCCGTGATCGCCCAGCCGCCCCGCACCTGATCCGGCGGTGCGACCCACGGGTGCTTGTCCAAACCCAGGGCGGCGAAAACCTCGCTCTGCTTGCTCCTCGATGACGTCACGGTGGCTTGTGAACTCATTGCTCATCCATCGCTTTCTTCAATTTGCCGGTTGCACACGGCTCCATTACCTGCCGATCAGGCCGCGGTGCCTGCCCGGCCCCGGCGCCGCGCAGATCCCCGCCGCCCACTTCACTTGGACTCAGCCGTCCTCCATCTGGACCACTATCGTAGGCAGCATCCCCACCACCGGCCGGACTCGACCCGTCCGGCCCGACCCCCGCGCCACGCCCTCGCTCACCGGCAATACCCCCGGCCCCCTCGCTACCGCGGCTACTGTACCCCCCGCGTCTCCGTCCGACCCGTCTCCGAATCCTCGATCGTCACCGAACGCGCCGCCGCGTCAATCCCGATGATCACCCAGCTCGTCCCACCCACCGGGTCATCCACGCGATGAGGCCTCCCATTGATCAGCGCCGTGTTCCCCGACGACGACGCCATGATCGCCTGCACCGTGAACTCCGGCGGCGGGGTCAATTCCGGCTCCCCTTCCTCGACCTCCGGCGCCGTCGCTTCCTCCCGCTGAAAATACAGCGGCGACGGACCGAACGGCTCCTCACGCAGCGACGCGATGTAACGCACCGCCGCCTCTTCCGCTCCCGACGGCTCCGGATCCGCCCGCGGCGACACCGCCGCGCCCACCCCCGCCGCCGACTCTGACGGCGCGGCTGCCGCCGACGACGGGCCCGGTCCACCCAACACCATGCCTGCCGACTTCACCAGCACCAGCGGCAGCACGAACATCACGCAGGAGACGATTCTCCGTTTGGTCTCAGCCGTCGGCATCGCTCCCTCCCAACATCACCGCCAACGCATCCGGCAGCGCGAAACTCACCGCCTCGCACGCGAACCGCGCCTCCACGCGTTCCCCCGAATCGTCCTGGCGCGGCGTCAGCGTCAGCGCCACCGGGCGGACGAATCCCGTCAGGCTCGCCACCGCATCCAGGAATGACGCGATCTGCTCGTACCCCCCAGTCACCGTCATATCGAACGTCGTCACGCTTACCGCCGTTTCTTCGGCCTCCGATCGCCGCGGCCCCGACCCCGGATCAAGCCGTTGCACCACCACCCCGTGCTCCTCGGCCAGATCCATGATCAGGCTGTACATGCGCGAGGAGTCGCGCGCAAAACCGTTCATCTTCTCGATCCGATGCAGACGGCCCCGCACCCCGTCCAACTGCCCCACCATCTCATCCAGCGTCCCCTCCTGCTCCAGCAGCGGATTCGCCGTCGCCTCCGCTATCGTCGCTCCAAGCTCCGCCAGCTCGTCGATCCGACCCTCCACGATCATCATCCACCCGCCGAGGCACAACGCCAGGATAATCACCACCTGAGCGATCGTCTCACGATCAATCGCGAAGTTCATGGCCGCACCCCCCCCTCCACCGACGCATATCGCCCGTCGGCCTGCTCCCGGCGCGCCACCGAGACCGCGGTGAACGTCGCCTCAAACTGCTCGCCCTCCCGGCCGCCCACCGAGCCCATCGTCACATGGTCCAGCACCACCTCCTCGAACAGCGGGCTCGACCCCAGCTCGCTGATGAATGTCTCCAGATCCGTGCGCGCCGCCCCCTCTCCCCTGCACTCCGCGTACCCCCTCACCGACCCCATCGTCTGCTCCGACAGCCGATCAAACGTCACCGTCGTGAAACGGATCGACTCCGGCGTGATCCGACTCAACTCCTGCATGCACGCGCGGTAGTCGCAGGAGCGACCCACCTCCTCGCCCACGGTCTCCTCCAGTTCCCCCATCGCCTCAAGCACTACGCGCAGCCTCTCGCTCGTCGCCTGCAGCGCCTCCAGATCCGCGATCCGCGACGCCAGCGCCTCGGCCCGACCGCGCGCCTCCGTCAGACGCGCCTCATACCGGAAGCCGTCAAACGCAATCAACACAACCGCCGCCGCCGCCCCCGTCCACAACCAGCGACGCAGACGCCCCGTTCGCCGACGACGCGCCAATGCCCGCGGCTGAAGGTTCAGCCGGTCAAGCAGACCGCTGCTCTTCAACACCTCCGCCAGTTCGCTTCCCGCATCGCCCGGCTGCGACCAGTCATACCCCCGATACGCCTCGTCCGCCGTCGCCTCAAGCTCCAACTCCTCCCCGATCAGTTTCGCCAGACCCGGGATGCACGACCCCGGACCCGTCACGCTGATCGTCACGCCTCCGCGATCCTCTTCCCGCACACCGAATCGCAGCGATTGCCGCAACTCGACGATGAACCGCTGCAACACCGGCTGCAGGAGCGGTATCACCCGCGCCCCGGTCAGGCCGATCTCCTCCAGAACCACCGTCTCACGATCCGGAATACCGTGGCGGTGAAGCATGACCCGCGCCGTCTCCTCGTCCAACTCCACCGGTTCTTCGCTGCCCGGGGCCCGAATCGGCCGCGTCAGGCTCTGCGCCATTGACTCCAGCCCCAGGTCAATCCGACGGCTGAACAACACCGCGCCCCCGCCCGTCACCACGAAGAACGAGCTGTGCTCACCGATGTACAATCGACCCCGCTGCGACTGCTTCTCCCGCAGCGACCGGGACAGCTCCCCGGCCAGCAAACCCGCATCGATCGGCGTCGCGCTGACGAATCGAAGCCCCCCTTCCTCCACCAACTGCACCAGCGCTTCACAAATGTCCTCACGCTCCGCCGCCGTCACCACGTGGGTTTGCCTCACCTCCCCGCCGTTGTCACGACCCACGACCACCGCTTCACAGACCGCCATCAACGCCGAATACGGCAGCGAATCCGTGCAGCTCAGCATCGCCGCTTCCATCGCCTGGCCCGCCCAACGCACCGTGATGCCCGCCGCATCGACCCCCTGCGTCGGACTACGGTACAGCACCCGCGCCGCGCTGCCTTGCAGCTCCATCTCCTCCACCGCCGCCCGCAACGCCGCCGCGCTGCGCCGCACCGCCTTGCCCCACTCCCCCGCCTCACCTTCCGGCGTTATCGGAATCCGGCGGAACGCGCGGCGCCGCCCGCCCTCGTACGCGACGACATCCATCCGCCCTGGGACCAGCACAACAACGGTCTGTCTTGTCTTCACGCCTCGTCTCACATGTCCGCCGACGCCATGCCCACACTACGATGTCGTCGAATTCCTCCACGCACTTTCACCGTTTCACCCCGCCTGCACCACGTCGCCACGACCCGCCGACATCGTCCCGCTCCGATAAGACCTCCGCTGATCCCGACCGCCTTCCCTCACTCTCCCGGGTCCACCTCCACCCATTCAACCACCTGCATCTCCTCGCTCACCGCCGGCTCCTCGATCGTCAACATCTGCGCGATCGTCGTCGTGCCGATCGTCGTTGACACCGCCTCCGGCACCACCCCCACCGACTGCACCCCGCTGCGGAAATACACCTTCACCATGTACGTCTCCGTCGCCGTCACCCCCCCGAAGTGCGCCCACAGCGGCTCCGTTCCCCCGAATCCCCTTGCCACCCCGATGTCACGACGCCCCAGCAGGCTCGCCCCCCCCTCCGTGTACAACTCGATCCGCGCCCCGATCGCCGCCGTGTCCGTCGCCCCCGCTCCCGCACCGATAACCCGCACCTTCAGGTAATCCACGCGGTCCGTGTCATTGCGCAGCAGCGTGTTGCCCGTGTCCTCCTGCGTGATCGCCAGATCCAGATCCCCGTCGTTGTCGTAATCCACGAACACCGCGTCGTGCCCGTTCCCCGGCGCTTCCACCCCGGCGCACCCGCTGGCGAACGTCCCGTTGCCCAGGTTCTCGTACAGCACGTTCGACGCCCCCGAGTGCGTCACGATGTACAGATCCAGATCCCCGTCATTGTCGTAATCCCCCCAGCAGCAACTGCGCTGCCCCGATGTGTCCGTGATCCCCGCCAGACTCGTGACGTTGGTGAAACTACTCCCGTCGTTCCGCCACAGGTATCCCGTCCTCCCGCTGTCGTAGCGCGGCACGTACAAGTCCAGGTCGCCGTCGTTGTCGTAGTCCCCCCACGCCGTGCCCATCTTGTCGTGGTTCCCCGTCACCACGCTGATGCCGCGGTTGTCCTGCGTGAACGTCCCGTCCCCGTCGGAGACGAACAGCTTCCCGTTGCCGTAGTTGTAGAAGAAATCAAGGCGGCCGTCGTTGTTCACATCCCCGCTGCTGCAAAAGTCCCCGTTCCCCTGGTCTCCCCGATCGTTCAGGCCGTAGGCGCTGTCCCGCGTCCCGCTCAGCACCAGCGCCCCGCTGCCCGGGCTGAAGCCGATCCAGTTCCCGTTGTCGCTGAACGCGACGATGTCGCACCAGCCGTCCCCGTTCACGTCTGCCGCCGCCGCCCCCTCGCTGTTTTTCGGATCGGTGAACCCCAGGCTCCCGTAGTTCGTGAACGATCCGCTGCCGTCGTTGTCGAAGTACACCTCGTTGACGTGCCAGAAATCGACGTCCCCGTCATTGTTCAAATCCAGCAGCACGCCCTGTCGGGCCAGATTGCTCGTCCCCAGCGAACCTGCGAAGAAACTCGCACCCCCGCCGATGTTCAGCATCAGCCTCGCCGAGCTGTTGCCCGTGATGATTGCGTCCAGATCACCGTCGTTGTCGAAATCCGCCCAGTGCAGCCCCGACCCGTCGTGGTAGCTCGTCGTCGACCGCACGTTGAACCCAGTCTCCTCCGACACGTCCGCATACGCCACCGATTGCGCCGGCTCCTCCACCGTCACCATCTGCCCGATCACCGTCCCTCCGATCGTCGTCGACGTCTCCACCGGACGCATCACCACCGACTCCTCGCCGTCGACGAAGTACACCTTCACCTCATACCGCTCGCTCACCGTCACCCCGCCGAAGTGCGCCCACATCGACTCGCTGCATCCGAAGCCCGACGCCACGCCGATCGTCCGCCGCCCCACCAGCGCCTGCCCCGTTTCGTCGTAAACATCCACCCGCACCCCCACCCCCGCTCGATTCGTCTGGCATGTGCCCCCGCCGATCACCCGCACCCGCAGCGCGTTCGTGCTGTCCGTGTTGTTTCGATACAACCGGCTCCGCCCGCTGCTGTTGCCCACGAACAGGTCCAGGTCCCCGTCCAGATCGTAGTCCTCCCACGTCACCCCGTAGCTCGCCGACGCATCGGCCACGCCGGCGTCCTCCGCGACATCCGTGAACGTTCCGTCACCGTTGTTCTCATACAGGCTGTTCGCCGCGTTCTCCTGCGCCACGTACAGATCCAGATCACCGTCGTTGTCGTAATCGGCCCACATCACCCCCTTGCTCGTCGCCGACGGCCCGGCCACCCCCGCCGCCGCCGTCACGTCCGTGAACGTCCCGTTGCCGTTGTTCCGATACAGCTTGTTGCTCCCCGACTGCGCCCCGTACAGATCCAGGTCCCCGTCGTTGTCATAATCCCCGAACGCCGTGCCGTCATAGCCGCCGCTCGTTCCCCTCAGCGAGATCCCCGCCGACGACGTCGTCTCCGTAAACGTCCCGTCCCCGTTGTTCCTCCACAAATACGCCCGGCCCGCGCGGTATAAAATGTCTATCTCGCCGTCGCCGTCATAATCCCCGACGATCGTCGATTCCCCGTTCGTATTCGCTGACAACCCGATGTCGCAGCCGGCGATCGCGCTGAACATTCCGCCGCCCCCGCGATACATGGACGCATACGGCTGGCTGCCGTTCGGCGCCCACAGGTCCAGCCGCCCGTCCCCGTTGTAATCCAGCCACGCGAAATCGCCCAGGTTGTTGATCGATGTGATCCCCACGCTCGAGTTGTGCTCGCGACGGAACCGCTCATTCCCCTCGTTCCGGCTCAGATACAGGTTCCACGTTGTCCCGATGTCCAGATCACCGTCGTTGTCATAGTCGCCCCAGTGTGCCGCCCGATCGGAAGCCGAAACCGAAGGACCCCGCGCAAACGTCCCGTCCCCCTCGTTCCGGTATAACCGATCCGTCCCCGTCACATAAAGATCCGGATAACCGTCATTATTATAATCGCCCCACGCATGACCGTACGTGTTCGTGATCCCGTCCAGCTCCGCCGCATCCGTAACATCCGTAAACAGCGGTTCATCCGCGAGGCTTTCTTCGAAATCAAAGCTCGCGTCCAGATCGATATGCACCGGACGCCCCCCCTCGAACCGCTTTGCCTTGATCAGTCCGTAGAACTCGCTCGTGCCCCAGATCGCCACCTTTCCGTTCGGGTTGTTCACGACCGCATGCGCCTCGGCGCTGCCCCACATCCCGAAGCTGCTGTTGCCCAACATCAAAACATAACATTGTGACGGCGGGCCGCCCCCCGCATTCAGCCGCCCCCCGATGTCGCAGGCGCCCCGGACATACAACAGCAGCCGCGATCCCGGCGCGACCTCCAGCGCCGTCCCGCTCGACATCTCCAGCTTGTTGTTCAGCAGAATCGTGACCTCGCCCACGATCCGCAGCGTCGAGCTCCCCCACAACTGCAGCTTGTTGAAGTATCGATCCGAGGTGATCGTCGCCGTCTGGCTGCCGAACAGTTGCAGATTCCCCTCGTGCGAACCGTCAAACGGCGAACCCGTCGGAGCCGACAGATTCGGAAACTCGATCGCCGCCCCCAGCGCCCCCCGGCTCCCCGTGATGTGCGCGCCGCTCCACGTCTGGATCCCCCGATCCGGATCGCCGCCCGGACCGATGTACCCGTCGCCGTTCAGCACCGCGTTCGAATACAACACGAGCTTGTTGCTCCCCGTCGCATTCACCGTCGCCACCACCTCCGCCCCCGCCGTCGCCGCCGTGTACGGCCCCTCGTCGGAGTGATAGCTGTCGAAAATCATCGCCCGCCCCCCGCAGTCGATCTTCTCCTTCACCGCTATGCCCGGCTCAAGTTCCCCCGGCGCAGGCGCGCTCACCGCCAGCAACATCACGCACGTCATCCCCACCCGTCGCGCCCACCCGCGATGACTCCCACGCCCATTCCACTCCGTCAGGTTGCCGATCATGACGTCCCTCGCTCTTCTTATATCCTCGCTCACGCCTGCGCGCCAGCGACCTGCTTCCCTCCGTCCGCCCCGGCCCTTCAATGCGTGAACGCGCTCGCCGGGATCACCGTCTTCGTCTTCACCCCCGGCCCGCGCCACGAGACGATCAGCCCGTGATTCCCACTCCGTTCAAAAAACCGCACCATGAACTCGTGCGCGCCCTCCGTCAGGCTGACCCTCCCGCTCCGCTCCCGCATCGAGTGGCAACCGTCGTTGTTCACCACCTCCACCCCGTCGATCCACAACTTCGACCCGTCATCGCTCTCCGTGTAAAACCGCCATGAACCCCCTTCGCCGATCTCGATCGAGCCCGTGAATTCCGCCCCATAGTTCATGTTCGGCCCCCCGATCCAGAACGGCGTGCTGTCGCTCGTCCGAGGCCAGTTCAACTGCGACACCACCCCCGTCTCATCCGGCGACATGTCCCATTCAATGTGCGCCAGTTGCGACGGCCACCCTCCATCATCGAAATACGACGCCCACAGTCCCGGCACCCCGCCCGACCCGCTTGACCCGACCAGCGTCGCCTCCAACCGACGCCGCGACGCCCCGTCTCGACCTTCGCTCGTCAGCCTCGTCCCCCCCGCCTCGATCGACCGGCTCACCCGAACCGTCGCCGCGCCCAACGCCGGGTCCGTCGCCCCTTCCCCGTCATCCGAGATCGATCCGATCCCCCCGTCACCATCCTCGTCGCTCCCGTTCATCAACTCCCGAATGCCCATGTTGATCCCGCCTTCGGCCGCGTAGAACGCCCGAACCGTCTCCACCCGCCGAACCGTCAGATCGTGATCGCGCGCCCCGTGCAACACCATCCCCATGATCACCAGATCCATCAGCAGCACCAGCACCACCATCACGATCGCCGCGACACCCCGACGGATTGGCTCCTCCCGACCGCGCATCCGTCAACTCCCGCTCCCCGCCCCCGCCATAGTCGAACGTATAAAAACCT
>Ga0272442_10011255_pt1 | contig 10922 bp, 7 predicted proteins | sample SSMForm2O_FD_200262 | JGI IMG/M metagenome (GOLD analysis project Ga0272442, IMG submission 200262) | Marine sediment archaeal communities from Little Sippewissett salt marsh, Falmouth, MA, United States - SSM-Form-2O | ecosystem: Environmental > Aquatic > Marine > Wetlands > Sediment ... | reverse complement strand
AGGCAGTGGTAAATCCACTGTTGCAAATGAAGTGGCATACAAATTACACAAATTGGGCAAGGTCTCATATGTCCTTGATGGAGATAACATAAGACATGGTTTAAACAAAAATTTAGGTTTTTCACCAGAGGATAGAAATGAGAACATCAGACGGATATCTGAGGTGGCAAATCTGTTTGCCGATGCAGGAATTATAACATTTACTGCGTTTATTTCACCCTATAAAAAACTCAGAAATTTTTGCAGAGAGCTTGTTGGTCCAGGCCGATTCATCGAGGTTTATGCAAGGGCACCACTTGAAACATGTGAAGAGAGGGATCCAAAAGGACTTTATAAAAAAGCAAGAGAAGGAATCATCAAGGATTTCACAGGGGTTAATGCACCATATGAGGAACCAGAGAATCCCGAGTTAATAGTAGATACAGACAAAGAAACAGTCGAGGAAAGCGCAGAGAAAGTAATAAAAAAATTAGAAGAATTCGGTTGTATATAAATAGTTGAAAGTTAAAATGGAATTGGATAAAACCGTTAATTATATTGTATCTGGACTGGAAAGATCTGGAACCTCAATGCTTATGCAGATATTAAAGGCAGGTGGTATTCCTATCTGCTATGATAATAAGCGACCTCCAGATCAATTTAATCCAAAGGGATACTTTGAACTTGAAGGCGGAAAAATTATTAACAAACTAATTGACGGAACTTTTTCATTAGATGAATACAAAGGTAAGTTCATAAAAATCACATCTTATGGATTAAAGTATCTCCCACCTGGAAAATACAAGATAATTTACTCAGAAAGGGATCTTGCTGAAATCTTTGATTCAATGGAGAGAATGATAGGTGAAAGAGATAAAAATCGAACTGATACGATTGAGAACCTGAAAAAATTAAACAATTTAATTAAAAATGAGATTAAGATGAGAATTGACATAAGTCTTATAATGATAAATTACAATGATACACTTTCAGATCCTGAAAAAAATATCTGTAAAATATTGGATTTTTTAAACCTCCCACTGGATAATCTCAATAGTATGATAAATGCAGTAGATATTGAGTTGTATACGCCCAATAAATCTAAAAATATTGAATTGAAATGATCAAAAAAATTTTTTTAAAAGAAGGAATTTTGAACTACAAGAGGGTTATTCCAATTATTGCTGCATTTTTGATATTGGCTCTATTTTATTATCTTCCATCTCCTACTGGTTTGACACATGAAGGACAAGTGATGATAGGTATACTGATACTGGCTGCAATATTATGGATAACTGAACCTATACCACTTGCTGTCACCGGGCTATTAATCTTGATAATTCAGCCATTACTTCGTATAATTCCTCCAGAGGAGGTATTTTCATCATTTGGAAACCAGGCTGTTTTCTTTTTGATAGGTGCATTCATACTTGCAGGTGCAGTTGAAAAACATGGGCTTCATAGAAGGATAGCATTAAGATTTCTAAGTTATTTTGAAAAGAGTCCCCGGCTATTTACCTTTGGAATAATGATATCATGTGCGTTGATGTCCTTTGTTATGCCGGAGCATGGCGTGGCTGCTTTTTTCCTTCCAATTGTTGTTTCAGTATTAATTGCTATGAAGATTGTTCCAAAAGAAAGTAATTTTGGAAAGATAAGCCTTTTATGCATAGCATATGGATGTTCAATTGGCAGTTTAGGCACTTTAATTGGGGGAGCAAGAAATCCTTTGACAATTGGAATTCTTTCAAGATTACCAGAACCTATAAATGTTACATTTTTCGATTGGATGATATATTCCATGCCCATTGTTTTTATTTCTCTTCCCCTTGTTTGGCTTGTATTACAATTCTCATTTCCAATAGAGATAAATGATATTCATGCTGCAAAAAAGGAGATTGCAAACCAAGTAAGTATTGCAGGAAAGATAAGAAAAAATGAATTAAAGGTACTAATTGTTTTTATGATTACTATCTTTCTATGGATTTTTTTCTCATCAAATGCGTATTTTGGACTTGCAGTTATCGCACTGCTTGGTAGCATCTTGCTCTTTTTTACAGGCGCTATCTCATGGCAGGATGTTGAAAACAGAGTTCCATGGGGGATTATTTTACTCTATGGTGGGGCAATAACATTGGGTTTTGGAATTCAAAAGACAGGTGCAGGTGCATGGATAGCCCAAAACCTATTCAGCTCCATAGGCATAAATCCATATCTGGTTATCCTTGTGATAATAATATTCACAGTCCTTTTGACCAATGTTATGTCTAATATTGGGGCAGTGGCAATTCTACTGCCGATAGGAATTGCAATTGCACCAGAGATTGGATTAAGTCCATTGATTGTTTCAATGTTGATCGCCTTAAGTGGCGGTCTGGCCTTTATGTTTGTTATTGCGACACCTGGAAATGCAATTACCTATTCTTCAGGATACTTCTCAACAAAAGACCTTTTTAAAGCAGGTAGTATAGCAAATATTATATGTATTATAATCATTTTTGTTATTGCAATTGTTTACTGGATGGGTATTTTACAGATATGAAAACATTATTAAATCTCATTTAAATTAATGCAGGAAAATTTAATGTTTGAAAACATATTAATTCCAATATCATCTGAGTTTTATTCAAAAGAGGTTTTAAAAAGAAGTATATTTCTTGCCAAGAATTTTAACAGTAAGATAAATCTGATATACATAATAGAAGAAAAGACTCTAAATCAGACAGATAAACAATCGGATTCCTATAGAACCCCTTACGAAATAACCGAAACCAAAAATGAAATAAGACAAAAACAAAAACAAACAGCTGATAAAATCGTTTTTGAAGATGCAAAATTCTATCTACAGAACAATGAGATACCATTTGAAGAGAAGATAATTGAAGGGGAGTTCAGTAATATAATTAAAAGAGAACTCGAACTTAAAAATTATGATCTTATTTTAATGGGTTATGCTAAGGGATGCGCCCTAAACTATCGGCTTTTTGACGAGGTAAAAATACCACTTTGGGTGGTAAATAAAAACGAAGGAAAGTCTATACTAGCGATTTGTTCCAACCTTGCTCCAAATGTCATGGTTCCTGAATTAAGCCAGCAACTTGCGAAAAAATTGAATTTGGACTTGAATATGATCTATGTGATTGATGTAAATGATAGCGTTCAAGTTGATGAAAAGGCAGAAAGATCAGGCAAGAAATCTGAGATGGACCTTATGGTAGGTGCAGACCGTTTTATAAAACAGATGCAAAATAAGAACATAAATATTAAGCTCTTAAAAGGCGGTTTTGAAAAAGAGGTTATCAAGGCCACGGAGTTATACGATCCAAAAATAGTAATAATTGGAAGGGAACAGAAGAAAAAAGGAATTTTAGGTCTTCCTGTTAAGAATTTAAAAAGAAAATTGGTTGACAAATGTGAGTACTCCATACTTTTTTTAAATTAAACACACTGAAATATCAGATATACTTTTTGTATGCTAGAATTTTTTTACAGATGTTGATAAGATTTTTAGGTAAATGTAAAATAGGCGAATTTAGCTTACCTGCTAAAGGTTATTGTTATGAAAGCTGTAATTTTAGCTGCTGGGGAAGGAAAAAGATTACGTCCCTTTACTGAAACCTTACCAAAGGTTATGTTACCAGTTACAAACAAACCTGTTTTAGAGTATGTTGTTGATGCAGTTAAAAAAAGTGGTATCACTGAGATAATTATAGTAGTAGGCTATAAAAAAGAAGTTATTATGGAGCATTTCAAGGACTATAAAGATATAAAAATCACCTATGTCACACAAGACAAACAACTGGGAACATCTCATGCACTTCTTCAGGCCAAAGAACACATTGATGATTCATTTATAGTTATTTCTGGAGATAATATAATCGACGAAAATAGTATCTCAAAATTGATTAAGGATACTTCAAAGTACTCGATGCTTATCAAGGAACATCCCCATCCTTCAAAATATGGCGTTGTTTTCATTGAAAAATACAAATTGAAGGGTATTGTTGAAAAGCCTAAGGAGGAAATAGGCAAATTTATCTCCATTGGTATTTACAAACTTCCAAAATCAATATTCAACGACATTGAAGAGTTGGCTTCAGATGGAATATATGCATTGTCAACCGTGATACAATCAAAGATAGATCAAGGCGAGACAATAAACACTATAACAGCTGATGTATGGATGGATATAGTATATCCATGGGACCTAATTCATCTAAACGAATCAATGATACATAATGCGCCTTCCTCTTTAAGTGGTGTCATAGAGAAGGGAGTTATACTAAAAGGAAATGTTTCAATTGGAAAGGACTCAAAGATCTATTCAGGGTGCTATATAGTTGGTCCAGTTGTAATTGGCGAAGGCTGTGAAATAGGACCTAGCTCATGTATTTTCCCATCAACAACCATTGGCCATAACTCAGTTGTCCATCCTTTTTCACAGATTAAAAACAGTGTTATAATGAATGATGTTCATATTGGCTCAAATTCTATTATTAAAAATTCAATATTAGGAAGAGGAATTAATATTGGAAATAATTTTTCCACTAGGGATGGATCCTCGATATTTGAAATCGAAGGGGAGTTTAAAAGAATTGAGAATGTTGGAGCAATGATAGGAGAGGACTGTAATATTGGAACAAATGTTATTATAGAACCTGGAAAACTGATTGGAAGAAAATGTAATATTGTATCAATGAAAAGAATTAATGAAAATATTCCAAGCGAAATTAAAGTGATGTGACGTGTGCGGTATTGTTGGTTATAACGGTTTCAGGGATGCAAACAATGTTTTAATTGATTGTCTAAAGAGACTTGAATACAGAGGATATGATTCTGCAGGTGTTTGTATTGTTGGAGACAAACTGCAGATATTCAAGGATGTCGGAGAGATATCAAAGTTAGAGAGTGAAATTCCAGATTTCAAAGGAGATAATGGTATTTCTCATACTAGATGGGCCACCCATGGAGCAGTTACAAAGGACAATGCCCATCCTCATGTTAGTTGTGATAACAAAATTGCAATAATCCACAATGGAATCATTGAAAACTTTGTCCAATTAAAAGAAGAATTGATTAAGAAAGGAATCAAGTTCTACTCAAAGACCGATTCAGAGGTAATTGCAAACCTGATATATGACAATTATAAGGGTGATTTAAAGCAGGCAGTGACCAATGCTATTAAAAGGTTAAAAGGGTCATATGCTATTGCTGTTGTGTGCGATGATGAGCCAAACCTTATAGTTGGTGCAAGAAAGGAAAGCCCACTTGTAATTGGGGTTGGCGACAAGGAAAACTTCCTGGCATCTGACATAACTGCATTTTTAAAATATACAAACAGGGTTTTGTATCTGGATGATGGAGAGGTATGTATCATTAAGAAAGATGCTGTAAAGATATTTGATGAGCATGATAAGGAGTTAAAAAAGCAAATTGATTTGATCAAATGGGATATCAAGGATGCTGAAAAATCAGGTTTCCCTCATTTCATGCTCAAGGAAATATATGATCAGCCAGACACAATACATCGGGTTTTTATGGGAAGGATATCTGAGATAAACAGAACAGTAAACTTCCATGAAAATATTGAAAATCTGATTACAAAGGACATAAACTCAATACATCTGATTGCATGTGGAACTTCATATTATGCCGGTCTTGTTGGTAAATATATAATTGAAAAATTAACAAAAATCCCTGTAATCGTTGAACTATCCTCAGAGTATAGATATTTTGGAACTAAAGATGAAAATTCCCTTGTCATTGGTATTTCTCAATCCGGTGAGACTGCGGATACACTGGCTGCTTTGAGGCAGGGAAAGAATTCAGGGTGCAAGACACTGGTGATAACAAATGTTGTAGGTAGCACCGCGACCCGTGTTTCAGATGCATATATATTGACCCAATCTGGACCTGAGATAGGTGTTGCAGCTACAAAGACTTTCACATCTCAGATATTGGTCTTGTTTCTTCTCGCTCTGAAAATTGGAATCATTAAGAATTCCATTGGGGTAGATGATCTTTATAATTACATCTTAGACCTAAAAGAATTACCAAAAATTGTAAGGCAGATCCTTGACCAGAGCAAGAATATAAAAGAAATCGCCGTACAATTAAAGAACGCAAAATCAATATTTTTCATTGGAAGAGGAATAAACTATCCTTTGTCCTTGGAAGGTGCTTTGAAATTAAAGGAAATATCATATATTCACGCAGAGGGTTTTGCAGCAGGTGAACTTAAACATGGACCATTTGCTTTGTTGACAAATATAACTCCAGTTGTAGCAATTGTGACAAATGATCTAACATACAATAAGATAATTGCAAATATCGGGGAGGTAAAAGCAAGAGGGCCACAGGTGGTGGCAATTGCTGATGAAAATGATACTGAAATTGAGAAACATGCAGATTTTGTTATTCGTTTTCCCTCAAAGTCAAGCATTCTTTCATGCATCCCAATAACTGTGATTTTACAACTTCTAGCCTATCATGTTGCACGACTTAGAGATTGCTCGATCGATAAACCAAGGAATCTGGCAAAATCTGTGACTGTTGAATAGGAGTGGTTCTTTATGAAATGTGTAATACTTGCAGCAGGGGAAGGTAAACGGATGCATCCATTGACCTTTACCCGGCCAAAGGTCATGCTACCAATAGCAAATAAACCGATTCTGGAATGGAATCTGATAAATGCGATCGAGGCCGGAATAAAGGACTTCATTATTATTGTAGGTTATAAAAGTGAAATGGTCAGGAACTATTTTGGAAACGGCCAGAGATGGAATGTTAATATTGAATATGTGAATCAAGGCAGGGCAATGGGAACAGCACATGCCATAGGAGTTGTAAAAAAATTTGTTGACAGTTTTATTGTTTTAAGCGGGGATACAATATTTGGAAAGCAGGACATTGAAAACATAATTCAAAATGAAAATAGCATGGGATTGATTAAGATCGATAATGCTGAGGATTATGGTATAGTTGAAATTGATGGAAATAGGATTGTTAAAATTTATGAGAAAATGCAGAGACCTTTCACAAATGTTATCAATGCTGGAATTTACCATTTCAATAAAATTATTTTTGATTTTATTGAAAAAACAAAAAAATCGCCTCGCGGTGAATATGAGATAACTGATTCAATCAATATGATGGTAAAGGATAATGAAATGCAGGGGGTTTTCTTATCTGAGTGGAGAGATGTTGTTTATCCTTGGCACTTACTTGACGCTAATGAAGAGATATTGAAAAAGATAAACAAGCATATCGATGGTGATATTGATAAAAACACAATGATTAGGGGTGATGTTATAATCGGTAAGAATAGTAGGATATTAAGTGGTTCCTATATCGAAGGTCCTGTTGTAATAGGTGATAATTGTAAGATTGGACCAAATTGTTATATTCGTCCATTTTCATCCATTGGTAATAATTGTCATGTTGGTAATGCCTGCGAGATCAAGAACTCCATAATGTTTGATAATAGCAATTCTCCTCATCAGAACTATGTGGGAGATTCAATAATTGGTGAGAACTGTAATCTAGGTGCTGGATCCAAGGTGGCAAATCTTCGTCTTGATAAAAAGAATATCAAAGTGATATTGAATGGTAAAAAATTAAATACAAAAAGACGAAAACTTGGAGTTATCATGGGTGATAATGTTCAAACAGGTATAAACTCTATGATGAACATTGGGGCAATAGTGGGTAACAACTGTTTTATTGGTCCAGGTGCTCTTGTCTCTGGTGAGCTCAAAACAGATAGTAGGATAGAATAAATTTATTTTTTTATGTCTCACACTATTACAGATTGTTAAAAATATAACATTTTGTTTTTATGTTTGTGATTATTTATACCAAACAGTATTATACTACATAAAACATTTCAAAGATAGATCTCATATGAAGGGAGGAATCAAAAATGAATAAGAAGCTAATGTATAAAAGAACGCTAATTTTAACAATTATTATTTTTCTTATTGGGGTTTCAATTTCACCTATAATAAGTGGAATCAGTTTCAAAAAAAACATAATGTCAACAGTGGGTCAAGATAATATATCAATGACTTTTTATTCCTTTGAAAAAAAAGGTATTAATGAAAATAGTATTAGTCTTGAAACAAATAAGGCTCATGAAATTATAGAAATGCTGGAAGAGTTGAGTTCAAATATTATTAAGGAACCCTATAGTGATGAAACTAGTATGTTGAAGTCTGATTTTATTGATTTGGTTGATGTTAATGGTTTAATTCCAGATAACCTGGAAAAAAAAGATGTTGTTTCTTTGTTGGATCCTGCCTGGTTTGGAATTTTGAAAAATAATCCTGGTTTAAGGTCCAGGGATCTATTTTCTAATGGTTTTTCCGAGGTTTTTAGTAGAGTTGGTTTTCTTTCTAGGTTATTGCTTGATTCTGATTTAATTGATTTATTTGATGATCTATCTGGTCCCTTAGGTTTTTCTGGTGCCTTATTTTTTTGTAATTTAGCTAGTGGTGGTCACGGCTTCCCGATACCTTTGTTTTTGCTTCCTAGGCCTAGAGCGTTGATGTTATGGCTGGGTTCTGATTATTGTTTTTCTAATGTTGGTAGTCTTATTTCTGGTAGGAGTTTTATTGCAGGAGGCTCCCAAACTGGTATTTCTGTGGGTTTCATCGGTGTTGGTCTTACTTATTCATTACTTGGTGTTACTTACTATGGTTTGATTGGTTATTCTTTGTTTACTTTTGTTAATGCAATTGCTGGTGAGTGGTATTCTCCTCCTAATAATAAACCTGTTATTTCTAATGAGAATCCTTCGGATGGTGCGGTAAATGTTCCTGTATCCCTGTCTGAGTTAAGTTTTCAGATTAGTGACGCTGATCGTGATCGTATGAGCTATAGTGTTAATACTAATCCTAATATTGGCTCAGGAACAGGTAATTGGAAAAAAAATGGTTTTTATAGTGTCCCTGTTAGTAATTTAAAAGAGAATCAAGAGTATTCTTGGAAGGTTACTGTTAATGATCAGTATGAGTCTGTTGAGAAGACTTTTACTTTTAAGACTGAGCCAATTGCGCCTATTGTATCTGATACTTTGCCAGTTGATGGTGATGATTGGGTTCCTGTTGATGTTTCTGAGTTGAGTTTTAGGTTGAGTGATTTTCAGGGTGATCTGATGGATTATACTGTTGAAACTTCTCCTGATATTGGTTCTGGCAGTGGGTCTGGTGTTGATGATGGTACTTATAAGGTTTCTGTAATTGGATTGGATGATACTACTGAGTATTCTTGGTTCGTGAATGTTACTGATGGGACTTATTGGACAAGGGATGTCTTTGTTTTTAAGACTCAGCCTTTAATGGTTTTCGATCCTTTTGATGAGGGTTGGAGTTATCGAAAGAAGGTGACAGTTGATCATGATTTGGTTTATGGTGATCTTTCTGATTTTCCTGTGCTTGTAAGTATTGAAGATATGGATCTGCGTGATAAGGCTCAGGTTGATGGCGGGGATATTTTATTTATGGATGGTTCTGGTGTTGCTAATCGATTGTTTCATGAGATTGAATTATTTGATAATTCTGACGGTAAACTTATTACTTGGATTAATTTAGAAGAGCTAGATGGTGATGATTATACTGTTTTTTATTTATATTATGGAAATCCATCTTGTAATAGTCAAGAATATTCTGATTTTGTCTGGGACTCTAATTATGTTGCTGTTTGGCATATGGATGGAAATGATTATTCTGAATTTGAAGATAGTACAGTAAATGGTTTTGATGCAACAAGTGATATTGGAGGTCCAACTTATAAGCAATTATCAAAGATTGGATATTGTGTAAGATTTGATGGTATTGATGATCAGATTCTTATTTGTGATGATGATAAGTTTTCTTTTTGTGATGCCTCTGGTGATAAACCTTGTTCTTTTGAAGCTTGGGTTAAGACAGATAAGGCATATGGGACTATTGTAACAAAATTTGATGATGGAGATACTGGTGAGTGGATTTTTTACATTGATCAAAAAGATAAATGTCATATATATCTTAGGGACTCTGTTGGTTCTTCTAGTATGTCTAGGATAACCTCTTCAGAGGTTACTGATAATAATTGGTTATACTTAGCTTCAACATTTGATGGCGGAACAGATTATAATAAAATTATCTGTTATCTTAACGGCGCTGATAATAGCGAATGGGGAGAAAGAGGACCTAATTATGTTCATATGAGAAATAAAGGTGATATTGTCAGGATTGGTAGATATAATGCTGATAGTCATTTTGATGGATACATAGATGAGATACGCATTAGTAAAAACAAGCGGCAGCCAGAATGGATTAAAACATCTTTTAATTCAATTAATTATCCTCTAGAATTCTTGGAGTTTGGACCTGAAGAAAAAATTCCATGATTTTATTTATATTCAAGATAATATGCTGAGAAGAAATAGATATGATAAGGCGCTGATAAATATAATTATTTTTTGTAATTATTGGTTTTTCTATTTCATCAGTGATTAATAGAACTAGCCTTTAAAAATATAAGACCTGCATATTATGTTAAAAGAGATTCTTGGAAATCAAATTTTGGTGCGAATCTAATAAAAGCTAATCCGTGCCCAACAAAGTCGGAGTGGATTGGGAGTGCAGATGAAATAAGATATAGTAATAAAGTTCGATCAAATGAATGGATAAAAACAACATTTAATTCAATTTATTACCCGTCTGATTTTATTAGATATGTCATAGAAGAAATTCCCTAAAAAAACTGATTGTTATTAATTAATTAATACATTTAGATTAGAATTTTTTTCATAATTGATTAGTCATTATTATATTTGATTTTTAGAAGATAATGTGATTATTTTTGCTTAAATTATTATGTATTTATATATTGGTTTATGTTTTCCAAACAAAATGATTGCAAAAAAATCATTAGTAATTGTAATATCACATTACATTTCG
>Ga0272442_10011252_pt1 | contig 10927 bp, 6 predicted proteins | sample SSMForm2O_FD_200262 | JGI IMG/M metagenome (GOLD analysis project Ga0272442, IMG submission 200262) | Marine sediment archaeal communities from Little Sippewissett salt marsh, Falmouth, MA, United States - SSM-Form-2O | ecosystem: Environmental > Aquatic > Marine > Wetlands > Sediment ... | reverse complement strand
AATAGCTTGTCATTTCGAATTCCGATTTATCGGGATGAGAAATCTTTACAATGTAACGCTTTAAAAACACAAGATTCTACCCTGACGGGCACTATAGCTCCCCATGGTCGGAATGACAGATTGTGTAATTCGACTTTTTACGACTTCATCAACCCTTAAAACCGACACATTATGGGGTGAATTTTACCACCTTTTTGCCGTTCACCCACCCAACCCCGACCGCTTCGAGCAGACCAGCCTCCGCCAGTTGCCTGTCCGATACGGGAGACGGTGCTTCCGTCAGCGGGCAGGAGGCGCTCCTGTTCTTCGGAAAGGCGATTACGTCGCGGATCGACGGCGTTCCCAGTATCATGGAGATAACCCGGTCCATGCCGATGGCGAGACCGCCGTGGGGGGGCGCCCCGTACTTCAGCGCTCGCAGGAAAAATCCGAACTTGTCCTTTATCTCATCCTCGCCAAGGCCCAGCGCCTGGAAAATCCTGCGCTGTACATCGATGTTGTTGATTCGAATAGACCCCCCCCCAATCTCCTCGCCATTAATGACGATATCGTAGGCGCGGGACTTGAGGGCGGCAAGCGCTTTCCTGTCATCGGGATCGAAGTCCGTCCTGTCCGGCGCCGTGAAGGGGTGGTGCGTGGAGGTGACGGTCTTCCCGTGTATCTCGAAGAGGGGAAAATCGGTGATCCACACCGGACAGTAGCGATCATGGGGGATCAGGTCAAGCCGCTCGGCCATATGAAGGCGGAGCATCCCCAGGACCCTGTTGACCCGCACAGGCGATACATCGGCGATCATGACCAGCACATCACCATCCTCCGCCCCGAGGCGATCTATGATCGCTCGCTGCTCTTCTTCACTGAAGAACTGTACGATATTCGACTCCAGCCTGCCGCCGGTCATTCTCATCCAGGTCATCCCCTTGGCTCCGAAGGAGGGGATAACCTTTTTGGCGTACTCGTTCTGGAGGACATTCTTGCTCAGCTTATCCGATTGTCCCTTGATATTGATCCCCTTGATGATGCCGCCTTTCTTGATGACCTGCTGGAGGATCCCGTACGAGGTATCCTGCAGGATGTCGGTGACCTCGACGAGACGGAGGCCGAAGCGTATGTCCGGGCTGTCCGATCCGGTGGTATCGACTGCCTCCTGCCAGGTCATCCGGGGAAAGGGAGCGGACAGGGCGATGCCCCCCACGGCAAACATCCGGATAATCAGTTCTTCCGTAATGTGGTAGAGGGATTCCTCATCGATGAAGGAGGCCTCCATGTCCAGCTGCGTGAACTCCGGCTGCCGGTTCGGCCGCAGGTCCTCATCCCTGAAACACCGGGCCAGCTGGTAGTAGCGTTCAAGGCCGCTGACCATGAGAAGCTGTTTAAAGAGTTGCGGGGACTGGGGGAGAGCGTAGAATTTCTTTGCATGAACGCGGCTGGGGACCAGGTAGTCGCGAGCCCCTTCGGGGGTGCTCTTTGTCAGCATGGGGGTTTCCACCTCTATAAAGGCCTGCTGGTCCAGATAGTCGCGCACGCATTTGTTGATTCGGTGCCTCTTGATGATGTTGCCCTGTATGGTGGGACGGCGAAGATCGAGGTAGCGGTATTTCAGGCGCAGGTCCTCTCCGACCGTCTCCATGTTCCCGACCGCGGTTCCGGCGATCATTGCCTTCTCCGATATGGAAAAGGGGAGGGCCCGTGACTTATTCAGGACGACAAGGCTGTCGGCGATGACCTCGATCGTGCCTGTCTCAATGTTGGGGTTTTCCGTGTCCTTCCCGCGTCTGACAACGCGCCCGGTGACGCAGATGCAGAATTCATTTCTCAGTAAATCGGCCTGCCTGCGGTCCTCCGCCGGCATGAATTCCGGGTTGAAGACGACCTGCATGATACCGCTTCGGTCGCGCATATGGATGAAAACCACATCTCCGTGGTCCCTCAGGGCGTCGACCCATCCGGCCAGCTGTACCGTATGGTCTACATCGGACAGGGTCAGGGTGCCGCATCCCGATCGTTCTGTGTATGTCATCTCTTCTTACCCTTTTATGCGCTGCGCGTCCGCGCCGTTCATTCGATGGAGAATTGCTCCTTGCTGAATCCTTCAGGGATTGCCGTTGGGTACTTGCCGGTGAAACAGGCCGTGCATTGCATCGTGCCGTCTGGAACCGCTTCCAGCATTGCCGGTACCGAGAGGTACGCGAGCGAATCGGCTCCTATATAGTCACGTGTCTCTTCCACGGAGTGCGTGGATCCTATCAGTTCCTTGTTGCTCGGTATATCGATCCCGTAAAAACAGGGATGCCGCACCGGGGGTGATGCGACCCTGACATGGACTTCCGCCGCCCCTCCCTCCCGTATCAGGCGGACCAGCCGTTTCATCGTTGTCCCCCGCACAATGGAGTCATCAACGACCACGACGCGTTTGCCTTCCAGTACGCCGGGCACGGGATTGAACTTTATCCGCACGTCACGGTCCCTCTTGTCCTGGTACGGATCGATAAAGGTCCTCCCGATATAGTGATTGCGTATCAAGCCTATTTCAAACCGTATCCCCGATTGCTGAGCGTATCCCAGCGCCGCCGTGTTGGCGGAATCGGGGACGCTCATGACGATATCGGCGTCGCAGGGTGATTCCTCCGCCAGCTTCTTCCCCAGCTTCCTTCTGAATTTGTCTACCTTTTCACCGAATATGATGCTGTCCGGCCGGGAAAAATAGATATATTCGAAGATACAGGAGGCCTTCCGGGGGGCGTCCGGGAGTCGGTGGGATGTCATACCCTGCGCGTCGATTGTGACGACCTCTCCCGGCTCCACGCTCCGGACATACTGAGCGCCTATGATATCGAGGCCGCATGATTCGGAAGCGACAACGGTGGCATCTCCCAGTGTGCCGATGCACAGGGGTCTGAACCCGTAAGGGTCCCGCGCCGCGATCAGCTCCGAGGGCGTCAGAAAGAGGAAACAGTATGCCCCCTCAAGCTGCGTGAGGGCATCGATGACCATCTCCTCAATGGTCTCCTTCCCGGATCGCGCGATCAGGTGGAGGGCCACCTCGCTGTCCGATGTGGTCTGAAATATCGACCCCGCCGCCTCCATCTGTTTCCTGAGATCCAGGGCATTGATCATGTTTCCGTTATGGCCCGCGGCGATCTGGCCTTTCTTGAATCGGATCAGTATAGGCTGTGCGTTTATCAGACCGGATCCACCGGTGGTGGAGTAGCGGTTGTGCCCGATGGCGGATGCTCCCGGCAGGCTGGCCATGATGTCGGGGTGTGAAAAGACCGTTCGCACCAGGCCCATCCCCTTATGGAGGGAGATTGTCTTCCCATCGGATGCGGCGATCCCCGCGCTTTCCTGCCCCCGGTGCTGGAGCGCGTACAGTCCCAGATATGTCCTTTTGGCAGCCTCGGGGTCTCCAAAGATTCCAAAGACCCCGCACGCGTCCCTGAGGCGATCCTGATCGCATTGTGTTTGTGGCACGATACCATTCTTTCCTTTGAACAAAGTGACCTCTCTGTTGTTACAGGGGTATGGTTCCTTCATATACGAACACGACTGCTCCCTTGAGCCACACGTCCTCAAAGGAATCGCCCCTCTTTGTGAAGTCGACGGTGAGGGTCCCTCCGGGCATCTCGACCCGGATCGGAGGGTCTCCCGCCCCCCTGAACCCGCTGCTGATAATGGCTGACGCCACCGCTCCCGTTCCGCACGCGAGGGTCTCTTCCTCAACGCCCCGCTCGTAGGTTCGAACGCGTATTCTTCCCGGTTCGAGGATCTCAACGAAATCGACATTGGTTCCCTCGGGGGCGAATGCCGGGTGAAGCCTGACCGCGCGGCCCATCCGCGCCACCTCATCCGCCGGCATTTCGGCAATTCTCTCTCCGAATAGGATGGTGTGCGGGACCCCTGAGTTTATGAAGTAGAAGGAACGACTCGTGCCGTCTATGTCCAGGAATCCCTCATCTTTAACGGAGGACGGGTTCGTCAGCTGAATGGCGACCACATCGTCCTGCACGGAGGCGCCGATCGGTCCGGCTATCGTCTCCATCACCATCCGGGACCCTGCGATTCCCTCGCGCGCGGCAAAGGCGGCCATGCATCGCACGCCGTTTCCGCACATCTCCGCCTCGCTCCCGTCGGCGTTGAATATCCGCATCCTGAAATCGGCATCGGAGCTGGGCTCAATTATCAGGATGCCGTCGGCTCCGATGGATGTCCGGCGCCTGCACCACACACGGGCCCGTTCGCTCCAGTCTTCGGTGGTATGTCTGTCGCGGGCGTCTATGATGATAAAATCATTTCCATGTCCGGACATCTTTGAAAAGTTGATAGATCGGTCCCCGCTTTCATTCACGTCATATACCTCCCCGTGGAATTACACTATGCCGCAATCGGCAAAGGGTGGCATATTACAACCACCCTCCTCAAGCAATATTGGTACCAGAAATACAATTTTGTCGCTTTGTTTTATCTCTTTGATTTGTATGACCATATTACGTTTTTCGTCCACAAAATGCAATCACGGCGCTACCGCAGATTACATTATTGTAAGATTATTTTGCGCGATCCACCATTATGTACGAGTGAGAACCCGCTCTTCTCCCCTCGGGACCGGTAAAAATCCGGGTGCGATCATGTCCGACTGCCCGCTACGGAATCGTCAGGATCAAGGGCACACTGTTAAAAAGCCTTTTTTATAAAGTTGACGGCATTTCTGAAAATCGAAAGGCCTGCTCCGTCTTCAGGCAGGTCTTCCCTCGTCCAGCGCGGATGATTGGTATAGTGGAGGTAGGCTTCCGGGTGGGGCATGAGGCCGAATATCCGACCCGTTTCATCACATATTCCCGCAACGGCCTCTATCGACCCGTTGGGATTGTTCGGATAATCCATGACAGCGCTTTCATACGTCTCGTCGCTGTACTGCACGGCGATCTGGTTATTCGTGTGAAGCTGTTTCAGTATGGAGGAGTCCCTCGCAACAATTTTCCCCTCGCCATGTCTGACAGGAAGGTATATCCCTTCCATACCTTTGGTAAAGACGCAGGGTGAATCCCTGTTGACCTTCAGATAGACCCACCGGTCTTCAAAACGTCCCGAATCGTTGAATGTCAGCGTAACCGTCTGGGTGGTATAATCGCCCCCGAACGCCGGGAGCAGTCCCAACTTGATCATAAGCTGAAAACCGTTGCACACACCCAGGATTAGTTTGCCGTTCCGAATAAAGTCGATCAACTGCTGGTACAGTTTTTCACGTCCCCGTCCGATCTGTGCGTGGACGATTCGGTTCGCGCCCGCCTTTGCGGACCCCAGGTCATCGCCATCCAGAAATCCGCCGGGGAGGTTGAGAAAGTGATAGTCGTCCAGGCGCTTTTCTCCGCAGAGCAGTTCACTGATGTGAACGATATCGACGACGGCCGACCCCGCGAGCCGGCAGGCATGGGCCATCTCCATCTCGCAGTTCGTGCCGTTTCCCGTGAGTACGATTGTTTTTACCTTTTTTGTCATGTGCCGTCCGTGCTTTTCTAAAAATCCAGGGGTTTTTGCCACGCCTCTTTCAGGGAGCCGATGGCCTCTTCCATGATGGTCTCTCCATGTATCCCGGTGACCCTGAAGGTTCCGCCCGCTATCACCTTGCCGATACAGGTAACGGTATTGCCCGCCATACTGCCTTCGAAGGCTTCCTGCTTCTCAGGGGAGACGGTTACCACCAATCTGCTCTGCGATTCGGAAAAGAGGAGGTAATCATCCCTCTTGATCCCTTCCCGTGGAACAGGCGAAAGAGAAATGTCCATTCCGAGACCCCCGGCAATCGAGACCTCGGCGAGGGCAATCCCGAGCCCGCCGTCGGAACAGTCATGGCAGGACGCGACGAGACGCCTGTCGATAGCTCCGCTCAACGCCCGGTAGAGCTTTTTTGCCTTCTGTGCGTTCACCTTCGGGACGGTGTTGCCGATGAATCCGTGGAGGGCGAACCACTCGGACCCCCCCAGCTCTTCGCGGGTCTCTCCCAGTACATATACCAGGTCTCCCGCCTTCTTGGCGTCCATCGTGACCGCTTTCCTGACATCCTCGATTTTTCCCATAGTGGAAAAGAGGAGCGTCGGGGGTATCGATATCTTCGTCTCCCCGATGATATAATCATTTTTCATGCTGTCTTTTCCGGAGATGCAGGGGACCCCGTATGCCGTGGTATAATCGTAGAGGGCGCGGTTCGCGCGGACGAGTTGTGCCAGTTTATACCGGCCGTCCGGGGTCTTTTCCGATTCCACCGGATCGCACCAGCAGAAATTGTCGATGCCCGCCAGGCGATCGAGAGAGCCACCCACAGCAATGGTGTTTCTGACCGCCTCGTCTATCGCACAGGCGGCCATGTGGTAGGTGTCGATGTCGCTGTAGCGGGGACAGATGCCGTTCGCCACGACAACCCCTTCGAAGGAATCGAGGATCGGCCGTATAACCGCCGCGTCACTGGGCCCGTCGTTTGCGATGCCGACCAGCGGTTTGACGACGCCGCCGCCCTGCACCTCGTGGTCGTACTGCCTGACGACCGATTCCTTGCTGCAGATATTCAGGCGCGAGAGCATCTCTTTGAGGGCGCTCCCCATATCGTTCGGTTCGGAGAAGGCCGGCTCCTCATGCCGGGGGGGTATCCAGCGCGCGTTCAGGCGCATCTTCGGGAGTCCTTCGTGGAGGAAGGCCATGTCGAGATAGGCCACGGTTTTATCCCCGTAACGGACATGAAATATCCCGGAGTCGGTAAAGGTGCCGAGGATCGTTGCCTCGACGTTCATCTTCGCGGCGAGGGCGAGAAATGCCTCGCACTTTTCAGGGGGCACGGCGAGAGACATTCGCTCCTGCGCCTCCGATATCAGGATCTCCCACGGTTGGAGTCCGGCGTATTTCAGGGGGGCCTTTGCGAGGTCGATTTCACACCCCCCGCAGAGGGTGGCCATCTCGCCGACCGACGACGAGAGTCCGCCCGCGCCGTTGTCTGTTATCGCCCGGTAGAGGTTTTTGTCTCGCGCGATCAGGAGAAAATCGGTCATCTTTTTCTGGGTTATGGGGTCGCCGATCTGCACCGCGGTGACCGGTGAATCCTCATTGAGCTCCTCCGACGAGAAGGTCGCCCCGTGGATCCCGTCCTTTCCGATTCGCCCGCCGGTCATGATGATCACGTCTCCCGGGACGATTGTCTTGGAGTGGGTTGCCTCACCCTGGATACGGGCGGGCATGATCCCCCCTGTTCCACAGTAAACGAGCGGTTTTCCCAGGTACCGTTCGTCGAATACCAGGCAGCCGTTGACCGTGGGGATGCCGCTCTTGTTTCCCCCGTGCTCCACGCCTTCCCTCACGCCGTCATAGATCCGTCTCGGATGGAGGATCCTCGGTGGGAGGGGCTTTTCGTGAAAGGGGGAGGCGAAGCAGAAGACATCGGTATTAAAGATGAGCTTCGATCCTTTCCCCGTCCCGAATGGGTCACGGTTGACCCCGACGATGCCGGTCAGAGCGCCGCCGTACGGGTCGAGGGCGGAGGGGGAGTTGTGCGTTTCCACCTTAAAGACGAGGTTGTAGTCGTCATTGAACCGGATAATACCGGCGTTGTCCACAAAGACTGACAGACACCAGTCATCTTTTCCCAGGGCCTCCCGAATATCCTTGGTCGCCTTTTTGATACAGCTCGAAAAGAGGGAGTCGATGGCGCTGAGCTCACCCTTTTCATCCTCGTAGGTAATCAGGCTGTTGAAGATCTTGTGCTTGCAGTGTTCCGACCAGGTCTGCGCGAGACACTCCATCTCGACATCGGTGATCCTTTCACCGAGACCGGCCTTCTGCCGTTGACCCAAGATAGTCTCATCGCGTAGGTGATCCCGGATCACCTTCATCTCATCGACGGTCAGGGCGAGGACCCGGGCAGTGCTGATACCCTGAAGCGCTTCGTCGCTGACATCGAGGTCGATCTCTTCGGTTGTCGGGTCGTCTTTGATGATGACACGGGGGATGTAGGGGGAAACCCCCTGATCGGGATTCCATTCCTCACGGCCGATGATCTCGTAGCGCTGAATGAGTTCGTTGGCCAGGAGCCCCGATGCTATCCGTTCGGCGGCGCTCCTGTCGAGATCTCCCTTCAGGGCGTACTGCCGCGAGGTATACACTTGGGCGACCCCTTGCCTGCCGAGGAGCAGCTCGATCGCATCCCGCGCTGTTTTTCCCACATTGTCGGTGACGCCGGGCCTGAAGCCCACCTCGATCAGCCAGTCGAAACCAGTTGCAAGACCCCTGTCTATGACATACTCCTGAATGATGGGGTCGGAGAGGGGACCGCTCGCCACGGCCGTCAGGTCATCCGGGGCAATATCCCCCTCTATGGTATATACCTCAACGGTCGTAACCTCGGTGACATCGATCCCGAGATGCTCGACGATCTTTCGCCCGGTCTTTTCTCCCAAGACATCTCTGATGCCCTGCCTGAATCCGACTTCTATCCTGTGAACCATAGCTGTTTCTCTTGCGCTCCGTTCGATGGACCGATAAAACCGGGGTTTTCTACACCAGTTTTTCCTTCACCACGGCGACAATCTGATTACAGCACCTTGTGGTTTCCTCGTCCGTCGGCCCTTCGACCATGACACGGCACATATTCTGTGTGCCGGAGTAACGGACAAGGACCCGCCCCTTGTCGCCGAGCTTTTTCTCTACCTCTTCAATAACGCTCACCAGTTCGGGAATCGTCGATATCTCGGGTTTAGAGGACACATCCACATTGATAAGTCTCTGTGGAAATACCTCCATGACGGCGCCAAGTTCGGAAAGGGGTTTCTTTGCCCTTTTCATTGCCGCGAGGACCTGCAGGGCGGAAAGAATGCCGTCGCCGGTCGTGTGGTGGTTGAGAAAGATGATATGTCCCGAATCCTCGCCACCTATCGAGGCCCCCTTTGCTTTCATCATCTCAAGAACGTACCGGTCTCCGACCGGGGCCGTTGCCTTCTCTATGCCGAGCTTTTTGAGTGCGAGGCCGAATCCGATATTGCTCATCACCGTATCGATCACCAGATTATTGGTAAGGGTTCCCTCTTCTTTCATCATCCCGGCGCATATCGCGATGAGGCGGTCTCCCGTGAGGATGCCTCCTTTTTCGTCAACCGCAATGACCCGGTCTCCGTCTCCGTCGAAGGCAAACCCGACATCCGCCCCCCGTTTGACAACCTCCTCGGCCACCTTCTCCGGATGCTGAGAACCGCACCCCTCGTTGATATTCTCCCCGTTGGGTTCGGCGAAGATGGTATGAACCTCCGCGCCCAGTTCGAAAAAGGGTTTCGGCGCGATCCGATGGGTGGCGCCGTTGGATGCGTCCAGCACCACACCGGTCCCCTCAAGGGTATATCTCTTCGGAAAGGTGTTTTTCAGAAAAACGATATACCGGCCCCGCGCGCCCTCCAGGTTGTAAGCCTTCCCCGGATTTTTGGATGACGAGTGAAGGGCCTTCATGTTGTTTACGAGGACCATCTCTTCGATCTCCATCTCCTTTTCATCGGGGAGCTTGTATCCGTCACCGGAGAAGAGCTTGATTCCATTGTCCTGAAAGGGGTTGTGAGAGGCGGATATGACGATGCCCGCATCGGCCCTCATGTTGCTGGTGAGGAAGGCGACTCCGGGCGTCGGCATGGGGCCGACCATATACGCGTCCACGCCCATGGAACAGATCCCGGAGACAAGGGCATGCTCCAGCATGTATCCCGAGACGCGGGTGTCTTTGCCGATGATAATCCTCGGGTTGTGACCCCGGCGCTTGAAGAGATGGGCCGTTGCCATCCCTATCCGCAGGGCCATTTCCGACGTCATGGGGTACTCATTTGCCACACCCCGTATCCCGTCTGTCCCGAAAAGCTTGCCCATAGTTTTGCCGTCCTTATGCCCGATTGATTCGGGTGATTTCTATATATTATTTTACGGGGTTTTACAATACGCAAAAGGGTGTCTTCCCGTGCCGGGTCCGCGGCGATATTACCCGCTGTCGTGGATCAGATCTATTATCGTAATTTCGGGAGGTGCCAGGAGACGCATCGGCGGCCCCCACGTCCCCGATCCCCTGCTGACGTAAAGAGTGGCCCCGTCCGTGAGTTGATGCCGTCCGCTGTTGAAGGTGAAGGCCAGGCGGGTGAGCAGGGTGAAGGGGAAGATCTGTCCCTTGTGGGTATGTCCGGAGAGTTGGAGGTCGAACAGCGCTGGCGATCTCTTGAGTACAACCGGCTGGTGTTTGAGGAGGATGGTAAAGCGACCGCCGGGGGCTCCCTTCAGCAATTCTTTTTCCGGGGTCCCTTCACGGGACCGGTAGATCCTGCCGGCGGGATCATCGACACCCGCCACCGTCATAAATCCTGCCACGTCGGCCCTCTCGCCTCTCAGAACCGTAAAACCAGCCTTTCCCGTAAAGGCGAGTGACTGGGTAAGTCCGGCGTAGAATTCATGGTTCCCCGTAACGGCAAATTTTCCGTATGCGGGGTTTATCTCCCGGAAGAGATCCACGAGCGCCGACAGGTTGTTGATCTCCCCATCCACCAGATCACCCGTGGAGACGAGCATGTCGGGAGCGGCGGCCCTGACCTCCTTGAGTATCCGTTCCAATCTCTTTTCCCCGACGATGAGACCGAGATGCAGGTCGGAGATTTGGACGATTCGGAATCTTTCGATCTCCTCGGGTATCTTGGCCGTCGGTATGGTAATCATTTCGGTGCGGATCTGCAGGGCCTCGAAAGAGCCGTACAGTGCCAGAACCACCGCCAGGGAGATCATCGTGATAAAACAGTACCGGGCGGGCGGAATCACGGAGGAGGGATTGAGCGGAAGAATGTACGCACCCAGGTGAACGAGGATACGATAGCAATCGAAGGCAAGGGAGAGGCTAAACAGGAGGAACGCAATGCCCATCCATATATAC
>Ga0272442_10011251_pt1 | contig 10927 bp, 9 predicted proteins | sample SSMForm2O_FD_200262 | JGI IMG/M metagenome (GOLD analysis project Ga0272442, IMG submission 200262) | Marine sediment archaeal communities from Little Sippewissett salt marsh, Falmouth, MA, United States - SSM-Form-2O | ecosystem: Environmental > Aquatic > Marine > Wetlands > Sediment ... | reverse complement strand
GCCCACACCCGCGTTGCCTCCAGGCCGAAAAGTCCGGCTCCGGCTGTCGCCACACTTTTCGGCCTTCCGGCAACCCTTCGGGCTGGAACATAACCGTTATGTTCCCCCGACGATGCCCGTGGCGTGGGGCTCATCGGTGAAGTCAAACGTGATGGGTGATGCGAACGCCGCTCCGCCCGAGACCCCGGCAGCAGAGCTGCCCCCAAGGGGAAGAGCCGGACTCGTCAAGCCGCCCGTCTGCCTGCAAGTGTTCAGCAGACGAACGGCTTCACGATCCGGCCGACTCGTTTTATAGCAGGGGAACCCCCGTGCCCGGTTCCCCTGGGCCGCACGTCTCATGCTTCCGGTCGAAGATCCTCAGCATCAACCGTCCGGCCAACCCTTCCCCCACAGCTTGCACGGAAAATGCAGAGCCATTTTCCGCGCCAGCCCCGGACTCGCGCTCGCCGTCGTCGCCGGATCGGCGCGGACCCGGAATACCGGGCCCGCGCCAAGCCGGCTTGGGACGGCATCGCGCTTTTCCTGGGGCCCCATCCACGATCCATGATCGGTCCGGCTTCACCGGAGCCGCTCAGCGGCCGTACAACGGCCGCGGCGATCCCGGCCGACATGCCCGGATCCGGCCTCACGGCCGGAATCGGGCATTTTTCAATCGACCAGCCAAAGACTAAGCCCTGGATCGTCTACAGCAGCCGCGGGCAAATCGACGTAGGTTCTTGAATCGGTCGGTGTCAAACGACAATAGAGCATGGTGGAGGCCATACCTGCTGGCAGACTCCAACGACGAGAGCAGCTGCGCGGATTGCGTCAAAGAATGCGCCCTTGCCAAAGCCACAAAAAACAGGTACTTTAGAGGCGGTTGGAAGCATTGACTATTCATCGTTCGCGTTGTACGATGCCAAGTCAACGTCGTTCTTCTTGGTTTTTGTTCAGTCGAGTTAAGTCGTATGATCGAATCATCCTTTATACAACGTCTTGATCCCGAATCTGATGATGGGAAACTCTTTGCCCGCGCCATCGAAGTCTGTTCCTCACTACCCGAGGAGACGCTCATGTCTCTGGCCAAGGGCATACCTGTTGTGAATGAGATCAAGAATACGAAGCAACTCGAAGACTTCGTTCACAAGCAGCTCGAAGAATTGAACGTGTCGCGTGTTCAGGCGGGACATGCAGTGGATCATCTAATGCTGCCAGTGGTACACGGCTTCGCGGGAAGACGCTCAGAACAGGAACGACAAGACATTCCTAGTGTTGTAGTCACCGACCTCGTTGCCGAATTGAAGTTGCTCTCACCGGAGAACAGCAAAAAGTTTGAGCGCCTTTTCACTGTTCTCAAGGAGGAAATAGCGCCAGTCCTGGAACGACAAGAGAGAGCAAAAGCGGCTGCCATCGGCGTTCTTCCCTCCTTCAAAGGGTACGGCGCTACTGTTGAGCTTCGCGCCGTTCTAAATAGCAAGTTCCACTTCGGCGACATTGCCGATGAGTATGAGCCAGAGATCGGAAACGTGGTGCCTGTCGCCTCTGTCGTTCTTCGAATGACAGGAGGGCCTCCTGAACGCTTCTTCTTCCAGGCCGACGAAGATGACCTTTTGACCCTCATCGAAAGCCTGAAAGCCACCCTAAAAGACATGCAGAAACTGGCGAGACAGGTTGCTTTTGCTGCGCCCAAATAGTCAGAATATCAAGAATGAGCACTCTGCTTAAGACTCCAGATATCAAGTGGCTCGATCCCGAAGCGCTAATCGCCGGAAAGCAAGTTCTATATGCGGTCCCTCCCGAGCCGAAAGAAGAAGAGACTCCAGAAGTCGGTATCGAGAAGACGGATGTTCTTGCCGATCGCACCCAAGACGCAAACATCTATGGGCATGTTATCGATCTCTTCAAAGCTCCCTCGTTTAGCGAAGCTGACCACTACATGCTGCGCACAGGGCTGATCGAACCGATCTCTAAGGTCTCCACTGAAGATCAACTGCTGACCGAAGTGATCAGTCTCCGAAGAGCAAACGGTCTTCTGCAGCAAGCATTACTCAAAGAAACTGCTGGCGAACTTCAACTCCATGAGCACCATCGCGGCATTATTGTTCGTATCATTGATGACATGGTAGTGATCCGTTTCGACACGGCACAGGGCATGATGGAGCAGACGTACGAGAAAGGGAAGTTCGTCAAGCCTGAAGAGTTGCAGGAAGGCGACAGAGTGCAGGTGTGCTGTTTTGCGTGGACGCGTCGCCACATTCCTCAAGGACTTGAATCCATCCTCACTCAGACGGAAATCGAACATGCCATCCAAGCCGACAAGCACCGCACGCCCTCCCCATTGGAGATCTGACGAAGACCGTGTCGAGATAGTCCTCTTCTCTTGTGGCCATGGCGACACGATCCTCATCCGTCTGGCAGGTCCAAAATGGGCCTTGATCGACTGCAATCTTCCCGACTCAACAGCGTTTGATCGCTTCGTAGAGTTCCTCAACGATCTTGACATTCGTCGCCTTGTATTCGTCGCCTTGACCCATCCAGATATCGACCATTACGCGGGGCTAGCAGATGTTCTGAAGCACTTCCACAAAGATCGTCAAGGCGTTGACCACTTCTATGATAGTGGCATCAATTACGAAGAGGTACTCCAAAGCCTGGAGGCCATTGGACGTCCGCCAGAAGAAGTCAGAGAGTTTTATCGCTTAATCAGTACGGTCGAGAACCTTCAGATCTCGGCTCACAGAGTTGACGATAAGAGGCAACCGATTGTTGTTTCAGGCACACCCATGCAGTTTACACCCATTGCTCCGGCGGAAAGCTGTGTTCTCTCTTCAGCGCGCCGAGCTCTCCGTTCTCTTCCTCCCGGAGTTGGCTCCAATAGGCTTTCCTTGGTTTTCATAATGACTATTGAGACCACCGGAGATTATCGTCATTTTCTTTTGCCGGGTGATGCAGATAGCAACAGCCTCAATACTGCAGTTCGACTTTGGCGGGAAAGTCATAAAGAAGATCCCGGGGCCTTTTCTGTCATCAAAGTGTCACACCACGGTTCGGCCAACGGCCATTCTCGTGACGTGTGTGAGCAACACCCTGCCGATGAATCGTACGTTGCCGTGATATCAGTGGGCAATAAGTACAAGCTCCCTCGCAAAAGTGTTTTGCTTGACTACCTCAAAAAAAATTGGACTGTGTTGTCGACGACAACGAAGCAGTCCGGACACAGAACGAATCTGCTGCTTGACCAGTTTGGTGAGAGAACTCGGCACGAGGCGCTTGTTCACCAATCGCATGACATTGTTGTGTCGTGGTCTGACGAACACGGTTTGAACTGGCAGCCCGACTGGGCTAGAATTACTCTTCGAGAAGCGCAAGATGTGTACGTTTGATGTACCGACATGCCTTTCATGCCTTGTCGTCTCCATTTACTTGGCGCAGCCCTGTACTTATCGCTACGAACACGGGAGAACGCGCCAAGCCAGCTTTGGACGGCCTCGCACCCCCATTCGCGATCCATGATCGTTCCGGCTCCGCCGGAGCCGCCATGTCCTCGGCTTTTGGCAAGCTCAGCGGCCGCACAACGGCCGCAGCGGTCCCGGCCGACATGCTCGGATCCGGCCTCACGGCCGGAACCAGGCACTTTCCGACCGACCGGCTGAAAAATGAAGCCATAGGATGGCCCACAACGGCCGTGAACGAATCGACGAAGGTCTTTGCATGCCCGGAATCAGCCGGTGTGACGGCAATTACGGCGGGGGGTGGTCGTGGTCGCGCCAGCCTTCCTTCGACAAGGAAGGCCGCCGCATCCCCCCCGCCCACCCGAGGCCTTGCGCTCGGTCCGGGCCGTGTCCGCTACGCGTCCACGAAGCCCGGCCATTCGCTTCAGGCCCCCGCCGGAAAAGACAAGAGGCCTCTCGCGCTCGCGGCGTTGCCGCATCGCGCCGGAAACGAAAACGCCCGGCCGTCCTCACGGACGCCGGGCCTTCACTCATCCATCACCAGAACTCACTGCGCTGCGCTGTTCTTCGCGGCAAGAGAATCAATCATCTGCACAACGAGCCGTCGATCCTCAGCAGGTAGATCCTTCAGCTTCTCCAACTTCCTGAGCAACTTCGCATCTACCGACCGGCCATCGAGATGGACGTCCTTCGTACCCAACAACTCATCAAGCGAGAGATCCAGGGCAGCAGCGATTTTCGGCAGCAGATGCGCCGGAGGCCTTTTCGTCTCTCGCTCGTAGTAGCACAACACCCGTGCCGTCACTCCGATCTTCTCCGCAAGCGCCACTTGCGAGAAGCCGCGTTGCTTTCGTACCCGAGCAAGGTGCTGTCCAAAAGTCTCTTCCATCTCAATCTCCATCGTCACCAGCAGCATACCACTCCCTCCTTCAAAAACTCCGTTTTCGGGGGTTGACTTACGAAAATCGTAATGTATTATCCGTGATAGTTTCCTGAAGTCAACAGTTGACAAGGGGAACGAGAAAGGGGGCCAGTCGCCCGTCCGGGAAGACAAGTGCGACCGGCCCAAGTTGAAACCCGGAGCTATGTCCGAGCTCAGTGGAGACGCTACCACAAAGCGGGCCGTAGCTCCAGAAAAGAGGAGTACAGCTATGGCCCGCAAGTACCGCGACGACGACCTCGACCACCTCAAGCGCAACGTCTCAATCGAAGCTCTCTGCCGCTCACGCGGCATCGAACTCAAGAAACACGGCAGCCGGGACCTCATCGGCAAGTGTCCATTCCACGAGGACGAGAAGCCGAGCTTCATCGTCACCCCAAGCAAGAATCTCTTCCACTGCATGGGGTGCGAGGCTGCCGGCAGCGTCATCGACCTGGTGATGAAACTCGACGGCCTCACGCTACGCGAGGCTATCGACAAGCTGATGACCTCCACCGGCCTGGTCAGCCGGGCGACGGAAGCGGCTTCCGCCTCCGCTGAAGCTACGGCGCGACTGAAGGAAAAGAAGAAGTCTGCGCCGAAGCAGACGGCCGTTCCTTCGGAACGCGCGGCCGCGCTCCTCGAACGCAGCCTGTCGGTCTACGAAAAGAGCTTCGCCGAACAACCCGACGCCCGGCAGTACCTCGAAGGTCGCGGCATCTCCGATGCCGCACTCTTCTCGCGGTTCCGGGTCGGCTACTGCACCGGCAAGCTGACCGACATGCTTCCCGGTAATGGGGGAGTCCGGGCCGAGCTCAACGCCGTAGGCGTCTTGCTCGATCCGATCGGCAAAGCCAAGACTCCCAAACGCGAACGCTTCGCCGGTTGCGTTGTCTTCCCCGTCTTCGACGCGGAAGGACAACTCACGACCGTTTACGGCCGTTCGATCAGCGGCAAGGGGCGCCACCTGTTCTTGCCAGGCCGATCCACCGGACTCTGGAACGTCCAGGCGGTGAAGTCACACCCGGCGATAATCCTCACTGAGTCCGTTATCGACGCCCTTTCCGTCATGGTGGCCGGGTTCCCGAACGTCATCGCCGTTCAGGGATCCAACGGCGTCAAGGACACCGACATCGAGACCTTGCGCCGCCACGGCGTCGCACAGGTCACGCTGTTGCTCGACGGCGACGACGCGGGCGGCCGGGCGGCCGGGAGGCTGCAGCCCAGGCTCGAAGCCGCCGGGATGGCGGTCACCGTCAAGGCGTTGCCGCCCCAACATGACCCGAACAGCTACCTCCAGGAACAGGGCGCCGAGGAACTCAGACGATTCCTGGCTTCGGACGCATGGACCCCGTCGGAACTTCCCGGAACCCAGCCGGAGCCTGTGCCGGATGACTCCAACAAGCGGGCCGTTGGAGCATCCGCGCAGGCCACCGGCAACTCTTCCAATGACCAATGTCCCATGACCAATGACGGAAACGGCTTTGCCGTTTCCTACGGCCTTCGCACCTACTGGGTGCTCGGGCTGGACAAGGGCAGCCACAAACTCCGCGCCACCGTGCGCGTCGAGTTCGCCGGAAAACTCCACGTCGACACGCTGGACTTCTACTCCGCCCGGTCCCGCCGGATGCTGGCACAGGACCTGTGCCGCATCTTCGACGAGGCCCCCGAGACCATCGAAGGCGACCTGACGCGCCTTCTCCAAGCCTGCGAGAAAGCGGCGGCTGAAAAGAAGGATGGCAACGCCGACAACCGACCGGCCCCGGTCGTTGTCACCGACGCGGACCGCAAGGACGCGGAAGCCTTCGGCCGCGCCCCGAACCTCATCGAGCGTATCGTCGATGACTTCGAGATCCTCGGCCTGATCGGCGAGAAGGCGAACAAGCTTCTCGGCTACCTCGCCATGACCAGCCGCAAGATGCTCGAACCGCTCTCCGTGCTCATCCTCTCATCGAGCGGGGCAGGAAAGACGGCCCTGCAGGACGCCGTCTGTTCCTTCTGCCCGCCCGAAGACCTCGTCAAGCTCACGAGCCTTTCGGGCAAGGCCCTGTTCTACAAAGACCGCCTCTCGCTCAAGCACAAGGTGCTTGCGCTCGAAGAAGGCGACGGGGCGGAGGAAGCATCCTACGCGATCCGTAACCTCATCAGCGCTCACGAGCTCGTCATCGAGACCGCCGTCAAGGACTTGGCGACCGGCCGTCTCACGACCATGCAGAACCACGTAGAAGGCCCCTCAACGGTCTTTCTCACCACGACCAACCCCGAGACCGACCCGGAGACGAAATCGCGCTTCTGGGTCACGTCCATCGACGAAGGACGCGACCAGACGCGCCGCATCCTTGCCTTTCAGCGGCAGCGTCACACCCTCGACGGCCTGGTCGGCAACATGGCCGTCGACGCGATCCTCAAACGGCACCGCAACTTCCAGCGCCTCCTGAAGCCCGTTGCCGTGGTCAACCCGTACGCCGATCGTCTCGCCTACGGCGACGACCGGCTGCAGGGGAGACGGGATCAACCCAAGTACTTGAACCTCATCAAGGCCGTGGCCTTCCTTCGCCAGATGCAGAAGGACGTCCAGCACACGACCCGCAACGGCGAAGCCGTCGCGTTCGTGCTGGTCGACGTGGAGGACGTGCGCATCGCCAACCGGCTCGCACACGAGATCCTCGGCCGGTCGCTGGACGAGCTCAGCCGTCCCGGCCGATCGCTCCTGATGCTGCTCGACGAAATGGTCGAGGCCATCGTCGAGCGGCTGAAGAAAGAGAACTTCACCCGCCACGGTGCGCCAGCTTCGGGCGGGCCCGACCACGCTCCCAGCCGAACGTCCGTCAGCATCACCCGTCGGGAAATCCGCGAGTTCACGGGCTGGTCACACAGCCGCGTTCACCGCTACCTCAAGGAACTGGTCGATCTGGAATACGTCCTGATCGACTCCGGCCGTAACGGCACGCTCTCGCGTTACCGTCTGGCCTACGAAGGCCAGGGCAAGAACGGCGAGCGCTTCATGCTTGGTCTCACCGATCCCGACACGCTTGACCAGGAAGGCGGCAGCAAGTGACGACCGTTGCACCACCTTTTCAGTACCTTTTCACCTGCTTTCCACCCGCTTTTCACCACCTTTTCAGTGGCCGAAATCGGCGGAAAGCCCTGCAAACACAGGGCTTTCCCGCGAAAGCACGCACTCGACGCCGGAAGCGGAAAGATATGGGGTGTTTGGAACGAAAATCGTAGCAGTAGATGACGTGAGGATCATTGCACATGGCAGACGACAGTAAACGTATTCCTTTCAGTCGCGGACGTTCCAAGAACGCCGCGCTTACCGGCCCGGTCGACGAGTTCCTCGCCGACCTCCGGGCCCGGAAGCTCAGCCCTCAGAGCGTGAAGAAGCGCAAGGACGACTTGCGCAAGCTCTTGGTCTATCTCGACGCCCGGAGCGTCGAGAGCCTGGCCGACGTGGATCTCAAGACCCTTGAAGCGTACCGCTTCGCGCTGGTCGATCACGGCTACGGCGATTCATCCATCGAGAGCGCGCTACGCGCCGCCTCGCTGTTCTTCCGATTCCTCGAAGAGCGCGGCCACCTGTTCGAGAACCCGGCCCGTCGTCTCAAGGTTCCGAAGGCCCCCGTTATCATGGGCACCGTCTTGACCGAGAAGGAAATCCGGCAACTGCTCGCACAGCCCGACGTGACCCGGCCCCGAGGCCTGCGCGATCGCGCTATCCTCGAAGTCCTGTACTCGACCGGCATCCGCCGGGGTGAGGCCGTCGCGCTGACCGTCTTCGACGTTCATCTCGACGAGGCCACCGTCAAGGTCACCGGCAAGGGCCGCAAGCAGCGGCTCTTGCCCCTGGGCAAGCACGCCGTCAAATACCTGCGGCTCTACATGAAGGAGGCACGGCCGACGTTCACGCCCAAACTCTGCCCGGCCCCGGATGCGCTCTGGCTCGACCGTTACCGGCAGGGACTCAGTTCCCAGGGCATCACCAACGTCATCAGCCTGTACGGCAAGCAAGCCAAGCTGGGCAAGTCCGTCGATATCCACACGATCCGCCGGACGTGCGCCACGCACATGCTGCGCGGCGGCGCTCATCCCGTCGTTGTCGCGCAGATGCTCGGCCACTCCGGCCTGCGCTCCCTGTCCCACTACCTCCGCACCACGATCACCGACTTGATGAAGTCGCACCAGCGCAGCAACCCGGGCAAATAGTGGCAACTGAAACAAAGACACTGGCGGACCTCACCGAAGACCTGTACGAGCGTTACAGAGGCTTGAAGTCCAGTCCGCACACCATAGCCCGGATCAAGACGGCCCTGACCATCTTCCTCGACTTCCTGGCCGACGAGCACCGTGTCTTCACCCCCGAGGCGATCACCATCGAGCACCTTCATTCCTTTCAGTCGCACTTGAGCGTGCGCCTTACCAAATCCGGCCTGCCCATGAAGCCCCGGAGCATCAACTCCGTGGTCAAGGGCGTGCGCCCGTTCCTCGAAATGCTCTACGAGTACGGCTACCTTCGCCGCTCCATCGCAAAGCACCTTCACTACGTGAAGCTCCCGGACCTTCTCCCTGTGAGCGTGCTCACGCACGCCCAGGTCAAGGCCCTCATGCGCAAGATCGACACCACAAGTCCGGTCGGCATCCGCGACCGCGCCGCCATCGAACTGCTGTACTCATCCGGCATCCGCATTGGTGAGCTGGAAGCCCTCACGCTCCAGGACGTCGACCTCGACCGCGGCGTTGCCCGCGTCATCGGGAAGGGGAGGAAGGAGCGCTACGTCCCGATCGGCAAGACAGCCTTGCGGTGGCTCTCGTCATACATCCGTGGCGTCCGGCCATTCCAAGCCCGCGTTGCCCGCAGCCAACAGCAAACCGACGCCGTCTTCCTGAACGCCAACGGCGACCCCTTGCACCAGCACACGCTCCGCGATCGCGTCCGCGACTACGGCCGCCAGCTCGGCCTCGACATCCCGATCACACCTCACACTTTCCGCCGGTCCTGCACCAGCGAGATGATCAAGTCCGACGCCAACCTCTACCACGTCAAGCAACTGCTCGGACACAAAAGCTTCGAGACCCTCAACCACTACGCCCGGCTGAATATCGCCGACCTTCGGAAGACCCACTCCAAGTGCCACCCCAGGGAGAAGGACGACAGTTGATCGTGAGCCTGTCGAACGGCTAAACAGGAAGCGTCCATCCCTTCGGAAACACCTGCCTTGAGCCTGTCGAAAGGTTGCTATTCATGGGGCCTTTTGCTACCGTCAGCCCATGAATATCGGTAGGCTCACAGCTTTCATTTTAGCCCGCCTGCCCAAGTGCGTAGCTCTTGGCATGGCCGCTTTCGCGGCCCTGGCGACGCCTTCGGCGCACGCCATCCGAACGCCTATCCCTGACCGCCTGACTGCGAAGCTGTCGGTGTGTGACACCAGCCCTTCCGCGATCTCAGAACCTCTCGTCGCTGTGGCCGATCCGGCCCCGGCCGACGCCTGGCTCATCGAGGCCGTGTACCCGGTGGGGCAGGCTCCCGACGGCGACTTCATCGACATCGCCGTGCTTGTAGAGCCGGAGACGCATACCCGCGTTTGGTGCTACGTCAAATCCCCCCTCGGGTTGTCGCCTGAGATGATGGCAGAAGTGAATCGACGGATGCGGCGCTTCAACGCTGGAGTCCAAGCGAACGCTGATTACCTGAACCGTAAGGAGCAAGTCAGGACCGCTCATCGGCTGAGTGTGTTGACAGGGGAAGAGATAGTTCCGATCCCTGGCGCATATGACGTGGGTAATCAGACGGGTGTCAATGTTGATACGTCAGAGGCATACAGGGACTATCTGGGTGAGATCGGCGGCAACGCGATCTACTGCATGAACCCTGAAGCCGCGACCATGGCAGATTATGTGCAATACGCCAGAGCGGAGTGGGAAGGCTACGATCATTCGGCTTGGCTGGCGAGGGGGATGAATCTCGCAGACTTCGTTCTGGGAGAAGGAGGGGTCGAACGTTACATAGAGATTCGCGGCGGCACGCTATGGCATCAGAAGCACGGGGGACTGGCGCAGTATCGAGCAAGTCTCATTAGCAAAAGGGCTCTTGTGGGTCTCGCAACTGTTTGGGGTACAACCAAGGCCGTTGGCTGGTTTAGGCGGTGGCGGCGGGCTCGCCATGCTAAAAAGGTCTTAAGCTTGGTTGACGATAGCATCCCTGGTATGTACGGAACTGTTAGCCGTGCGGCTCTTGAGAAGGCCGCAGCAGGTGGAGGACCGACGGTTCGGGTTGTGACACGCTTGAGTGGCCCCCCACAGGGGGGGAGGAAGCTATTCGTTGCAGTTGGCGAAGGTATGGAAGCACTCGCTGCGGCAGAAGGGCGGGCAGGTCGTCCGGTATTTCGAGGAAAGATCCCAAGGGCTTTGCTAATGAAGCTTGAAGATGCTGGTCTGGCAGTCCGAGGCCGCCTGCCTAAGGGAACTGAGATCAAGTTCCTACCGCAGGCCAGTGAGTTCATAGTTCCCTTCTTAAAACCAGAGTAGAAAGATGTAGTATGAAGTGGTGTTGTTATGGATTTCAGGGCAACGTTGAAAA
>Ga0272442_10011250_pt1 | contig 10931 bp, 5 predicted proteins | sample SSMForm2O_FD_200262 | JGI IMG/M metagenome (GOLD analysis project Ga0272442, IMG submission 200262) | Marine sediment archaeal communities from Little Sippewissett salt marsh, Falmouth, MA, United States - SSM-Form-2O | ecosystem: Environmental > Aquatic > Marine > Wetlands > Sediment ... | reverse complement strand
CAAATCCTAATTATCCGGCTTATTATGACCATGTGATTTCCGTGGCGGCAACAAATTCAAATGACCAAAAAGCATCTTTTTCAAATTACGGCGACTGGGTCGATATTGCCGCCCCGGGAGTTGATGTATTGTCATTAAGAGCAAGTGGGACATCTATGGGAACAGTCTACAATTCTTACACTACTGTTGCCTCGGGAACATCTATGGCTTGTCCACACGTCGCAGGAGTCTGTGCACTGCTATTGTCTTTTTTCCCCCAAGTCCGCTTGGATGAACTCGAACAGTCTCTAACCGAAACAGCCGACCCTGTTACACCCCAAATCTTTCCCTGGGGGCGGCTAAATGCCCATCAGGCGGCGATGAATCTGTTTGGGCCACAGGGACGCATTTATCTTGAGAGCGACTTTTATTCCTGCTCAGCTCTTATAGAGATTACATTACTTGACTCGGACCTTCAGTCAAGTAGTTCACAGGAGGTTACCGTAACTACTGATGGCGGCGACTTTGAAACCCTCGTTCTCAGCGAAATGGACGTTTTAGGCGTATTCAAAGGTACAATTTCAACTGACTACGGCACTGCGAACACCGAAGATGGCATCCTGCAGGTTTTCCACGATGAAATAATAACCGCAACATACGAAGATGAAGATGACGGCACAGGTAATCCGGCAACATCAAACGATACCGCCATAATCGACTGTGTAGACCCAATGATTTTCAATGTTCAAATTGATCCGCGAGGACCTGAACCGAATGTTACTTTCGAGACCGACGAGCCCTCTACAGCCCGCGTATTATGCGGGCAGGATTGCGGGGGACCTTATACAATCGAAAGAAATAGTTTGAGTTTGCTAACAAGCCACTCCATAAAACTAAGAGGAGTCTCTCCCAATACGGACTACTTTTTTTTAATTGAGGTTGCTGATGGAGCCGGTAACAATACAGTTGATGACAATACCGGCCTGTGTTATCCATTCACTACTACCAGCGACCAAATCTATGTTCCGGCGGATTACAACAACATACAGGAAGCTATCAAATACAGTTGGTACGACAGGGGAACGATTTGGGTCGCCGACGGAGTTCACACCGGTGACGGCAATCGCGATATCGACTTCATGGGAAAAGCTATAACCTTGCGCAGTGAAAACGGGCCTGAGAATTGTATCATTGATTGTAACGGCAGCACTACCGAACCGCATCGTGGTTTTGTCTTCTTTAACGATGAAACTTCCGATTCTGTTGTGGACGGCTTCACTATCACAAATGGATACGTTGTCTGGAATGGGCCCGCAGGCCAGTTCGGAGGCGGCATTTACTGTTATGGCAGCAGCCCCACAATTGCAAATTGTTACATCACACAAAACACTGCCGAGTTCGGTGCTGGCGGCGGAATCTCTTGCATAGACTCGAACTCAATAATACGCAACTGCATTGTAAGCGACAACCTCGCAATGGGTGCCGCTGGAATATACTGTATCTATGATTGTGACATGAAGATTATTAACTCTATCATAAGCGGAAATATTGCTGATGCTCAAAGTTGCGGTGGAATTTATGTCGACAGCAGCAATGTAACTGTTAACAACTGCACCATTGTTGGAAACCGTACGAATTGGTATGGAGGTGGATTAAGGTGTTACTACTATGCAAATGCGACAGTCACTAATTCTATCTTCTGGGGCAACGAAGCAATGCTCGGTGGCTCACAAATTGCTCTGCTCGATGTCTCAGCAGTTACAACATCTTTTTCCGATGTACAGGGCGGCGAAGATGGCGTTTATACAGAAAACCAGTGTACGATAAATTGGGGGCTGGGCAACATTGACATCGACCCGTTTTTTGCCGACCCATGTAGTAATGATTATCATTTGCTGCCGGGTTCACTTTGTATCCACGCCGGAGACCCAGCCTATGTACCCGGAGACAATGAAACTGATCTCGACGGCGGCCAGCGCGTAATCGCTGCCAGAATCGATATGGGAGCCTATGAATTTAGCGGTCTCGAATCTCGTCTAAACTTCATCCCCGCAACAATAAACCGTAACAGCCAGGTGGAAAGAATTTTGGCCTGGATTCAGTTTCCCGAAGGCATCACCAAAGACCAGGTTGACCACGACCAGCCTCTCCTGCTTTATCCGGGCGCTATCGAGCCAATACGTCAATACGTTTTACAGCGCGGCCGGGGAAATCATAAACGCGCCTATGTTTTTGCTTTTTACGACAGGGCCGACCTAATGACCGCAGTCCCGGACAACGGCAAAGTTGACATACAGGTTATTGGCAGCTTAAATAACGGCCGGTATTTTTACGGCTCTGATTCTGTCAGAATAATAGCTCCGCGGCGGCCTCCCTCCTGGCGGCGTTAAATTTAGGTTTCTAAGATTACAACCGAAAGGCTAAGAGTTAAAACACCCACCCTTTTTGCATCTGCTGCCAAACCGCTCCGCTTTTTTACTCGTTTACGTCATAAATGTCTTCAAAATAATCGTATTCTGGATTTTTTCCCGGCCCGAACTCAAATCGAGCTGTCTGTTCGTAATAATTCCTGTCCGAATCCGAGAAATCTTCCCATCGAGTTTCTTTCCATTGACCTTCTTCAAAGCTTTTTATAAGAACAGGTTTGCCGTCTTCATAATGCGTTTCCTCTATCAATACGGCATTGGCATCGTAAAGTGTCCAGAGCCCCGCCTTCCTTCCCATCTCCCACTGGCCCTCTCCGATTATCTCTCCGTCTAAATCATATTCCTTATTATATCCGTGATAATACTCCTGGTCCTTGGTTAATTGGGTCTCAGTATTGAGCTTTCCCATAAAGTATGACTCCTCTTTGTAGCAGGTCATCCCATCGGCGTCCTGGTATTCGACGATTTTGGTTGAAAACATATTATGCTTATAAAATGACACTCCCAATACTCCCAAAGAAATGAATGATATGACATACCCGGCAACAAATGTAACAAGCAAAGCTGCCGTTGCTCCCGCCCCGGGTGGATTTACTCGGATACGCTCCCATATCTGCAGCACGTATGCTGCTATATCTTTGGTCCTCATGGTAGCGGGCATATTCTTATACATCCATCCTATCATCTGCTTCATAATATGTTCGGGAATCTCCTCTCCATCTGCATCCGGAGAAACCTCCTCGCTCTCTTGAGTGCTTCTCTTGAGCAACGATGCTTTTAATTGCACGGCGGCTCTGGCTAATTTAAAGGTAAATATAAGGCCGAACAGGTTGATAAAACCGAAAATTTTCAAAAACCAGCTTTGCAACGCAAAACCTGCCAGTAATAAAACGGCCGTAGTAATGACATTAAAAACCAGTTCAAGATAACGGTTCCGGGAAAATAATACCTGATGCAGGAATCGCCCTCCGTCCAAAGGCTGTATCGGCAAAAGATTTAGGATGTTGATAATCAAAAACATGCTTCCCATTTGAAAGTAGAGTTCCTGACCGGTTATAAGGTATGCAACAAAAATGACCACACTGATGCATATTCCCGGCAGTGGACCCAGCAAAAATACGGTTGCTTTTTTCCATGACGCCACGTTCTGACTGTGCCCGGAAACCGCCGCACCCAGGAGGGGAATAAAAAACATTTGAATATTTCTATAGCCGAATATCTTCATCCCAAAAAAGTGCCCCGCCTCATGAACAAACAACACCAGCAAAATCAATAATACCGCACGAAGTCCCCATTGGAAAAATCCAAGCTGAAAAAATATAAGCAATGTCACCGCTAATATGGCAATGTTCTTAAGATAGCTCTTTTTCTGTTTTCGCTGCTTTTGACGTATGGCCTCCAGGATATTCTGGTAGCGGTGTTCTGATACGTCCGCATCCGAATATTCGCTGCTGCCGGCTTTTACCACCTGGGCTTCAGGCGGCATTTCTTTAGCATCGACATCGTCCTGCACAACGGGCAAAATGGGGGCGCTTGTTACGGTCGAAGTTTCACCGGAGCGAACACCAGCTTCGATGAGCATCTCAATTAACCGTTTGGACTTTTTCACATTGCTGATTTCTTTGATTTTACCGAAATTTGCCAGGGGCGTAAGAACAACACTCCACGGCTGGCGAGCATCATTTAAGGCCAGACGAACTCCGGCAATATTCTTGCCCGCGTGTAGAATAGAAACAAACAGCTCAGCGGCCTTGAATTGGGCCCTGTATTTTTCCATTTCCAGCTGAACCATTCCCTGCCCAAACTTGAGCAGTCCGAAATCGTCGGCGGCAAGCTTTTTTTTGTCGTATGTAAACGTATTTTCAAGTCCTGTGAAAATACAATCTCTGTCCGGCTCAAAAAGCAATCCGCTGCGGGTTTTAATATTCCGCATCATCACGCTTTTAAAAAAATATCCTGATATGAAAGTAAGCAGAATTGACAGGAACAAAAAAAACGCCGCCAGGATATCAACCGCCTCAGGCAGTTGAAGTTCGGGCAGATACTTCCTAATCGCCATACCCGAAAAAAAAATCAAAAAAGACAACACAAATGATACGATTATGATTATATAATATATCCTGCAGACCTTTCGTATATGTATTTGGTCTCTTGAATGTACCGGGCGAATAAAAGAAGATTCTGACCACACTACCTCTTCCGGTGCCCCCCCGTTAAACCCGATATGGCAATCCTTACTTTCCATTTTTTCTCCAATCCGCAATAATTAATAATTCCCCGAAACTTTCCGAATAAGTTTGTATGTCCTTTCAAAACTATGCCCTTGTGCCTGATTCACAGCTAACAAATTTCCCTCCCCTCGTGCAATTAACAAACTTCTGCCATCAGGACTTAAGCAGGTTTCAGCCACAATATACTCATTCCTGAGATTGTTTGGACAATCAACAATATCTGCTTTGAAGACTCCTCAGGTTATTCAACCGATTATACTCTAAAGCAAAATCCCGTCAAACTATTTTAATTGAATGTGCCTCCACAAAATACCAACCTTAAAGTCTCGACCGCACCGAGATTCCCCAAACTATATGCTATACATAAAATACTAAAATACTCGCCGAAGCCGCTGCTGCCTCCGGTTCGGACTATTTCTATTTTTTCTGTGCTGCGCACCTGCAAAAAACTGTATGACCCGAATGGTGCATGTCCCCAAGGGAGCCTCCGGTACCAACAAGTCAAAAAACAGGGAATAGTTGTATATAAAATATTTGGGTTTAGGCCTCAAACACTTAACCTGTCTTGTTCCGGGACGGTATGTGAAAGAAGTTTGTATAAGGTCTAAAGTTTCCTGCATATTGACAGGCGGCTTATTATTTCTTAATTCTTCTGTATGACAGACGCGCATCTCCAAGAGCGGCAATAGTTGCCTTTTTTATTACGCTGAAAAATCTCTTCTCTACCTGGTTTACAGCATTTTCAATTCCTTCTTCCACCTCATGTCCTAAAAGGGCATCTCGAAGAATCTTTTCTCCAAGGCGTGATACCACTGTGCAGGAAAAATCCACAATCTCAGAACTGCTTTTGGTCACTTCCAATTCGATAGAAAGACAGCCGCCCCTTCCTTCACCGATTATTTCCTTTGGCAATTGGGCAATTCCCGAAACCACTATAGTTTCCGGGTTTGGACTGTCGTTCGAACTATTAGACATTTTCTCCACCGGGATATTATCTCCCATCGTCTTGTTTTTTTGAGTATATTATCGCCTTGAAGTAAAAATGCGATTTTTTTAACAAAATTTTTTTGCTCCCCTTTTTGTCTCTTCCTGATACGCCCCGCAGTCAGCCCTTAAATATAAACCCCTTAAAACACATCAGCAATTCACACACAAGGACAACAAAAATCTCTGTTCCTGCATCGGCTGCGATTTGATACACAAAAGATGTCAACTGAATCCTTGACTTTCGTTTGGTAAATCGCTATAATCCTCGAATTGCCTGTCAGGGATGGGGGCATTATCTTTACATCAGGGTAAAGGTGTAAAATAGTTGTGATGTTGTTTTATAAAGATTCAGGAGGAGTTTTTAATGGTCATTTCGCTAATTTGGGTTCGGTCAAATGGATGATATAATTGTTTCACATAAAAAGGTCGGGCAGGCCTTGCGCTATCTTACGGTGATTGCAGAACAGGCCCGTGAGGGGATTGTCTTGCTTGACTTCAACGGAGTCATTCAGTTCGCCAATGCGGCCTGGGCTGCGATGCACGGATACGAAACCGCCGCCAAAATGGTTGGAAAGCATATTAGCGAATTCAACACCCGGCAGCAGAAGGAAAATGATGTGGCTGATTTCATCGAAGAGGCCAAACGCAGAGGCCGCCTCGCCGGACCGCTGCAACACGTGCGAACCGATGGAACACCATTACACACAGAGATGTTAATGGTCGTAATCAAAAATGAGTTCGACAAGCCCATCGGACTTATCGGCTTCGCCACAGACCTCACCGAGCAAAAACAAATAGAAGATGAATTGAAGCAGTTTCATAACCGCTTCGAAGAACTCGTCAGACAGCAGACAGCTGAATTAACTACGGCAAATGAAAAACTACGCCAGGAAATAAACCAGAGCCAACAGGCCCGCGAGAATCTCACGCAGCAGACTGCCGAACTAACAGAAGCCAACCGGCAGTTCCAGGCTAAAATCGAAGACCAAAAACAGGCCGAGAATGAGTTAAGAGAAACTCGCGACCAGCTTGAGCAGAAACTCGAGCAGCAAACCGCCGAACTAACAGCAGTCATTCAGCAGCTTCAGAGCGAAATAAGCCGGCTAAAACAGGACAAAGAAAATCTCAGCCGGCAAACCGCAGAACTAACTGTAGTCAACGAGCAGCTCCAGGCCCAAATCGACGAACAAAACCAGATTGAAAATCAATTAAGAAACAATCTTGAACAGCTTGAACAACAACTCAATCAGCAAAATGCAGAATGGAAAGCGGTAAATGAACAACTCCAAAAAGAAATAAACCAGGGCAAACAGGCCCAGGAACATCTCAGGCGGCAAACTTCCGAACTAACAGAAGCCAACCTGCAGCTTCAGGCTCAAATCGACGAGAAAAATCAGGTTGAGAATCAATTAAAACAAAGTCGGGACCGGCTTGAACAGCAATTCGAGCAAAAAACCACTGAGCTAAATGCAGCTAATAGACAACTCCAGAGCGAACTAAACGAGAGAAGCAGAACCGAAGAAAACCTCAGGCAGCAAATTTCAGAACTAAAAGAAACCAACCTGCAACTTCAGGCTCAAATCGCAGAGAATAAAAACACTGAGAACGAATTAAAAGAAAGCCATGAACAACTCGAACAGCAACTCAAGCAGCAAACCGCAGAATGGAAAGCGGAAAATGAACTACTCCAGAACGAAATAAGCGAGGGCAAACAGGCCCAGCAGCTTCTCAGGCAGCAAAACTCCGAACTAACAGAAGCCAACCTGCAAATACAGGAACAGTCAAACAGGTATAAACGTGTACAAGGCGAGTTGCAGCTATATCGCGACCAGCTTGAACAGCGCATCAGTGAGCAAACCATCGAAATGAAAACTGCAGGCGAACAACTCCAAAGTGAAATTAATAAAAGAAAACAGGTGGAACAACAAGTTGCTGTACTTCAGACCAGATTGGATAATATCAGTTCAATTATTCAAAAGAACTTATAAATGGGAATAGTCAAAATTTAATCTGTCAAAATTCCACTTTATATCCCTCCTGTTTTGGCTAAATCGCTGCTGTCTTCTCGGCCGCTTCTATAAGCCCCAGGCCTTCCGCCATGCTTATTATTATTGCTACTTTCCTAACTCTCAACTTGCTAATTCTCTACCCTGCCTTTCTTAACCATCTTAACACCGATATCAGAACTTAAAAAAACTGTTGGTTTTCTGTAGAGCTGAATTAAAGATTGCTCTTTAGGCGATATCGGTATAAAATTACCCCGCTTTTTAAAAAATTCAAAGGTCTGAACTTTGAGTAAATCTCAAGCATCTGAATATAATCCTCCTGAAAATAACCAGAGCAATGGAAATGACAAAACCAAATCCAGTTTCGTCCGCTTGGCGGGCTTTACAATTGCCATTGTTCTGGCTGTGACCGCCTACATCTTAATTCCCCCGGAATCACTGGATAAAACCGGCCAAATAATTGCAGGGCTTTCACATACAGGACGAGTTGTGGTTGCAATTGCCGTCTTAATTGCAATACTGTGGGTAACAGAAGCTCTTCCAATAGCAGTTACCGCATTGTTACCGATTATTTTGTTCCCTTTACTTACCGCTGGACAAATCTCCGTCAAATCCGCTGCCGCACCTTATGCTCACGAGTTGATTTTCCTGTTTATGGGTGGCTTCATGATATCTCTGGCTATGCAGAAATGGGGGCTGCATCGCCGCATAGCACTCCACACAATACTTATAATCGGAACAAGTCCCACACTCCTTGTTGGTGGGTTGATGGTTGCCTGCGCATTTATAAGTATGTGGGTTTCAAATACAGCTACGGTTGTTATGATGCTGCCAATAGCTATGAGTGTCGTTGAACTGGTCAGGAGAGAATTGCGACAGGCTGATGACCCGAACCTACCAGCCAATGGCCAGCCTTTCAACTTTGCAGTTTGTTTGATGCTCGGCATTGCTTATGCCGCTTCAATCGGCGGCATCGGCACACTTATAGGAACCCCCCCAAATGCCATTATGGCCGCATTCCTTAAGGAAAACTATCAAATCGAAATCTCCTTCGTCAAATGGATGGCATTTAGCGTACCGCTCGTGATTGTTTTTCTCCCACTTGCATGGTTGTTATTGACCAAAGTGGTTTTCCCTGTTAGTATTCGAAATATCCCCGGCGGAAGAGAACTGATCCTAAAAGAGCTGAAATCTCAGGGCCCCCTTTCGCGAGGCGAATTGATGGTGCTGATAGTTTTTATTATCACCGCTGCAATGTGGATGACACGTCCATTGCTCGCAAAATTACAGCTGCCCGGAGGACTGAGGCCCTTGGCCGGACTCACCGACCCGGGTATCGCTATAGGCTCGGCTATTGTATTGTTCTGCCTGCCGGTTGATTTCAAAAGCGGTCTCTTCGTCTTAACATGGAAACAGGCACAAAAACTTCCCTGGGGAGTACTTATCTTGTTCGGTGGCGGCCTTAGCCTGGCAGCCGCAATAAAAATAAGCGGGGTGGCGGACTTTATCGGCCGCGGCGTAAGCGGCTTTCATAACCTCTCTTTACCTATTATGATATTGCTCGTCAGTGCAACATCTGTTTCTATCAGCCAGTTGACAAGTAATATTTCCTGCACCGCTACTCTTCTTCCGATTTTTGCCGCTGTTGCAGATGGTTTCGCTTTCGACCCGTTATTGCTGGTAATACCAACAACTATTGCTGCCAGTTTGGCCTTTATGCTCCCCGTATCTACTCCGCCAAACGCGATTGTCTTCGCTTCTGGAGAGGTTACAATACCTCAAATGTGCAAGGCTGGCCTCTGGTTAAACATCCTTGGAATTGCTCTGGTACTGTTGTTGATGTATCTGGTAATTATTCCTGTGATGGGATGAAGCCTTCTTCCATTAATAATTTTGTCTCGTCTCTGGCTTGACTTATAATTGACTCAGCCGTCTTATAAAGTTCTTCTCTCGTCATAACTTTTTCGGCTATACCCTGTTCGATTGCCTTGCTGCCCACTGCCGCCGCTTCCCGCGGGAATACCTCCCATTCGTCCATAGTTGGGATTATGTAATCTTCACTTAAACCATTATCCTCAGCCGTCTTTGCCAGTTCCCTTGCTGCTTCTATGCACATCTCGTCCGTGATTGTTTTAGCTCTTACGTCGAGGGTACCTCTGAATATCCCCGGAAAGCCCAGGGAGTTATTTACCTGATTGGGAAAATCGCTGCGTCCTGTTGCAACAACTCTTGCCCCGGCTTTTTTGGCTTCCCAGGGCCATATCTCTGGAACAGGGTTGGCACATACAAACACAACCGAATCCCTTGCCATTCCTGATATCCATTCCTTCTTAACCGTATCCGGCCCCGGCTTCGAAAGGGCTATAAACACATCCGCTCCCTTTAGCCCGTCCCCGATTGGCTCATCGAAGCCATTTTCGTTAGTTGTTTGGCACATGTTCCATTTCTCTTTCAAAGACGGATTGCCCTTGATGTCGGCCCGTTTCTTATGAAGGGAACCCTTGCTGTCATACATAATACACTTCTTTGGGTCGGCACCCGCCTTGAAAATAATATCTGAAATCCTTATGTTCGATGCACCGGCCCCCATAAATACAATCTTCACATCCTCGATATTTTTCCCGACAACTTTCAAAGCATTGATAAGACCCGCAAGCGTAACAGCAGCCGTCCCCTGCTGGTCATCGTGCCACACCGGTATCGGGCTCTCTTTCCTCAGTGTGTCCAGTATGTAAAAGCACTTCGGCTGTGAAATATCTTCAAGATTAATCCCTCCGAAGGAAGGGTGCAATAACATAACCGTCTCTATGAACTTGTCGGCATCTTTCGTATCCAGGCATATCGGAAAGGCATCGACACCGCCGAGATATTTATAGATTAGGGCTTTCCCTTCCATAACCGGAAGTGCCGCCTTTGGCCCGATATCGCCGAGCCCCAATACCCGCGTACCGTCGCTGATTACAGCAACCGTGTTCCATTTACACGTCAACTCGTAAACCATTTCAGGATTCCCTACGATATCCATGCATGGTGCCGATACACCGGGCGTGTACCATATATCAAAATCGTGTATGTCTTTTACGCAGCACTTGGGAATAACACCTATTTTGCCCCTGTAAAATGAATGAAGATTTGAAGCGATTTCCGATGGCTTTTTTGCCTTCGCCAAAAGTTTTTCTTCGTCGTATTCCATAACCTAAAGCTCCTTCAAACAACTTTTCCGGCACAATAACTGATTCAGCAAACCAATCTCCGCCAAAAACAGCCTTAATAATCTTCTCTGAAACAGTATCCGCTGTAAT
>Ga0272442_10011246_pt1 | contig 10939 bp, 9 predicted proteins | sample SSMForm2O_FD_200262 | JGI IMG/M metagenome (GOLD analysis project Ga0272442, IMG submission 200262) | Marine sediment archaeal communities from Little Sippewissett salt marsh, Falmouth, MA, United States - SSM-Form-2O | ecosystem: Environmental > Aquatic > Marine > Wetlands > Sediment ... | reverse complement strand
CCTGGTGGATCCGCTGAGGACAGCTCGCACCGACTCTGCGTCGAAGCGCATGAGGAAGGAATGGACACGATGTTTCGCGGGGTGAGGACACCCCGCCCACAGAAGCCCTGCGCGCCACCCATTGTGGGCGGGACGTCCCCGTCCCGCGAGGACATCATTCTCCTCGCTACCGTCGTCGACCAGGAATCGCGGGCTAGTCCAGCCGCACCTTGAGTGTGCGGACGGGGAAGCGGGTCACCAGGTAGGCGGTTCGCCCGTCGCTCGTGCACAGGCCCACAGGGGCTTCGAGCTTCCAGCGGCCGTGCGAGAAGGCCAGCTCAAGGTCGTGCCACGTGCGGGTTAGCTTGCCCTCGCTGTCGTACACCTTGAGCGTGCTGTCGCCCACATCGCACACGTAGACGTTGCCCTTTGCCGTCAGGAGTGCGCGGTCGGGCCAGCGGATCTCTTCGGTGATCTCGCGTTCGTACTCGACGCCATCGGGCTTGATGCGGAAGATAGCCACGCGGCGGTTCCCGTCGTCCGAGACGAGCAGACGGTCGCCGCACAGCGAGAGGGCGCGGATGCGCCCGAACAGCTCCTTGCCCTTGCCCTTGCCGCCGAACACGAAGCGGAACTTGCCCTGGGGGTCGAGCGACTGCACGCGGCAGCCGTCGCGCTCGGCCACATAGAGGTTGCCCTGGGCGTCCACGGCGGCGTCGCACGGCCAGTTGAAGTGCTCGCGGCGGGTGCTGTGGCTCTCGCGGCGCGGCTCCTGCTTCGAGATCCGCCGCACCAGGTCGCCCTTCGGGCTGAAGACGAGCACCTGGTTGGCGTGGCCGTCGGTGACGATGAGGTTGCCGGCCGCATCGGCGCAGAGGCCCCACGGGGCCACGCTGTAGTACCCTGCGCGAATCCCGAAGGCGCGCACGCCACCGTTGCCCGGCGAGGTGTAGAGGGTGTTGTGGCGGCCCGCGGTGAAGACCACCCGCCCGTCGGGCAGCACCGCAGCCTGGCGTGCGCCGTGGAGCCGCGGGATCTCGATCACATCGGAGAGCCCGCTCTCGCGGCCCTGCGCGTCTACTGCCGTCACCGCGTAGAAGGTGTCGGGGCTGTAGAGGCCGTTCTCGTGGAACTTCTCGAAGAGCTTGCCGCCCTCACACACCGGCCGGCGGTTCGGCGGGAACCGCGAGGCCTCGATCACCTGGACGAGCGTGAACGGCTTGATGGTGTCGCCTCCGTCGCCCACCTTCTTGTAGAGGTTGTAGCGGACGACGTCCTTGGAGGGGCTGCGCTCCCACCAGATGCCGCACGTGCCGCGCTCCTTGGGCAGATGGAAGTCGACGTGGACCTTCGGCGGCGGCTCGGGCGCGCCCGCGTCGGGGAAGCGGGTCTTCACCGCCCGCGCCCACGTGCCCTCGCAGCCGCGCCACCGCGCGATGTTGGCGTCGTGGATGGTGAGGAAGTGGAACTCCTCGCGGCCGCCCGCCGCCACGCGCAGCAGCAGTGTGCCGTTCATCCCCACCACGTGGATGTGGCCCCACGGGTTGTCCGTCATCGTGTAGCCGCGGAAGCCGGGGCCGGAGAGCGTCGTGTGCTTCGGCGCCGGGCGGTTGGGCAGCACGAACGTGCCCGCTGCGTCGGTCGTCCCCTCCGCGATCGGCTTGCCGTGGATATGGTGGCGTGGATCGGCGAACATCTGCCGCTGATACACCTGCACCTTCGCCCCGGCCACGGGCTTGCCCGAGGCGCTGAGCACGCGCACGGCCACGTGTTTCGGCAGGTCGTAGAGGTAGTCGCCGAAGTAGCCGCGGGGCCGGCCGTGGGTCTGGGTGAGGTAGTTCGCGCTGTGTTCGGAGAACAGGTGCGGCCCGTGCCAGTGCATCATCCGCGTGGGGGTGGGGAAGAAGTACTTGTTCGTGTAGAACGTGCCGTCGGCCCGCCGCACGAGGATCTGGTGGGGGTCGACGTTGAGCTGATAGAGGTCGATGAGTCCGAGCTGGTGGCCGAGCTCGTGCGGCAGGCCCCAGTCGACGCTGAGCGCCCATTTCTGCGTCCGCTCGATGGGGTCGGAGAGGCCGAAGAGCCAGATGCCGTTGTACTCGACGATGCTCTCGGGGTCGCCCTGGCGGACGCAATGCTTGTCGTAGTCGGCGCTGTTGCGGCTCGGGCCGGTCACGATCTTGTCCACCCGCACCCGCTCGGGGATCCCGTCGGGCGTCGAGGGCCATTTCGACCGCGCGAACAGGTCGTTCATCATGTGCACGTGGTACTGCGCCCAGTCCTCGAAGCAGAAGCTGTCCACCACGTTGAGCACCTTCGAGAAGTTCGCATACGTCGTCTCGTGCACGCCGAAGAAGAACGTGAGCGCGCGGGTGGGGTCGGTGAACGTATTGTTGAGCCGCGTGATCTCCGTGAGCTTCTTCTCGGTATCGAGCTCCACCTGGATGTGGTGCTGGCCGTCCTGCCAGGTCCAGGGCACGCGGATGAGGGCTTCTTCGGCCGGCTTGAGGCCGCCGATGGCCCCCGCGTCGAGCTCCTTGCCGTCCATCGCCACGCGGTAGCGGAACGGCCCGGCGGGCGCGCCGCCGGCGTTGAGCACGTGGACGACGAACGTGGCCTTCTCCCCCGCCTTGCGGTGGAGCTGATACTTCGCGGGGTCGACCACGAGCACGCCCAGATCCTTCTTGCCCTCGAGGGCATAGGCCACCTTGCGGTGGAAGCCCGGGTCGCGGGGCAGGCGCTCGATGCAGGCCACCGTGAGGTCGGGCAGGTTCGGCTTGACGCGTTCCCCGGCTGGCCGCTCGTAGACCACCCGGCGCACGTCGGGACGCGGGAACACGTGTTCCTCGCCGTAGCGGTCCCAGAAGCGCACCTCGGTGCCCCACTCGCGCGCCTTGCCCTCGAGCATCTCGCCGTTGGCGAGCACCACGCGGTCGGCGCGGGCGGCCGAGGCCGCCAGCATCGCCGCAAGTCCGATCCAGAGCACGCGTCGGGCCATCGCTCGTCTCCTCGAGCAGGAGGATCGCGGATCGCTGAGGCCGTGGGCCGCATGCTATGCCCGCAACGGCTGCGTGTCAAGGAGCCTCGCCGCCCGACCCTCAGCAGGAACTCCATCTGCCGGCGCCGTTCCGAGTCTGGCCCCGGATCGTGGGGTCCTCTGTCCGTTGACCAATTCCCCTTCGATGTGCCACCGACCCGAGGGGATGGATGGAGGATTGGAAGGGTGGATGGAGGAGAGGCAGAACATACGCGCTCGTTCTCCACCGACCCATTCCCCCGCCCATCCACTCCTCCATCCTTCCGATCTTCCATTCTCCCACCCTTCCAGTCTTCCATTCCTCCCCGCAAGGGGGAGAACCCGGTCTGTCTCGGCAAGCTCCCGTGGGAATACCCCCAGGTTCCGGGTCAGACGCGTGCCGTTCCTTGACCGGAATCCGGGCCGCCCCTACAATGAGCCTCTGGGAGTGTGGGACGACTGCGGCCAGGCGGGCCGGGCAGCCGCAGGGCGGCGCGGACGGGGCCTGCGTGAATGGCCCCGGGACAGGGAGAGACCCGATGATGGAACCGCTGACGACCCGCCGCGGCATGCTGGGCTCGGTCGGGCTGGGCGCGGCTGCTCTCGCACTGGGCGCCGCACGCGCCGCAGAGCCCGCGAAAGCCCCCGAACCCGTCCACCCCATGACCGCAGGAAACCTGCGTAGCGCATTCGGCGGCGAATCCATGGCCCACATGCGATACGTGCTCTGGGGACACAAGGCGGCCGCCGAGGGCTTCAAGACCACCGAGCGGCTCTTCCGCGCCATCGCACACGCCGAGCGCGTGCACGCGGGAAACCACTTCGCCGCCATGGCCGGCGAGGCGGGCGCCTTCCTCGTGGCCTCGATGGCCGGCTTCGGAATGGCCACCACCGCGAAGAACCTCGAGGGCGCCATCGAGGGCGAGCTCTACGAGGTCAACGAGATGTACCCCGTCTTCATGCAGGGAGCGCTCGTGCAGTCCGAGCGCGAGGCCGCACAGAGCTTCCGCTACGCGCTCGAAGCCGAGAAGACCCACGCCGTTTTCTTCCAGCGCGCCCGGCGAAGCGTCGAGGGCGGCAAGGATGTGACCCTCGGCCCCGTGCGCGTGTGCGGCGAGTGCGGCTACACCATCGAGGGCAGAATCCCCGACGCGTGCCCCATCTGCGCGGCCAAGCCCGAGCGATTTGCCAGCTTCGAGGCCTGAACGCGCCTGGACGGAGCTTATGGACGCCCCGCAGCCCCGGCTCGAGAAGGCCCTGGTCGCAGCCGTGCTGGCCATCGGCGTGATCCTCCGCCTCGGATTCGCCTTCGCTGCCGACCGGCATTCCCTCGTCACCGTGGTCACCGACGATGCGTTCTACTACGTCCAGACCGCGCGCCACATCGTGGCCGGCCACGGCTCCACCTTCGACGGCATCCACCCGACCAACGGCTATCACCCGCTGTGGATGGCCGTGAACCTGCCCATCGCCGCCCTCGTGGCCGACCCCGTGGGCATGGTGCGCGCCGTGCTGGCGGTCAGCGTCGCCTGCTCCCTGCTCACGGCCATGCTCCTCTACGCCGTCGTGCGGCGGATGTGCCGCCACTGGCTCGTGCCCCTCCTCGCCGTCATCCTCTACACGCTCAACGCCCGCGCCGTGGTGGGTAGCCTGAACGGCCTGGAGACGAGTCTGAGCACGCTGCTCTTCACCGCGCTCCTGGCCTTCACCGTCGCCGAGGCCCACGCGGCGGAGCGGCCCGGCCCCCTGCGCGACGCCGCCCTCGGCCTCCTCCTCGGCCTGCTCTTTCTGGCGCGGACGGACAACGTGTTTTTCGCCGCGGCCTTCTTCCTGGCGGGCGTGGCCCTCGTGGGGGAGGGCGCGCGGCTTCGCCGTGCCGCCATCGCCGCGGCCGTGGCAGCAGCCCTCGCAGTGCCCTGGGTGCTGTGGAGCTGGGTGGAGTTTGGCTCGCCCGTGCAGGTGAGCGGCCTCTCGATCCCCTACGTCCACCACGAGCTCTACCGCCTCGAGGGCCACTCGGCCGGTGAGTTCGTCTGGCGGAGCGCGCGGCGGTTCCTCGGCTTCCTCTACGAGGGGCTGCGCGGCGAGATCGGCTATGCCCGCCCCTTCACCGCCGCCGGGCTCCTGCTCTCCGCCGCCATCTTCGCTCGGCGGTGGCGCACCTGCTCCGCCGCGGCCCGACGCATCGCGCTCGTGCTGCTCGGGCTCCTGGCCGCAAGCGTCGCCCACATCTTCGTCCACACCGCCATCCGCTGGTATCCCCGCCCCTGGTACTTCGACGCGATGATGGTGCTCCTGCCCGCCGTCTTCGGCATCGCCCTGGGCGTGTTCGACCCGGGGGCCGCCTTCGAGCGGCTCGTCCGCGCCCGCCGGCCCGCCGCGAATCCCTGGAACGCCCTCACACGCACGCTCCTGGGCCTCGCACTCGCCGCCGCCGTGGCCGCGACCGCCGCCGCGTCCGTCCGCGCTCTCCGACGCGGCGACTGGCCGTGGGCAAGGGAGATGGTCGACGCCGCCGACTGGCTCCGCGACAACACCGCCGAGGGCGACGTGGCGGCCGCCTTCAACGCTGGCATCTTCGCCACCTTCTCCGGCCGGCCCGTGGTCAACCTCGACGGAGCCATCAACAACGCCGCCTACACCGCCCTCCGCCGCAAGCGGCTCATGGAGTTCATGCGACAGGCGTCCGTGAAGCTCTACGTCGACTTCCAGCCCGCCATGTCCGACCACTTCGCACCCTTCTTCGGCGACCTCGCGGCACGAGTTCCCATGCCCGTCGTCCACGAGATCGACCGCCCCGACGTCCGCTGGGGCGACAGCCACATCCAGATCCGCCGGCTCGAATGGCCGCCGGCACAGGGAGACCCATGAGCAAGCACCAGCCCTTCAAGCTCGCCACGAAGTTCATCGCCGCCAGCGGAGTCCGCCAGTATCGCGAGACCATCGCCGAGTGGGTGGACGCCGACGATGTGGTGCTCGAGATCGGCTGCGAGTGGGGCACCACCAGCACCCTCATCGCCGAGCGATGCCGCGAACTCGTCGCCACGGACATCAGTCCCGAGTGCATCGAGCGGGCCCGCCAGCGCCACCCCCACATCCAGTTCGCCGCCCTCGACGGCTTCGACGTCCGTGCCGCCCTCGACCTCGGCAAGCCCTTCACCAAGGTCTACATCGACATGTCCGGCCTCTCGGGCTACCGCTCGCTGCTCGACGTGATTTCGCTCCTGATGATGTATGCCACCGTCCTTCGGCCCGAGGCCATCGTCATCAAGAGCAACTCCCTCAAACGCTTCGCCGCCCTCTGCGTCCCCTGGAAGGGCGGAGCGGCGCCTTCCTCCTAGCGCCGCGCCCCCGCCCCCGCCGCGCGCCCGCCTTTGAGCCGGGGATTGCCCACCGAGTTTTCGTGACGCGTGACGCGTGATCAAGAGCGGCGTCGCCGGTCGTCCCGGCTCGCCGTAGGGGCGGGCCCCCGTGCCCGCCCGCGCCCAGGACAGCTTGCCGCCTCGACGTGGGCAGGCGCGGGGGCCTGCCCCTACGTGTCCATTCAGGAGGGTCTGCCGTGAGCCGTCCGGGCACGCCAGAAGCTCCGCGCTCCACGCCCTGTAGGCGAACATGAGCCTGAAGGGCGAGGATGACGGCGCGCATCCGGCCCCCAACTCCAGGCGTCCCGCCCGCACCCTCTTCCCTCCTGCTCGTTTCTTGGATTAAGGCTTGCGGCTTCCTCCCTCCTGGCTCGAAGCTCGCGGCTCGCAGCTTCCCCTTGACTTCCCCGCCCCCCCGCCTATAGTGGACCGCCGGATCCGAGGCCGCAGGGTCGGCACGGCTCCAGGTGGAGAACCAGAAGGTTCCAGAGGCCGCTCCCAAAGGCACATCAGAACCAAAGGAGGGTCGTGCAGTGGCTGGTCTTGACGACGTTGCCGGACTTTCGCTCGTGGCGCTCATTTTGTGCCTTCTCGTCGCGAAGGCGCCCCAGGCAGGCGAGGCCAAGGCACTCCCCGTGCGCGGACTCCACGTGTCCGCTCCCGCGAAGAAGGACCTGGCCGATGCACTCGCGTTCATCCGCTCCGACCTGCCGAAGCTGGGGGTGAACACGCTCGTCATGGAGTTCGACTACCGCTTCAACTTCACGTCGCGCCCGGAGTTCGCCGACCCCTCGGCGCTCGGCAAGCGCGAGGTGGCGCAAATCGCAAAGGCCTGCCGCGAGAAGGGCATCGATCTGATCCCGCAAATCAACTGCCTCGGCCACCAGTCCTGGGCCGAACGCACGGGCAAGCTCCTGGAGAAGCATCCCGAGTTCGACGAGTCCCCCGGCAAGTATCCCAAGAACAAGGGCATCTACTGCCGCAGCTACTGCCCCCTCCACCCCGAAGTCCACAAGGTGCTCTTCGACCTCATCGACGAGCTGGCGCGGGCCTGCGAAGCCAAGGCCTTTCACGTGGGGCTGGACGAGGTGTTCATCCTGGCCGACCCCGACTGCCCCCGCTGCAAGGGCAAGAGCCCCGCGGAGCTGTTCGCGGGCGAGGTGACCAAGCTCCACGGCCACCTCAAGAGCATCGGCTGCCGCACGTGGATGTGGGGCGACCGCTTCATCGACGGCAAGGCCACGGGCATCGGCAAGTGGGAGGCCAGCCAGAACGCCACCGCTCCCGCCGTCGACCGCGTGCCGAAGGACATCGTGATCTGCGACTGGCATTACAACAAGGCCCACGACACGCCCCGCTTCTTCGCCGCGAAGGGCTTCGAGGTCGTCGAGTGTCCGTGGCGCAAGACGCCGGTGGCGTTGGGGCAGCTCAAGCTGGTCCGCGGAATCCGCGGCGGGGCGGACAAGGCGGCCGCGCCCCGCGCGCTCGGCATGCTCCAGACCACCTGGTGCGGCTTCGCCCCGTTCCTGCGGGCCTACAGGGCTCTGGAAGCCGGCAAGCCGCCCGCCAAGGATGCCCCCCACGAATCCGCCCAGTGCTTCCGCGCCCTCTGCAAGGCGATGCAAGAGTAGCCGCCTCGTCACGACGCCCCGTCGAGGATGTGTAAGGAATGAACGTCACGGTTCGCGGGGTGAGCACACCCCGCCCGCAAGCGCCGTGGCTCTGGGGCTTTCATTGTGGGCGGGACGTCCCCGTCCCGCGACGCATAGTGCTTATTCCTCCTATCTCCTTGTCCGACCACGAATCGAGGCAACCCGTTTCGAGGAGCAAGCGCTGATGGCGCGAAGATACACCTGGCTCGTCATCGCGGGGCTCATGGTGCTGGGTATTGGGGTCGTGATCCATGTCCTTGGCCTGGGCGGAGCCACGCCGCCTGCGGGCCAGGAAAGCCCCCAGGCCGTGCTCACCAAGGCCCACCGCGCCCTCGTCGAGGGCGACCCCGCGAAGTTCGCCGAATGCTTCGTCGCCGAAGGCCACGGCCAGCAGGTCGCCGTCGGAGCCCTCTTCGACTTCGTCCGAGCCGCCTACGCCCTCGAAGATGCCCTGCGCGAGAACTACGGCAAGAGCGCCTGGGAGACGTTCGTGGGCGCCCAGGCCGACCCCGCGGCGTTCGTTGCACCCATCTGGCCCCGCGACCCCGACTTCCCGACGGCGGCGAAGATCACGGTGGCGGGCAACGAGGCGAAGGCCAAACTCCCCGGGCGGGCGGAGGCCCTGCCCCTCCGCCTCGAGGGCGTGTGGCGGATCGACGCATTCCCGCGGGACGGCACGGTTCGCGAGCGGCGCGAAGGGCTCGCCCGAGCCACCGACGCCCTCCGCAAGATCCTCCCCGCCATCGCCCTGGGCGGCCCCACGCCCCGCAGCCTCGGCCGGCAGGTCCGCGAGCAGCTCGCCACCGAGCCCTGATGGACACAGAAGCGCCTGCTGCGAGGTGCCGGGAGGATCCCCCGCCAGGCATTGTGGGCGGGACGTCCCTGTCCCGCGAGAGAACCAGCCTCTTCCCTCGCTCCTGGACTACGGACACCCCCGTCCTAGGGAGGCCGCGGCCCAGTCATTGTGGGCGGGACGTCCCCGTCCCGCGAGAGAATCATCCCCTTCCTTATCCTCTTCGCGCGCGAATGGAGGCGGCTAGCTCAGGCTTCGTACCTGCGGCTCGCGCCCCCGTAGGAAACGGCCTCGACGGCCGACGGGCCGGCCACAGCCGCGGCGGCGAGGGCCGAGCAGGGCCACCCGGGCCGGGACGAGGCCGAGGATTATTCGGCTTCGGCGAAAAGGAACCTCTTCAGGATCTTGTTGATCCGCAGTTGCGTCTTGCTGTTCACCCTGCCGGCTCGGCGACGCAGTGCGGCGATACTGAAGGTGTGGAGAATGGAGCAGCAGATGATGCAGTCGCGCGTAATGCCCATCGACTTCGCCAGGCGGGACCTGCCCTGTACGAAAATGTCGAACTCGGTTCGTGGCTCCGTCTTGCTCGATATCGCAGCGACCACGACGACACCACGTGCGGCCTCAACAGGGCCTGCCGACACAACAACGGCGGGGCGTGACTTCATAAGTGCCTGATCCGCAGAGGGCATGGGGAACGGCACCCACCACACCTCTCCCTGCTGCGGGTACACGGCGGGCATCCTGCTCTTCCCCCCCCCTATCCGTCCTCGATCAACGGGTCATCTCTGAGCCAGTCCAGCGCCCCAGAAGCCTCAGCCGCCGAGCGCCAGTCCTCCGCCAGCGCCTGGCGCTCCCGCCATTCGTCGACTTCCATGGCCAAGCGCTTCTCCATACCCGGAGCGAACCTGTCGAGCCCGTCAGGATACGATACCCTCAAATGGAACCGATACGTCTGCGCGGGCACGCCCTCGGCCGCCCTTGCATTTGGGGCGACGGGGGCAACTTCCTTACACTCGAACTCCGTGATATCCGGCGTACCCATCACCCATCCCCCTTCGACATATCGTGTGCCCTGAAATCGCGGGTCTTGAGCAACTCGCCATCACACAGGAAGTCCAGGCGATAGAGCCCAGGCTGAGGGAGAGGAACGGGTGGGAACTGCATGTGGATCTCGGTAACGGTCAGAGGGTCTTTCATGATGACGGGCGCCTCTGCCCGCAGGAGCTCCTGTCCCGTTTCCGCGAACTCCACCCGCAGCATCCCATCGTACTGCCCTTGGCCTTCCGAAAGCGCCACGTACACAGCCATCCCCGTGAAGGCCGCAGGGAAGCCGCGTGCGTTCACCTCCGAGAAGATCCCAATGAGGCTGGGCTTGCGCGTGCCCTCCTCAACGATGATCCTCTCACACAGGATCATGGCAAGCACGGACGGCGGTCGGCGTGGCTTACTAGCCATGTGAGCTTCACGTGCTGTACAAGGCGTCGATGTGGGTTCGAGTGCTTGTCCCCGCACTCAAGAGTGTAACCCGCTGCTGGCGGGCAGTCAAGCGCTCGCGATGAGCACATGGCCGGAGCTGGTGAGGGATGCGGGCTGAGAAACGAATGGGCACAATCGATCCTCGGGTACGGACACCCAGCCCGCGGCGATGCAGCGGCCCGGTCATTGTGGGCGGGACGTCCCCGTCCCGCGAGAGAATCATCCCCTTCCTTATCCTCTTCGCGCGCGAATGGAGACGGGTAGCTCAGGCTTCGTACCTGCGGCTCGCGCCCCCATAGGAAACGGCCTCGCGTGCCCAGGGAAGGTGGGCAGCCTTCCGCGCAGGCGGGGCAGATCCGCACCCGCGGCGGCATGTTCCATCGTGCAGCCCTCCAACTCGTCCTTCCGCGCTCAGTGTTGGGCCGAGAGCCCGCCCCGGCCCGTGGGATACCATACCAGATTGCCGCGGTATTCAGAAGAGCGCAGGGCTCGCCGCCGGGCCTCGAGCCCCTTGGGTGGCGCGGCCAACTCGGGGGGGCGACAGGCCCGAGCGGTTGACATGGCCGCCGCAGGGGACTACAATCCGGCATATAGGGCGGAACGGATGCGGGAGCCGTCGGCACACTCAGGAGCGAGAGGCAATGGCACGGCCGCTGGA
>Ga0272442_10011241_pt1 | contig 10943 bp, 13 predicted proteins | sample SSMForm2O_FD_200262 | JGI IMG/M metagenome (GOLD analysis project Ga0272442, IMG submission 200262) | Marine sediment archaeal communities from Little Sippewissett salt marsh, Falmouth, MA, United States - SSM-Form-2O | ecosystem: Environmental > Aquatic > Marine > Wetlands > Sediment ... | reverse complement strand
TGGACTCATTATGTCAGAACGTGTCATGATGAAATTAGCTGAAAAACTGGGCAGGCAAACAGCCCATGATTTACTTCACGCCAGTGCCAAGCGGGCTTTTGAAGAAAACAAAGCTTTTGCTCAGATTCTTAAAGAAGACCATAGAGTAAAAAAAGTACTAAACGAACAGGAAATCAATGATTTGATGGATCCCTCCACTTATGTTGGGTTGGCACCTAAATATGTTGAGGAATTAATTAAGAGGGAAGATGAGAAAGTATAAAATGAAGGTAAAGATTGTTTTCCTATCATTAATAGTTTTTTATTTTAATGATATCTGTTAGTGCGTTTTCACAACCGCTCGATCTAAAAATAGAATATCGCAATTTTATATATACTTACTCAGGCGATTACGTCAGCATTATTGGTAAATTAACAAATGTGGGAGATGTTAATCACAAGGATGTTACTATTTTGATTTCACTTTATGATAAGAATAAACAGGTAATCTCCCGGGAAAAATAGCGATTCCTTATACTTTATAAAAAGAGAATCGCTATTTTAAAAAGATGTCCCCAAGAAATATGGGAATTAATCGCAGTACCATTGAAATTAAAGATTTTACAGTCCTCATCGAAGATGTGTGCAATACAAAAATTAATATATCAACAAATAAAAAATATAAATATAAAACAAAATTTCGGGAATATTTAACAGTTGAGGGCATTTTGAAGAATAATAGTGTTAACTTTCTGAGCAATGTCAGAATTGATAGTATTTTTTTAGATGAAGATGGTCTTAATATTGACCTGAATAGCAATATCATCAGCAGTTTACTTCCTGATGGATGCGGCAATTTTACTGTTTCTTTTCCGTATGTGAATCAAATTCATCGTTGCCTTTTTCAAATTATCTGTCATAATTATTAAACCTACAACTTAATTAAATAAAAGAGCAAAAAATGGAAAAAAGAAAAGTAACATTTATGTATGTCACTAAAAACGGAGATCCCGAAAAACACAGCATGATTGTTCCGTCACCTGAACATATTGAAATGAATATTATAGCAGTAAAAGACATTAAACAAACAGAAGAAATAGCAAAAAAATTAGTTAGAGGTGGAACAAACATTATTGAATTATGCGGCGGTTTTGGTCACCGGGGAGTGGCAAAAATAGTAAAAGCGGTTCTGGGAAAAGAAAAAATAGGGGTAGTCAGGTTCGATTGTCATCCGGCTTTAAATGGAAATAGCGGTGATGATATTTATCTTTAATGTATAATTTGGACTAAGTTCGAGCTGTATTACAACATAGCTTAGGGGATAGGTTTTTTGAGATAAATAAACCTATTCCCTATTTTTTTTATGTTTATTTACTTCTTTATTTAATTGATTTGATTATTTTCGATGACACATTATAGATTTATTAGTAGGCATTTGTTAGAAATAGGAGATTATATTATTTAAGAGGAAAGATTGATTATATTATATTTTTAAATAAATGAAAAATATTAAAAAAAAAGGTTGCATTTTTAATAAAGAAGTAGTATATTTTAATTGTGTGCTGTATAGTGTATACAGTATTCTACATCAAATTAATCAATGGGAAAAGGATTTGTGCTTTAAAATGGAAAAATTATTCGAAATCGACGACTACGAATTACTGAGTAAAAAAGTTTATCGAATCTTAAAATCTAGGATCATAGAAGGTTTTTTCAAGCCCGGTGAAAAATTATTGGAAAGTAGAATTGCCAAGCAATTAGGGGTAAGTAGGACTCCTGTTAGAGAGGCTTTACGTCTATTAGCCTCAGCAGGATTTGCAAAGATGAGTCCCAATCAAGCAATTATTGTAGTTGAAATTTCTAAAAAAGACCTTCAGGAAGTCATACAAATCCGTGGTGTATTGGAAGGATTAGCAGCTCGTCTAGCTATCGCCTTTATAACTGAGGAAGATATTGCTGCATTGGAAAATTGCAATGAGAACATGGAAAGATTTCTCAGTGAAAATAATATAACAGATTTTAGCAAAGAATCAAATAGGTTCCATGAATTAATTTTAAGTAAATGTGGAAATGACCGTTTAATTCATATTCGAAAAAACCTGGAAGACCAAATCTATCAATTCCGGAATATATCCTTGCATATTCCCGGACGGCTTAAAACTGCATTAAAGGAGCATAAAGAAATTGCAGAAGCGTTGAAACAAAAAGATGCAGAAAAAGCAGATGATTTAAGCAAAAAACACATTGCAAATGAATTGAAAAATATTCTATCTTCTCATGAAGAAAAAAAGACACAAGAGAATGAATCCATAAGGGGATGAATGCTTGCCAATCATTTAAAAATTATTAAAAAAAGAAAGGAAGGAAAAGTATGTTTTGGACAAGGGAAAAATTATATGAGGAGATTTACAATTTAATTGTTGATACTTGTTTGAGTATTTCTCCTGATGCAAAAGATCTATTGCAGCAGTCTCTTAAAAAGGAAACAAATGAAACTGCGAAGAATATGTTACAAACCATGTTGGAGGATGTGGAAATGGCAAAGAAATTAAAAAAGCCTGTATGTCAATCTCCTGGTTTTGGTACCGTATACGTTTCTTTTAGTGACACTGCACTATTAAAAGACATTAAAGAAATCTACAGTCAAGCAATTATTGAAGCAACGAAAAATGGATTTTTACGTCCCAGCATGGTTCATCCATTAACTAGAAAAAATCCTGGTGATAATTCTGGAATCGGTGTACCCAATTTTGAGTTTGTCTATAAACCTGAGCAGGAATATGTCGAACATATTCTTAGTTTTAAGGGATGTGGTGCGGAATTAGGGAATGCAATGAAAATCATGACCACAGCAATGTTAGGGAAAAATTATGTAGGCTTTAAAAAATTCGTCATTGAAACAGCGCTGGCTGCGGGCGGAAAACCATGCCCACCGTATGTAATTGGAATAGGAATTGGTGGTCAAATGGATATTGCCTGCAAGCTTGCTCGACAGGCAGTAAGCATTAGGGATTGGAGAGATTCTAATCCAGACCCCTTATTGAAAGAATTAGAAAAAGAATTATGCGAGAAGATAAATTCTCTAAAGATTGGTGCGGCGGGTACCGGCGGAGATACTTCTTGTTTGGCGGTTAAAATAGAAATGGTGAGTACGCACACTGCTATTTTACCGGTTGGTATATCTTTTCATTGTTGGCCTGCACGTCGTGGAGGTATCAGAATCTATCCCGATGGCAGAAAAGAAAGATTATTTTTAGGAGGGATTAATCAATGAAAGAAGTAAAATTAAATACTCCATTAAAAGAAAAGGATATTCGTGATTTAAAAATAGGTGATGTTGTGTATATTAGTGGATATATTTGCACTTCTCGCGATATGGGACATTTAAAGATGAAGGAAGTTATAGCAGAAGGGGAAAAATTACCGGTAGATTTAACCGGAGGCGTAATTTTCCATGCTGGACCGGTAGTAAAGAAGAAAGATAGCACTTACGAATTGCGGGTTATAGGACCAACAACAAGTATTCGCATGGAACCTCATTCAGATTTTATTGGAAACTTGGGAGTAAAAATGATTATCGGGAAAGGAGGAATGGATGAAGGAACTTCAAATGCTTTACAAAAATATGGAATGGCTTATCTACAAGCCCCTCCGGGGTGTGCAGTTGTTTTAGGAGAAAAAGTAGAAAAAGTAGAAAACGTTTATTGGATGGAACTTGGAGTGCCTGAAGCATTGTGGGTATTAAAAGTAAATGAATTCGGTCCCTTGGTTGTAGGAATGGATTCAACCGGAGATAGTATATATCGCGATATAAAAGTAAATGGTAAAAAATTAATTGAAAAAATGTTTTAGGAGGTAGGTAAAATAAATGCGTGAAGTAAATGCAAAACAAATCAAAGAAAAAGTCAAAGAACTTTTTCTTAAAGCGAACTATTGTATTGGTGAAGATGTATTAAATAGTATTAAAGAGGCATCACTTAAAGAAACTTCAGAAACCGGTAAAAATGTACTCAGTATGATTTTGCAAAATTACAAAGTGGCAGCAGAAGAAAAAATCGCTATTTGCCAAGATACTGGTCTCGCAATTCTCTTTATTAAATTAGGACAGGAAGTGCATGTTAATGGTAATTGGGAAGAAGCAATCAATAAGGGAGTCGAAGAAGCTTATGTTGAAGGTTATCTTAGGAAATCGTCTGTAACTGACCCGGTATTCGATCGTAAGAACACTAAAACAAATTGCCCGGCAATTATATATACAGACATAGTCCCTGGTGATAAAATAGAAATTTTAGTTACTCCAAAAGGATTTGGAAGTGAAAATATGAGTCGATTGGCGATGATGAAACCCGCAGATGGTCCGGAAGGAATTGTTGATTTTATTGTTGAAACGGTTAAAATTGCTGGTCCTAATCCTTGTCCACCAACTATCGTAGGTGTATGTGTCGGTGGAACTACAGATTCAGCAGCTCTTACAGCAAAGAAAGCAACATTACGCCAAGTGGGTGAATACAATCCTGACCCACGTTATGCAGACATGGAAAGAAAAGCTTTGGAAAAAATTAATAATTTAGGAGTAGGTCCTGCAGGATTAGGCGGAAATACTACATCGTTGTGGGTAAATATTGATTATAAACCTACTCATATAGCAGGTATGCCTGTAGCAATAAATATTTGTTGCCATGCTGCGCGTCATGCAAGTGGAATAATATAAATAAGTAAAGGAGAGAAGTAAAATGGAAAAAATAAAAAAAATTAGTACACCATTAACCGATAAAGTGGTACAAGATTTGAAGGCAGGACAGAATGTCAGTATTTCAGGATATATTTATACCGGCAGAGATGCTGCTCATAAAAGATTAATTGATTTATTAAAAGAGGGTAAAAAATTACCGATTGAAATTGATGGGCAAGTTATATATTATGTAGGACCAGCTCCAACACCACCTGGATATAAATGTGGCTCAGCAGGTCCAACCACAAGTTATCGTATGGATCCTTACACTCCTGCATTATTGGATTTAGGGCTCAAAGGCATGATAGGAAAAGGTCTTCGTTCGAAAGAAGTAGTTGAAAGCATGAAGAAAAATGGTGCAGTATATTTTGCTGCAATAGGCGGAGTAGCAGCCATGATAGCTAAAGGCATTAAAAGTTCAGAAGTAGTTGCTTATGAAGATTTAGGCCCGGAAGCTATCCATAAATATTATGTAGAAGATTTTCCTGCAATTGTGTGTATTGATGCAAAAGGAAATAACTTATACGAAACTGAACCGCCAAAATATGCTAAATAAGGATAATAAATAATATAAAAAAAGGAGACTTCATTAAATGACTCTTAACGAAGAAGCGTTAGAATTGCACAGAAAGAATAAAGGAAAACTTGAAGTAATAAGCAAAACAAAGATAAAAGATATGCATGATTTGGCTATTGTCTATACTCCTGGTGTTGCCGAACCCTGTCGAAAGATAAATGAAGATGCCTCCCGGGTATATGAATACACCACTAAAGGCAATATGATTGCTGTAGTAACTGATGGATCTGCCGTGTTAGGTTTAGGTGATATAGGTCCAATGGCAGGTTTACCTGTAATGGAAGGGAAAGCAGTTCTTTTTAAACATTTTGCAGGCATTGATGCATTCCCTATTTGCATTAACAGTAATGATCCGGATGATATTGTAAAGACGGTGGAGTTAATTGCTCCCTCATTTGGAGGAATAAATTTGGAGGATATTAGTGCTCCTCGATGTTTTGAAATAGAGGAACGTCTAAAAAAATCATTAGATATTCCGGTTATGCATGATGACCAGCATGGCACAGCTGTTGTTGTTTTTTCCGGAGTCATCAATTCCTTGAAGGTAGTAGGGAAAAAAATAGAAGATATTAAAATTGTCATGAGTGGTGCTGGTGCCGCAGGAACAGCAATTACTAATTTTTTAATTAATGCCGGAGCACAGGATATTATTTGTTGTGATATTGATGGTATTGTATATAAGGGAAGAAAGGAAAATAGTCCTGCTCTTGAAATATTAGCCGAAAAAACCAATAAGAATTTAATGAAAGGAACACTGAGCGATGCAATGAAAGGAAGGGACCTCTTTATTGGCGTGTCTGCTCCGGGAATAGTATCGAAAGAGATGATAAAATCAATGAACTCTGATGCTATTGTTTTTGCTATGGCGAATCCTATTCCGGAGATTATGCCTGATGTAGCTAAAGCAGCTGGTGCGCGAATTGTAGCAACGGGTCGTTCAGATTTTCCAAATCAAGTGAATAATTGCCTAGGTTTTCCGGGTATTTTTAAAGGAGCACTTAAAGTAAGAGCAAGCCAAATAAATGAAGAAATGAAATTAGCAGCATCCTATGCTTTAGCTTCCTTGATACCTGAAGGAAAATTAAATGAAAACAATATTATTGCCAATGCACTTGATCCTAGAATAGTAGACACAGAATCGGAAGCAGTTGCAAAAGCAGCAATAGAAAGTGGCGTAGCACGGATATAAAAAAGAAAAATCAATTTATAATATAAAAGTAAATTTTAGTCAATAATTTACCAGAATAATTAAAATGAATTAAATAAGCGAAATACTTTAACCTAAAGGAAAATCCCCGCCTGTAAAGGTGGGGATGAAAGTTATTTTCTGCTTCTTCCCTTCGTACCTTGTTATATTGGATTTATGAAATTATAAAAAGCGATACATGCTGTATACAAATCCCAAGACCATATTGTTTGGATTACACGTTATCGGAGAAAATTTCTGGTCACCGGTGTAAAAGGTTACCTGAAAATAAAATTTTAGGAAATCAAGAAATATTATTCTAATTGGGAATATTTAGAGATATGAATAAAACAAGACAATATTCATTTGTATATGTTCATTCTTCTAAAATATGCGGTAAGCAATCTCGTTAAAACTATCAAAAAGAAAATCAGTAGCTCTCTAAGCAGAAAGTTCGCTTTCTTAAAAAATATGTAATGGGATAGAAGAAGTATTTGAGGTAAACGATATTTTGTCTTTATAGTAGGGGTAAACAAAGAAATAATCCGAAAATACGTACAATTACAAGAAGAAGATAAAACAAGATAAGCAAAACTTGAGTTTTGAAAGAACCACGACTGTAAAGGCATGGAAATCGATACAAATTATGTTTTCTTTCAGTAAATATGTGATATGATAACTGAGAATATTTCCTTAACAACTCAAACCGAGAAATACGATAGCAAAGAATTGATGAAACTTGAAAAATTATATGTAAATCCTTAATGAAAAAGTGAATTATTTTAGGAAACTTATAGGAACAGTATAAGATATTTGTTTATTACGTATTCCATATCTCAAAGAATGATAAATAAAGAATGATTCTAAAAATATGTAAAACTGCAAAATAAGAAAACGACACAAGGGCGGTCTGATTTTTGAACATACAATACCTGCAATTGCGCGGAAAACGAAGATGAAAGGCAAGGAAGGAGGGATGTTTTATAATATACACCTAAGGATGTTTTTAGTTGTTTATTATTTAAAATTATTTTATTGAGGAGGATAGTTAAAGAATTATTATGGCAAGAAAAAATCAATTTTTTATATTATTTTTAATTGTGATTTTAGTTTTAGCAATTTCTGTAAATGCTCCACTGGCAAAACAAGTTTTAAGGCTTGGGCATGAACTTCCTGAAAATCACCCGTATCATCTTGGTGCATTAGAATTTGCAAGATTGGTAAATGAGAAAACCAATGGAGAAATAGAGATAAAAGTATATCCGAATGCTACCATTGGTAAACAAAAAGAAATGGCTCAGGCGGTTTCAATGGGACAATTAGATTTTAGTGAAGCTTGGCAAGGTGTACTTGAGGCATTTGACAAAAATATTGGTTCAGTAACCATGCCCTACCAATATAGAGATTGGGATCATGTGTGGGAGGTTTTAGATGGACCTATCGGAGAAGAAGTATTCAAAGGGGTAGAAGCAAAGGGAATTAAAGTTGTTTCAGTTTTTTTTAATGGAACGTACAGCTTTGTTTCAAGTGTTCCAATAAAAACTCCTGAAGATGTAAAAGGAATAAAATTAAGAACTCAACCATCCAATGTTTTTATTGAATTTGGAGAAATGTTAGGGGCTGTTGTTTCTCCTTTGGCATTCAGCGAAGTGTACAATGCTTTGCAATTAGGAACCGTGGATGCAGAAATCCAGGGTCCTATCAATGTTTACAAAAGCAAACATTATGAGGCGGCTAATTGGACTTGTGAAACAAAGATGTTCTTCTTGTTAGAACCGTTAATGATGAGTATGAAAACTTGGAATAAATTAGATGAATCTCAACAACAAATCATTCTAGAGTCAGCCAAAGAGGCTGCGATTTACCAGCGTAAATTAGCTGAAAAAGATGAAAATGATGCCAGGGAACTTTTAATTGCCCAAGGAATGACATTTTATCAACCAGATAGAGCTGTTTGGGAAGAAGCTTTAAAACCAATGTATGACAAACATCCTGAATGGAAAGATATATTTGCCCGTATTCAAGCGCTTAAATAAATATAATAAAATAATAAACATTGTGTAAGATAAATATCTTACACAATGTTTATTGAATAAAAGAGGTTATAAATTGCCCATGAAAAATATAATAAATAAAATTGAAAAGATTATAGAATATTTATTAGAATTCTTACTTGTTCTTTTAGTAATCATAGTATTCTTCCAGGTATTGAATCGATTTATTTTACATATTCCGGCAGCTTGGACAGAAGAAATCGGTCGATTTATATTCGTTTGGGCCTCCGCAACAGGAATAGCATTAGCCCTTAGAAAAAAAGCTCATATTGGATTGGACATAATAGTCGACACTTTCCCTAAAGGTTTAAGAAAAATAATTCAATTAATTTCTCAAATAATAATGCTCGCCTTTTATTTAATCACCTTGTATTGGGGTTCGATTTGGTCTTATTATGGCTTATTAGAAAGCACTAACTCATTACAGTGGATGCCCATGTTTTATATATATGCCGCAATACCTTTTTCAGCTTTATTGTTGACTATATTTTCAATTGATGACCTGCGTGGATTTTTTATAGATACTAGTAAGTGAAAATTAATAGTATGCAACTTTTTACTTTAAATTTTTATAATTAATTTAATAAATTATAAGAATTTAAAATAGTTCTAATAATTTATTAAATAATTTAGGAGGAAAAATGAGTGCACCAATTCTTATTTTAATCATACTGTTTGTTTTGATATTTATGGGAGTTTCAATTGCTGCATCGTTAGGAATGACAACGATAATTTATTTCATTATACAAGGTGAATATTTTATTCTTCCTATGCTAATGCAAAGATATTATGCCGGGCTAAATAGATTTGTACTGATAGCAATTCCTATGTTTATTTTGTGCGGAGACATATTATATGCCGGAAAGATATCAAAAACTCTAGTTAATTTTGCGCAATCTATTTTTGGTAGAATGAGAGGCTCATTATCCATAGTAACTACTTTTTCCTGCATGCTATTTGGAGCAATATCCGGTTCTGGACCGGCAACGGCTTCCGCAATAGGTTCGGTGGTAGCTCCCGAAATGGAAAAAGAAGGATATGATAAGACTTTTACAGCAGCAGTTATTGCTTCAAGCGGCCCTTTAGGTATTTTGATCCCACCAAGTATATTATTGATTGTATATGGAGCTGCTACAGATACATCGATAGGAAAATTATTTCTAGGTGGAATCGGTGCTGGTGTTTGTTTCGGAGTGTGCTTGATGGCATACCAATATTTTATATCAAAAAGAGAAAACTATGGAATAGTGCGTAGTGAAAAAATTACATTTGTACAGTTTTTGAAAAGTGTAAAAGATGCTGGATGGGCACTTGGCGCACCAATAATAATATTAGGTGGAATATACGGGGGATTTTTTACACCTACTGAAGCAGGAGTTATTGCAGTAGTGTATAGTTTTCTTGTTGCTAAATTTGTTTATAAAAATTTAACTGTTAAAGACATTATGGATACTTTACTAAAAAGTGGAATTACAATGGCAACCATTATGTTTATTATCGCCAGTGTTTCAATGTTTAGTTTTGTCCTTGTTCGAGAAAGCATTCCGCAAAGTTTAACAAATTTAGCTTTAAAGTATATTACCAGTCCTTTGGTTTTTCTGTTTATAAGTAATATTATTATACTTATAGCCGGTATGTTTGAAAATGGGTCAGCGGTTATTCTATTATTAGCACCTATTTTTTATCCAATAGCCATTCAATATGGTATTGACCCGGTTTTTTTCGGTGTATTAATGACTGCAAATCTTGCCATTGGAATGACCACACCTCCTGTGGCGGTGACACTTTATGTGGCCGCAAGGATATGTGATGTTAAGTTTGATGCAATAGTAAAAAAGATATGGGGTTTTATCTTGGTGATGGTTTTTGCTTTAATTCTTTTAACATTATTCCCTGGTATCATTATGTTTATACCAAATTTAGCGAATATGTAATATTAAAATAAAAAATACAAATATTTAAATTAATTACGCCAAAATAACATTTTTTAAAACCAATAAGTAATTCACTTTTTGAAGAAATAATTTATTAAAATAAAATAAATATTTTTTAATAAAAAGAATTTCACATAAATTATAAAGAAATTATTAATTTATAAATTGAAAATAATTTTATGATTAAGATACAAAGCGAGAGAGTAGAAAGGAGAAAAGAAAATTATGGCAATTCATGTAATGGATGGAGATCTTTTTAAAACTGATTTTAATGCTCCTGAAGTTAGGGAAATTTTTGATGAAAAATCTATTGTTGATAGCTGGCTTATGTTTGAAGGTATTTTAGCAGAAGTTCAGGGAGAATTAGGAATTATTCCTCCGGAAGTTGCTAAGGAAATTAAAAATAAAGCAACCTTGAAGCATGTAAAAATTGAAAGAGTTGTAGAACTTAATGCTAAAATAAAACTTGCAAGTGTGGCTA
>Ga0272442_10011240_pt1 | contig 10944 bp, 5 predicted proteins | sample SSMForm2O_FD_200262 | JGI IMG/M metagenome (GOLD analysis project Ga0272442, IMG submission 200262) | Marine sediment archaeal communities from Little Sippewissett salt marsh, Falmouth, MA, United States - SSM-Form-2O | ecosystem: Environmental > Aquatic > Marine > Wetlands > Sediment ... | reverse complement strand
TATGCATTCTTCTGGGTCTTCAGTCCTGGCGGCTGTCCCTGTTCTCTCTTCTTCCCAATTTACTGCCCATTCTATTCATGTTTGGGGTCATGTCTGCTATGGGAATTTCTCTTAATCCTGTCACAGCCATGGTGGCGAGCCTTGCATTGGGGATCGCCGTGGACGATGCGGTTCACACTCTGAACGCGTACCAATACTTCCTGAAACAGGGCAAGGGTGCCTCCGATGCGATTCAACTGGCCTTGGATAAGGTGGGGCCTTCCATCACCATGACAACGGTGACCGCCTGCATCGGTTTCTTCGCCTTGAGTCGGTCGGCATTTCTTCCCGTTCAATGGTTCGGGATGCTCTCGGGAATTGCAATGATCATCGCATTGGCAGGCAACCTTTTTGTGGTCCCTTCACTCGTCACGTTGAGGGATAAGGAGGCTGTGTTGTCGAGATCAGGCGACCGGGAAGGACAGCCTCATTGAAGATAGCCGAGATCCCTGAGAGCCTGTTGTTCCGTGGGATTGATGGCGGCGGCAGGCAGAGTCCCTGTTCGTCCCTTGCGCTCCAATAGGAAGGCTTGGCATTTTTTCCACTTCCCTCGCGTCAATACGTTGTCCAATTCTGATGGCAGAGCCGGTTCATCCTTCAAAGCCCAGAAACGTAGGGATTGGCTCGCATGGCCCGCCAGTCGGGTCACGGGCACAGTTCCAGAGGGTGTTTCTACAAGAATACGGTAGTTTTTTGCGGGCTGGGACACGTCGAAACGAAGTCCTGCCATTCCTCGAGAGAGTCGAGAGCGGAAGACGATCGTTTCAGGGAAGGAGGAGAGATCATAGCCATCCGGATCGAGGAAGAGTCCTTGCATCACGTTGAAGGGCGTTTCAGAGCGGATAGTTACCCAAACGTCCAAGGACGTATCCCCAAAGAGAAGCAGATGGTATCCTTCGGAGGCACAGACAGCGCGAACAAGTTGCCTTCTAAATGCCTTGATTTCTTCCGGACGATCTTGCGATAGGTCGGTTTGTTCCAGCGGATCCTTGTCCCATCGGTACAGATACTCCCTGTCCCTGTCATGATTGTAGATGTAGCGCCAGGAGCCCCTTGTCAAGGAATTGTGAGCAGGATTCATCAAGGGAAAAGTGGTTTGGGCCGCGGACATTTCGGGTTCTCTGTCTTGATTCGGCACAGCGCCTGATATGGTCCATGGGATGGGGGCTTGGGCCATCTTTGACAACAAGGGGAGGACGTCCACGAGCCGAGTCAGCTCTTTCCGACGGAGCCCTCTCTCTACGCCTGGTCCGTACAGGATCAAGGGGACGTGCAGGAGCTCTCTGTGATGGGAGTTGCCGTGATGTCGGCCTCCATGCTCCTCAAACTCTTCTCCATGATCTGAAGTGACGGCCAAGATCGTATCTCCGCAACAATCCACCATCTCCCTCAGTCTCCCCAAGGCCTGGTCGGCGGAGGCGATCCTCGCATCATACATAGCGAGAAGCCATTTTCCTTCAGCTTCGTCAAATTCCTTGGCGCCTGTGGCATCGGCTTGAAGTCGCCTCAAGAGTTCATGGGCGGGTAGTTCGCAGGCTTCGGCATCCCTTGGCAGAAAGGAAGGCAAGACGGCTAAAGCCTTTTCAGAGAGTTCCTCCCATTTCCAATAATCATGGGTTTCAAAGGTGTGCAAGAAGAGAAAAACGGCTTCATCTTTCGTTTGGGAGAGAACCTTTTTTGCTCGATCCACCACCCTGGAGGTCTGATTTGGGGGATGAGTGAACTCAAAGTAACTGTCGAACCCCTGGCTTAACCCCCAACGATGCGAAGTGAAGCCCCCTTCGGTGATCCCTATGGTATGGTAGCCCGCGTTCTTGAAGGCCTCTACCACACTTCTGGTGGAAGGATCCTTCCTGTCGTTTGGGGTGTGGACCTCGTGCTGGGCAGGATATAGCGAAGTGAAGAGAGACATGTGGGAGGGTAAGGTCCATGAAGCCTGGGAGAGCACCTTCTCGAAAAGCGTGCCGTCCTCGGCCATCTGATCCAGGCAGGGGGAGGTGGCCCTGCGGTAGCCATAGGTTCCCAGGTGATCGGCGCGAAGGGTGTCCACGGAGACCAGCACCAGGTTGGGTTTGGACGCTCTGTCCTTGGGATCGGTATGAACCAGGCGGGGACAGGACCAAATCGCCCACGGCTCTGGATCTCCTGAAGTCACGGAAAAGACCAAGTCAATCCTTTTCCCAGCGAAACGAGAGAGATCAATCTTTCCCTCGACCCATCGTCTGTCTTCCTGCCGTTTCGCAGGATCCAGCGTCTCAGAGAAAAGGATTTCGTCGGAAAAGGTTCGCTTCAGTAGGATGCGTGCTTCCACTTCGTCCTTCAAGGAAGTCCAATGATAGGGATGGACGGCAAAGGCGAACTTGAGAAATGTGGATGGCCCCGGCACGAGTCTCTGCGTGAGACGACGGGGCGCAGGGCAGAGCGTGGCAGGACGTGTATCCGAACCTATAGTGGCTTCGTTTACACGCGGGTTCCCCGTAGTAAGGCAGTGGATGGCTGGATAGTTGGCCCTGCTTATCCGAATGGAATCGATTTCAAAACGCCCCGGTATCACAGAAGGATGGAAACGGAGCAAATCAATCCTTCCTTTCCAACCGAGCGACTGACACAAGGGGAAATGGATGACGGAGAAGGCCTTCGTGGGGCTTTGGGCCGTGGTCAAAGCGTTCTCTTCGCTGCCATTGGGCTCGGAAGGTGTGGTCCAATACAACTTGGGAAACGCCTTGCCTTCCGGGGAATCCACCATTCTGAAGCGAATGGAGAACAGATTCGCCTCTTCAGCGCCTCTGTGGAGCGGTATTACTAGAAAGGAATGGACGTCTTTGATCTCCAGATGAAGGGTCCCGGCAGAGACGGTGGCGGAAGCGGCGGATCCCACCAGCTTCAAATTATCCAGCTCGGACTTGTCTTCAAAATCGAGTTCCATCAGATGGATCACTTCTTGGATCGGCACTTGGTTTGCTCTCTCTTCCTTCTTCTGAAATAAACGTACGCCCTCTCTAGGCACGGAAGAGGGCCTAGAGCAACCGAGCCAGGTGGCCAAGGAAGCGAAAAGGAGGATCAAACGTAGAGAGACAGACCGAACTATCATCTGTTTCGAAGCTACTTGCATGGGACAAAGAAGTCAAGGTTGGCGGAGGAGAGTTCAATGGATGGAGACCGAAGACGCCTTGTAGGCTGACGGTGAATATACGGGTATCCACGCGGCGACTTCGGGACGCAAGAGCGTCATTCCACCTGGGAATAATGAGCCTATCGAGGCGTTCAAAGAGACGCGAAACACGGATTTTTAGGATCGAATGAGTTGAATCGCCTGGGCGAGTTCTTCAGGTTTGAGGGAACCAATCAGAACATGAGAGCCGTCCGCAAAATCAATCCGCACACCCCGGTCCCCTGTGACATTGTAGGCCATGCCTTTTTCTTTCCAGCACTTCTTGAGTCCCCATCCCCCGTATTCTTTGATGGGGTTGTACGTACGGGCCTCGATGGAGACCGCGTTTTCGAGTGCGATTTTTCTGAAGGAACGATGCAGCGGCGCGAAGCGTAGATAGAGTCCCTCCCTCCTCACCTCTGTGCTCAGCTTGAGGGAGAACAAGAGCCATCCCATGGCTAGACAAAAAAGGGTCATCCCAATGCCAGTGATGAGAAGGGCCGAGTCCGACATGGGGCGGTCTCCCCATGGCTTGCCCAGGACGAGCTGTTGCACGATGCCCCAGGCAAAGATGCCTACAGTTCCGAGGATCGTGGCGCCGATGGCAGGCAGGAACAGGGCTCGCCACCATTTGCTTTGACTAAAAGTCTGCTCTTCGTGGAAAAGAAGCTCTGTTTGCTGTGTCAAAGAATTACCTCCTTCTCACGGGGATTCGTTTCAACTGTGTGTGCCCTGCGGCCAACTCAGTGACCCGAAGCGTCCATTCCCCTGTTAGGTCATTGGAGGCTAAGTCCACTTGACGGGAAAGTTGTCCTTGAGCGGCCCCATAGTATCCAGATCCTTCGGCCTGCCGACCTTCAGGGTCTAGAATTTCTACATGGATGGGCACTACCGCGTCTACAATCTCATCCCTTGGCCCGGTAACTCGGACCTCGAAAGAGAATGATTCTCCGAGAAAGGCCTTCTCAGGCATTTCCATTGCGAGACGCCGGAGAGGACGGGACGTAATCATAAAAAGGCGTCCCCCGCCTGGACGGAACGCAGCGTGGAAAAAGAGATGTCCCTTCTTGCGCTTCGCTTCGACTTCCTGATGCTGGACAAGGTCGTATATGTGCCCTTTCTTCCTTCTAACTTCGATGTCGGATTCGATAGGGAGGCCTCGTTCCATGACCCTCTTGTGATGACCCACATAGTTCCCGTATTCCCGCCGATCATTCAGAGCAAACAGGTAGTCAGTCTCTCCGCTGCGTCGAAAGCGTAATACCACGTCCTGTTCCGAAGCCTCCCCATACCCGGCATAGAAGGGGTCCAGTTCCCTTCGCAGGAGGCGCGCCCTCTCTTGGAGAATCACCTTGTCGGTGTGGGGCAGCTTGGTTCGGTGGTAAGTTCTTACCAAGATATCCGGGCTGAGAGCGGGGACCAGATATTCGTCGGCGATCAGGATTCCACCCTTTCGTTGGAAATCAAATACCCGTTCAAAGACAGTTTTGGGCAGCACATCGCAGAAAGGCATGACCAACACCTTGAAGTCATCCAGTCCGTCCCGCAGGATGGTCTCTTCGTAGACGATTTTGGGTTGCATATGCGCCCACTGCAGGATGAGGTGCATGTCCGCTTCCCAACTCCCACTCCATCCCCGTGTGCCCCTGCCTGCAAACATTTGTGAGGAGAAACTCTCCAGGAGGGCAACATCTGCTTTCCTGTCCGAGACCTGCAAGAGCGTGGGGCCCAACGGCTTCACTACGGTTCGAGTCAACTCGGTAAGAACGGTTTTCGTCTCCCCATTCGTGTATCTGTAGCTCCCATGCTGGGAGGGAACCAAGGAAGCCCACCCGTGATACATGATTCCTCGGATGGGACGCGAAATCTTGGACCAAAACGCTTCGCGGAGATGATCCGGGGCTATCGTGATGAAACGAGCGTCAGGGATCTCTTTCTCCCAGGAGACCCGTTTGGATTCGTCTTCAGGGAGTTCAGGCGCTGTCTGGGAACGATACCAGATCACCTGGGTCATTTTCATGACCTGTTGTCCCGGTACACCCTCCGCCATAGCGAAGAGCTCGTCCGTGGCTTGCCCGATCTTGATGGGATCTGGATAGCTGTAGGTCCATTGGGAAAGAACATCTACTTCGCCACCGCTGCCCCATATGCTGGGAGCCCGTACTGCAGGATCAAAAAAGGTCCACAGATCTTGCCGTCCCGTGGAATGGAGTCCCTCGTGGACTCGCGTGTGAAGCCAATTCCAACCGTCCCCCTCCTTCCAAAACCACTTATAGAAGAGCAGCAAAGGATGGTCGTCGCTGATTAAACGATCAAGGGGGAAGTCGGGGAGGCTTTCCCATCGTACGCCCCCCTTGCTCACGGCTTGTTCTGGGATGTCGAAGCCTGCGTAATCACGGAAGTTCTGTTTGTCAAACTCGTGAAAGCAAAGGTCTGTATGGTCCCGGATCTCCGAGTGGATGAGGGAGGCCTGAAGCCCCGGATGGGAGGCAAACGTGCGGGCGACCGAGGTGCCTACGTCCTTACCGAAACGCAGCAGGTCGGGATGGGCTGCGCAGGCATTGTCGTGTACCCGAGGCTCACCTCGCCTGTCCACGCGCTGAAACCGCTCCTTGAGATCGTCCTTTCTCATGACCCAACGTCCTGGGTAGAGCACCACAGCTGCGCCAATTCCTTTTGCCAGACACTCATCTAGCATGCGCTGATACCTGCTCCACTGGGAAGAGACGGCCGCCTCCGTGGAAGCGCCTTCATCCCAGATTCTCTGGTAGTCCGCCAAGTGCACTAGATGGTGGGTGAAACCGATCTCTTTCAAGGTGTCCAGGTCACCTGTTCCCCACATGAGGACAGGCATAACGTGCGGTAAGGGACGCGGGACTACCGTCACGGTCAGACGAGCCTCGGCCTTGTGCGGCTGAGACGGCCCCTGTGCTTCTGCGGAAGCATACAGTTCATAGGTGCCCGGCCGAAGTTTTGTGTCTATGGGAACAGAAATCCCATGCGATTCGCCGGCAGGAAGGAGATCCATGAGATCGTTTCCTTGACTCTCTTCCCATTTCCATTGAAGGGCCACTTCCTTGAGGACTTGAGGCGTATCGTTGAGAACTACGAGTGAAACTTGCGCCTCTTTTTCCATTCGGACGAAGGAGAGGCGTCCCTTGTCGGGAGTAATTTCTAGGACGCCTGAGAAACACGGAAGCATTGTCCTGCAAATGCGCACTTGATCAATGGTTCCTGGGAAGCCTGAATAGATGCTGCCATACCTGTCCCCTATGACCAAATGGTATGGCCCGGGAGCGATTCCTTTCCTGCCTTCATGGACTCTTCTCCCAATGGCTGCGCCATCCAGAAAGAAGCGTCCCGTTCCCTTTCCATCATAGGAGAAGGCCACGTGGTACCAGGTGCCGGGGAGGAGTTCAAATTCGTTGGATCGGAACTCCGCTGAATCGGCTCCAAACCCCAGATAGGCCACGAGAACGCGGCGATGTTCTCCGGTGCGATGAAGGTAGAGGCAGTAATCTTTGTTAGCTTGGGGTAAGTCCTTGGCGTAGTGGTAATATTTTTTGTCCAAGAGAAATACGTTTCCGTATTCCTCTATCTCGGGCCGAGCCTTAATCCAAAGCTCCAATGTGAAGGCACCCGAGGGGCTGAGGTCAGGATGGTTCTGTGCATAGGCGCCCTGGGGATGATCGTTGTCCTTGTCCCCGGGAAATGATTCTAGACAATGTCCGAATCGTCCCCCTTCTACGAAACTGGATTGTCCTCGGAGGGTTAGTGTGTGTCCGTTTCCGGAAATGTCCTCGGCTGCATGGCCAGGCAAGAACTGCCAAAGCCCAATGACGGATTCCCCTGAGGCATCCTCATCCTCGTAGAGCGTTTCCCAAGGGCGGATTCCTTCGCTCTGTGCGGTCGCTTGGTTGAGGAGCAGACACGCTCCCAAGAGAAGGCCCTTCATCGGAGCACCTCCACAAAGACGGGAAGCCAGATCCCACCGGCATTGGCTGTGTTCATGGCTCGCACCGTAATCTGATTCTTTTCCCCCCAGCGGACCTCTTCGGTCACGTCCAGGGTGAACGGCAGGTTCCACCCAGTGGGTCCCAGGTCGTGCTCGCCCACGTAGACACCGTTGACCCACACCCAAGCCGATTCATCCACTCCCTTGAAGTGAAGATCCACAGCGGTATGATTGATCTTCTGTGGCAGTTCGAAGAAGCTCCTATACCAGGCCACCCCAACGTAGTCGTATCCCTCCTCCTGCCAGGCGTGTCCTATAGATACCGTGTTCCAGTCCTCATCTTCCCATTGGGGATCAAACCAATTTTCGAGATGTCCCCTTCTGCCTGGGTCCAACTTGAAGCGCCATTCCTTCGTGGGGAGGGGTAGGGACTGGAGCACGGTAACATCATGATCGTAGTCGGTTCGATCCCGAAGGGATTTTTTGTCCCTCTGGAAAGGCCAAAGTGTCCGAGTGACCAGTGCCCGAATGGAATCAAGCTGATCGTTCTCCGCCAACTTGAGGAGGCGTTCGGTTTCTTGGGTGACAGGGCTACGGGCTGCTAGATGGGTGACTGCGGCTAGACGGACCAAAGGTTCCGGATCTTGAAGAGCAGTCCGCAGGATTCCGACAATGCTTTCTTCCTGATAGGCATTTTCCGAGGCGAGAAGGCCCAGAAGGGCTGTCCGCCGCACAACCAGGTCCCCCTCCTGAAAGGCCCGGGTGAGGAGGGGTTCAGCTCGAGCGCCCTGTTCCGTTAGGAGGCGGACTGCAGTTCGACGTACCACAGCGTTTGGATCATAGAGGGCTTCTCCCAGGATCTCGATGACATTTTCTCCTTGGGGGTTCATGTGGAGGAGTTGTTCTCGACGTTGGAAAGGAGGCGATGTAGCACTACAGAGTCCGTTCGGCACCTGCACTCCCAGAAGAAGAGAAAAGCAACACAGAACTCTAACGTGAAGAAGTCTGTTCATCTTGCCTCCTTCCGGGTGCAGTTGGCTTAGCCCTCCACTGAAAGCCTAAGACTAGTCCAACAGAAGGTTGGCTTTAGGTCAAGCAGGACGCCTACGGAGAGAAACGGTGTACACTGGGAGCCGTACGATTGGGACAGGTTGAAGGGAAGGAGTGAAAGATGGCCTCAGACAGAGGGGAAGGCCGGGGATCGAAAAGAGAGGATCGTCTGGCATGGTGGAAAGAGGCCCGATTCGGTATGTTTATCCATTGGGGACTCTATGCCATTCCAGCGGGAAACTGGAAAGGAAAACAGATCCCGGGCATCGGCGAGTGGATTATGTGTCGTGCCCGTATCCCTGTGCCTGAATACGAGAGCTTGGCAACAAAGTTCAATCCTGTGAGATTTGACGCCAGGGAATGGGTGAACGTGGCGAAGGATGCGGGGCAAAAATACATCGTCATTACAGCGAAGCACCACGACGGATTTGCCATGTTTGATTCCCCTTGTTCGGTGTATGACATCGTGGACGCGACGCCGTATGGCAAGGATCCCATGAAGGCGCTCGCACGTGAATGTCAGAGGGCGGGTATTCGTCTGTGTTTCTACTACTCGCAGTATCAGGACTGGCACGACCCGGATGCCGGGGGCAACCGTTGGTACTACAGAGACGAGTCCAAAAAGGAGTTTGAGCGGTATTTGAAGCGCAAGTGTATACCCCAAGTGAAGGAGATCCTGACGCAGTACGGTCCCATTGGGCTCATCTGGTTCGACACCCCGGGGCAGATTGCGCCTGAACAAAGCAAGCGTCTCAAACGCCTGGTCCATCGACTGCAGCCGCACTGCTTGGTGAGCGGTCGAGTGGGACACGGCATTGGGGACTATGGAAGCTTGGGAGACAACGAACATCCTGTAGGGCCTTTGGACGGATACTGGGAGACGCCTTGTACGCTTAACGATACCTGGGGATACAAATCTTATGATCGCCACTGGAAATCTGTTGATTACCTCGTGAAGCTTCTGGTTAACTGCGCTGCCAAGGGGGTGAACTACTTGCTAAACGTGGGACCCACGGCGGAAGGGGTGATACCGCGGGCTAGCGTCAAACGCCTGCAGGGCGTGGGCAATTGGCTTGAGGTGAATGGGGAGGCAATCTACGGCACGGAAGCGAGTCCATACCCCTACGATTTTGAATGGGGGGAGATAACGTGTAAGAAGGGACATCTCTATCTGCATTTCTTTAGGTGGCCGAAGGGCCGATTCACGTTGTTGGGACTTCGTAACAGGGTGAAAATCGCGCGTATCCTTTCGGATCCCAGGACGGAAGTAGAACTCTCCCAGCGGCATAGCAAGGCTAAAGATGAGCATGTCGTTGAACTGAAGCTGCCCAGAAAAAGGCCCGATAAGAGGGTCTGCGTCGTGGCTTTGGATCTGGTGGGCGTACCGAATGTAAATTCTTCCCTCTTGCAGCAGTTGGACGGCTCCATCACCCTTCCTGCTCACATGGCGCAACTCAAGGGACCGGCCTCCGTCGAGATTGGACGGAATGGCTCGGTTGCCGGCTGGAAAACCAAGGCTCCAAGGCTTAGATGGAAGTTCGTATTAAAGCAGACCGGAGCGTTTCAAGTGGTCGTCCAAACGGTTATGGACAGGAATAGACCGGACTGGTTTGGGACGCACCGAGTGAAGGTGTCCGTGGGACGGCGTTTTGTCAGCGGGGACGCGGGCAAGAAAGACATGATCATGGATGCCAAAGTGAATCGTTGGCACATTGCGGAGAGCGATCTAGGTGTTGTAGAACTACATACGCCAGGTTCCCACATTCTTACGCTCAAGGCCGAGCATGTCGACCCGAGGGCCCATGCCGGATTGACCGTATCCGGGGTGAGACTCATCAAGAAGAGGGAAGCCAAGGCATAGAAGAAGCCGAACTCAGCAAAAGGTCAGGTTTTGATCGGCTTCTCTGAATATTCATAGAGCACGAGACAGGAGTGGAGAATGATGAGCCCACAATGTCATCGACGTGATTTTCTTAGAACTTTGGGTGTGGGAAGCGTTTGCTTCGCGGCGCGAAGCCTCTTGGGAGCGCAGAGTCTCTTTTCCACGGCTTCCGCCGGGAGGCGACGTCCCAACATCTTGCTCATCCTCACGGATGATCAGGGCTCTGTGGACGCCCGTTGCTACGGGGCCGAGGATCTACACACCCCGAATATGGACGCTTTGGCCGAGAGAGGAACGCGGTTTACCCAGTTCTACGTGGGCGCTCCCGTCTGTTCCCCTTCACGGGCCGCTCTGCTCACAGGACGCACGCCGCAGAGAGCGGGACTCCCGGGGAATGCCGGAGGCAATAGGGGACTTCCCAGCGAACAGATCACCATGGCGGAAATGCTCCAAAAGGAAGGCTATCGAACGGCCGTCTTCGGCAAATGGCATCTGGGTCTCAGCCCTGAGATGGGTCCCCTGAATCAGGGATTTGAAGAGTTTTTCGGCCACAAGGAAGGCTGTATCGACAACTATTCCCACTATTATTACTGGCGAGGACCCAATCGTCATGATCTGTGGAGAAACGAGGAGGAAGTCTGGGAGGAAGGCAAGTTCTTCCCAGATCTCATCGTGAGAGAAGCGAATCGTTTCATGGAGGCGCATAAAGAGGAACCTTTCTTCATGTACCTGCCGTTCAATGTGCCCCACTATCCGCTTCAAGGTCAGGAAAAATACAGGGAGATCTACAAGGATCTGCCAGCGCCAAGAAGAATGTATGCGGCTATGGTTTCCACGGTGGACGAGAAGATCGGACAGATCTTGGCA
>Ga0272442_10011239_pt1 | contig 10944 bp, 7 predicted proteins | sample SSMForm2O_FD_200262 | JGI IMG/M metagenome (GOLD analysis project Ga0272442, IMG submission 200262) | Marine sediment archaeal communities from Little Sippewissett salt marsh, Falmouth, MA, United States - SSM-Form-2O | ecosystem: Environmental > Aquatic > Marine > Wetlands > Sediment ... | reverse complement strand
TAAATACTTCATTTGTTAGAATCTCTTTTGTAGTAGGATCAATATCAATAATCTCAATAACCTGCTTACACCGACGTACGCGTTTACCTTTCACACGCGTTGTAATATGTATCGAAACAACATCAAGAGACTGCAGCATAACACGAGGAATCTCAATGGGTTTACCCTCAAGACGATGAATTAGGCTTTTTGCGCTATCGGCATGCACTGTACTATAAGTTGCATGACCTGTAGCCATCGCCTGAAACAAAACATAAGCTTCCTTACCACGAATCTCACCAACTAAAATATATTCGGGACGCTGACGAAGCGCAGCTTTCATAAGATCATACATATCAATTTCGCCGACCATTTTATCGGCAACAATTTCACCAAAACCACTTCTTGATACACCTGGAATCCAATTAGGATGAGGCAGATTAATCTCACGGGTCTCCTCAATGCTGACAATTTTTGCCTCACGAGGAATAAACAAAGACAAAGCATTAAGAATCGTTGTTTTACCTGATGCAGTTCCACCTGCGATAAGAGCATTAACTCTATTTTCAACAGCAAGCCACATATATGCAAGAATTTCTGAAGATACTGTATTTAGAGCAATAAGATCAGGTGGGGTAAATGGGTCAGCGCGGAATTTACGAATAGTAAAAGTACTGCCCTTGGTTGTAATCTCAGTACTAAGTGTCATCTGAATACGAGAACCATCAGGCATCGTTGCATCAAGCATAGGCTCAGCAATACTAATATGCTTACCACATTTCTGAGCAAGCCTGATTACAAAATATGATAGCTCATCTTCATCTTTAAATTCAACATTACTTCTAACAGAACCATATTTTCGATGATATAGAAATATTGAAACTCCCGAACCATCACAGCTGATATCTTCAATATGTGGGTCTTTCATCAAAGGATCAATTTTACCATAGCCAAGTGATTCACGTTTTATATAATATAATATTTTTTCCCTACCAACATCATTGAGTTTAACATCATAATTACTAATGACCAGATCAACTTGCTCTGTTAGATAACTTTCAACTTTTTTGTCATCTAATTCATCAAGCCTCATATTGAAAGTTTTCATCAATGTTTCCCAGATAAAATTTAAAGTTTTTTGTTCCTCTTCCGATAGATACGGTTCAATAACTTTGTAATATTTTTCAAGTGTATCCATATTTTTCAAAATTTTTGCATAAGCAAATGGCTCATTTAGTGGATAAAAATCAAGTTCCTTAAACTCTGATTTAAAGAGAATTGAACCTGCTCTACCGCAACTTGGGCATTCTACTTTTACTTTTTGACCAGGTTCACCCTCACATGTTATTTTTGTATGGCAACCTGGGCAAATAGCAATTTTCTTATGCATTATTCTTTAGCTTCCTTTTTTATTTGTTTGTATGTCTCAAGAGGATCTTCCATATACCTAGAGACGATGTTAGCAACTCCTCTGAATTCTCTAACATTTGTATTGTTCATCCATTCAACTATTTCTTTTCTTTTTCGAATTTCATCAGTCATGTCTTCGCGGGTCATATCCTTTTCAGCTCTGATACGTTCTAAAACATAGCTTTTTCCAGAATAAACAAAGATATCTTCAACAGGATCCCATCTGAACACTTCATTAGTAAGAATCTCTTTTGTAGTGGGATCAATATCGATGATTTCGATTATTTGTTTACATCGTCTAGCACGCTTATCTTTTACTCTAGTAATAACATGTAGGCAAACAACATCAAGAGACTGTAGCATAACACGAGGAATATTGATTGGTTTACCCTCAAGACGATGGATCAAGCTTTGTGCGCTATCGGCATGCACTGTACTATAAGTCGCATGACCTGTAGCCATCGCCTGAAACAAAACATAAGCCTCACGACCACGAATCTCACCAACTAGAATATACTCAGGACGCTGACGTAGAGCAGCCTTCATAAGGTCATACATATCAATTTGACCTACTACTTTATTAGCGACAACTTCACCAAAACCACTACGAGCAACGCCTGGAATCCAATTAGGATGAGGCAGATTAATCTCACGGGTCTCCTCAATGCTTACAATCTTTGCCTCACGGGGAATAAACAAAGTCAAAGCATTCAATGTTGTGGTTTTGCCAGATGCAGTTCCACCTGCAAATAAAGTATTTATTCCATTTTCAACTGCAAGCCACATGTATGCAATCATCTCAGAAGACATGGTATTAAACTCAACAAGATCAGGTGGTGAAAATGGATCCTCACGGAATTTACGAATAGTAAAAGTACTACCTTTTGCAGTGATCTCATCACTGAGCGTCATCTGAATACGTGAACCATCAGGCATCGTTGCATCAAGCATAGGCTCAGCAATACTGATATGCTTACCGCACTTCTCAGCAAGACGGAAAATAAAAGACGAAAGTTCTTCTTCATCGTCAAACTTAATATTGCTCTTCAAAGAGCCATATGTACGATGATATAAAAATAATGGAACACCAGCACCATCGCAGCTAATATCCTCAATATTAGGATCTAACATAACTGGATCTAGTTTTCCAAGACCTAATGCCGATTTGCCAATGTAGTAAATAATTTTTTCTTTAGATTCCTCTTTAATATTGACATTATACTCTTCTAAAACTTGCTCCAAAATCTTTGTCAAATATTTATCATCACCATCTGATTCAAGTTGATCCGTATCAAAAGAAACACGCATCATGGTTTCCTGTATAAAGCCAAGAAGTTTTTCTTCATCTTCAGTTAATTCAATTTCAACTAAGAAATAACATTTGTCCAGGCTTTCTTTTTCACGAAGAATTTCAACAAAGGCAAAAGGATCGCGCAATGGATAAAAATCAAGCTCTTCCCATTCATGTTCTGAAAAGCCAAGTTCGGAAAGGGAAACAGATTTGTTTTGTAAAACAGTCTTTGGTAATTCTAAATCTTGACTATCTTTTATTTCTTCAGTGATTAATCCAGAGTCAGCCTTGAACGGAACTGACATCTTCTTTTTGTCATCATCAGAAAGATGTGGACTCCATCCTCCTTGAATCTCCTCCGACTCATCAAAGAATACATGTTCATGTTCTGAATCCTCAATTTTTAGAGGGTTACCTATGATATTATCAGTATCATCCTTTTTTTCTTCTTTTGGTAAGATTTGTTCTTTAGGTTTTATAAACGAATGTTTCTTAATATGTTCTTTTGCTAATTCTTTTGCTTTTTCTTCGACATCATCTTCCATTTTAGGTTTTTTTTCAGCTAATTGTGCCTCCCGGATTTTTTCATTCAGCATATCTGCTTCATCTTCAACACCTCTAGCAGGCAGATTTTCAACACGAAACATTGGTTTAATTATTCTTTCATCAATCTCAGGTTTAACTTGCTTATCAACAGTTTCTTTGTTTGGAGCTGATTTTTCTTTCTTTAAAATATCTGCTTCTTGATCCGTTTTTCTAATTTTATCATCTAAAAGCCTAGATTCATCTTGATCTGATATTTTTGCTTCTGAAAATTTTTCAACTTGAGTTTCAGTTTTGTCAGACACTTTGGTTTCTTTTTTATCCTCAATTGGTTCTCTAACTGGTAACAATTTTTTCCTATTGAATAATGATTTTTTCTGTTTTTTGGTCTCTGTTTGTTCTTCTCTTTTTTGTTCTTCTGTTACATTTACTTGTTCTTCTTTTTTTGGTTTTTCTACAGCATTTGCTTGTTCTTCGTTTTTTAGATGTTTTTGTGCCAATTCAAATGCTTTATTCTGAGCTTCATCAAAGTCATCCTCTACATTTTTTTCAGTAGAATCAGTTTTAATTTTGTGATCCAAAATTTCTGATTCATCTTTATTTATTTCTTCAATAGGAATTTCAGCTCCCTTATCTATAAATTCAATTTTGTCATTGTATTTCTTTTTCATTCCAGCAAGATCATTAGTTGAAGACGAAATGAAATCGCCTTCTTTTTTCTTTTCTTCAGTTTTCTTCTTTCCTTTTTTTCTATTAAAAAAACTAGTTTTTTCATTTTTATCTACAATTTCATCACTTTTATCAGTGACATCGTTCTTTAGCTCAACAGAATTTATTTTTACATCATTTTCTATTTTGTCATTTTCTGCTTGAATATAGCTATTAAATTCATTGTCAAATTCTTTTGACTGCGATAAATCCGGGGATTTTTCTTCTTTACTAAAATCATCAATTTTTTTGTCAGTTTCTTCAGTTTTTTCCTTAATTTCATTTTCTTTAAATCCGTCTTTTTTATCGTTTTTTTCTGCAGCCGCATCAGTTTTATCAGGATTTTCTCCTAGATTACTCTTGGCTTCAAAAATGATTTTTTCACTTAACTCTTCTAAACTTCCTTCTTTTTTTGCTTTTTTCTTATCTGTTTTGCGTAAATAATAAAGTGTTTTGCCCTGTTTATCTTTAAATGATAATTTTTTCAAATCAGTTTTTTTTGCGTGAAGATCGTCCATTTTTGCTTTATGTTTTTCTAGAATGCTGTCAATTGCCTTTCTGATATCAACTAAGCCGTCATCAGTCATATCCTTTTGTTCATAAGATTTTTTTTCTTGTGTTATAGAATCTCCTCCTTGAAAAAATTAATTTTAGCATCTTTTTTGATAGTCTTTTTATCTTGCATCCACATCCCTTTCACATCTTAATTATGATTAATTTTAGGTATGATATGATGAAACCTATCTCTATCTATAAATAAAACTTTTGCGCATCTCATCCTTCTGTGTTTTGATATGAGTCATTATCTATTTATATCTTTCTTATTTTACTTATAAGCAATGTTTTAGACAAGTTTATAATAGGCATAATTATTTTGCTGGTTTGCATTTTGGGCCCATAAGGTAGTCTGGATATCCTACCGGCCTTCGGAGCCGGTAACAGGGGTTCGAATCCCCTTGGGTCCGTCTCCTTGACAATTTTTCATTTTGTAAATTTATCACACTAAGTTTATATACTATTAATTACAGAGTATAACGTAGTGGAATCTGGAATTTATTATTTTCTTCCTTTCATCTTTACCATCCACCCTCCAGATTCCCACCCCCCTTCTCACAAACTAACTTGTTATTAAGAAAAGTAGGCTTAGAAAAAATATAAAAAAAGAAGGAAAAAAATAATTTAAGCAAATTTTCCGCGAAGCTTACGCCTTTCAACTTTAACATCAGATGGAGCAACAATCATCAGGTTATTTCCAATACCTGCAATATCGCCATTAATTTCCTTTGCAAGCTTCTTAAGATCGTTTGTTATTCTTTTCAAAATTACTTCTTCATCTGCGATAGGTGAAAAGTCAAGAATTAAAACATTCCCACCATATACATAATCAGTAAAATCTTTTAGATCTTCATATCTTTGAATCTCGCCAACTCGGACATGCATCTTGGCAGCAGCATCTCCACCGCTAGTTGTTTCAACATATTTTTCTAGATCGATATATCCATCTACATCGCCTGAGCCTTTTTCACCAAAAATTTTGTTCACTATTCCCATAATAATTCTCATCTCCTGATTTTAACCTGTATACTAAATATATAATTCGCTTTATAAACTTTTGGCGACAAAGTTCCAAAGTCTATCGCCGACAAAATGAACCAAAGAGATTGCTTTACCTTTTTTTTCGCTTATCATCTGATCACCAGACATCAAAGCAATACCTACAGCAAGAGGCTTATGATTCCTCTCATCACATATCCAAACACGATCATTTTCAACAATATTTCTATCAGCATCAACAATTCCTGGTGCCATTACATCGGCACCATTTGTAACAAACTTTACAGCACCCATATCAACAGTTACGAAACGTTCCTTTGGTTTGTATCTTTCAAGCCCTGACAACGTAAAAAAAAGTATATCATTCAGATACATAAAATAAGGATGATTATCAATGAGAACCATCTTGACTCCATCAAAATCACCGGTTTCAACGCTATCTTCTTCAGTGAAAAAAGCACAGCTATAAACACTTTTTAAGTCATCTAACATTTTTTTTATTTCTTTTGATTTCAAACGATGCCTATTTTTGATTTTCATGAAAATCTAATGTCGTAATTTTTTTGTTAACTATAAATGTTACCAAACAGTTTTCCAGAAGCCCAAATCCTTATAAATAAGATATCTATTTCGTGGCTCTAGGTAAGCAATATGGAAAAACCACTTAAGATACTTCACGCAAGTCTTAACAACAGAGTAATGGTAGAACTGCGAAGCGGACGAGGATACCATGGAACACTAGATGGATACGACGTTCCACATATGAACCTGGTATTAAAAAACGCAGAGGAAATAGTAGACGGTGAAAGCACTTCAAAACATACTTCAGTAATTGTAAGAGGCGACAACATAATATATGTATCACCATAAAAAATTGAGGGGCATAATCTATGACTAAAGGAACAGCATCAAAGATGGGCGGTAAAAAAACGCACACAATCTGCAGAAGGTGTGGAAAACATGCTTTTCATGTTCAAAAAAGAAAATGTGCTGCCTGTGGCTTTGGCGAAACATCAAAAATTAGACAATACAACTGGTCGAGAGAAAAATAAGAAAAACCTATTTTTACATTTTTCATAATAAACATTTTTTATACCAGATTTTACATGCAGAGTCTAAAATGAAATCAAAATGTCACTTTTATTGTTACATGAACACTCGAAAATCAAATAACTTTAAAACAACTAGGCAAGATGAGATAAAACTCGTAGTTTTTGATATGGATGGAGTAATAATTGACACGATAAGCTCATGGAAATATATCCATGATTATTTTCATACATCAAATGACCACTCAGTTGACGACTACCTCAAAGGCAAAATTGATGACCTTGAATTCATCAGACGCGATATATTACTTTGGAAAGAAAATGGAAAACTTATTACTAGAGACAAACTTGCTGAGATAGTAAAAGATGTCCCACTTATGAAAGGCTCAAAGGAATGCATTGAATCTCTAAAAGAACATAATATTAAAACAGCAATAGTAAGTGCGGGTCTTGATGTTCTTGCTGATATTGCAAAAGATGAACTTGATATTGATTACGTTTTTTGTAATGGTGCAAAAACCGATGAAGATGGTTATCTTACAGGCGAAGGCATCCTGCAGGTTCAGCTAATGTATAAGGATAAAAATATCTTTGATCTTTCCAAAAAACTTGGCATTCCTCTTGAATGTATTGCATCTATCGGTAACTCATGCTATGATATACCAATGTTCGAAGTCTCTGGACTTGGTATTGCATTTAACCCAGATGACGATTGTGTTAGAGAAGCAGCTGACCATATTGTTGAAGAAAAAGATTTGACCAAGATTTTACCTATTTTATTCTGATGGATCTGCTACTTCACCCATAAACAAGATCGTACCGGTTTCTTTATGATGTAATGTAAATAGGAATGGATGGTCTGCATCAAATACTATTCTTGAGTGGCCACCACCATTGATTGCAGTTAGCGCCACAATAACAGCTGTTGCAGCTGCTGCTTCAGTTCCTTCCTCATTTACTTCGATATATGCTTTATGAAGAACATCTGAAATAAATACATCCAGATATCCAAAGATACCTGTAAAGTTAGCATCCTCATCAAATGCTTCTATCATTCCTAGCTCTTTGAGATAATCATTCAAGTTATAACTTGTTTCAAATTTAAACTTTGGAAGATAGAGATCAAGCTCTGTATCATACATATCATCTATCCATCCATTGTAAGCATCCTTGTTTATAGAGCCAGTTATATCAGATACCTCATATCCATCTTTAGGCAAAATAATCATCATTGATATTTCATCACCAGAATATGGAAGCTCAAGCATCTGCATTTCATCAGTTTCAGTATAATTGAATCTGTCCTGGGTTTCAACTATGCTCATTGTCTCAACCTGGACCGTCTCTGCATTATTTGTAGTAAAATCTCTCTCAGTCGTATTAGCTTCATCAAATTGAACTTCCCAGGCTCCTTTGAAATAAATTGCATTAGTCAAAATCAACATAGTAAGAATTGGGTCAATGACACTTGCGGGGACAAGATCCTTGATTAAATTATTCGTCTGACTTTCAACCCATTCATTGATGATTTCAGCAGCTACTTCAGGATCTGAAAAATCAATTTCAGATGATTTACCACCATAGAAACTCTCAATAACGTTAACATATTCATCTAAAAGTTGAAAGTTGTCATTAACCCAAAGAGCATTAGCTGTACTAATGTTGTAAACAGAGTTTTCATTCAAATAATCATACAAGCTTCGCATATATTGATGAAATGAATCATTGTCTTGTTCTATATGAAGAACGCTTTCCATCTCTTCAGCCGTAGTGTTTCTAGAACCTTCATAGGTCATAGCAAGAGCTGTAAAAACACTATATGGAGAATAAAAAATATTACCATCATTCTCAGGGTCATCTTTTAGCTTTCTGAAAAAGTCGAAAGAAAATGCATTAACTGCATCGTCAAAAGAAGTTATATTTCCAATTGGAACTGTGTCGTCATCATCTGATTCTATCTCATCAACATCGATATCATTACTAAAATCTGTAACAAATAGAGTAAAACCTGACACGATTAAGATTAAACCTAATATTACAGCTATTATACTTTTTTGCTCCATATAATTTTCACCTAGTATTATGGTATTTAGTTTGTGCTATTTAATATTCTGCAAAATGTTTGGCATTTGCCAAACAAAAAAATTGGGATTTATTAATATAGTATATCTAGAATATATATAGTATTCCTAATTATATAAGTATATTTATATATTATTTAAAAGTGATTCTTTATAGAAGAAAAAAAACATGACAGAATTATATTCATTTTTAGCAATAGATTAAAAAACTGATAAAGGGAAAATGGCATTTTGAATTTATTAGGCTAATTAACAAATTCTATTAAATTTTATAATTACAAAATATTTTTATCGATAATTTTATATATAGCTTTATCATTGGGCTATGAAGACATATCTATTAATTTATAGGTATGGGGGAATAAAAAAATTTCTCGATGAGAAGAATAATTTAGAATATCTATAAGAAACTTAGGAGACAAAATTATGCATAAAAATAAAACAAAAGGAAGTAGAAAAATGTATTTTAGAAAATTTAGTGCCACATTTTTGGCATTGGTATTGGTTTTGACAACATTGTCAACCATGACGTTTTTAGCAGCACCAGCTGGAGCGGAAACAATTGAACCTCCAGTAGCAGAAGCAAATGGACCATATACTGGAACCACTGGCGCGAATGTCGGTTTTGACGGTTCAGGAAGTACTGGCGTTATAGATTTATATGAATGGGATTTTGACGGTGATGGAACCTACGATTGGAGTTCACCAAATACAGGTATAGTTGGCCATGCATATGTAAATGCAGGAACTTATACTGCAACTCTAAGAGTAAAAAACGACGCTGGTTCTGATACAGACGATACAACAGTTACCATATATCAAGAAAATCCAACATTAGAAAACTCATGCGGTATTGATATCGCACTTGTTATCGATAGCTCTGGTAGCATTGGTGGAAACCTGGATACTATGAAAACAGCTTTTATTGGTTTTGTCGATGCGCTTATGCCAAGTACACCAACTCAAATGAGTGTAATAGATTTTGATGATACTGCAAATATTCTTCAGCCATTCACTAGTGATATTGCTCAAATTAAAAATGCAATTAATACACCAAATTTTGACGGTTGGACAAATTGGGACGATGCTTTAATAAAAGCCCATAGCGTTTTTAAACACCGTCTCGATAAACCTGATTTAATTATTTTTGCATCAGATGGAAATCCAACGGCTCATGGCAATCCATATACAACCAGTGGCGATCATCTAACACCTGCAATTACAAAAGCAAATGCAATTAAAGCAGATGGAATTAGAATAATTACATTAGGCATTTACCCAACTGGTACGAGTCCCTCCTTTTTACCTGAGAATCTAAAAGCAATATCAAGCCCTGATGCATATTACAGCTCTGGATTTGATACACTAGCACAGACACTCGCGGGTATTGCAGGTGAACTCTGCGGTGGAACTGTCATTGTTCAAAAATTCGTAGATGAAGAACCAGCAGAAGGATGGAATTTTACTGTAGAAGTTGATGGCGGTTATGCAATACCACCATCTGGTGAAACAGATGTTGGCGGTTATGTTACTTTTACTATAGAGTTAGATGATGGTGTTGAAACAGCATATGTCAATATAACAGAGACTTTACAAACTGGATATAATTTTGTTACAGCAAATGCATATGACTGCACTGGAGCGCAAGTTGGAACTCTTAATGGTTTAACAATTGAAAATATTCCTGTCACAAAAGATTGTATGATATACAGTGAATTTAACAACACTGAATTAACAGATGACTGCCCACCTGTAACAACAAAGACATTTAATGGACCAACATATCCAGAAGAGGATTTTCCAGTGTGCGGCCCAGATGATGGTGAACATTTTTGGGTTACTACAAACACGGAAATAACACTTACAGCAGTTGACTGCCCACTTGAAAATCCAAGTGGTATTGATTATATCTACTATGAGATTGGTTGGGATTCTGACAATGATAGTATCATAGATACATTTATTGGCGGAGAATATGTATATAATGACACTGTTACATTTTCATTTACGGAAGAATGCTTACATCAGATTTATTGGTATGCAGTTGATTTAGCAGGTAACGCTGAAGAACCACACTGTCAATATCATCGTGTTGATGATACAGGTCCAAATCAGACAATCACACTTGGTGAACCACAACTTACTGATTATTATCAGCATCCTAATGGCAATTACTATACTGTTGTTGGACCAAACACTCCAATATACATAAACTCAGATGATACATGGGAAGACACAAAAGCCTGCGCAGTAGGATCATCCTTCCTAACTTATGTTGTAAACTGGGGAGATGAATTGAATAACTGGACAGAAAGTCGAGGTCCTTATA
>Ga0272442_10011238_pt1 | contig 10944 bp, 9 predicted proteins | sample SSMForm2O_FD_200262 | JGI IMG/M metagenome (GOLD analysis project Ga0272442, IMG submission 200262) | Marine sediment archaeal communities from Little Sippewissett salt marsh, Falmouth, MA, United States - SSM-Form-2O | ecosystem: Environmental > Aquatic > Marine > Wetlands > Sediment ... | reverse complement strand
TCTGCCAGTGCTTCCAGCTGATAATACATGGTTACAGCACCTGGATCTAACTTGCCAACCCCTTTGTCTAATTGATAACAAGCCCTTCCTTTAACGGCCTTCATTTGCGCAGTTTCATTCATTCCATATGCAGCACCCTCTTTCATAGCTAGAAGAATTTCTTCATCAGATGCATTACTATGGAAAGCTTCTGTCATATATTCAAGAGCTCGATGAAGTGTATCAATCATCGTCTTAAATCCCGGTTTTGCATTCCCTCTTTCCATTATCCCTTCAAGCTTAGCCGTTAAAATATCTATTAAAAGGGGAGCGGTTATTATATTTTCACCGATAACGACCTTGCTTGCTTTTAAATACGCACTACCGTAAAGAACTCCTGAAGAGCCTCCAATAGTTGACATTAGCGTCATAGCTATCTTCTTAAACATGTCAGAAAGAGACATTCCTTCAAGTAATTCCTTCTGCTCTAAAAGCTTGTTGAATCCCATATTCATATTCACCCAGTGGTCTCCATCACCAGTTTCCGCATCCAATCTTGTAATATAGTCCTTATGGTTCCTGATAACCACAGCTGCCTTATTTAAATATTCCATATAATCTTTTGAGTTTATATTAATCTTCATTTCAATCACCAATCTTTAATCCTATTGTATTACAAGGAGCATCAAGCAGTTGTTTTAATTCAGAATCCAGTTTAAGTAGAGATATGGAACATCCTGCCATTTCAAGGGAAGTCATGAAGTTTCCAACAAAATATTTATACGGGGTAATATTTTTAGTTTTTAGAATTTCATCTATTTCTTTAGTGATGATGTAAAGCTCCATAGCCGGTGTACCGCCAAGTCCGTTTATGATTACAGCTACTTCGCTATTTGTATAGTCCATATCTTTTAATATTTTATGACACAAAATATCTACGATTTCCCTGGCTTTTTTTACATTGGTTCTTTCAATTCCGGGTTCTCCATGTATCCCCATACCTATTTCAATCTCATTTTCTTTCAAGACAAAGCCAGGTTTTCCTACCCCTGGTAAAATGCAGGAACTCATAGACATACCCATACTTCTTGTATTATCTATCGTCTTTTGTGCAACACGTGAGACTTCCTCTAATGTTGCTTCCTCCTCAGCTTTTGCACCCGCAATCTTATGTACAAAAATCGTACCTGCTATGCCTCTTCTGCCTGTTGAATATGTACTGTCAGGAACTGCTACATCGTCTTTAACAATAACACTTTTAATAGCAATGCCTTCCATTTCCGCCAATTCTTTCGCCATTTCAAAGTTCATGACATCGCCTGAATAATTTTTAATGACCAGCAAAACCCCTTTCCCCGTATGTGCCTCTTGTATCCCTTTGATGATTCTGTCTGGAGAAGGTGAAGCAAATACATTCCCCGCAACTGCCGCATCCAACATGCCTTTTCCAACATAACCTCCATGTGCAGGTTCATGTCCGCTTCCTCCGCCTGATACAATGCCTACTTTTTTTGTCTTATTTTTTCTTGCAATAACCTCAAAGTCTTTATAGTAAACAATATTGGGATTTGCAATTGCCATCCCCTGTAGCATTTCTGTAACAACTGTATTTGAATCATTGATTAATTTTTTCATCTGATATTTTCTCCTTGTTTTAAACATAATGTGTCCAGTTTGTTAATTATTTTAGTTATATTTCTTGTTTGTATTTTCCTGAAATAACAATATTAGCTTTGAACTATTTTTTTTAGTTGTATTTTATTAATAAGTTTTATTCTTATTTGTTTTTTCCCGTTTCCAAAAATTATGGCTTTATTTGCATGAAATATAATAATCCAAAGATATTTTTACTTCTAGAAACATCATTATATTTCAAAGTATGCTTTTTAAAGGTGCTTCTTTTTTCCTTACTTTCTCCACAAAACAACTAATGCAATATATTATTTTCTTCAATAAATTTAGGGGGACATAGAATAAATTGCGAGAAAATAAAGATCATAGATATTTGAAGGAGAAAACAATTGATTATTATAAATATTATTAATCGATTCTAGCTCAATAGTATAATATTATTTTCAAATTTCTTTAAATATACCAATCATGATAAATAGTTTTTTCTTTGAAGAATTAAAAATATTTCTTAGTTTAAATTCAATTTATACCAAATTAATTGACATTCATCATATTTTTTTAATTTACAATGATTTAAAATATATTTACATAATATTCTCGGTTTTCTAAAGCTGTAATGTTTAATGTAAGTTTAATACTTTCATTAATTAATCATAGTGAACTTTCTCTGAAAATAATTAATAAATAGAAAGCTTTCACAAGAAATAAATAATTGTTATTCTACTACAGATGATTTTAGTGCGGATTAAAATGGCGACTGTTTAATTTCCTAAACAGTCGCATAATAATTAGCTATTTATTCTTTTTCATGCAAATAGTACATTTTCCATCACCACCGGCAATGGTATTCTTAAGCTCCAATTTCCATCCATATGTATCCATAGTACCTCTATCAATTTCCATGCATGCATCACATAATTTAGCTATGAATTCTTCATCATCAGTATATTGCATCCATGCCTCTACCATTGGGCAGTAATGTACTTCCCACACAAATTCATTGTCTGTAAGAACAGGAATTTCTGCATCATTTGTTTTTTTAAGAGCATCTGTTGCAAATGCCTGTGCAAATTTCTTCAAATCTGATGTTCGTAAAAAATCATTATATCCTTTGTAAGCACCGGCTTTGCGAATGGCTTCTCTTATGTCATCCCATTGCATACCTGCTTCAAGACCAGCTTTCACTATATGATAAACCCATTTTCCTCTATTAATTGAAGCAGCTCTTAATTGTTGAATTTCGATGTCTTCGACGTCTTTTCGCGGTTTATTTTTTATCACGACTATTCCTCCTATATTTTTTATAAATTAAATCTCTACTTCACTTTTTTAATGAAGATTTCACAAGTATCATGACCACCACAGATAGTCCTACCGAGAGAAAATTCAAAACAATCATATTTATCAAACAATCCACGGTCAGTATCCATAGCTATATCACAAATTTGTTCGATAAACTCTTGATCTTCGGTAAGTTTTGTCCATATTCCAGTCATCGGGCAATAATGAAATTCTATACGAGCTTCTTTGTCATCCATAGAAATAAGTTCCATCTCAAATAATTTTTTGTCTATATCGCCCATAAATGCTTTAACAAATGTTTTTAGATCAGTTGTATCAGGGTAATCGGGCTTTCTAGACTGTCCAACTTTTCGTACTCCCTTTCGGGCAAGTTTTTCCATATCAAATCCTTTATCTTTTGCAGTTTTTAAAAGATAATAATACCATAGACCTCTATTTTCATTTGCTTTTCTTAACTTTACAATTAATTCTTCATCGATTGCAGGTAAGTTTTTTATCATTTTTATATCCTTTCTTCTTTAATTTTATAAAATATTAATATTTATTTTATATTTCTTTACTTTGAGAAAAGCCTAGGTAACCACATAACTACGTCAGGTACATAGGTAACAAAAAATAAGACAGCACTCAAAACTAAAACCCAAGGCCAAATTGATTTAATCATTTTATCAGCAGGTACTCCTGTAGCAGCTGAAGTTGTATATAGTACAGTTCCTACTGGTGGAGTTAATAATCCTATTGAAAGATTAAAACACATAAGTAAGCCAAAATGTACTGGGTCAAAGCCAAACTGTTTAATTATTGGCATAAATACAGGCACTAAAATCATAACCGCAGGAGCTGAATCCATCACCATACCGACTATGAAGAGAAAAAGCTGAATAAGTAACATAACAATTATTGGATTTTCTGAAAATGACGAGATACTTTTTGCTATTGTTTGAGGAATCATTGCTATAGCAAGATTCCAACCTAAAACTCCTCCCATTGCAGCAATAATCAGTATTGCTCCACTAATTGTAGCGGTTCTGATAAGTATCCTTACCATGTCTTTAAATTTTATTTTTTTATATATAAATGCTCCCACAAAAAACACTAATACACACACAACAGCAGCTGCTTCTGTAGGAGTTGCTACACCATATGCAATTGAAAGAAAAGTTATAAATGGTGCAAAGACTGAAAAAGCAGCTTCCTTAAGTGCAATAAGTATTTCTTTAAAGCTGCTTTTTGGTGAAAGTGGCCAATTGGATTTACGTCCTGAAATAAATATTACAATAGCAAGTGCTAGTGCAACTAAAATTCCCGGCACAACTCCTGCCATAAACAATTCAGCTATTGAAGTGTTACTGGCAACTCCATAGATTACAAGTAACAATCCTGGGGGTATCAAAGGTCCAATAATTGAAACTGCACCAATGTAACAAGCACTGAATTCCTCTTCATATCCATCCTTTACCATTTCCGGATATATAGTTGTGCTTAAAAGTGCAGAGACAGCATTAGCCATACCGAGTAAACCACCTAGAAACATACCTAAAATAATAGATACATATGCTAGACCTCCCTTAACTCTACCAATGATTCCCCTTGCTAAATTCATAAGCCTTACAACATCTCCAGATAATGCCATTAACTCACCTGCAAGTATAAATAAGGGAATTGCCATAAGACTATAATTACTTGAAGTAGAAAATAATTTTTGCGGTATTGCAATTAGAAAACTAGGATTCATCTGCCAAAGACCAATAACTGCAGTAAGCCCTAAAGAAAAAGCTATTGGCACACCCAATAAAAGTGTTACAAAAAATATAAATATCATTAACATTGTATTTTTCTCTCTTTGTTGATATAACTAATAATTTTTTCAAGTGTATGTGTAATACTTGCAAAAAATGTTGTTGGAATCATTAAATAAAAAATCCATAAAGGGATAAACAAGCCAGGAGTTCTCTGTTTTAAGGATGTAGGTGATATAAATAATTTGTAACCAAAATATAATACAAATAACATCATGATTAAAGCTATCATTTCGGAAATTACATATATTATTGTACGTTTGTTACCTTTAAAACGATTAATAAATAATTCAATTCTTGCTAATTTATTTTTTCTAGTAGCAAGATAGCAACCAAAAAAAGTAATAACAACAAGTAATAGAACTGAAACTTCATCTCCCCAGGTAATTGGATTATTTAAAAAATACCTAAAGATTACTGTAATAAAAATTAATAAAGCTTGACTTGAAATACAAATTACAACAGTGCCTTTGGCAATCTTAGTAAAAATATCATTAAAATTCTTTAAAAAATTGACGAAAATTTTCATTATATTATTTATCACCTATTTTATTTTCTGATTATTTATTAATTTGATAATATAGGGCATTATAAAGTTTAACCTTAAATAAACTAATATGCCCTATATTATCCAGACAACAATTATCTATCGACCAATCTTTTCTCTATAATTCTTAAAGTAATCAACTACCTCTTTCACATTGGCACTCTTCCCAGATATCATTTCAACAACTGGTTCTACAAGCTTTTTGGCTTTAGCCATATCAATTTGGGTAATAGTTAATCCCTGCTCTTTCATAAATGCATATGTTTTTTCAGTTTCTGCCTGATAAGTTACCTTGGTAGCGGTCTGGGCAACGATAGCAGCTTCCTTCATCCATGATTTTTCTTCTTCGTTTAGTTTATCCCATGCATCTATGCTCATGATAAACACAGGTGCTGCTGTTAAATGGCCAGAAATTACAATATGTTTTGCAACTTCATAATTCTTCTGAGAACGTACAGAGACGCTCACATCTTCAAAACCATCAACCACTCCGGTTTTCGCTGCCTGGTAAACCTCGCTATAAGGAAGAGGTGTGGGATTAAATCCTAGTGCTTTATAAGTTTCAAGATGAACAGGTGATTCCATTGAACGAATCTTAACACCTTTAGCATCTTCAAGAGAATTAAATGGTACATTTAGATAAAAATCTCTTCCAGGATTAATTAAGTAGGAAAGACCTACGACACCTGTCTCTTCTCTCAATTTTTTAAACATAGTGTCCCCTATACCAGAATTAACAATTTCCTGATATAAATCCATATCATTATCACAAATATAAGGGGTATCAAATCCATCAAGTACATCAGAAAAGCCCGATACTACAGGGCTTGACATGAAAGCAGCATCAATCGTTCCTAACTGGATAGATTCAAATACTTCCCTTTCATTACCAAGTTGACCCCCTGGGAAGAATTCAAACTCAATTTTACCATTAGATAATTCTTTAATTTTTTCATTAGCCTGTATTCCCGCCTGTGTTAATCCATGTGCTTCATCCCAGGCAGGTGCCCAACTTAAGCTAAATTTTATTTCCTCCGCAAAAGATGCTGATAAAAATAACATCATTACCATAACTATTATTAATGAAATTGTGAATAATTTTTTCATTTTAACCTCCTTTTTAAAACGAAAATTGCGTTTGAAAGATTTACGCAAATTTTATAGATTCAAATATATTTCTAATATTTCAAAGTGAATCTATAGTTTTCATCAAGCCTTTTTTTTCACCCCCTTTTAATTAAACAAAATATTGTGTTTTCTTGTGCTCGCTAGTTTTGCGATGACTCAATATTGTTCTATTTTTAATTTTTCGTGTCATTTTTATTATTCTTAATAAGACATTTATTATCCGTTATTAATTTTAATTAAGGATAGATATTTTAAAGATACTGATTTATTCACCAATTGAACTCACTGTTAAACCTAACATAACATCTAGTATTGCCTGGTCCGTAGCAATCATTCCTGGATCACATACATGTCCTAAATTCTTGAATAATTGCTTAAAATCAGGATCTACGATACCATCGGTATTATGAATAATGGCGTCTTTCATGGAAAGTAGAGCTGATTGAACGGTCCAACCCGCAGCGAGGGCTAGTTTAAAAGCACATCCGTCTTTGGCACCATCACAGATCATCCCAGAAATCGAACCCACCATATTGTAGAGCGCACCCAGTATCTGTTTCTTTTTCCCTCCTAATAGATAAACAATACCGGAACTGGCACCTATTCCTGCTGCTACCCCACAACCACACATGGCAGAGAGGGTCCCGGTATATGATTTTATAAAATAGGTAATAAGATTGGAAAAAGTTAGGGCACGAATTAATTTTTCTTTTGGTAGGTTTTTTTTCTCAGCAACGGCATAATTAGTTAAGAAAACTGTAATCCCATGATTTCCGCTACCAACTGTACTCATCACCGGAAGTCTGCTTCCGGACATCCTCGCTTCAGAGGCAGCGGCACATAAGACCTGTGCTCTGCTTATACTGCTATCAGCCATGCTTCCCTCTTTAATTAACTCTTCTAATTTCAGACCAACCCCATACTGAATAGTTAAGCCTTCTTGGGCAATCCGCAGGTTCATCTTTATCCCTTCTTCCAAAAATATTAATTTATCAAGGGGTATCTCGTTGCTGAATCGCAGAAAGTCTTCCAGGGAATATTCCTGGATAAAGTGGTTTGTATGGTTGGATTTTCCAGTCTTTCTTTTAAAAGGCATGAAGGAATTATTTAAATCAGTCTTTTCAATATTCACGATATTGAGGTGATTGTCTAAAATTTTCACTCTTGCTTTTTCTCTATCGGTCAAGAGTATGATTTCAATATCCAGGCCTGCAACCTCTCTCTGCAAGTCTAATTTTATCCTGTCTTGTTTAATTAAATTTTTGGCTTTTTTTATATCCTCCTCGCTGATTCCCTCTATAACCATTAAGCCTTTTTGAGCATCTCCTGCTATAAATCCAAAGGCAGCGGCTGCGATTAAACCTTTTTCACTCGTACCGGGGATAGTCACCATCAAGCCATTTTTATAGATATTTGAATCCACCTTAACCTGAATGGAAACCAAGTTACCTTTCACTTGTTCCCTGGCGGAAGCCACACCATAAGCTACGGCAATGGGTTCGGTACAGCCTGTAGCTGGAGTAATCCCTTTTTTTAACATAGCGAGTAATTTCTCTTGACGTTCTTCCAATTGATATTCCTCCATATCATGATAAATTACGCATGACATCTAATTGCAAAATAAAATGGATTCAATCTATACTCTTACATTTAATGATATATTTTCCTACAACATTTAATATTAAATATCCTGAGTATGCACCGGGGTCCATTACCCCTATGCTCCTCTCCTTAAACCACCTTGCTCTTCCAATTTCAGATACTAAATTTTTTGTTGACTGAGCTCCTTCAAATGCCTTTTTAACAGTACCCTTAATCATTAAAGATTCATCTGTTTTATTCTTTTGTTCTTCTAAATATTCCAATGCAGGTATTAATGAATCCAAAATTGTCTTTTGCCCTTTTAATGCCTTTCCTCTTTTTTTAATAGCTTCAATAGATACTTGAAGCATTTTCTTTAAGTCTTTTAAGTTAATTGTTTCTTTCTCTTTAATTATTAATCCGGCTGCTCTCATGGCAGAAAAGATAAGAATACCAATCGTTGAACCGGTTACTTCGTTGAATTGCAAACCACTTTTTATTAGCATGTCAGAGATAGTAAAATTAGGATTCTCCTCTATGGTTTTCTGAACAGCATTAAAACCCCGCGACATCGATAAACCATGATCACCATCTCCAATTTTACTGTCAAGGTCATTAAGAAAATCTTTTTCTCTCGAGAAAGTTTCTGCTAATAGTATAAATATTTTTTTTAAATCTTGTTGTTCTAATTGAATTGCCATTCTTATCTTTCCTTTATAAAAGGTGTCCAAACTGGATGATCTAAATATTTTTTAAATTTTTCACTCAATTTAAATAAAGTAATTGAAAATCCTGCCATCTCCATAGAGGTGGCATAGCGTCCAATATATGGTTTATAAATCTTTATTGATTTATCGTTTAAAATCTTGGATATCTTTCTATACACAATATAAAGCTCTTCCAATGGGGTCGCTCCCAGGCTATTGACCAAAACACTTACTTCTTCTCCTTGGTCAATTGATATATCATTAAGTAATAAATCTATCATTTTTTGAGTTACTTCATCAGCTGTTTTTCTTTTTTCTCTTTTTATTCCGGCTTCTCCATGAATACCCATTCCAATTTCCATCTCATCTTCCCCTAGAGAAAAAGAAGGTTTACTCGCCCCCGGAACGGTACATGGACTAATTGCTACCCCTAGAGAACGAACTCCCTCTAAAGCGCTTTGCGTTGTTTGGTATACTTCCTCAAGCGATGCTCCTTCTTCAGCACAAGCACCAGCAACTTTATAAGCATAAAATAATCCTGCTACACCTCTTCTTGATGATTCGTTCCCCTTTTCTCCGGAAGCAATATCATCCGTCACCAATAATGATTTTACTTGTATTCCTTCTTCTTCCGCCAATTCCGCAGCCATATCAAAATTCATTATGTCTCCACCATAGTTTCCATATAAATATAAAACGCCTTTTCCTCCGTCAACTGCTTTTGTCAAAGTTAACATTTGATTCATACTTGGAGAAGCAAAGACATTGCCAATAGCAGCGCCATCGAGCAATCCCTTTCCAACATAACCCATAAATACCGGTAAGTGTCCGGAACCTCCGCCAGTCACAATACTTACTTTATCCTCAATGGGCGCATTCACCCGGGTAATTGCTCTAATTTCACCATTCGCTTTTTTTAGCATATTTGGATATGCATTTAAAATTCCCTCAAGCATTTCATTAACATAGTCTTCGTCAACATTGTAAAACGTTTTCATTTAACACCTCTTTTTTGAAACATTTGAACATTTTTAAAAAAAATCAAAAAACAATCAATTTATACATCAAAAAATATATAATTATGGATAGTATTTTATGGTTTTCATCTGCAATAAAATTTTTGAAGAATTTTGAGATAATTTTAGTAGGTTAAATCAAAAATAACTTCCTCGCTCTTTTATGCCTCTTTCATCCATTTTCATCATCAAATATATGTATTTTCAATCTTCCACTGGTTTGATTCTGATTTTTAAATAATAGATATATTAGCACTGCTAACTTAGCTGTTAATTCAACTTTGAATCTTTAACTTTATCTAATATTGCAAAAGTCATATCTTTAAAGATTGAAAGGTTTTATTCTATTACTTACTTGTTGAAATTGAGTTTGATTGTCTTTGTATATTTTTCACGCTATTTCTCGTAATTAATTGTCCACCTATGAGTACTTTTTTAGATGGAATTAAGTTATTTTTCTCAATTCTATTTATCATTAGATTCATACTGGCTTCTCCCATATGTTTTTTTGAAACATTGTAAGTCGTAAGGGAAGGGTCCATAAGCGTACTCATGGGTAAATCATCAAAGCCAATAATTGATATATCTTCAGGTATTCGATAATTATATTCCCTCAAGGCTTTAATGCAACCGTATGCGATGATATCGTTAGAAGAGAAAAGAGCGGTAGGGAATTTAGCGTTTTTTTGTATAATATTTATCATGTCGTTATAACTTCCAGTAAAAGTCGAATCAACTGAATATATATATTTTTCACTATATTTAATATTAAGAAATTCCAATGCTTCTTTAAAAGCAACTTCTCTTAATTTAAAATTTCTCACATCAGTATTTGCTTTTATAAAGCCAATATTTTTATGCCCAGAATCGACAAGATATTTTATAATTTTAAAAACTGCACTTGTGTTATTCATATCTACAAAATCAAAATCCGAGAAATCAAAAAAAGTGTCTATAAATCCCAAAGGTATATTTACCGATTTAAAGAACTCTATGTCGCTATAATTTAGTTCAGTTCCAAGCACAATTATCCCGCTAACTCTATTAACATCATTTGAATTTATAATATCTTTCATGCTTTCTATTTTTACCTTATCACTAATCTCTAATACATAGTTTCTTCTTTTTGCTTCCTGATTAAGTCCAATGATGTAATCTGCTAAAAAAACATCATGATCCCTATTTACAGTGTGTGCATGTTTTGATATTTTATAAAATTTAATGATTCCTTTGTTGTTTTGATATTCATTTTT
>Ga0272442_10011237_pt1 | contig 10945 bp, 8 predicted proteins | sample SSMForm2O_FD_200262 | JGI IMG/M metagenome (GOLD analysis project Ga0272442, IMG submission 200262) | Marine sediment archaeal communities from Little Sippewissett salt marsh, Falmouth, MA, United States - SSM-Form-2O | ecosystem: Environmental > Aquatic > Marine > Wetlands > Sediment ... | reverse complement strand
GAAGACCATTTACCTGAATATCGATCCGAAAGTCCTGGCTTACCGCCTGATGCACTCCAAAACCGAACGACCGTTGATTAAAGGAAAATCGAAGGAAGAACTAATAAGGTTCATTGATGAAAGCTTAAAAAAACGGCTTGCTTATTATAAAAAAGCTCAGGTCGAAATCACCGACCCTGACCTGCCAATGGAAAAATTTCTTCTGTTAATTCAATAACAATCATAATGGAAGCCGTTGCCTCTAAGTTCGTTTCAGCCCTTAAAGGAATTAGGGTGAACTATATTTTTGATCCTCCGGGCAGAAACATACTTGATTCTATTGAGAAACTTGGCAAGGCTAAAAATATGGAACCGGCATTAACCGGAGCAGGAATGAATGCAGGTGAAAATCAGGAACTGGTTACGATGTTTTATTGATAGATGACTATTTGTTATTATCACAGTGAATCAGATTATAAAAAACAACCAGTATTATAAATTCAGCTTCTATGGATTCTTAAAAAACTTACGCTTTTTTGAGGCTTTCTTTATTTTATTTTTGGTTGAAAAAGGATTATCGTACACACAGATCGGAATTCTTTATGCTGTGCGTGAGATTTGTATCAACGTTTTTGAAATTCCTTCCGGAATTATAGCCGACAGATACGGGCGGAAAAAATCCCTGTTGGGTTCCTTCGTAGCCTATATGTTTTCATTTACCGTGTTTTATTTATCCGGAAACTTCTGGTTATTCCTGCTGGCATTTGTGTTATATGGCATTGGCGATGCATTCCGCACAGGAACCCACAAGGGCATGATTATGGATTATTTGCGCCTGAACTACTGGGAAGACCAGAAAATAAATTATTACGGGTACACCCGCTCGTGGTCACAAAAAGGTTCGGCAGTTTCGTCGCTGCTGGCGGGGGTAATTGTTTTCCACAGCGGTTCTTTACAAAACATTTTCCTTTACTCAGTAATACCTTACCTGCTCAATTTTTTTCTGATCCTTTCCTACCCTGCAGCAATTGACCTTTCCCGTAGCGACAGCAAGCATAAAATCAGCTTCATGTTTATGGTTGTTTCCCTGATTAAGGTGATTAAGAAACCGAAAGTATTCAGGATCGTTAATACGTCCGCGCTGCACACAGCATATCTGCGGGCTGTTAAAGACTACATACAGCCGTTAATGGTAAGCGTTGCTTTATTAATCCCCGTTTTAGCCAATATCGAAAACGAAAAAAGGAACGGGGCGATTATCGGAGTGTTTTATTTTATAATTTACCTGGCAACTTCTTTTGCTTCAAAAATTTCCTCTAAAGTGGCAAACAGGAAAAGAACTGATATTCCGTTTACTACCTTGCTTATGGGATTTTTATTTGGCGTGATTTCCGGATTTTTTTATATGTGCGGTTTTACTGTTGTTTCGTTGGTTGCTTTTGCCGGAATCTATCTGATTGAAAACATCCGCAAACCTATATTGACAGGTTTTGTTGCCGACGAGGTTCCGAACGAAATTCTGGTTTCGGTTATTTCAGCCCAGTCGTTGTTAAAAACAATAATGACAGCAATCATCGCTTTTGCTACAGGGTTACTCGCCGACCGGTTTGGTATCGGATACGCTGTTGCAGGTGTTTCAGGCCTTCTGATTATTTCTTCAGTACTGATTCATGTACATGGGCTGAAAAAAAGAAGGACCGGAAAGGCATAACATACCCTATGGATTATAAGTGGCTTTATATTTGGGGAGCATTCTCCAGTAAATATTCCTCTGCCTCCACATTCCACAATCCCTTTGTTTTCGCCACCCGTTTTGCCAGTTCGAAGAACATGGGATTTTCTTTACCAAGCTTGTCAAAATCATCGATGGCAGTCAGGGGCAGGTCAATGTGGGTGTAGATCAGTTTTTTCCCACCGGGGATATTTGGCAGGTTCAGCGTCGTATCGATCACCGCATTCAATCCGCCGATATGGGTGACCAGGCCGGCAGGGTCAAGCCCTTCCGACAAACATTGCAAGGCTTCTACCATATCATCATTATTTCCACCCGAAGTGCCCACGATATGCGTCGAAGCATAGTGGACATTGTAAAAATTCATTTTAGCAGAAAATTCCGGATTCGAAGGGCCGGCAAAAAAGTTCAGGCATCCGTCGCTGGCAAGGATGGCATCGCCCTGTTCGATAACAGGGGCAACCGGAGCAAATACAAAAACATCATCATATCCTTCACCATCTGCCAATGATTTTAATGCAGAAACAGGATCCGCAACTTTCCCGGTATTCAGGTAAACCAGTTCAATGCCTTTTTTTTTAGCCAGCCGTGGCGGGAAAATGGTGGCTGCCCTGTCAAGCCTTTCCTGCGAAATATCGGTAACAACCAATAAGGAAGGCTTCCGGCCTTTCCGGTTTATTACATAGTTGATGGCTGCCAGCCCCATAGGGCCAACCCCGGCTAAAATAGCCATTTTACCGCCATCCTTTATTTCCATCTGATGGATATACGAACCCGGTTTGGTGTGGTAGTTGGCATGCATCGCCCCGATGACACACGACAGCGGTTCAGCCAGCGATGCAGGGTAATACCCGGGGCCATCGTATGCCAGCAGGCAGTCCTGTTCCAGCACATCTTTCGGAATAATCACATAGGTTGCATCGCCTCCGATGTAAGGATACGAATACCCCGGAGCGCTTAAAATCCCGACCGGGCCGTCTTCGTAATAAATTGCCGGCTGGATCGAGAATTTCTGTCCCGGTTTGAATTTATGCTGCCATTTTGCCCCGACTTCAAGAATCTCGCCGGCAAATTCATGCCCTATGATGGGCGGATTTTCGGCGGCATTATCGGGAACCCGCTTATGGGCAATCCCCTGTTTGGCTGCCTTGTACGACGACATACAAATACTGTCGGACACTACTTTCGCCAGAATTTCATCCTCCCTGATGACAGGAAGTTCAAATTCCTCAAGCCGTAAATCTTCTCTCCCATATAATCGTACTGCTTTTGTAAAAGCCCCTCCCGACCTCCCCAAGGGGGAGGTATTATTATTTCTCATTGTTATTTTTTGTTTTATATCTGATGATTTACCCCTATTATTAATTTTTTACTAAACATTTAACTCCCCTCCTTTGGAGGGGACGGGGGAGGCTTGTTAATTCAACATATTTTGACCTCCTGTTACCGGGATTGCCTGCCCGGTTTCGTATTGCTGACTGATGACATAAAGGATAGCCTTTACAACATCCTCAGGAGTACACCCTCTGCCTGCAGGCACCTGCCTTTCATAAAACGCTTTTACATCGTCGATGGTTTTGGCTCCCGGTACTTTCCCTGCTCTCAGGTACTGGACAAACAAACCGGTTTCGGGGTCGCTCCAGAGTGGCCCGTCGAAATAATTGCCGGGGCAAATAGAGTTGACTTTAATATGGTGTGGCATCAATTCAAGGGCAAACGACTGGGTAAGCCCGATCCCCCCGAATTTACCTCCGGCGTATGCAAAGTTCTTATTGCTCCCTTTTAAACCCGATTTGGAATTTATCTGGATGATATCCATATATAAATCCGGATTAAATTGATGCTGCAACTTCATGACCGGCTGGGCATATTTGGCACACAGGAAATAGCCGGTATAATTCACCTTTGTCATCAGTTCGAAGGTTTGCTGGTCCATTTCGTCAAGGCTGCCGGCGCGTAAAATCCCGGCATTGGAGATCATCACATCCAGGCCGCCGAAATTCAGGACCGTTTCACGGACCAGATTTTCAACCGACGATGCTTCAGCCACATTTACCTTAATAAAAAGTGCCTTGTTTTTTGTTTTTTTCTGATTCAGTTTTTCAGAAAATGCCCGACCTTTTTCTTCGTTCAGGTCGGCGATAACCAGATTGGCTCCCTCGTTGTGGAGAAGTTCAGCGATTCCGGCGCCAAAACCTTGGGCTGCCCCCGTTACAACAATAATTTTATTATCAACCTTCCCCTGTGGTTTGCTCCCCAGCGAAACCTTTTTGCGGTAATTCTCCACTTCCCAGTTTTCGATGAATTTCACCTGCGCATCGGTTAAGGGATGCGAACCGCCAAAGCTTTCAGTAAGTGTGGCGATCTCACAAAAATCGTTGACTATATCTTTTAAATACCCAACAGAAACAGGCGAGTCTTCGGCAACCACCACTCCTTCGCCTTTAATAAAAAGAGCTTTGGGCTTTTTCCTTTTTCGGTTCTGAAACTCCTCTATTTTTAATTTGGCTTCCTGTATAATCGATTCAGGGCTTTCAGAATCTTCGATAAATATATATTCCGAGCCGCAGTAAACCATCTGGTCGGGAGTGAAGGGCTGGCTTATTCCTTTATCAAAAAAATCTTTGTCTGAAAGGAATGGGCCGATCCACGAAGAATTAAAAGCAGTTGCCACTTTTATTTTTTCTTCGGAAAGAAGCATCCTTAAAGCAGGTAAAACATTAATAAGTTTTTCTGAAACAGGCAGCCACTCCGTTTCTTTGAAATCAGAAAGATTGGATTTTATTTTCCCGATAATATTATCATAAATAGCATGGATCTCATCTGTCGAATTGGCTGCCACAAATATTCCGTGGTTCTGGATCAGGATCACCTGCGGGCATTTCCCGTTTTTTTCCTTCCAGGCATTAACCTTTACAAATATTTCTTTGAAAAGGGTATAGCCGGGATCAGAATATGGTATGTACAAAACTTGCTCTCCAAACAACTCCCTGGTTTTCTCAGCAGCCCGTTTGCTGCACATCAATCCGTTCACCAGCGTTGAATGCGTGTGTACCACAAAACTGTAATCGAACAGGTTGTGCAACGAAGTCTCTACCGATGGACGTAGCCCCGATTCCGGGTTTAGCCGGCTGTTGAGCAGGTCGTTTTTTACCTGTTCCTCGCGTAGAACCACATCGTCGGAATATTCTTTGAAAGGAAGTTCTGACAGTTTGCCCCGGCCGAGGAAACAAAATCCTTCTTCGGTGATTTCGCCCAGGTTGATGCCGCTGGCTTTGATGTAAAGATGGTTTTTATCTTTCCAGGAAGTGTTGCCTCCACCGGCTATGACGAACTCTTTTTTCGAGCCATAAAATCTGGAGATTTCAATTAAATCTGATATTTGTTGATTCATGTTATATTATTTTACCCGCTTTGGATTCTTTAGTTTTTCTGCGGTAGCCACCCTTTGACCATCGATCCCGAGTATTCGGGACGGGGCAGGCAGGCTCAGGATGACATAATTTATAAATTTAAATACCCCCTACTTTCGTCCCTAAAATTCGGGACTTCAGTTGTCCCCCTACCGGTAGGGGGACAGTTGAGACCTCTATCCCGATTTAAGGGATGCGGTCGAAACAGGGGGTTAAATTTTTTAATTTGCACTCTATGCCGGAAATAATCCGGTAAACTCTCAGGGTGACAACCTGCTGTTATACCCTTATTATACCTGAAAAACAAACTGACCTACCCGTCAATTTTTATAAAATTTTCAATTACAGCTTTCCCCAGTTCAATAAATTCCTGTTTTTGTCCCAGTTTCGGTTTACCTTCGTTTAAAAAACCTTCTTCTCCTTTGGCTTTTAAATATTGATGCGCTGCAATAACGGCTGCTCCTTCAAAGTTAATCATTTTAAGCTCAGAATCGAGTGGCAACCCTCCCCTGCAAGTGACTTTTAAGGGATCCAGTTTCGGAGTGTTGTGCTCGGTCCCAAATGTGATGATAAACCCTTTTTGATGGAACCAGGTTACAAAATCTTTGAGTATCCGGGCATCGTTTCGCCCCGGGATCAGTTCTATTGAATAAACTCCTTTCCCGGTTAACGATTGATACAGTTTTTCTTTATCCGACTCGTAATCAGTAAAATTCCCCGCTGCGTCATCGAGTAAAACCGGGTAACAGGGGATTCCACCAGCATCGACGATTAGCTCAATCACTTCTTCAAGCGAAAGGAAGGCTTTCGGGTCTTCCTCAACAAATGCAGGCCCTCCTGCTTTTAACAGGTTGCCGCGGATTTCATTTTCAAGTGAAGCAAAATTATCAAATGATGATTTAACTTCTTTCCCTGAAAATAGTTTCTCCAAAAGGGTTTTCCTGCCCTCCGGCGATTTTTCTTTTCCAAAAACCGCCAACCGGATTGCATGGGCAATGTGCCTCTCGCGGAACAGGTTTTTTGCCAGCGAGCGATGCATCTCTTTTGCATCGAAGTGCAGTTCAATTCCAACGGTTTCAAGGAAAGCGTTCAGTTTTTCCACCATCCGGTAGGTTTGCCGGTTGCTTTCCTGCTGGATGGTTTTTATGGCCGAAAAACTTTTTCCCGACATTGACACAGGGTAGTTCAGCCCCTTGCCACTGAAATAGGTACGCCCAGGGTTGTTGGAATCATTCACCCGGATGCCTGCCTCCTGTAAATCTTTTTGCAGCGCCATAAATTCGATATTGAAGAGCGGGAAAATTTTATGTTTCAACGCCAGGCCGGCAAATTCTTCATACCCGCCGGTGGTATAAAAATCGTTGATGCCCAGCACACTGACTCCTTCTTCTTCCGCTAACAAAAACGGTTGCTTCATATTACTGAAAGCACTGAATGAATGCGGGGTATGGATATGCCCGTTTATTTCCGGAATCGATTTACCGGTAAGTCCTCCAACATTCTTCAACAATTTTTTTTTCTCAGGAAGATGCTTAAACAAGTGATTTTTTACTACCATAAACAGTTATAACATTTAATGCAAAATAAATAATCCGTTATAAAAAGGCTGTCCTTTAGTATCCTGTAATAATTCCTGAAACATATAAAAATTTAAAGTTATACCAAATGTTTTTCAAAGTGAGCCTTAAGTGAAACTTTGAAATTACAATGGTTAATGCCGATAGTAAATCGAAAAGGCTTTGGGAGTTTGCGAACCAAAGGCTCAATTCGATTTCAAATCGGTATTATTCAATAAAAGAAAGAATAAGCCCGGGCAGGCTTAATCAGACATAAAATTTGTACTAAATAACCGTTTTACCGACTCCCGGAAATCAGAGGCAAGTGAATCGAGAATGCCTAAATATAACTCGCCGGTTAATTCATCCATGAATATTTTTTTGTATTCAAGCGAGAGTACCAAAATTTGGTTAAAAAAATTCCGGCTAACCCTCCTGGAGAGGGATCCGCCATAAAATATTTCATTTTCGGCTACCCTGATATTCTTCCCGCCTATGGAGGTTTTAGAAAGTCCTTCAGTAATCTTTGATATAACCTGATGGAAAAGTTCCCTGTTTGCAGCCTTGGTGCCTATATTTATCTCCGGGCGGTGGTCGTCCTGCCATGTTATTTTCTTTTCGCGCTGGTAACAAAAGGAGTGCATATCGAAAATGACTGCATGCTTATTTTGTTTAGCCAGGAAACCGGAGAGCACATCGATTAACCTGTAAAATTCATCATACTTTTCGCAGGAGATTTTTCTGGCTTCTTCCCCAGGCATTTCCTCCCAAACTTTAAGCTTCCATTTTTTTACGTACCTTTCGTAAATACAACGATGGCGGTCTCTGTTCAGGTCGTATTCAAACCGCGAGTCACGGGCAACTACCCGGATCGGGAAATTACCAATAAAGCGGTCGGTATATGGGTCTTCGTCGCGGAACCTTTCCTTTTCTGAAAGGGCTAACAAGGGTAAAACCTCCTCTCTGACTTTGTGCCCCGCATGTAAGGCAACGCCAGCATAACAGGCTGGCTTTTCAAAATGAAATTCTGCTAAACCGGATTTAGTAGTTCCTGAAAACGGGAATTCACCGTTTTCGAGTTTGTCTTTGATTTCTTCGATTGAATAAGAAATCAACTCATCCATTTTTATGTAGTTAAGTTAATTTGTCTTTCTTGTTTGCCACGCTCAGTGTCGGCACTAATCCTCCGCCCGCGCTGACATTTATGACCGAGTTATCGGAGACCCTTGTGATGGTCCCGCTGTATTTCCCCCTCAGGGCAAAAGGATTTATATTGACTTTTTTGAACTTTAAGGTTACGTCATCCTTAATTTCCGGGAAAATATCGCGGGGGATATCGACGTATTCCTGCACAACCCACGACCTGTCGTAGAGGTGTTCATGCATAACTTCACTCCATTTTTTATGACTTGTTTCACACCCGAGGAAAACATTTTTGCCACCGTATAAATTAGCCGGTTTAAGCACAAGGATATCTTTGTTCTCGAGGATAAAATCTTTTAAATGTACTTTGATATTGTTATAAGTTTCCTTTGAGTCGGCCAGGATTTTTGTCCATGGGATGGTCTTTTTAATCACATTCAGTTCTTCCCGTGTATAAATATCCTGGAAACGGGGGTCGGTTATTGCCGAAAGTACTTTTTTATTCCCGACAATATACGACCTGAAAGAGTTACAACAGCAAACCAACCCTTGTTTTATACTTTGAATAAATTCCTGCACTTCGTCCCATTTTTCGAGCAGTTCGCGTGTTATCACCCGCCGGTAAACCAGATGTACTTCTTCACCACAGGCAACCGCTTTCCCGTTGACAATGCGGAATTTCTGCGGGCTGCACAAAACCGTTTTATATCCTTTTTCGTTAAAATACTTACGATGTAACTGAAACTCAGAATACGTGGAAACCCCTTCCCAGTCAATAATGGCAATAACAGGTTTCGATGGCATTGAACGATAAGTTGCACGGTATTCATTATAGCATCCAAGCAGCGCCTTTATTAAACTGTCCTGCCTCTTAAAAAAATCAATTTCCCAGTTTTCGAGGAAGTCATAATTATGGAACATCTCCCTGAAACCGTTTTCCATAATATCGGAATAGGCAATCCCGGCCGGCGAATCGCAGTTAAATTCAAGGAATTTAATTGAATAATCTTCCATAAACGCATCGAGCCTGGAAATCACCAATGGGATGTTGTATCCGGGATCTATCGAAAAAAGTTCCTCTTCCTTTTTGCTGAAATTCATTATATCCCTTACTTCCCGGTTTTTAAGGTAAAGGCCGATAAATTTAACCAATGCGCTACTGATTTTTTCAACTGCATAAGTCAGTGCCTGAGTTTGTTTCCGCGAAATAAAATTAGGTTTCAGCAAAGTTGGCATCGCCTGGTTGCTGAATGTACAACTTTCCCTTACAAGGAATTGTTTCAATAGTTTGAATTGCCGTGAAGCATCGCCACTGTTTTTATCCAGGTGCACCAGGTAAGCCAGGTTCAGGTTAGCAATCGAATCTAACATGGACAGGTGTTTTTATTAATTGTATGAAAGTAACGATAAATCAGGGAATAAGTTACAACAAATTTTGTAATCTCGCTGAAAGTGCATTTCCCGGAAATTTAAATATTCAGGAAATTTGTCATTTTTACAGTGATTTTAATAGTAGATTCCTTTTGCTTTGTTTGTATTACCGCTATTTCCGGATGCCTGTTTTCTGAAGCCCTTTTATCATCCCTTCCAGCCGATAGCTTTTTTCCTCTTTCGGGTGTGAACAGATTTCCTCGATCCCCGGTGTTTTCTGATTGACAATTTTCAGAAATCCCTGAAAAGTTATTACCGAATTCTCTTTAAGGCCCAGATAAGGGAATAATTTCCGGTCGAGCGAATCGTTGTATTCCTGTTTTGAAACAGGCTCTTCAAGCTGATGAAGCACATCGCCACACAATCCGTTTGGAAGTAAATGTATGCAGGGAGTACATATATCATCGGAGCCGATAATTAATTTGATCGGCGTATTCAGGTTTGAAATAAGCTTCTGTGAAACCAGGTGTTGCGCATGCCCGTAAGGGTGCGCGGTAAATTTTTCAAAATGCCCGTAGTTCCTGATGATATCGAGAACATGATGTGGCCGCAATTTTAATGGCTCGTCCATCTGCTTTTTTATTTGAAACAAAATTATGAAAAAATCCGGCAGTAACCGGATTGTAAATCCTTTCAAAAAGAAAGGTCAGTTGATTTATTTCTCAGTAAAGTTATAGCCTCTTTCCAGGTGCGAATATAATTCACATCACCCTATACTCCTGAAGTATTTCTTTTTAGTTGTTCTTCTTCCGAAAAATCATTTTCAGGCGCATACCCTTCTAACGGGACAATCCTTTCATGAATAGCGTCAATTATCCACGCCGGTTGCGGGAAGAAATAGTCTTCCAGTTCATGTGCCGGCGTGATCCAGTTTCGCGAGCCTACAACCACAGGTGGCGCATCGAGGTAATCGAAGGCAAGCTCGGCAATATTGGAAGCCAGGTCGCGCATAAACGACCCGCGCGCAGTGGCATCGCCGGAAATAACAATACGGCCTGTTTTTTTGATCGACTCAATTACAGGTGCGTAATTGAACGGAACCAGCGACCGGGCGTCAATAATTTCTGCCGACATGTTATATTTTTCTTTTAGAAGTTCAGCCGCCTCTAGCGCCCGGTAAAGCGTAGCGCCTATAGTCATAATCGTTATATCATTGCCCTCTTTTTTTACATCAGGCTCCCCAATGGGAATTTCGTAATATCCTTCGGGGACGCCTCCCTGGTGGAACTGTTCACCCATATCGTAAATCCGTTGGCTTTCGAAAAAGATGACCGGGTCAGTACCCTGGAGGGCAGCGTTCATCAGCCCCTTGGCATCGTATGGCGTAACCGGGAAAACAACTTTCAATCCTGGGATATGTGCAGCCAGCGCACTCCAATCCTGCGAGTGTTGAGCCCCATATTTTGAACCAACAGACACACGAAGCACCACCGGCATTTTCAGCACGTTGCCGCTCATAGCCTGCCATTTGGGAAGCTGGTTAAACACTTCATCACCTGCACGGCCAAGGAAATCGCAATACATAAACTCGGGGACCACCCGGCCTCCGCACATGGCATAACCAATGGCAGTTCCCATAATTGCCCCTTCTGAAATCGGCGAATTAAACAGGCGGTGGTAAGGCAGCGCTTCGGTCAGCCCGCGGTAAACGGCAAACGCCCCGCCCCAGTCGCGGTTTTCTTCACCATAAG
>Ga0272442_10011236_pt1 | contig 10945 bp, 11 predicted proteins | sample SSMForm2O_FD_200262 | JGI IMG/M metagenome (GOLD analysis project Ga0272442, IMG submission 200262) | Marine sediment archaeal communities from Little Sippewissett salt marsh, Falmouth, MA, United States - SSM-Form-2O | ecosystem: Environmental > Aquatic > Marine > Wetlands > Sediment ... | reverse complement strand
GTGGGCAGGGTCTCGTCGTCGTCAGGGGAGAGCCCGGGCGCGGCGGTCGAAGCCGACTCGCTCTGTCCGTCCTTTTTGTGGGGCATGGGGCGTTGGCAACAGGCGCCCAGAAACAAGCCGGCGATCAAGAGTATGGGTAGCAGCGGGAAGCGGGCCGGGGTCAATTGCCGGCTCCGCGGGAGGCTTCCACGTAGCGCATTCTCAAGTCGTAGAGCAGGGTACCGAGGAGCTTGTCCTCTTCCTCGGAGAGGTTCCCCTTGGTCTTTTCGGCGAGCATCTCCAGGATGTCGATGGTCTGCTGGGCGGCCGGCAGGTTGACTTCGGGCTTCTCTTTTTCATCTTCGGCGGCGGATACGCCCAGGTGCTGGAGGGCCGCGGTGGAGAGGGAGAGGACGAAGGTGGTGAAGTTGATGGTCAAAGCTCGTCGTCCTCTGCCAGGTTGCGCGTTGGAATCTTGCGCTTGATGGGGATCAGGGAAGCCTCGAAGATGGCGGCATCCGTGGAGGCGTCTTTCAGTCGCTTCAGGTAGCGGTCGTATTCTTCCTGGGTGACTACTCCGCTCATGAGGTTTCTTTGAAGTACTCGTTTGTCGAAGCGGTAGTCGTCGAAGGGCATATGGGGGGGACCTCCTTTCAGGGTGTCAGGCTCTTTGATTTAGCTAATTGCGGGGGAGTTGTCAAACCGGGCACGTCCTCGGGCTCGGGCTCGGGCTCGAGGGGGGGGGAATAGCAGGGAGAAGAGGATGGTTGAATATCGGGGGTGGGGCGTGGTATTGGCCTTTAGCCAAGGAGGAGACGATGGAGGAGAACATCCGGGCCATAAACGAGAAAATCGAACAAGAAAGCGCATTTGTGGAGAGCCTGGTGGGGGAGGTGGGCAAGGTCATCGTGGGGCAGAAGGCGATGATCGAGCGTATTCTCATCGGGCTTTTCTGCAACGGGCATGTGCTGTTGGAGGGCGTCCCCGGGCTGGCCAAGACCATGACCATCAAGACGGTGTCCGACGCCATCGAGGCGGATTTCAAGCGGATCCAGTTCACCCCCGACCTGCTGCCGGCCGACCTGGTCGGCACCATGGTCTACAACCAGAAGACCTGCGAGTTCGCCCCCAAGCCCGGGCCGGTGTTCACCAACTTCGTCCTGGCCGACGAGATCAACCGCGCGCCGGCCAAGGTCCAGTCGGCGCTCTTGGAATGCATGCAGGAGCGCCAGGTTACCCTGGGCGACACCACCCACAGCCTGCCGGATCCCTTCATCGTCCTGGCCACCCAGAACCCCATCGAGCAGGAAGGCACCTATCCCCTGCCCGAAGCCCAGGTGGACCGCTTCATGCTCAAGGTCAACGTGGGCTACCCCTCCCGCGACGAGGAGCGCGAGATCATGGGCCGGATGACCGGGGTGGAGATCCCCGGCGCCTCGCCGGTGGTCGGTCCCAAGGACATCCAGCGCGCCCGCGGCCTGATCCACGAGGTATACGTGGACAAGCTGATCAACGAGTACATTCTGGACATCGTCTTCGCATCGCGCGATCCCGGCCACTACCGCCTGGATGAGCTCAAGGACATGATCGAATACGGCGCCAGCCCCCGGGCCTCGATCTACCTCAACCTGGCCGCCCGGGCGCACGCCTTCCTGCGGCACCGGGGCTACGTGACTCCCGAGGACGTGAAATCGGTGGCCATGGATGTCCTGCGCCACCGGATCATCCCCACTTACGAGGCCGAGGCGGAGGAGCTGAACAGCGAGGACATCATCCGCCGGATATTCGACCAGCTGGCCTCTCCTTGATCCGGCGGTGCCATGCTCACCAGTGATCTGATCAAGAAGATCCGCAAGATCGAGATCACCACCTCGCGCGCGGTGAACGACGTGATGGCCGGGCAGTACCACTCGGTCTTCAAGGGCCGCGGCATGGCCTTCGACGAGGTGCGCCCCTACCAGCCCGGCGACGACATCCGGGTGATCGACTGGAACGTCACCGCGCGGATGAACGACCTGTACGTCAAACAGTTCATCGAGGAACGCGAGCTGACCGTCATGCTGCTGGTGGACGCCAGCGCGTCTCTGGCCTTCGGCACCCACGAGCGCTTCAAGAGCGAGCTGGCCGCGGAGATCTCCGGGCTGCTGGCGTTCTCGGCTATCAAGAACAACGACCGGGTGGGCCTGATCATGTTCACCGACCGCATCGAGCGCTTCGTGCCCCCCAAGAAAGGCACCAAGCACGTGCTGCGGGTGATCTCCGAGGTGCTGTCCTTCGTCCCCGAAGGCCGCGGCACCGACATAGCGTTGGCGCTGGAATTCCTCTCCCGGGTGACCAAGCGCAAGAGCGTGGCCTTTCTGGTGTCGGATTTTCTGGCTTCCGGCTACGAGTCGGCGCTGAAGGTGGCGCACCGGCGCCATGACCTGGTGTCGATTGTCCTGCGCGATCCGATGGAGCGCCGCCTGCCTCCCGTGGGCATCGCCGCCTTCGAAGACGCCGAGACCGGCGAGATGATCCTGTTCGACACCACCTCGCGGCGCGCCCGCGAGAAGGTCGCCGCCCGGGTGGAGACCCTGTGGCAGGAGCAGCGCAAGCTGTTCAAGCAGAACCGCATCGACTTCGTCGAGCTGGCCACCGATCGGGACTACGTGCGGCCGCTGGTGATGTTCTTCAAGCACCGGGCGGCCAGGATGGCGAGATGACGCGGTTTGCGGTCATATTACTGGGATTGTTTCTCTTGGGCGCCGAGTCGTCCGGGACGGCGGTTTCGGCGGAGTTCAAGCCCCAGGAGGCCAAACTCGGCGAGCCGGTCGAACTGACCATCACCGCCAAGGGCGAGGAAGGGGTGGAGTACAAGCTGCCCCGGGAGATCGACCTGGGGCCGTTTGTTGAGCTGGGGCGGGACAGCAAGAAGAATGGGGGTCAGTACATTTTTACGTTTAAGCTGGTGGTTTATGAGGAGGTGGGGGAGGTGGAGTTGCCCGGCTTCCAGCTGGAGGGAGAAAAACCACTGGAGGTGCCGGCGGCTAAGCTCACCATCAAGAGCATGCTGACCGGGGTGGAGAAGCCGGAGCCTCGGGATATTGCCGGGCCGGTGGCGGTTTGGGTCAGCGACTACCGGCTGGTGGTTTATCTGGGGCTGGTGCTGCTGTTTGCGTTCGGCGCCTGGATACTCAGGCGCAGCCGGCCGGCGGTCAGGGCGGAGCGGAGGTTGGTGGAGTTGCCGCCGCCGCGGTTGGCGCACCAGATCGCCTATGACAAGCTGCACAAAATCGTTGAAGACGATCTGTTGAAAAAGGGGAAGTTCCGGGAGTACTTCATACGGGTTTCCGAGACGGTTCGCGAGTATCTGGGCAACCGCTACGGGTTTTTCGCCATGGATCTTACCAGCCGGGAGCTGGTCGACGAGCTGCGCGATCGGCCCACGCCCGGGCTGGAGATTGCGGGTTTGAAGACGCTTCTGCAGGACTCCGACCTGGTGAAGTTCGCCAAGCTCGAGCCTACCGACGAGATGTCCTCTTCGGCCATCGACTGCGCCTACAGCCTGGTTAACGCCACCCGGCGGGTTGAAGAAGAACCGGGTCAACAGCGGGAGACGGCATGATCCGCTCCCTCGAGTTTCACTTCGAGTCTCCCTGGGCCCTGGTTCTGCTGGTGGCCGTGCCCCTGGTCCTGGTCGCGCTGCTGGCGCTGGAGCGCCGGCGGAGCGCCAAGGCCGGCAAGACCGGAGGTGGGCAGCGGACGCTGCTGGCCATTTTGACTCTGGCGGCCATCGCCACCCTGAGCGGCCTGGTGCTGACCTTCTTCGTGCTGGTGGCCACCGACGAGGACCCGCAGGCCTCGGCGGTGTTCATTGTCGGGCTCTGTCTGTTGGGGCTGGCGGTGCTGCTGTCCACGCTGGCGCTGATCCTCAGGCGCCGCTCCCGCGCGGTGCTGCGCTTTCCCTCGCTGTCCATCCTCTCGAAGGTCTCCGAGGGGCGCCCTTCCAAGGCTCGCTACCTGGCGCCGTTTTTCATGCTGCTTGCGGTGCTGCTGGTCCTGGCGGCGCTGGCCCGCCCGCGGGTGGCCGCCACCGAGGCGGACGTGTTCGCCGAGGGCATGGACATCGTGCTCACCCTGGACGTCTCCACCAGCATGCGGGCGGTGGACTTCGCCCCGAAGTCCAGCCCCTACGACAAGCAGAGCCGCATAAAGGGCGCCAAGGAAGTCATCGCCGACTTCATCAAGCAGCGCCAGGAGGACCGCCTGGGGCTGGTGGTCTTCGCCGGCAAGGCCTTCACCCAGTGCCCGCTGACTTTGGACTACTCGGTGGTGCAGACCATCCTGCGCTCGGTGACCACCGCGGACAAGGCCAATATAAAGGACGGCACCGCCATCGGCGACGCCATCATGGTTGCGATCAACCGCCTGCGCGACTCCGAGGCCAAGAGCAAGGTGATCATCCTGCTCACCGACGGGGACGACAACGCCAGCGAGGTGGCGCCGCTTCAGGCCGCCGCCGGGGCGGCCGGCGAGGAAATCAAGATCTTCCCCATCCTGGTGGGCAAGGGCGGCATGGTGCTCTACCCGGCGGGCAAGAACGTCTTCGGCCAGGTGCAGTACCGCAAGGGCGAAGTGCGCACCAACCCGAAGCTGCTGCAGGACATAGCCAAGACCGCCGACGGCAAGTTCTACCGGGCGGTCGATCAGGAGGCTCTGCGCGAGGACTTCCAGGACATTCTGGATCACATGGAGAAGACCCGGCTGATGGATCCGGGCAAGTTCACCCGGCACACCGAGGTGTTCCAGCTGGCTCTGCTTCCGGCTCTGCTGTCGGTTCTGCTGGGCCTGGCGGTGGGCTGGACCCGTTTCCGCCGGTTCCCGTAGGAGAGTTGAACTTATGCGCTTTGCCGCCTCGGAATATTTCTACTGGATGCTGGTCGTTCCGCTGGTGATCGCCGGCGGGGTGGTGACCATCCTGCGCCGGCGGCAGGCCGCCGGGCAGGTGGCCGAGCCGGGTCTGCTGGCCCGGCTGGCGCCGGGCTTCTCCACCGAGCTGGAGATCCTCCGCCTGGTACTGGTCGTCCTTTCTCTGGTGGCACTGGTGATCGCCCTGGCCCGTCCGCAGTTCGGGACCCACTCCAAGCTGGTGAAAAGGCGCGGGGTGGACGTGGTGGTGGCGCTGGACGTGTCCAAGAGCATGCTGGCCCGGGACGTGGCCGGAGGACGCTCCTCGCGCCGCGCCGGCAACCGGCTGAAACGGGCCACCATGGAGGTCAGCGGCTTGATCGACCGGCTGGAGGGCGACCGTATCGGCCTGGTGGCGTTCTCGGGCGCGGCCTTCGTGCAGTGCCCGCTGACATCGGATTACTCCGCGGCCAAGCTGCTGCTGCGGGCCATGGAGGCCGGCTCGGTGCCGGTGGCGGGCACCAACCTGGCCGAGGCTCTGAGGGTGAGCCGGGAGATGTTCAAAGGCGCCAAGGGGGGCTCGCGCTCCAGGGTGCTGGTGCTGATCTCCGACGGGGAGGATCACCAGGGGAGCTACGAGGAGGAAGTGGAGCAGCTGCGCAAGCTGAACATCAACGTGCACACCGTGGGGATCGGCACCCAGATCGGCGAGCTGATCCCGGATTCCGACGGCCGCTACCTGCGCCGGGAGGGCAAGACCATCATGACCCGTTTGCAGGAGGGAACCCTGCGGGCCATCGCCGAGGCCACCGGCGGGATCTACCTGCATTCCGCCGCGGGAGATCTGGGGTTCGAGGCGATCTATGATATGGTCAGTCGCATGCAGAAGTCCGACTACGAATCCAGGATCGAGGAGGTCTACGAGGAGAAGTTCCAGATCTTCGTCCTGGCCGCCTTCCTGTTCCTGGTGGCGGCGCTGGTGGTGCCCCACCGGAGGGGCAAGCAATGAACCGGCTGATCGCAATTTTGGCCGCCGCCGGTCTGCTGGCCTCCGTTCCGGCCCGGGCCTTCGACCCCTTCGCCCGGGAGCAGGAGAGCGTGGAGGCCGGCAACCAGAGCTTCACCGAGCAGCACTTCGACCAGGCCCTGGAGCGCTACGAGCGGGCCGAGCAGGAGGTCGAGCAGGAGCCCCGGGTGCACTTCAACCGCGGCGCGGCCCTGTTCAAACTGGGACGCCCCAAGGAGGCCCGCGAGGCCTACCTGCGCGCCAGCGGCCTGGATGACCCCGGGATGAAGAAACAGAACTACTACAACATCGGAAACACCTTTTTGGCCGAGGGAGCTTTCCAAGACGCCATTCCCTACTACCGGCGCGCCCTGGAGATCGACCCCGGCTTCGACGACGCCCGCTACAACCTGGAGCTGGCCCTGGCGGCCATAAAGCAGCAGCAACAGCAGCAGCAGGACCAGCAATCCGATCAGCAGGATCAGAAGGATCAAAAAGATCAGAAGGAAAACCAGGACCAGAAGAAAGACGAGCAGCAGAAAGACGAGAAGAAAGAAGGCGAACAGGATCAGGGCCAGGACGAAAAAGAGCAGGAAGACCAGAAACAAGGCGATCAAAAAGACCAGAAAGAGCAGGAAAAGGATCAGCAAAAGGAGCAACAGGACCAGCCGGGCCAAAAAGATCAGCAAGACCAGGAAGACCAGAAAGACCAGAAAGATCAGCAGGGCCAGCAGGATCAGAAGGATCAGCAGGAGCAGGAAAAGGACCAGCAGGCCCAACAGCAACCCGGTCAGCAGGATCAACCGGGTGACAAGGAAGAGCAGAAGCAGCAGGAGCAGCCGGCCGGCCAGCCGAAGCCGCAGCCCCAGAAAATCCCCGGCCAGCTGTCCCAGGCCGAGTTCCGCGACCTGCTGGATTCGATGCGCGACAGCGAGAAGCCGTTCCAGATGCACAAGTTCGAGCTGCCCGAGTACCGGCAGCAGCAGACCGAGAAGGACTGGTAATGGGCCGGTATGCTGCCATATTGCTGGCAGTGATTCTGCTGGCGCCGGTACCGGCCGGAGCGGCCGGTGAGCAGGCCTCCTTCACCGCCTCGGTCGACCGCGCCGAGGTGGGTGTCGGCGAGCAGTTCCGGTTGATCATCGCCATCTCCGCCGAAGATCCCGACCAGGTGAAGAAACTGAAGCTGCCCGACACCGGCGGCCTGCAGGTGGTCGACCGGCGCGAGGAGGAGGCGTTGTCTTTCTCGTTTTCCACCGGCGGCGGGCAGACCTACAAGAAGATCAAGAACATCATCCTGGTGCTGCGGGCCAGGAAGCTGGGCAAGGTCAAGCTCGGCCGGGCCAGCATGGTCTACAAGGGAAAGAAGTACACCACCGATCCCATCACCATCCGGGTGGTGAAGTCGAGCCCCAGGCCCAGGCGCGCCCGCCGGCGCTCCTTCGGGTTCCCCTCGCCGTTTCCCGACGACGATCCCTTCGGCTCGCCGTTCGACGATTTCTTCGAGCGCCGTCGCGAGGAGGTGAGCGAGGACGCCATATTCGTGAAGGCTTTCGTCTCCCCGGACGTGGTGGTGGAGGGCCAGCAGGTGACCGTGACTCTGGCGGTCTACTCGCAGGTGGGCGCGCGGATTATCGCCATCCGCTGGCCCAAGCTGGACGATTTCTTCTCGGTGGCCCGCGACACCTCGGGCTTCAAGACCAAGCAGAAGGTCGCCGGAGGCGAGCTGTACATGTACAAGGTAGTCGACCAGAAGGCCCTGTTTCCCCTGCGCTCCGGGGAGATCGAGATCGGGCCGGTGGAGGTGGAAGTGGGGTTGTCCTCCTCGCCGTTCTTCCCCGAGGAGTCGCGTACCCTGCGCACCCGCAAGACCAGGATAAAGGTGATCGCCCTGCCGGAGGAGCAGCGGCCCGAAAGCTTCGAAAGGGGCAACGTGGGGGCCTACCAGCTGACCGCCGAGCTGGACGCCAACGAGGTCAGCCTCAACCAGCCGGTGACTTACACCTTGAAAGTACAGGGAACCGGAAACATCCAGCGGGTGCGCCCGCCCGACCTGCCCGACCTGCCGCGTTTCAAGGTCTTCGATCCCGGCGTGGACGTGCAGGTGGCCAAGAAGGGCAAATATGTCAAGGGCTCCAAGACCTACGAGTACATCCTGGTTCCGCTGGCCTCCGGGGATCTGGAGATCCCCTCGCTGGAATTCTCATATTATGATCCCGCCGACGGCGAGTACCGCATTCAGCACACCGAGCCCGAGACCATCAAGGTGGCCGCCAGCGGCGTCTCGGGAATGGCCAACGGCACCGCGGCGGGCCGCGAGGTCAACATCCTGGCCGGGGCCTTCAAGCCCATCCGCTACCAGAGTTCGTTGTCCGGCTACGGGGCGCCCTTCTACCGCCACTCCCTGTTCCTGCCCGCCCTGGTGGTTCCCCCGGCCCTGTATTTCCTGATGGTGATCATCGGGCTGGTGCGGGCGCGCCTGGGGGTCGACACCCGGCGCAGCCGGATGCGCAAGGCCTGGGCCCGGGGGCGCCGGCGGCTGAAGACCGCCCGCCAGCTGGCAAGCAGCGGCAAGGCCGAGGATTTCTACGCCGAGTTGAAGGCTGCGCTGCTCGACGGGGTGGAGTCGCGCCTGGGGCTTCCGGCTGCCGGGGTTACCATGGACGAATTGAGCGCGCGCATGCAACAGGCGGGAATGTCCGCCGAAATGGCCGAGGCGGTGCGCACCGAGACGGAGAACTGCGATTTCGGCCGCTTCGCCCCCTCCACCTCGCGCGGCGACCAGATGCAGGCTTCCTTCGAGCGGGTGCGCAAGCTGATGCGCCGGCTGGAGCGCGAGCGGGTACGCCCGGTGGAGGAGGCGCGATGAAAGTCCTGGCGCTTCTGCTGGTGCTGCTGCCCTCGATGGCGTCGGCGGACCTGGCCGGGCACTACCAGAGCGGCAACCAGGCCTACCTGGACGGGGACTATCCCCGGGCGGTGGAAGCCTACCGCAAGGTGCTGGAGGGTGGCGTTCAGCACCCCGATCTGTACTTCAACCTGGCCAACGCCTACTACCGCTCGGGGCAGCGCGGCCTGGCGGTGCTTTTCTACGAGAAGGCCCTGGTGATGAACCCCTCCGACGACGCGGCGGCCTCCAATCTGGAGATTGTCAGGAAGGAGCTGATCGACCGGGTGGTGATGCCTGAGGGCGGGGCGGTGGGCGAGCCCCTGTGGCACGGGTTCATACGCTCGCTGAAGCTCGGCTGGCTGACCTGGACCTTTCTGGCCTTCTACCTGCTGGCTTTCGCCATACTGATCGGCCGCCGCCTGGCCCGCGCCGACTCCCTGCGCCGGCTGCTGTTCTGGGTGAACGTGCCGCTGATCACCCTGGCCCTGGTATTCGGCCTGCTTTTAGCCAGCCGCATCTACATCCAGGAGAAGGTCCACCACGGCGTGGTAGTGTCCTCCTCCGCCTCGCTCCGCGAGGGCCCCGAACGCACCGCCAAGGAGCTCATGCAGGTCCACGAGGGTCTGAAAGCCCGCCTGCTCAACGAAGTGGGCAACTTCCTCCGCGTCCGCTTGGCCAATGGGGTGGAAGGCTTCGTCAAAACGTCACAGGTCGGCCGAATTTAATCGATCCCGATCCCGGTTTCCAACGCTGCCTTGATCTGCTCCAATCTCCTTACCATCTTCCCCCGGTGGGTCGCCCCCCAGAAATACCGGTCACACGCTGGGCAGTGAGCCAGCCGGTCCTGGGTTTGCCTGACGAAGTAGGGGACGCGATCGCCGGCCTCCTCCGGGCTTACGCGCTGCAGGATCGCGTTGCAGCGCACGCAACGAGAAAACGCATTTTCCAGTGGATCGATCTTGTACCGCGACAGCACCTGGATCAGCTGCCTTTCCAGGTGATCGCTTTCGACCAATAAGTGTTCACCCAGCCTCCTTCTTTTCAGAAGCCCGGTGTCCCGGCTGAGCAGGATCCGGCCTTCCTCGAGCGCCCGCTCGGCGATCTTTTCGTCGTCCTCCTCGCGGGTGTACTCGCAGTCGGCACCCATGATGCGCAGCCACTTGCTCAAGCGGCCCAGCATGCGATCGGCCAGAAAGCGGGGTTTGGGCGTAGACACGCCGGAGATAGTACCACATCCGCTTGACTGGTTTGGACGGCTCGTGGTAACGTACCTCCCGCCGCAGACGGGAATTTCTTGGAATTCCGGCTTGTTCGGTGAATATGGGAGAAATCGTGCAAAGCCGTATCGTTCTGGTATTGCTGGTTTCCTGGGGGTTTCTGGGGGCGGGTTGCGTCTCGGGGCCGGAGAAACGGCCGCGGGTGTCCTACCGAACCAGCGCCAAGGAAAATTTCATAAAAGGCAAGAAGTCCTTCGAGGACGGGGACTACCTGGAAGCGGCCGAGTTCTTCAAGTTCGTCAAGTCCAAGTTTCCCTACTCGGCCTTTGCCACCCAGTCGGATCTCTACCTGGCCGACTGCGATTACGAGCGCGACCGCTTCATGGAGGCCGCGGACAAGTACCGCAACTTCGTGAAACTGCACCCGCGCAACCAGAAGGTGCCCTACGCCATGTTCCGGGTGGGGCTGTGCCACTTCGAGCAGATTCCCGACGAGTGGTGGTTCTCGCCCCCGGCCCACGAGATGGATCAGTCCGAGACGGTACGGACCATCCGCGAGTTCGAGTATTTTCTCAAGAGGTTTCCCCAGGACGAGTATGTTCCCAAGGCACAGGAGTATCTCAAGAAGTGCAAGCTGCGCATGGCCGAGCAGGTGATGTACGTGCTCAACTTCTACCGCAAGCGCGACCATCACCGGGCGGTCCTCTGGCGGGCGGACGAGCTGTTGAAGAAGTATTCCGGCCTGGGCTACGACGAAGAGGCCTTGTACTACAAGTCCCAAGCCCAGGTGGAACTGGAAGAGCTTCAGGGTGCCAGAGAAACCCTGCATCAGCTGCTGGCCCGGTTTCCCAAGGGCGATTACGCCTCTGCGGCCAAAAAGATGATGAACAAGCTGGGCCCCGGGAAGAAGCCGGCTCCGGCGGCAAAGACGAAGCCTCCCAAGAAGGCACCGGCGCCTAAGAAGGC
>Ga0272442_10011234_pt1 | contig 10947 bp, 7 predicted proteins | sample SSMForm2O_FD_200262 | JGI IMG/M metagenome (GOLD analysis project Ga0272442, IMG submission 200262) | Marine sediment archaeal communities from Little Sippewissett salt marsh, Falmouth, MA, United States - SSM-Form-2O | ecosystem: Environmental > Aquatic > Marine > Wetlands > Sediment ... | reverse complement strand
TTATTGATAAAAAACAAGTGCCTGAAGACGAGGTGCATCGGGTCGCGGCGCTGTTTTTCACCTGGATTGCATTGCTGATCGCGGGCGGTGGGATCACGGCCCTTTTTACGAACCTGGGGCCATGGGAATCGTTCTCCGGGATGTTCTCCGCCGTGGGCAATATTGGACCCTGTTACATTTCCGTAGAGGAGATGATTCGAATACCTCCTGTTGTCAAAGTGACGTATATCTTCGGGATGTTGGCGGGGAGGTTGGAAATCTTGCCGGTTTTACTTTTGTTCTCCGGAAAGGTCTGGAGATAATGAGAATATCAAAACTCAAAACGAAAAAATAGAAATTGCGGAATTCGCGCGAAGCGGCAACGACGTCCTAAGTTTTACATTTTACTCTTTGAATTTTCAGCTTATCAACGATTGGAGGTTAGACCGATGTATATTATCGTCGCTGGTGGCGGAATGGTCGGCGGAGGGCTCGTTCACAGCCTGTTGGAGAACAAGCATGATGTGGTCCTGATCGAGAAGAATAAGGAACTCTGCGACAAGCTGTACGCCGAGACCGGCGTGGTCGCGATTGGCGCCAGCGCCACGAGCATTGAGGCCTTGAACGAAGCCGGTGTGCGAAAGGCGGACGTCATTGTTGCCGCCACCGGAAGCGACGCCGACAATCTCGCCTGTGCAATCCTGGCGAAAAGTTTCAACGTGCCCCGCGTCATCGTTCGGATGAGAGATCCCGCTTATAAGAATGCGTATGTCGTTGCGGGAGCGGATTCCATCATTCGTGTCACCGATTTAATGGTCAACCATATTATGATGGATATCGAAAATCCGCAGGTCCGGCGGATTACCACGATCGGCGGAGGCAAGGCCGATATCTTTATGGTCAGGGTGCCCGATCGGGCGAAGGTGGCCGGTCAGAGCGTTCAGGATATTGTTGGGAATCGCCGCTTTCCGTCCGAATGTGTTTTTGTGGCGGTTTACAGTCAGCAGACGGAAGAATTCTCGATCCCCAGAGGCCAGCAGGTCATCAATGAGGGTAACGAGCTGTTCCTCATTTCCGCCGTGGAAAATATCAAATCCGCCGTGGATTTCCTCACGGCCCAAAGCAAGTCGTAGCTGCATAATCGTTGACATTCACGAGGATCGTAGGTATGGTATCAATTCGCGTTTGTCATCCCTGCGAATGCAGAGATCCAACGACGCTACAGTTAACGTGGATGCCCGCTTTTGCGGCAATGACAGGTCGTTAGATGACCTTGTCAAGTTGAGACTTGTATAGAATGGTGCGTTGAATTATGAAGATTTTATTGAACTGGTTAAGGGACTATATCGACATCGACGACTCTGCCGAGCGTGTGTCAGAGATACTAAGCGATGTCGGCTTTCCCTGCGAAGGGATCGAGTATGTGGATAAGGATGCCGTCATCGACGTCGAAGTGACGAGCAATCGCGGCGATTGCCTGGGATATATCGGTATCGCGCGAGAGCTGGCAGCGGCGACGGGTAAAGAAGTCAAGACACACTCCGTCGAGCTGGACGAATCGGAGCGGGAGGCGGCGCAATTTTCGACTGTGGATATCCACGAGCCGGAATTGTGCCCTCGCTACACGGCCCGTATTATTGAAGGGGTGAAGGTCGCGCCGTCCCCGGATTGGCTCCGAAAGCGGTTGGAGGCGATCGGATTGCGAAGCGTCAATAACGTGGTGGACGCCACGAATTACGCCATGATGGAAACGGGCCAGCCGCCTCATGCGTTCGATTATGCGAAAATCGATCAGGGCATGATTATCGTCCGAAGGGCCGCGGCGGGGGAGCGGCTGGTTAGCATCGACGGCACACAATGCGAACTGGATCCGGACATGCTGATTATTGCCGACGGTAAGGGACCTGTCGCGATTGCCGGCGTGATGGGCGGTTTGGAGACGGAAGTCAGTGACACGACGACGACGATCCTTCTGGAAGATGCCTCTTTCGATCCGGTGAGCGTTCGAACGACCTCCCGCAAGCTGACGCTGCCCTCGGAAGCCTCGTTTCGTTTCGAGCGCATTGTCGATATCGAGCAAGTCGATTGGGCCTCCCAACGCACGGCGCAATTGATTACGAACGTCGCCGGCGGTCGGGTCGCCAGAGGCGTGGTGGACATCTACCCCGGAAAGCCGGAAAAGAAGGACGTGACGTTGCGTCTTTCGAGATCGACCAAATTACTCGGTATCGAGATACCTCTCAGTAGGGCCGTTGAGATTCTTGCCGCCTTGAAATTTTCGCCGAGCGTAGCAGGTGACATTGTCACCTGTACGGTCCCGTCGTGGCGAAGCGATATTTATCGGGAAGTGGACCTGATCGAAGAAGTGGCCCGCGTGCATGGATACGGCGCTGTCCCTACTGAGCGAAAAATCAAAATTGAAGTCGTACCGATCGATCCTCGCCAGCAATTGTCTCAGACTATCGGGACGTATCTTAACGGCTGCGGTTATTATGAAACCGTTAACGTCAGCTTCGTCGATCGATCAAGCGCCGATCTTTTTGTGGGAGGGGGTGATCAGCAGCATTTGGGGGTGAAGGATGAATCGAGAAAAAGTGCGAACCTGCTTCGCCGGACGCTTCTCGGCTCCCTGCTCGGTGTGCTCAAAACGAATCTCAATGCCAAGAATGTGCCGTGTCGAATCTACGAGCTTGCCGATGTTTTCGCGCCGGCGCCGGACCGGGAGGGTGGATTGCCGATTGAGACAGCCAAGCTTACGCTTGTGTGCGATGGTGATTTCAGGGACTTGCGGGGAACCGTCGAAGGGCTGATACGGAGCATGAATAGAGATGCCACAGTGACTTTTGATCCTTTCGATCTTGTGTGGGCACAGGCCGGCGCCGCGGTTAGGGTGAACGGTGAAGCACTGGGGAGCGCCGGAATGGTTTCAAAAGCCATCAGAGAAAAATACGATTTTAAAGACGTGTCACCCTGCGCCACCGAGTTAGACTTCGAGCGGCTTATGGCTCTTTCCGGAGGCGTTGTCGCGGTTAAGCCCATCCCGAAGTATCCCTCCGTTCAACGCGATTTATCGCTTATCGTAGAGGAAGGAATTCGTTGGGGCGATATCGAAAAGGCCGTTCACTGTGAGGCGCCCGCCGAACTTGAAAATATCCGGTTTGTCGGCGTCTATCGTGGAAAGGGCATCGCCGGTGGGAAGAAGAGTGTCACTCTGTCGCTTCGATTCAGGGATGACGATGGGACACTGACCCATGAAAGCGTGGACCGGTTCGAGGCCGATATCGTTCGCCGCCTGATGGACGCCGTCGCGGCGGAGCTGCGGACCGTCTGAGATTGGCCTCATGGTATCGGCGATTTTTTGGCTATAGAAAAAGTGAATTGAAAGCCGAAAGAATAGATAGACATACGGGTCCGCAACATTTTAAATAATTGCGGCAAAAGAATGGTATTTTATTGACTTCAAAGTTTGGATATGGTATAAACAATGGTTGCGGGCTAACCCCTGCGATGTACGTATAGAAAGTAGGTGTTTGAAAGAACCGATACCCGTACTCAGGGAAATCAGGCCTTGATGGATCGGGAAAGCCTACATTGATAGGACTTTCGGACACAAGCAACGATTGCCCACTTGGATTGTAATGGGTTCTTATCGAACGCTTTCTTACGGCATTCGCGGAGGAGGGCACGCAACCAAGATAAAAGGCCTGTTTTGTTCAGGCCTTTTTTACTTTCATTCAACACCGATAACTATCGGACCCCTCAAATCCGGAAACTTCTTTTTCCCTTCGTTTTTTGCGGTTAAGCCGGGGAAGGGTTTGGTCGATGAAAAAACATAAGAAGCGAATGGAAAGCCTCTTTTCTGCTTCGATAATGCGTACTGAAGTTAGTGAACACAATGGAGATCCAAGAATGCCTACAGTGAGGAGCTTCACGGTCTTGCCGGCATTGCCGGAACCGCTACAAGATCTTGAGATGATTGCGAAGAACATGTTCTGGACGTGGAATCCGGAATTTGTCGAGCTTTTCAAACGTATCGATAGTAACCTCTGGACCACGTGCGGCCATAATCCCGTCAGGCTTCTGGGCAGCGTTTCACAGATGAAACTGGATGCGCTGGCTGAAAACCAGGGTTTTCTGGGGCAGTTGCGGCGAGCGACCGAAAAACTGGAAGCCTACCTCGAAAGACCGACCTGGTACGAAGCCGTCTGTTCCAAAAGCAAGGATCCACTGATTGCCTATTTCAGTGCTGAATTCGGCGTGCATGAATGTCTGCCCATCTATGCCGGCGGCCTGGGCATTCTGGCCGGCGATCATCTGAAGAGTGCGTCCGACCTTGGGGTCCCTCTCGTCGGTGTGGGGCTGCTATACCAGAAGGGTTATTTTCGGCAATACTTGAATATTGATGGCTGGCAACAGGAAATTTATGTCGAGAACGATTACTACAATATGCCGATCGAGCTTGTTCGCAAAGAGAGTGGTCGGCCGCTGACCGTGAGTGTGGAATATCCCGGACGATGTGTGATCGCCCAGATATGGTGCGTCCGGGTCGGCCGAGTGAAACTGTACCTGCTGGATACGAACATTCAGGCGAATTCGCCGATCGATCGTATGATTACGAGCAGTCTCTATGGTGGAGATCGCGAGCTTAGAATCCGTCAGGAGGTCATGTTAGGCATCGGAGGTTTGAAAGCACTTTCGGCGATGGGGATTAAACCCACGGTGTGCCATATGAATGAGGGGCACGCGGCTTTCATGGCGCTCGAGCGGATCCGGGAATTGCGAAGCGTACACCATATGACCTTCGATGAAGCGGTAGAAGCCACACGGGCGGGGAATGTATTCACGATTCATACACCCGTCAAGGCGGGGCTGGACGAATTTCGCGTCGAATTGATGGACAAATATTTCGGTCATTATTTTCCGAAGCTCGGCATCAATCGAAATCGGTTCCTCTCGCTCGGCAGAATCTTGCCGGATGACGACAGCGAACCGTTCAAGATGCCCGTGCTGGCCCTCCGCCTGAGTAGCTCTGCCAACGGGGTGAGTGAGCTCCATGGTGAGGTCTCACGCGGTATCTGGGGCAGCCTGTGGCCGGGCGTGCCGCAAGGGGAAATCCCCATCCTTTCGATTACGAACGGTATTCATATGAAGAGCTGGGTCTCGGATGAGATCGATTCTCTGTATGAAAGATATTTCGGTCCATCCTGGGCGGATGAAGAGATGGATAACAAGCTTTGGGAGCATATCGAGCAGATTCCCGATGAGGAATTCTGGCGGATACATCAGCGATGCAAAGAGCAGTTAGTGGTGTTTACCCGCAATCGCCTGAAGGCTCAAATGCAGCGGCGGGGCACCTATCATACGGAATTGAATCACGCCGAGGAAGTGCTCGATCCCGAAGCATTGACGATCGGTTTTGCACGACGATTCGCCAGCTACAAAAGAGGCAATCTGTTACTGAAGAATCCAGACCGCCTCACCAGGCTGATTATGGATAATAAGAGGCCGATCCAATTCATCTTTGCCGGCAAGGCGCATCCGAAAGACGCCGAGGGCAAGGATATCATCCGTCAAATCGTTCAATACGCTTCGCAACATAACGTCCGACGCCGGATTGTGTTCCTAGAGGATTACAACATTGATATCGCACGGTTTCTCGTGCGAGGCGTCGATGTGTGGCTCAACAATCCTCGACGACCGATGGAAGCCAGCGGCACGAGCGGCATGAAGGCGGCGATGAACGGCGTCTTGAACATGAGCACTGCGGACGGCTGGTGGTGTGAAGGCTATACCCCGGATGGCGGATGGGTTATCGGCGCCGGTGAAGACTACGAGGACCTGGGCTACCAGGATGTGGTGGAATCGCAGGCGATCTACGATATGCTGGAAAACGAGGTGATTCCGCTTTACTACACGCGTTCGGCGGATAACCTGCCGCGACCGTGGATCCGAAGAATGAAGAATTCCATTAAATGGATCGCGCCGCGTTTTAACACACACAGGATGATTGCCGATTACACGCGACGCTTCTACAATCCGGCGGCCGCAAAATGGCGCTACTTGACCGCCGAGGCGTGCACGCGGGCCAGGGCATTCTCCACCTGGAAGGCGGGTATCCGGCAGGCATGGTCGGAGCTGACCGTGAAAGAGGTTCTTATGGAAGTTCACAACGGAGACGGCGCAAACAACGAGCTGAATCCCAGACAGCCGGAACTCAAAGTCGGAACGCATCTGACGATCAAGGCGCTGGTCAAACTGGGCCAAACCGACCCGAACAACGTCTCGGTTGAGCTATATCACGGCCCGGTCGATACCTGGGAGAATATCAAGATTGGATCGGCCGAAAGGATGGATTACGAACAGGCTTCGGAAGAGGATGGTGAGCATTGGTTCGTCGGTTCGATCCCATGCCGGAAAACAGGCCAGTACGGCGTGTCCGTACGAATCCTGCCCAAGCACGAGGACTTGGCGAATCCCTATGAACTTGGCCTAATTCATTGGGAAGTAAAGAGTTAGCACATCATGAGGGCGGCCGGATTGTGGCTTGCGGATTTGTGAGTCGTGGTCCGGCCGCTATTGATTTTCCTGCTCGCTCAGTAAATCGTAAACCTCCTCCGCGCTGGTCACATGTTCGAGCTTCTCTCTGAATGCGTCGTTCAGCACCAAGCGGCTGATACTCGCCAGCGCCTGAATATGAGGCCCGGTCTGGCTCGCCGGCGAGATGAGCAAAAAGAGGATCGTCACGGGCTGGCCGTCCACGCTTGCGAACTCAATCGGCTCCCGTGCGATACCTATCGCCATCACTAACTCTTTGACTGCATTGCACTTACCGTGAGGGATCGCCATCCCCGCTCCCGTGCCGGTACTTTGAATCTGCTCCCGCGTGAGAACGGCTTGAAGGGCGGCATCTCGATCCGTAAGCAATCCCCTGGCATTTAGCACGTCCACCAACTCGGTGATGACGGCCTCTTTTTCTCGACTCATAACCGGAACTCTGACGCAATCCGGATGCAATATTTGTGTTAAAACCATGTTATTTGAGATTCCATAAACGACACATTACAGCAAAATTGGCATAGAGGCGGAATATTATCTCATTCTATGCCTAAAAACAAGCCCCGTACCGGCTAATTGGCTTTGTTTTTACAGAGAACCACAAATAGACGTGCTTCTTCCCGTCGCGCAGCCGATGCGTAAATGAATCCGAATAGGCCCTGACTCATCCAAAGGGAGTAGATTGGCTTTGTTTTGCGCATTGGCCTTTGTTCAGAATTTGGAGCATAGAATTTGGGATGTCCGGCCAATGGCTGGCGGATTGGCTTCGTTTTTTCGGATGAATTGCGAAACATCAACGAACACGGTTTGAAAGAAGAACGTTTGTGCATAATTTCTAAAATTTTGTGAAAAATTGGAAAAATCGTGAGCATTTATGTGCCTTCATAAACGTTTTGCCGCACGAAGTAACCTTGGATGAGACGAATTACGAGCCAAAATCGACTCGATGCAAAGGAATAAATTGGGTTTGTTTTGCGCAATGGGTCTTTGCCTCAGAAACGCGAATTGTTCCTTCGACATTGGATAGTCGAGGTTCGATGCTTGTCCTGAGCGGAGTCGAATGGATGCATTGTTCAATGCCTGGCTGCCCGACACCCTGCTCCCCGCATTCTGATAGCCTGATGATCTGATGACCCTCCTCCTGCCTCCTGTGTTCTGTATTCTATCTATCATATTTAGTTATCTATTATACGAACTCTTTCATTCAAAATCAACAGAAAAATCTTTTTTTCCGCAGATTGTGCAGATCACCCGGATTCGATGGGCGAGGCACTCTATACGAAACTAAGGATGAATAATCGCCACTGAGGGGCGGGAGCGCTTGGGGAGAGGAGAAGAAATAGTCAATAATCATTAATCATTAATCAATAATCAACTGTCAATGCCTAAGCCGGGTGGTGGTAGGGCACCTTGCGTGCTTGCTTTCGCTCCATCCTTTCGCGATGGATATGGCAGTACGGCGAATGGTTATAGATGCTCAAGACCTGCTTGCAGCGTGGAAACGCACACGTTCTACCGGCGGCCGACGTTCTTACTTTCTTAGCCATCGGTCCTCCTTCAAGACCAACCACAGAACTACGAAGATGTAATGTTTCGATGTCTTCGTCCGGGGCGTATTGATGTTTAAACCTATTGCATTTGATCTTTTATATCACATTGGATGAAGCCTTGTCAAGCATTTTTTCCTTTTTTTGAGACAGGATGACAAGGATTTACATGATTAGATATTTCTTATCCAGTAAATCCGGTTATCCAGTCATAAAATGTAGCCGCAGACGCCGTCCTGAGCCTGTCGAAGGATTGCCCGGATTTCACGGTTTCAACTTAGCCACGAAGGCACTAAGGCACAAAGACAGACGGATAGGATAGACTAAATACGCTTTTAGCTTGCCTTGAGCGGAGTCGAAAGGACCAACGACGAATACAACCGCAGGTTTCGCTGATGGCGCGGATTCAATGGGCGAGGCACGATATACCAAATACTAACGACGAATAATCGTCACTGAGGGCAGGGAGAGCTTGGGGAAAGGAGAAGAAATAGTCAATAATCATTAATCAATAATCAATTGTTAATGCCTAAACCGGATGGCGGTAGGGGACCTTGACGGCTTGCTTCTGCGACATCTTTTCCCGATGGATATGACAGTATTCCTCGTGGTTGTAGATACTCAGGAGATTCTTGCAATTCGGGAATGCACATTTTCTGCCGTCAGCCGACATTTTTAGTTTTTTCGCCATCGATACTCCTATGAGGTCAATCACCAAATACAGAAACTGTAAAGGTTAGATGTCTTCGTCTGGGGCCTAAAGATGTCTAATCTTCATATAATAAGAGTGCCTAACAAAATGAATCGTCACACCGAAAGCGGGCGTTTTCGCATCCGGCAAGGAAGGCGAAGCAGGCCATCTAAGGATAGTCGATGCAACCTGACGCCGTCCAGACACGAAACAAGCCGCGTGAATGTAGAGTCATTTTATTAGATGCTCATGCTTATTTATACCCCTTTTTTCGCCTTTGTCAAGCATTATTTGAAAATTAGACACGGATGACGCAGATTTGTTTTTCACTTAGACAACAGACTCCAGACTTCAGACGATAGACGTCCGACATACGAAATACTAAATACGGATTTTAGCCTGCCCTGAGTGAAGTCGAAGGGACTAATTACGAATCGCCTTGAGTCTGCGGTCTTTCGTCTAATTTCTAATCGTAAGATTCTGTTTGCTTTTGGTGGAGGGGAGTGATAAATTGAGGCTTTGTGCGGCTTGCGGCCCGCAGAGATATTTTCGGGAATGGCGATAGGGCGGAAAATGGACACGGTTTAACGCGGATTTACACAGGGCGAATTGAGTATGATGTTCCCCGAATTCCCAATACGGATTCACACTGTGCGGACGGGAGTATAGTGGCTCCCGAAATCCAAGTAAGTGGAAAATAATTAGAAATGGAAAATATGAGTATAATACTGAAAACATTTGCCACTTTGACGAAAGAGATAATTTCACACCCTAATACACCCGCGTATATTCAGGCTTTCGCGTTTGTAATTGCAACTGTAGCTGGATTGAATTACTTGAGAAAAAGACTCACAGAACGAAAGTGTGATTTGATTATTAAAACGTATAAATATTGTCTTGAAGCTTGTGACGTTTTAATGAATCTCAAGAAAGCCCCCCATTTATTTAGAAATCGTGAGAACGTGCAAAAGCTTGAAGATATCAACAAAATAAACTTTGTTAATGTTGTTTCACAGTATGCGGAGTCATATTTGAATTCTATGAAAGAGAATCAGGGATTGTTCGATAATTTGTATGACTGTTACGCAGAAATGCGGTTGTTTTTTAAAAAATCAAAGGGAGTAACTAAACCTATTGAGGATTTGCTATGGTCAAGAAACAGAATATTAGAGTTGTTGCAGAATTTAAAACAGAGTAAAGTTCTATTTGAGAATATGATATGCCAAGGACAAGCTGAAGTGTTAAGGGTAGTACGAGATGCAATGGTACAGATTTGGGAAAATATAGAACTGGCTGATTGGCAGGAAGAATCGGAACGTAAAGAAGAAGAGATGGATGGTAAAAAAGGCTTTAGTCGATATTATTATCTAAAAAACATGATCAAACAAGCAAGAAATGATATTGACATAAATTTTCCAAAATTAATCAGTAATAAAATCCTGAGCAAATAAGACGTGATTGAATTAAGACGTTTTAGGTCTGCCTGGATTCTTTAGTGCTTCAGGAGTAGGATTCAAGTCTTGGAATGCAGCTTCAGCAGAAACAAGATTTTCCTGTGCTATATAAGATTTTAGATTTTTCGTAACTGCTTCAATAAGCTCTCTGAACTGTGGTATTAGGGCTTTATAATCATTCCAGTAATATCCTTTGCCCTTTAATACTATACCAACTGAAGTCACTTTTGGATTCCTTGGACCAAGATCGCAATGTGCAATGATTACATCCCGAATCGTACATAACTTCTTGTGAACTTCTTGTAGGTTGTGAGGAACAAAAGTTTCAGTTTCTAACTGCCATTTGTAAGAAGCGCGTCCTCTACTTTTTCCAAAAAGGACTGCATACGATATTATGGCATCCCTCATCAAAGGCATTCGCAAATTAGGATCAAGCTCGATGTAATGATCAAGAAGTTCTAACGCTTTTTTTGCCCGTCTAAGGTATTCAGGTACAAAAGATTGGAAAAAAGTAAATTTGTCTTCCAGATCAATATATTTTTGCCAAAATTGAAATGCAAGCAGATCAATTCCTTCGTTCGTACAGTATTGTTCGATGGTCAAATTACTTTTCTTGATCTTCTTATAATTAGGGCTTGGTGAATGAGTCACCTCACGCACCTTGATTGTACGATGCTACGACACTGTTCAGCCCACAGCAAGCTTTGTCCTGATGAGATCG
>Ga0272442_10011233_pt1 | contig 10947 bp, 6 predicted proteins | sample SSMForm2O_FD_200262 | JGI IMG/M metagenome (GOLD analysis project Ga0272442, IMG submission 200262) | Marine sediment archaeal communities from Little Sippewissett salt marsh, Falmouth, MA, United States - SSM-Form-2O | ecosystem: Environmental > Aquatic > Marine > Wetlands > Sediment ... | reverse complement strand
TCGACACAGCGTCCCGAACGTAGCCCCTGGCCAGGGACCGCTGCCATTCACTCCAGAGGCGGAGGCGTGCATCGATGGCTAAGAAGCGAATGATTGTGGAGGCAGGGCCGCGGGCCCGTCACGACGTCCCCATGCGCGTGCCCTTCGGCAGGCACAAGAAGGCGAAACTCGCCGACGAAGCCACCGGCCGCGTCGTCCCGTGCCAGATCCTGCGCGGCGACCTGTGCTTCATCCTCGACTACGTGGCCGCAGGCGAAGAAAAGGCCTACACCGTCCAGACCGGCCGCGGCAGCGCCGCCCGCGCACCCGGAGTCGGCGCACTGCGCAAGGGCAACACCGTGTCCTTCACCGTCGGCGGCCGGCCCTTCACCGACTACAACTTCGGCAAGCAGTGGGCGCGCCCCTTCTTCCACCCCGTCATTGGGCCCGACCGCGTTCAGATCACCCGCAACTACCCCATCATCGAGCGCGTGCCCGGCGAGACCGCCGACCACCCCCACCACAAGAGCCTCTGGGTGGCCCACGGCGACCTCAACGGCGTGGACAACTGGTCCGAGGGCAAGAAACACGGCCGCCAGGTCAGCAAGCGGGTCAAGGACGTCGTCGACGGCCCCGTGGCCGCCATGCTCCGCCAGGACCTCGAATGGGTCTCCACGCGCGGCAAGAAGGTGCTCGACGAGGAGCGCGAGATCCGCGTGTGGCTCTCACCGCCCGACCAGCGAATCCTCGACCTCTCCATCACCTTCCGAGCCAAGAACGGCAAGGTGGTCTTCGGCGACACCAAGGAGGGGGGCCTGTGCTCCGTGCGCGTGGCCACCTCGATGGACGGCACGCGCGGCGGCACACTCGAAAACGCCTACGGCGGCATCGGCGAAGCCGAAGTGTGGGGCCAACGCGCCGCCTGGTGCGACTACTGCGGACCCGTCAACGGCAAGCTCGTCGGCATCGCCATCTTCGACACCCCGGGAAACCTGCGCTACCCCACCTACTGGCACGCACGCGACTACGGCCTCATGACCGCAAACCCCTTTGGAATCTCACACTTCTGCCCAGACAGCGGCCAACGGGGCGACTACACCCTCCCAGCCAATGCCGTGATGACATTCCGCTACCGAATCTACATGCACCTGGGCGACGTGGCGAGGGGCCATGTCCGCGACAGATTCCTCGACTACGTCAACCCGCCCAAGGTGCGGTTGGACACCTGAGAGCAGCACCCGCGCCAACGATACTGAGCGAAAGCGAGACACGCCATGAGCGAGACACCCAACAAAATCGTCCTGGCCTATTCGGGCGGCCTGGACACCTCGATCATCCTCACCTGGCTGCGCGAGACCTACGGGTGCGAGATCGTCGCCTTCTGCGCCGACCTCGGCCAGCGCGAGGAGCTCGAGCCCGCACGCAAGAAGGCCATCGCCCTCGGGGCCGCCGAAGTCCGAGTGGAAGACCTCCGCGAGGAGTTCGTCCGCGACTTCGTGTTCCCCATCCTCCGCGCCAACGCGGTCTACGAAGGCACCTACCTGCTCGGCACCTCGATCGCACGTCCGCTCATCGCCAAGCGCCAGATCGAGATCGCACGCGAGACCGGAGCCGACGCCGTGAGCCACGGCGCCACAGGCAAAGGCAACGACCAGGTGCGCTTCGAACTCACCTACTTCGCCCTCGAACCCGAAATCAACATCATCGCCCCCTGGCGCATCTGGAACATGGCCGGCCGCGACGACCTCGTCAAGTATGCCCAGGCCCACGATATCCCCGTCCCCGCCGAGAAGCCCTATAGCTGCGACCGCAACATCGTGCACCTGAGCTTCGAGGGCAAGAATCTCGAAGACCCATGGGTCGAGCCGCCGGACGACACATACTTGCTCGCCGTCAAGCCAGAGGAAGCCCCCGACGAACCCGCCTACGTCGAGATCGGCTACGAAGCCGGCAACCCCGTGTCCGTCGACGGCAAGCCCCTCGGCCCGGTAGAACTGATCGAGACGCTCAACGAACTCGCCGGCAAGCACGGTGTCGGGCGCGTCGACATGGTAGAGAACCGCTACGTCGGCATCAAGTGCCGCGGCGTATACGAGACCCCTGGCGTCACCCTCCTTCACGCTGCGCATCGGGCCGTCGAATCGATCACCCTCGACCGCGAGGTCATGCACGTTCGCGACAGCCTCATCAGCCGCTACGCCGAGCTCATCTACTACGGCTACTGGTTTGCCCCCGAGCGGGAAGTCTTGCAGGCAGCGGTAGACGAAGCGCAGAAGGGCGTCACCGGCACGGCCCGCCTCAAGCTCTACAAGGGGAGCGTCCTCGTCGTCGGCCGCAAGTCGCCCGTCACCCTCTACAAGGCCGACCTCGCCTCCTTCGAGGGACCTGGCGGCTACCAGCAATCCGACGCCGGAGCCTTCATCAAGCTCAACGCCCTCCGCCTCCGCGTCCGAGCCCGCCTCGCCCGCGAGCAGGGGGGCGAGCAGAGCTGAGCGGCCCGCTGCTCGCCACCCTGTGCGGTGCTGCCAAGGCCAGGATGCAGGCACTGTCTCGCCTGGCGATGTGGTGGTTTGAGTCTAGCCCAGCACAGATGGCGACCCAAGTCGGCTGGAGGCACACCCAAAGCAGACCAGGGACTCTTGGTTGTTCAGGAGGAGGAGGCCGTGGTCACGGTCATCGATATCCCCCTCAGCGTACCGTATTGCCCACCGCTCGAACTGCGTGGCAATTGCTGCCCATGCTTCTCCAAGCGTCCTGCCGTACCGTAGAGGCAGCAACCCCGCGTTCGCTGCCTCGCCATATCCCCTGGGCACGACATTTCCCCTGCCCATGATCAGGTGCCGCGAGTAGCCGATGTAGCCCTTAGCGCCTGCCTCGTATGCCCTCGGGCCCAGGTCCCTCCCTGAGTGGCAGGCGACCGCATAGACAATCTTGCTGTGCAGTAGGCCTAACTCGCCCGGTCCCAGGACCTGACGGAACCCCTCGTCGCTGCTGCCAGCCGTCAACAGCGACGTGGCGCAGCCGCAGCCATGGCCATAGAACGCAACTAAGCCAGGTCTGCCTTCGTAGGTGCTTAAGGTTTCGCAGACCTGCTCCCTTGTGACGTCGGGCCCTGAGATCTCCTGGACATCGAAGATGTCGTCACTCCCTCTGAACTGGTTCTGTGCGCTCTTGCACCAGTATTGAAGGACCCGGCTGATTCCTCCGTCGATGGCCCTGGGGATATGCGGACACACAAAGAGCGCCAGGATTCGTGGGCACGTCAAGGTTGCTCCTCCTCTAGAGCCCTGCCTTCGCTTCTGTGCGGGTTCCAGATGCCCAGGGCCAGCTTGTAGATGATGCGCTCCTGGCGCCTCCCAAAGGGGGTCCCTTCCGCGATCTCGTGGGCCACTTCGCTCATCGTCCGCGGCGCCTCCCCGGGGAAGTAAGCCAGCTCATGTGGCCGCGCCAGGGGCGACTTATCGCACCAGTCGTGCATGGCTTCCAGGATCTGGGCGTGTGCAGGCGTGGCCCGGGAGGCCCGAAGCAACCCATCGATGTCGCTCCGGATCTCTGCTTGGCTCCACCCTTTGTCGATGAAGCGGTCCACCAGGTCCTCGTTGATCATGACACCAAGGAGCCTCTTGGCCTCCTGTCCCGTGATGGCAATCCGGCGAGCGTTCGGGAAGGTCTCCTTGACGTACCTGAGGAGCGCAAGGCAACCATCGTCTTCCTGCAGCACCACATCAACTACGGCTAGTTCGACGGAGCCACGTTGTCTCTTCTTGAGCCAACTGATAGCTTCCGCCGCAGTCTCGCGCGCCACGACCTGGCAGTCTGGGAACCACGCTGCAAGCCGCTCACCGAACTCCCTCAGGTAATGCCCGTCGTCGTCCACAAAGACGATGAGCGGCCGGGTGCGGCTCCGGAGGACAAGAAGACGGTCGACCTCCTTCTGGATGTGGTTCTCGCCCCAACCCACGTCGATGTAACCGTCCACGAGGGACTTGTTAAAGAGCTGAGCGATATCCCCTGGGGGGCTCTCACGACTCATGGCCACAACTTTCGCTCTGGGCGCCTGCTCTCGGATGTACCCCAGGAGTGTTCGGTGCGGCTCCGTATCTCTGCGGTTCGAAGGCCGTGGGATCTGGACCAGGGCGAGCACCAGCCTCCGCCCTGGCTCGGAACTGAGCCATCGTTCAGCCGCAGTTGTGTCAGGGAAGTTGGCCACGCGGTACCTAGCGCACGATCTGCTCAGCTTATCGACGAGTGGCTGCCGCTCCCCATCGTCGGCGTGGACTACGAGTATCCACCTGTCCACCATCCTGGCTCCTCCTCATGCTAGTCGGAACGCCCCGCGACAGTCGTGGCTGGCCTCAGAACCGGCAACCGAACCGTGGCGGTCGTCCCTTTGCGTGTTCGCGACTCGAACGAGATGGTCCCCCCGTGTTGCTCCGTGAGGCTCCTGGCGATTTGCAGTCCGAATCCGCCATGCTCCGCGTCCCCTGCGACGCGAAGACGCGTACCAAGTTCCGTGAGGTTGATGGACTCTGGGATCGGCGGCCCGTTGTTGCTCACTTGCACGACCACCCTGCGTCCCTGCTTGCGAGAGCGGACCGCGATGCTCCTCCGCCGCTTCTGACTAGCCACAGCGTCGATGCCGTTCTCGATCAGCTTGCACCAGAGCTGTGTGAGCGCCGCAGGCTGGCACGTGAGCCTCGGGAGGGCATCAGAAAGGGAGCGCTCGACGTGCACGTTCGCCTCGACCAGGCGGAAACGCAGCAGGGCCAACGCACTCTCGATCGTGTCGTTCACCCGGGTCGGTCGCACCTCGCCGCCCGCCAAATACGAGTAGTCTCTGAGCGCGCTAACCAGCGTGTCGGCCTGGGCGAAGCTCTCTCGAATGTCGGCGAACGCTACGGTGAGCCGTGCAAGGCTCAGCAGAAACGTCAGAACCTCGTCATGGCAGGTCCCATTGCGAACCGCGAGAAGAGAGCGCAGCCTGCCGGCCAGGCCGACCTCCGCAAGGCGCGTGGCCTCCTGATCGCCCGCTTCCAGATCGTGCGCCGTGAGTGTGCGGAGCGCCGAATCGACGATCCGCTCTGGGGGTCGGCCCAGAGGTGGCGCCCCGCGCCGTACGGCAGCCATGGCGCGCTCTGTGGCGGCGTGGAGTCTCTGCCACTCAGTCTTCTTGCACCCGGCACTCGCAAGAGCCTGGATCGACTCGATCATGGCCGGCAGGTTGGCGTGAATGGCGTCGACAGCCATGTCGATGGCGCGCACGGGGCCGCGTAGCTCGTGGACGGCGCCGCTGGCTAGATCCGCGCGAGCCAGATCCTCAGCACGGCCCAGGAGCCGCTCCTCCTCGCGCACGATGTCCGTCATGTCCCAGCAACTGATCAGCAGGCTTGTGGTCTTGCCATCCGGGCCTTTGAGGGCAATGCACTTTGCGCTCACGACAAGTTGCCGGCCGTGAAGCGTGCGCACGCGCAGGCGGTCGACCGCGACGGACTCGCCTGCCAGGGCACGGCTCAGCTCCTTCTTGAGCCCACCCTTCGAGATGGACTGAAGATCGGACAGCCTGTGGCCCGTCGGGTCGCCGCCCGACATCAGTTGCCAGGCCTCGTTGGCAGAGGTGATCGTGCCGTCGGCGTCCGTGAGGATCACGCCGACCGGGGCCTGCGCCACGATGGCTTTGCGGAAGGCGGCTTCGCGCTCGAACTGCTTCCGAAGGCGGATGTTCTCCACCTTCGATGCGAGTTCGCCGGCGATCTCCGCACACCATTGCTTCTCGAGGTCCCTCTGCACGGGGTCCGTCTGGCCCTCTGTCTTGTCCAGGAGCCCCAGGCGCTGTCTCTGGAGCCAAGGCGCAGAACAATTGCCTTTCGCGACGTCGAGGGGAGATTCGTCCCCTCGACCAATGCGGCAAGCCGCTTGGCCCGGATCACCCGAACGGGGGCCCCCCCGCGCAGGTGCCGTGTAACCGCGCGCACCGCGACTCCCTCCAGCCTCCTGCGGAGAGCGGCGTGCCGGCGACGCGGGACGAAGAGGCGGAGCCCCTTGCTCTCCCTGTCCTCGAAGTACCTCTCAGGGGGCGGGAGTTTGATCCCGATGTCGGGCGTCCACTCTGAACCTTCTGATGCCTCGCGCTTGCGGGTGCTGCGGTCGACCGTGTAGACGCGCTGAATCGTGAGGGCGCCGTCGGGCTGGCACTCGATGAGCGCGATGCAGTCGGCGTGGGCGCCGCGGCCCAAGCACTCGGCGGCGGCATCGAACACGGGGGCCTCGGCGTTGAGCTGACCGAGGGTCTGCGAGAAGTGGCGGGCTTCGAGCTCGCGGGTCACACAGATCGTGCTCTCGATGGCGGCCACACGGCGGGTCCCCTGCTTCAGGATGGTCGCCGTCACCTGGAAGTGCTCTGTGCGGTTCTTGGGGGGCGCGGGCGAGTGGGTGAACGCCGTGTGTTCCTTGTTGCGGATCATGGCCCGAAGGGTGGGGCACCACCAGCACGGTCGCCTTTGCTTCTCGTTGTTGAATGCCTTGTAGCAAGGAATGCCCACCCTGGCACCTGGCGCGTACTCCGTCACGTGTTTCTTGTTGATGTAGAGGAGCGGCATCTGGAGATCGCGGTTCCAGTCAGGGTCACCATCCCGTCTTCTCTTGTCGACTTCCTTCCAGTTCTCGGGGATCCCGATGAGGGTCACCCCACTGCCGATGGCGTCAAGGATCGCCTCCACGCGGCGGCGCTCAAGTCGGGTAGCGGAGATGACGATGCCGGCAATGTGACAGATCGTGTCGAGGGCGTTCCGCTCGAAATGGCTGAACTCGCGCTTCACGCCTGCGTAGTAGTTCAGAGCGCCAATCGATACCCCCTCGGCGCAGATAGGCACCGACAGTGCTGAAACAAGGCTATGGCCTTTCGCAAGCCGGTGCTCGGAGAAGATCGGATCCGTGCGGACATCCTCGCAGTACTCAATTCTGCCGCTTTCCATGGCCTTGCCTGCAAGGCTTGTGCCCACACGTAGCTTGAGCTTGCGCCCCTTCCTGTCGATGCCCTGCTCGCAGCCGTCCGGTACGGTGAGGAAGTCGGGGGCCTTATCGTTGGGGACGATGACCGAGCATGCTCTGGGTTGCATAACCGTCCACACGATGCCGGCAAGCCAGGAGAGGATCTTCGTGCGGTGTTCGGGTAAGTCCTCGCTGGGCGAGATAGTGAGTACTTCGCCGAGAACAGCTCCAATGCTGGTGACGAGGTCGTCGTGCCTGCCGTCCTCGACGGCCACGGCCGCCTCGTTCGCCAGGAGTGTGAGGACGTGCTCGTCGTCGTGGTCGAAGGCGCCCACCTCCGGCGAGTCGACGGCCAGGACGCCGATGCAGCGCTCCTGGGCGAGAAGGGGGACGTGAATCGCGGAGCGTGCCTTCCAGGGTGGCTTACGCCACAGAGGGTCGTTGCGGGTATCGGGTGTTGCGTGCGGCTTGCGGTTGCAGAACACCCAGGCGCTCACCGAGTCTGGCCCCCGCGTGCCGGGCAGGATGGGGCGACGGGGCACGCCACAGGGAACCGGCTCCCCCGCGACATCGCACACGGCGCTGAACTGAAGGCTCCTGTCGCGGTCGTCGTAGAGTTGCACACTGGCCACCGTGCCGTGGAGGGCGCGAACAGCCTGCTGGGCAACGGTTTTGAGCATGGGCTCGACGTCGCCTGAAACCGCGAGCTCGGAGGTCACGGCCGAGAGGGCATCGAGTTGGCGCTCCTTCGTCTGGAGGAGGCGCGCCTTCTGCATGGCGACGACCGCATGGTCGGCGAGCGTGCGGAGCAGCTCCTGGTGGTCTTCGTCGAAGGCATTCGCCTGGAGCGACTCGACATTGAGGACGCCGAGTGCCCGATTGCCGTCGAGCAGCGGAACCGCCAGTTCAGAGACCGTGCCGCTGAAGACGTCGAGGTAGCGCCGCGCCCAGCGTTTCTGCTTCCTCAGGTCGTAGATGAGTGCCGGCTTCTTGTGCTTGAAGACCCAGTTGACGATACCCTTGTCCGGGGGCAGGGGATCGCCGATGGCGATCGTCGCGTCGAGATCGTCGGGCTTGGCCTGCGCCCGGTTGACCAGGCACTTGCGGTCGCTGTCCCACACGTCGATTGTGCCGCGGTCCGCCCCGACGAGGCTGAACCCCTTCTCCACGATCACCTGGAGAATGGCGTCCTCGCTCTCTTCGCTGTTGATGGCGCGGACGACGTCGTGGAGGGCCTTGAGTTGCTCGTGGGCGCGTTCGCTCACCTTGACGGGCGCGCCTGCGAGCCGCACGTCCCTCGTCGCGGCCCGTGAGGCCGCGCTGGCCTCGGCCTCGAGCATGGCCAGCCGCTCCTGCAGGCGTGCCTTCGGGAGGGCACCTACTGTGCGCAGGGCTTCGGCAAGCTTGCTGTCCGCCGCCTTTCGCGCTTTGTCCTCAATGCTGGCAGCCAGCGGGGCGAGGAATGCCGGCGAGCCGAAGGGGACTTTGCCGCTGGCCAGGAACCCGACGCACTGCGTGTCGGCGATGACGGGAGCAACGCACTGGAAGAAGCTGAGGCCTTCGGCCTCGAAGATGGCGGACTGAGGGCTTTTCGTCGCACGGGCGCGCGCGACCGTCCCGCGGAGCGCCTGCTGCCACTTCGCGCGCTGTGGACGCGTCAGGGCGCCCAGTCGCATGAGCGGGAGCGAGACGTCGAAGGGAAGCCCTTCGGGCGGCAGCGGGCGATCCGCGCGCATCACGACGGTACCGCGCGCGCTGAGCGCAGCGGACCGCACTCCAAGAGCCACGGACAGCCCGTTCAGGATGTCCCGGAGGAAGCTGCGGTCAAGCAGTGTGGCAATGTCGGACAAGGCTTCTCCACCCCTTGCGCGTCGAGCCATGAACTCGTCCCGCCCTCAGAACACCGGGTGTGTGGATTCGGGCTCGCGTGGTGCACCGCGTGCGAGAGAAGACGTCACCGCTGTGCCTTGACCCGGCCGGGCTACGCCGTGCAGCACGCACCGGCGGCAGTAAGTTGGACAGAGCGCCACGCAGAGCGCGAGGCGGGCCTCCCGCAGCACAAGCCAAGATGCCCTCGCCGGTCGCGGATTCTACTCCCATGGAAATGCCGTGTCAAGCAGTTCTTGCCGGCCCTCTTCGCTTCGTAGCGGCAATGCCAGCGCAGGGCACCGCGCCAGCGAGTTCGGGCCCTCCCGCCGTTGACCTGCGCGGCCGCCTTCCCTATACTGGGCCAGGGAGGGCTGGTGCCCGGGAGCTGGCAGTCATGCGCCCCGACGACGATGCGGCGGCCGCCGAAATCGCACTCAAGAAGCGCTGGATCGATGCACCCACACTGCGCCGTGCCCTCGAGATCCAGGCCGAAGCCGCCGCCCTCGGCCTCGAAGAGGACCTCCTTGACATTCTCGTGAGCAAGGGCTTCGTCTCCGAACGCCTGGCCACGGAGTTCGAGGACGATTTCGCTCTCCGCCGCCTGGCTCACCCGACGCAGGCGGAGGCCATCGCGGGCTACCGAATCCTCGAACGCGTCGGCCGCTCGGGCATCGGCGTGCTCTTCCGCGCTACCCAGCTCTCGATGGAGCGCGTGGTGGCCCTCAAGGTGCTCCCACCCGAGCTCGCCCGCGACAAGAGCTTCGCCATGCGCTTCCGCCGCGAGACCCGCATGGTGGCGCAGGTGAACCATCCGCGGCTCGCCTGCGGACTCGACTCCGGCCGTTCGGCCGACTTCCACTACTACGCCCGCGAGCTCCCCTCCGGCCGCTCCCTTGCCGAGGCCCTTCGCGACGGCCCTCTGCGCCCGCGCGCCGTGCTCGGCATCGCAGCCGATATGGCGGGTGCACTGGCTCACCTCGAGAGCCTCCACCTCGTCCACCGAGGCATCGAGCCCGCCTGCATGATCCAGACGCCCGACGCGGGAACGGTGCTCAGCGGCCTGGGCGTGGCACGCCACCCGGAGGATCCCTCGGTCACACTCACAGGCATCTCGCCGGCAATGCCCCACTACAGCGCACCCGAAGTGGCGGCGGGAGCGGCGGGCGTGGACATCCGTGCGGACATCTTCTCGCTCGGAGCCACCCTCTACCACGCGCTCGCGGGAACCCCGCCAGCGGCGCCGGGGAGCGATGCGAGCACGGCACGGCCCGACGCCTCCGGCGACCTGGCCGCCCTCGTGGCGCGGATGATGGCGCCCGCGCCCGATGATCGGTTCCAAACGCCGGCGGACTTGAGCCGCGCCCTTCAGCGCGTGCGCACCGCCGCAGCCACCCAGCCTGCAACGGCTAAGGCCACGAAACCCTTGCCCATCATCGCGCCCCCCAAGAGCCAGGAGCCGACAGCCCCAGGGGCGCCGCCGCTCCCTGCAATTGCGCCCGCCGCCAAGCCTCCGCCGCTCGGGCCGCCGCCCGCTCGGGCCGGACGCGCGGCACAGGTCGGCTGGATCGTGGCGTTCGCCCTCCTGGTGGGCGTGCTCGCCGTCTCCGTGGTCTGGGCGGTGCGCTCACGCCTCGGACGCACCGGCGCCCAGCCGCAGGCCCGGCCGATGGGCCCCGCTCCGACCACGAACGTGGCCGCCACGCCCGTGCCAGCCGCACCGTCTCCACCGGCCGCGGCCCCCGCCCAGGCACTCGCCGCCGCGGCTATCGAGTTCGAGAAAGGCCATCCGAAGGCACACGCCGAGGCACTGCTGGCCCTGCGGCGCGCCCTGCTCGAAGCCCCGGAGCCCAACGATGCCCGTCGCCTGCGCCTGCGCATCGTGGCGCGCCAGCAGGTGCTCACCGAAGCCGCCAGCTCCGAGCACGCGAAACGCATCCGCCAGGCCGACGAGCTGCGCAAGCAGGACCGGCCGGGCGAGGCGCTCCGCGTGCTCGCGGGCTATCCCGAGGAGCTGCGCTGCGGCCCGTGGGCCGAGCGCCTCGCAACCGAGATGACCAATCTGTGCCTGCTCGCCGACCAACGATACGCGACCCTCGCCAACGACGGCCGCGA
>Ga0272442_10011232_pt1 | contig 10947 bp, 6 predicted proteins | sample SSMForm2O_FD_200262 | JGI IMG/M metagenome (GOLD analysis project Ga0272442, IMG submission 200262) | Marine sediment archaeal communities from Little Sippewissett salt marsh, Falmouth, MA, United States - SSM-Form-2O | ecosystem: Environmental > Aquatic > Marine > Wetlands > Sediment ... | reverse complement strand
GGTAGCCCTGCTCGTTCTCGGCCAGGAGGGTCAGGTGGAGGGCCGCCTCGTTGAAGTCGCCCGTGATCTCGCGGTCGTGGCGGCTGCGGGGAGCCACGTAGGCCTCGTAGCCGAGGATCGGCTTCACGCCCGCATCCGTGGCCGCGCTGTAGAACTCCACGGCTCCGAAGAGATTGCCGTGGTCGGTGATTGCCACGGCGGGCATCTTGAACTTCTGGGCGGTCTCGATGAGCTCGGGGATCTTGCACGCCCCGTCGAGGAGCGAGTAGTGGCTGTGGACATGCAGGTGTACGAAGGTGCCGGTTTCGGCCATCGCGGCCTCCTGGGAAGGCGCAAAATCGCGCTCGCGTTCGCTCGGTGAGAGAGACCCGGGGGCGTCCCTGATTGTGTCTGGCGACTCCAGCGGAGCACACCAGGGGGTGGGCTTCGTGCAGCCCTGCCATACAAGGCGTTCCGTATCCTAGCGCGGGCCGGGGCACCTGTCAACCCCGGAAATCCTGCCCCCGCCGGCGAAGTTCCTGCACCTTGCGGGCACTGGACTTGTGGCGACCCTGCCCCTTGGATTGCTCCCTGCCGGCCGCGCGGATCGAGGCGGCCGACTCGGCTCGCGACGGCGCGCTCCTCACGTGCCCCCGAACCGTTTCACCCGCGCCCTGCACGAGCGCGCGTGGCCCGGCATCTGCTCCAGCCGGCACTGCCGCTCGGCGATGGCCCCCGCCTCCCGACTCGCCGCCGGCGTCATCCGCTGCCACGTGCACGTCTTGAGGAACGTGCCGACCCACAGGCCCCCCGTGTAGCGTGCCGCACGGCCCGTGGGCAGGATGTGGTTGGTGCCGATCGAGTTGTCGCCGTAGGCCACCGTCGTCTCCTCGCCGATGAAGAGCGAGCCGTAGTTGGCCAGCCGCGCGGCGAAGGAATCGGGGTCGGCCGTGTGGATTTCGAGGTGTTCGGGAGCGTAGCCGTCGCTGATGGCCACTGCCTCGTCCGCCGAATCGGCCACGACCACGATGCCGGAATCGCGCCACGCCTGTTCGGCCACCTTGCGCGTGGCCAGCTCGGCCATCTGGTGCTCCACCTCGGCCAGAGCCTTCCTCGCGAAAGCCTCGCTGAAGCACACCAGGCAGGCGCCGCTGTGGGGGTCGTGCTCCGCCTGGGCCAGCAGGTCGCTGGCCACCAGCGCGGGGTCGGCCGTGTCGTCGGCGATGATGAGCACCTCGCTGGGGCCGGCCAGCAGGTCGATGCCGCAGCGCCCGAAGAGCTGGCGCTTCGCCTCCGTCACATACTTGTTCCCTGGGCCGCACACCACGTCCACCGGCTCGGCCCCGCCGAGCCCGAAGGCCATCAGCGCCACCGCCTGCACGCCCCCCACCACGAAGATGCGGTCAGCGCCCGCCCGCGCCATCGCGTGCACCGTGGCCGGATAGGCGCCGCGACCTTTCACGGGCGGCGTGCAGGCCATCACGCTCCTCACCCCGGCCACCTTCGAGGGGATGATGCTCATGTGCGCCGAGCCGAAGATGGGATACAGGCCGCCCGGCACGTAGCACCCCGCCGAATCCACCGGCACGTGCCTGTGCCCGAGGAACACGCCGGGCCGGATCTCCAGCTCCAGCGGCCTCAGCGTGGCGAGCTGGGCCTCGGCGAAGCGCCGCACGTTGTCCTGGCAGTGCTCCGTATCACGGACCGCCTCCTGGGGAAGGCCCGAGGCCGCCGCCTCAATCGCCTCGGCGCTCAGCTCGAAGCTCGCCGGATCCCAGCCGTCGAACTCCCGGCTGAACCGCCGAACGGCGTCCATCCCCTTTGCTTCCAACTCGTGGAGCATCTCCGAGACCACGCGAGTCGTCTCGGCGTCCCGCCCGAACAGCCTGTGCTCGCCCGACTTGATCGTCTTCATCGCATTCCCGTCGCTGGTTCGGCCCGTCGTCCCCGAGCTCGTGTGGATAGACTGTACCCTACCTGCCTCGTGCCCCCCTGTCAACGCCTCGAGCTCGCCTTCGCCGCGGGCAGGGGCTTGACGCGCCGCCCCGCGCCCGATATCCTCAATCGCTGAAAGGAGGGACGCCGATGAAACTCGTGGTCGTCCTGGGAAGCCGGAACACCGCTGGCCAGACCGCACGGGCCGCCGAGGCGCTTGCCAAGGGCTTTGCCGCCGCCGGCGGCGAGGTCGAGAAGATCATCCTCCCCGCACTCGACATCCAGCGCTGCCGCCAGTGCAACGACGACGGCTGGGGCTCGTGCCGCTCGCATGGCGACTGCGCCATCGACGACGACATGCCCAAGGTGGTCGCCAGCATCGCGTCGGCCGACGCGGCGGCCTTCGCCACACCCGTCTACTTCAGCGACTTGAGCGAGAGCATGCGTGCCCTCCTCGACCGCCTCCGCCGCACCTGCATGCACGACAGCGGCCGTGCAAAGGTGGCGGGGACGCCCGCGGTGGGCGTGTGCGTGGCGGGCGGCGGGGGCGGCGGCGCGCCCGAGTGCACCGCCAGCCTCACCAGCGTGCTCGACCGATGCGGGTTCGACTGCGTGGACATGATCCCCGTCCGCCGCCAGAACCTCGACATGAAAGCCGCCATCCTCGCCGCCACGGGCAAGCGTCTCGCCGCCTCACTCGGCGGAGAGGGCATCGCGTAGAGCCCTGTGACCCTTGCGGAGCCCGCGTTCCCACCAGATTCGGGCCGCGGGCGAGCGAGTCATCCACGCTTGGTGGTCGGGCGAGCCTGCGCAAGCGGCACTGCGCGCACGGCGATATCCCGGAACGCGGCGTCGGTGCGGTGCACGCGGAATCGCGTGTGCTCCCCACCCGTCCAGATGGCTTCGGCCGAGCCGTCGGCGTGCCGCACCCGCAGGTTGTCCAGGTAGATGTGGAACGTGCCGGCCTTGCGGCTGTTGAACACCATCCCGTGGAGGCCGAGCGCTCCCGGCGCCAGACTGGCCAGGCCAACCACGCGATGCTCCCACACGCCCGGGCCTCCCCGCGTGCCCGGCCCCCGAGCCTGGAGCCTGCCCAGTTGGTCCACGCCGCGACGGGGGGTGAACGCCGCCGCCTTCCCCCGCTTGAACGGCGTGTAGTAGAATCCCTCCGTGAGGCTGTCCTCCGCGATGCAGATGTCGAACTCCACGTAGTCGCCCGGTCTCACGCTCATCGAGCGGTGGGCAAACTGCACGAGCAAGGCCTTGCGCGGCGCGACGGGCTTCGTCTGGGTCACACGGAACTCGAGCACCTGCCCCTCCGGCGTGGCCGCCACCTCGGCCGCAAGCCGTGGCGGCTGGTGCATGAGTGCCACGCCGGTGGAGCGGCGCCAGGTGTCGAGCATCGCCGTCAGCTCCTTCACCGCTGCGGGGTTCCTGGCCGCCACGTCGGTCGTCTCGCGCAGGTCGCGTCGCATGTCGAACAGTTCCACGCGGTCCACGTAGCGCACCAGCTTCCAGTCGGCGGTGCGCACCACGTCGTGGTCGTCCCACACCCAGTAGTAGCTCCCGACCGGGCTCGGCGTCCCGTCGCGCAGGGCTGGCCAGAGGTTCCTGCCGTCGAGCGGCCGGCCGCGCGGCAGGTCGAGGCCCGCCATGGCCATCAGGGTCGGGTAGACGTCCAGATGGCCCATGAGGCCATCGTAGCGGCGCGGCCCCGTGAGCTTGCCCGCAGGCCAGCGAATCGCCGCGGGAGAGTGGATGCCACCCTCCCAGGTCGAGTGCTTCCCCCCGCGCAGGGGCAGGTTGCTGCCCACTGGAGTTGCCCCATTGTCGCTGAAGAACAGCATAATCGTGTTCTCCGCCAGTCCCAGGGTCTCCAACTCACCGAGAAGCACCCCCACGCTGTCGTCCAGCGAGATCAGCATGGCCGCGTAGGTGCGTGCGGCCTTGTCCGTGATCTGCGCCGGCACGCGCGCCAGGGCCTCGGGCTTGGCCTGGAGCGGCGAATGCACCAGGTGGAACGGCACGTAGCACAGGAACGGCCTGGAGCGGTGTGCGCGGAGGAACTCCACCGCGCGGCGCGTGATGAGGTCGTCGGTATAGCCCTGGTCGGCGGGGCGGAACTCGCGGTTGTGCCACCAGCTCACGGGGCCTCGGCCCTTCACCGTGCGCCGCGAGAAGTAGTCCGCTCCCCCGCCGTAGTACACCCAGGCCTCGTGGAAGCCGTGCGCGTTGGCCCCGTGTCCGAACACAGGCTTCTTGTTCGGCATCTCCTTCCAGGCCGTCTCGAAGGCTGCTCGGAACTCGGGCGTGTCGGGGTCGCGGCCGTTGTGCCACTTGCCGAACACGCCGGTTGCGTAGCCGTTTGCCGCGAACGCTTCGGCCAGTGTCACCTCGCCCGGGTCGAGTTCGCCGCCCGTCATGGGGCCTGCCCCCAGGCGCAGGTGGTGGCGGCCCGTCAGCAGGCCGGCCCGCGTGGGCGAACACACGGGGCAGGTCATAAACGTCGTCAGCTCCACGCTGCTGCGGAAGAAGCGGTCGAGGTTCGGCGTGGGCGTCGAGCCGTCGTGGAGGCTCAGGTCGCCCCAGCCCTGATCGTCGGCCAGCACCACCAGCACGTTCGGGGGGGGCTTGGGACGCGCCCCGAAGGCTCGGCAGCCCGTCAGCCCCGCGGCCGCGGCGCCCGCGAACGCCGCCTTCAGAACGTCTCGTCTCGTCAGCACCCTGCGCTTCTCTCTCGTCACGGCGGATTCACCCCACCCGAGGTTCCCCAGACCCAATCGCGCCCACGACCATCGCGGGCCGCGTCCGCGATTCTACCATGGTTCCGTAGAACGACAAGCCCGCTTCCTCGCCCCTTGACGCGCGCCGGCCCGGCCACTATTCTGGAGCACCGGGCACGGGCCGAGCCGCTCGGCACGTGAACGCGTAAGAGCCAGGAGACCACTCGGCAATGCGAAGCCTCAGAAGCACCCAGCTCGCTCTCCTGCTGCCCTGGCTCCTGGCCGCCGGCGGCGTGGGTGCGGAATACCACGTGTCGCCGAGCGGCAGCGACTCCGCACCCGGCTCCACCGCCAGGCCCTTCCGAACCATCCAGCGAGGCCTCCGCGCCGCGAAGGCCGGCGACACCGTGTTCCTCCGAGCCGGCGTCTACCGTGAGACCGTGCGGCTCGATGCCTCCGGCCGGAAGGGCCAGCCGATCCGCCTGATGGCCTACCCCGGCGAGACGGCCACCCTGAGCGGCGCCGAGCCCATCGCCGGCCCGTGGGCCGTGCACGAAGGCCGCATCTACAGGACCACCGTCACGCACCGCATCCGCCAGCTCTTCGTCGACGGCGTGCGGATGACCGAAGCCCGCTGGCCGAACATGACCTACGCCCAACGCTGGGACAACACGCGCTGGCGACCCGCCGCCAAGGGCTCCACCTACGGCACGATGGTCGACCCCGCCCTGGCCGCCACCGGCATCGACTGGACGGGCGCCCTCGCCACCCTCAACATCGGCTCGTGGCAGACCTTCCGACGCGTGGTGCGCACCCACGGCAAGGGGCGCGACCGCTTCACCTACGACCGCGACGAGGCGTCGCGCCTCGCGAAAGCCAGGGCGCACAAGCCCGGCTTCGACCGCTACTTCCTGGCCGGCAAGCTCGCCGCCCTCGACAGCCCGGGCGAGTGGTTCCTCGACGGCCGCTCCCTCTACCTCTGGACCCCCGACGGCAAGAGCCCCGCCGACCACACCGTCGAGGGCAAGGTCCGCAGCTACGCCATCGTGGCCAAGGGCATCAGCCACGTGGAGCTGAGCGGCCTGCACTTCTTCGGCGCCGCCTTCAAGCTCGACGACGTGCGCCACTGCCGCATCGGCGGCTGCCACCTCCTCTACCCCCACGGCCTGTTCGACCCCTTCGGCCCCCCCGTCCGCCGCGACCCCCACCCCGACGAGCCCACGCCCTGGCCGAGCCGCCGCTGGTTCAAGGAAACCAGCGTGGTCACACCCACATTCCTGCGCGGCGAGGACAACGTGCTCGCCCACTCGAGCATCCGCTTCACCAACGGCACGGCCATCGTCGTCGTCGGCACCCGCAATCTCATCGAGAACTGCTTGCTCCACGATATCGACATCTATGGCCTCGATACCGGCCTCGGCGTGGATCTCCTCGGCACGACCGATTCCACCATCCGCTACTGCACGATCTTCAACATGGGCTCCTCCGAAGGCATTCGGCTTTCCAACCACGGCAAGACCATCGTGGCCTACAACTACATCCACCACGGCGGACTGCGCCAGAGCGACGGCGGACTCGTCCAGGCAGCCACCCCCGGCGTCCGCGGCACCGAGATCCACCACAACTGGGTCCACGACCACAACGCCTTCAACTGGGGCGGCATCGGCATCCGCGGCGACGACAAGACCCGCGGCCTCATCGTCCACCACAACGTGGCCTGGCGCTGCCCCGAGAAAGGCATCATCACCAAGGGCGACGAGAACCGCATCTACAACAACACCGCCCTCGACAACCCGGCCATCGACATCTGCGTCCCCCGCGACCGCCTGCCCGGCAAGACCAGCGAAATCGCCGTCCAGAACCAGCACACCCACACGGTGAACAACTGCGCCCGCGTGATCTCCGGCTACTACCCCTGGCAGATGCGCCGCGGCCACACCGGCCCGCCGCTCGGCAAGGTCGAGTCGAACTACACAGGGGAGAAGCCCCTCCTCGTGAACCCGGCGAAGCTCGACTTCCGCCCCCGCCAGGGCTCGCCCCTGATCGACGCCGGCCTGGTGATCCCCGGCATCACCGAAGGCTTTCTCGGCAAGGCGCCGGACATCGGTGCCTACGAGTTCGGAGCGCCCCGGTGGGTGCCCGGCTACCGCAACCAACTGTGGGTGCTCCCCAGCCCGTCGGGCGTGCGGCTGGCCCTCACCATGCCGCCGCTGGCCCCCGTCACCGTTCTCGTGGAAGGGCAGGGCGCGGGGGCGGTCGCTGCCACGGCATCATTTACCCCCACGGACTGGGCGCGGCCCCGACTCGTGGCCGCCGGCGACCGCCATCCCACGCGATCCGTGCGGCTTCGCATCCCCGACCACGGCCTCGACGAGACCGTCGCCCTGTCCACCCTCCGCGCCACCCATGGCCGCAAGCTCACGTTCCGCAGCATCCCGTAGCGCGAGGAGGACCAGCAATGCGACGAGGGAGCCTGGCATGGGCCTTGCTGCTGACGGCCTGCGCGGCGGCTACCCACGGAGCGACGGCTCGCGTCTGCGAGCTCACGCTCGCGACGTTCGTTGACGGGAAGCACGACCTGCGGGCGTTCCTCTTCCACAGGCGGGGGCGCTTCTACCACGGCTTCGCCCGCGTCGTCGGCCGCGATGAGCTGCCCCACCGTCTCGACCCCGCGCCAGCCGCCCCGTTCCGCTTGGTGGGAATGGACGGCAAGGAGATCCAGTACCCTCCCAGCGACGGCGTCTACGCCTACCATACCAAGGAGTACAAACGGCTCGCCACCCTCTACCGCGAGGAAGTGGTGAAGGCACAGAGCACCGATGCGCCCCAGGCCATCGCATGGGACGGGAAGTCGCTCAGCGGCACGCTCGACGTCTGGGTGCTGGCACCCGACGGCGTGAACCACTGGGGGCTGGAGCCGAAAGAGGAGATTCGTCCGTTCCGGATCGTCGTCGCTGCCTCGGCGGATGGGGAGGGCACCCTGGCCGGGAGCTTCGAGGCGTGGACCTACGCCGTGCGCGACCGCACCTACGGCAAGGGCGCCAGGCGCTTCAAGGGAACGCTCACGGGCCGCTGGCGCGACGACTTCTGGGACGCGCAGCCAGGCACGGAGTTCCCATCGGGGAGCGACTGGCCGTCCGCACGCGGCCCTGGCCTCGACGGCTCAGCGGTCGACTGCGAGGCTCCGCTGGTGGACTCCCTGAGCGATGCCCGCCTGCTCTGGGTGGCCGAGGAGATGCTTCCCGGCGGCAAGGGCGGCGGCCCGAAGGTCGCCTTCCACTACACCCCAGCGAACTGGGCCAGCATGGGCGATGGCGCCTACGGTGGTCCCGTCGTCGCCGATGGCAAGGTCTACCTCTACCTGCGTTACCCCGACGTGGCACGCCTCGAGGCCATGCCCGAGGCACGCTCACACATCCTCACTATCCGCGGCGCCCCCATCGGCCGAGTGGCCAGCGAGTTCGCCGCACTCCTCGACTGCGTGCTGTGCATCGAGGCGCGCACGGGCAAGACCCTCTGGAAGCAGACCTATCCGCTCACCGGCCTTAAGAACCCGCCTTCGGGCAAGAGCGGCAAGGGGCTCACGCCCTGCATCCACGCCGGACGGCTCTTCGTGCGCGGGCATAAGGGTATCTACTGCTTCGACGCCCAGACCGGCCAACTGCTCTGGCGGAGGAGCGGCCGCGACCGCAAGGACCGCTCGTACGGCGTGACTGGCGGCTGGAGCCGCGACCTAAGCCCCGTGGTCATCGGCGGCACCCTCGTGTTCCACATCTACCCCGACACCACGCTCGTGGGCCTCGACCCCGCCACGGGATCCGAGCGCTGGCGCCTCGAGAAGGTCTGCGGTTGGGATGCCGTGCCCACCAAGGTGCTCCTCGGTGGCCAGGAACACATTATCACGGCCTACGGTGTGGACGTGCGGACGACCGACGCCGCCGACGCCGAACGCATGGTGCTCATCCAGCCCCAGACGGGCACGATCGTCTGGCAGACCGACCAGATGGGCAAGACCGGCGTCGCGCTCGCCGTGAGCGGCGACCTCGTGTGTGGGAACGTCGTCCGCGGCCTCAGCTCGGGTGAGGGCAAGGGCGTGGACGAGAAGATGCGGGCTGGCGGCTTCCGCGTCTCCCGCCAGGGCGCCGCGCGGCTGTGGACGGCCGACCGCGTGCACTACCCGCCCCACCGAGCAACCCCCATCGCCCATCGCGGCCACTTCTACATCGACTCGCGCATCACCGGCTTCAACTGCATCGAGGCAGCCACGGGCACCGTGGTGAGCACCCACAAGCACATCCACGAGATCACGGGCGGCGACCACAACTGGACCTGGCACGTGGCCACCAACGGGCGGATCCTGACCAGCGGCGTCCTCATGTTCAGTTCCGCCGATCAGGGGTTCAAGCAGATGCAGGGTCGCCTGCCCGTTTCCCTTGTGAGCGGCTACATGTGCCCCGTCAAGCCAGCGATCGCCGACGGCCGGCTCTTCCTGCGCACCCTCGACAAGCTCGTGTGCTACGACCTGCGCCGGCGAAAGCCGTGACGGGGCCGGCAGACGGAGCGGAAGGCTCAACGCCGAACCCGCGCTTGACAGTTCTGGGCCAGGCTGCTATACTTTTTAACCTACTGGGGGATTAGCTCAGTTGGGAGAGCGACAGGCTGGCAGTCTGTAGGTCAGGGGTTCGAGCCCCCTATCCTCCACCACAGAGCCGCAAGAGCCGTTGAGGCGCTTGCGGCTTTTCGCATGGCAGGCCAGTGGGTCATTGGGCGGGCAGGGCGACCTTCGCGGCGGCGCGATCGACCGTGATGCCGAGGCTGCGGAACCAGGGGAACAGGTCGCGGCCCATCGCGTGGCTGAGCACCGCTACGCTGTCGTGGGCGGTGTAGGCCGCGAGCTTCTTGGGGTCGGCAAACTCCCGCTTCGCTCGGAAGTAGCGCGCCAGGATGTCGGGGCGTTCCTTGCGGAGCTGTTCCCAGATCCACATCGGCTTGGCCATGCCGACCACGTGGGGCACGTCCTTGCCGTGGGCAAGATCGAACTTCGTCATCTTCGGGTCGCGCTTGCGGGCGCCCCTGAGCCAGTTGGCCAGGCTGGCGTCGGCCTCCGCGCGGTGGCCGAGTTCGCGGCCCACCAGGATGCCCACGTAGGTGGCGATGCCTTCGTTCCACATCGGCTCGGGGAAGGGGAGGACCCAGGAGTGGGTGCCCTCGTGGCCGAGCAGCTCGATCATCCCGTACTGCTTGTCGGGGAAGCCGCCCCACCACGTGCCCAGGCCGATGGTGCGGCCGCTCGAGAACCCGCCGCCGCCCGTGGGCAGCAGGATCAGGCTGGCCAGCATCCCCTCGGCCGGCGGCACGCCGAACACGCGCTCCATCTCGGGACGCACCTTCTTGTAGATCCCGAAAATGGCGTTGGCAAGAGGGGCCATGTAGTCGCTGTAGCGGATAGTGAGCCCCTCGCGCTCCACGACGTTCTCAGCGGGCATGGCCGGCGGGCGGTGCTGCGGGTCGACGGGCTTCCCGCTCGCCAGGTCGCGCAGCAGCGGCGTCCACCATTCGGCGTTGATGGGGTCCTTCGCGTCGGGCTGGCGTCCCACGACGGCTCGCGAGCAGACGATGATCTTGCCCTTGCCCACCTGGCGGCGTGCGGCCACGGGGCGGCGGGCCTTGTCGCAGATGAGCACCTCCCACCCGGTGCTTCGGGCGAGGCGGAGGGTCTTGCCGCCGTAGGTGGTGATCTTCCTGCCTTTGAGCTCCGCCTGCCCCCTGAGCGGCTCCTGGGCCTTCTGGTCGAGGAACGCGGCGCCGAAGGCGCGTGCGAGGGCGTCCAGGCGGTAGGTCTTCTCGGTGCGGAAGAGGGCGTGGTCGCCGACGACGAGCACGCCGCCGCCAGCCTCGAGGAACGCGCGGACGGCCTGGATGTCCTCCTTCGTGTAGGGGCATGCCGACGCCCCTGAGGGCAGGATGAGCAGGTTGACGTGCGTGAGGTCGGCCTCGTGGAGCGTGCCCCAGTTGCGCGTATCGGAGTTGCCTGGGGCGTCGAGGTAGTTGCGGGCGAAGCGGCCGTCGAAGTAGAAAGTGAACTCGTGAGCGATGTCGGTCACGGAGTGGATGGGACCGGGCTCGGCGGCGCCGGCCTCCGCGGCCAGGGTTGCGGCAACGACGGCGAATGCGATGAGCAGATGGAGCGTATGCATCGGGGATCCTCTTGCGTTGGAGTGGCGACGTCTCTTCTCATGATAGCCGAGACCGCGATGTCGTTCCACCTCGTGTGTGCGAGGACGGGGGTGGCGAAGAAGAGGGCACGGAA
>Ga0272442_10011231_pt1 | contig 10948 bp, 9 predicted proteins | sample SSMForm2O_FD_200262 | JGI IMG/M metagenome (GOLD analysis project Ga0272442, IMG submission 200262) | Marine sediment archaeal communities from Little Sippewissett salt marsh, Falmouth, MA, United States - SSM-Form-2O | ecosystem: Environmental > Aquatic > Marine > Wetlands > Sediment ... | reverse complement strand
GTCTGCCAGGGGTTAGGGCGGCCTGCCCAAACACGGGCCGGGGCCTCGCGATTCCCGGCGTGGCCAGTGGGGCGAATCATATGCCTCTTCCAACCCGGCCTTCCCCTTCCCCTCCTTGCCTTGTGACCTTAGCGTCCCAAGCGGACTGGCATCAATCTTGCGGTTACAGGGGCGGAATGCGAAGTCGGGGCGGGAAGCCCGGCAACCAGCGAGGAAGACGCGATGTATACACTCGGAGACAGGAAGTTTTTGCAGCCGCGGGCAGAGGAAGGGGGCCGTTGGGGAACCCAGACGTGCAGCGTGTGCCACGAGCGTTACCTGAGTCTGTACTGGCGCCGAGGCGGGTGTGCGGACTGCGGCAGCCCGGTTTGCGCCCGATGCTGGCGGGCGGGGCATCGGCGCTGTGCGGAGCATGGCTCGAGTTCGATACTAGCCCGGCCGGTGCTGCCTGGAAACACAGAGAGCCAGGACCGTCCGCAGGGGCCCGGTGGGATCTGCGGCGAAATGATGTTCCCGAGCGACTCGAACAGGGTCCCCGCCGCCGCTCCCACGGGGCAGGCCGCGGATTGCATGGAAGCCATACTGCAAGAGCCCACGCTTCGTTATCCCCTGAGTGCCCGTAAGCTGGCCGAAGAGCATAACTGGCCTTGGCATGCGGTGGTCAAGGCGTTTCGGCAGCTTGCCGAACAACGGTGCAACGTGATCCTGTGTGATGATCCGCAACGGCAAGATTGTTTGCTGGATTTGGCGTAGCCAAGGGAAAGGGAGTGTCATGGACCTGTTCAGGAAATTCACGGAAGCGCTGAAACAGTCGGTGGCGGCGATCCGCGGGCCCGGCGATCCGGCTGGCGAGCTGCTGGAAGCGATCGACAAAGCGGACAATTGGCAGAGCCTCGAGCGGAAGCTCGCGGAGCAGCGGTGCATCAGCCGGCGGCGGCAGCAGGAGGTCTTGGAAAGCCTCGATCCCCTGGCCACCAAGGTCGAGGCGCTGTTGGCGCAGGCCAAGACCGCGCGTATCAAGGTGGTGCGGGAGAACCTGCTTCGCCAGGCCGAGGGCTATATGCATCAACTCGAAGCGGAAGATTACCCCGCGGAGATTCACAGCGCCAACTGCCGCATGCTCACGCAACTCATTAAGCAGGTACAGCGCGCGGCAGCCATGCAAGCTGCCGGGGTGACGGCGGATGCCGTGGAGGGCGTCGCGGTGCAACTCGAGGACATTGTCGAGAACTACGAAAGCGCTGCCGGGGCCGTGAGTGAACTCGAGCCGGCTACCGCAGCGCAGCGGGTGGCGCCCCCTGAGGCAGCGGCCATCGCCTCGCGCTTGGGCGCTATCCATGCGGCTGCCGAAGGGGCACGCGCGCCGGACCCGGACCGCAGCACCGCTCTTCGGCGGCTCGAAGCCCGGCTCTATGAGGCCTAAGCAAGAGGAGGACAGGACGATGCGTTGGTGGAACACTTTGCTCCAATCGCCGACACGGCGCAGACGGGAACAGGAGCGGCGGCGGCGGCAAGCGCTGGCCAAGGCCAAGACGGCACTGCGCCGGGAGTGGCGGGGAATCAGGAAGCGTCAGGCCAAGACCGACGCACTCCGTCACGAGGCGGTGCGGTACGAGCGGGAAGGTAAGGGCCATCTCGCCCGGCAGAAGGTGCGCCGTTATGTCCAGATGGACAAGGAGATCTTGGCGCGCACCTTGGCCCTGGACAACATGGAATATGTGCTCGATCAGGCCCAGGCGAAGGACAATTACGACGACTTCGCTCGTAGCATGCAGGTGGTAGCCAACATTGAAGAGTTGGCGCAGCAGATCGTGGATCCCGATGCGGTCCGCGAACGGCTGGCGGACTTGGCGCAGCGCAATCAGGATCTCATCGAGCCGTGGACGGAATCCCTGGGCGTGGCGGGTGTCAATGTGCGGGCGTCTTCCCCGTTGAATACGGAAGAGGCGGAAGCCTACGAGCAGGTCGTGGCCGATGCCGCGAGCGCCATCGAGGCGAAAGGCCCGGAGAGTGCCGGATCGGTGTTCTGCAAGATGGATACGGAATTGGAACGCAAGATGCAAGCGGCCTTGGGTCAAGGGTGAATCGCCATGGACTACGAACGAGAACGGTGTTTGGCCGAACAGCATGCGAAACAGGCCTTGGCCAAGCAAGAATGGCCGCTGGTGGGTTTTCACCTCTACCATGCGTCGCGTATGAGCCTGCGGATGGCCCGCGGCGCACAGGGGCTCACGCGGGACAGCCTGTGGCGGCTGGCCAAGGCCTACGAGGCCCGGGGCGACCTGGCGGTGGCCAAGCTGAAGCCTCGAAGCGGTAACGGCAGGCGGGAAGGCAAGGAGCCGGCCCAGGCGGAACGCCTCGGGGCGGAAGATGACGAAACGAACTGGATCATTGCAGAACGCCCCGAGACCCGCTTGTCCGATGTCGCCGGTATGACGGCGATGAAAGAAATTATCCAGGACCATATCCTGTTGCCGGTACGGCACGCGGCGGTCTACGCGGACTACGGTATCCAGCCGGGCTCGGGGGTGCTGATGTATGGCCCTCCGGGCAACGGCAAGACCTTTATCGCCCGGGCCATTGCAGGAGAAATCGACGCTGCTTTCATCCCCGTGGACATGAAGAAGGTGCTCAGTAAGTGGTTCGGCGAGACCGAACAACTGCTTGCGAAACTCTTTGAAGAAGCACGCAAACATCCCCGCGTTGTGATTTTCTTTGATGAAGCGGAGGCTTTGTTTCCGAAGCGGGGCGCCACGAACTCATCGGTCATGGCGCGCGTGGTGCCTCAATTGCTGCAACTTCTCCACGGCATGGATGCCGCGGAAAACACCGTGATCTTGCTCGGGGCCACCAACCGTCCCTGGCTGATGGACGAAGCCGCCACGCGCCCCGGGCGCTTCGGCCGGCTGATCTACGTGGGGCCGCCGGACCGTGAGGCCCGCAGCGCCATGATGCGCGGGGCCATGGGCGGCACACCGAGCCAGGACCTGGACTACGACGAGCTTGCAGAGTGGACCGAAGGCTATTCGGGGGCGGATATCGCGGGCGAACATGACAGCCTTTGTGTCGAGGCCAAGATGAATGCCCTCAAACGGACCGTTTGCCGAATGGAAGAATCGGGAACCGGCACGGCTGTCGATCCCGCCCCGGTGACCATGACGGATTTCAAATGCGCGTTAGAGCGCATTCTCCCCTCCATTCAGCAAGCGGAACTCAAGGATTTTGCTGCATTCCAGCGCCGGCGTGGCCGGGCATCGGGCAACGCGTAGGGGCTTCTTGCGTTGAGGGTTGCCACTAGTGATAGGTGAAATACGCCGTGACCTTCGCCGTGTCACGCACCCTGACGCGCACCCAGTGCGCGGAAAAAGCGTCGGGGAATTCGTGATGGACGTAGCCTTTCGCGGGCACCCCGATGGTGTCGTAGCGTTTCCAGGTGCCGTCGCCCAGAAAGTCGACCTCGAGAGTAAAGGCGGTTTCACGGTCCGCATCGTGGCTGAGGTGCACAACCTTGTGGTCGAATCCGGTCATCAAGAAGGGATCCGAGGTCTCGCCCGCCTGGACCGAGGTATCCCGCCAGGGCCCGCCCCAGCCGCTGGGTTTGCCCATGCGCCAGAGGTCGTCGATGTTGCCGAAGTGCAAACCGGATTGTGGCTGGCCCACGGCGTTGTCGGTTTGGTCGCCGGCCATCACGAAGAGGCCGCGCCAGAAACAAAAGTCCGGAACGATGCGCAGGTGGGTCGCGATGGGGCGGATCCCCCAGATGTGGCCGCCGTAGACCATGGGAGGCAGTTCGTAGAACATGCCGTGCACATCCATGAGATAGCGTTCGGTTTGGGCCTCGCGGATACGCATCCATTCCGTGTTCCAGGTGTGATCGAAGCAATGGCTGGCCTTCGGCAGGAGGTAGCGGGACCATGCGCCGTTGTGCAGCACCCGCAGGATGACCGAGGCCTTGTTCCAGCCGATGGCGAAGAGGGTGTTGCCATAGCGACTGCCCGGGCCGGGATTCTGTTTGCCCGCCACCTCGACAAAGGGGTTGCGTTCGAGGATATTCCAGTTCTTGCCATCCCACTCGGCCAGGCATCCGCTGGCGCGCTCGCCTAGGAATTCGGGTTCCTCGTAGGTGTTGTTGGCAACGACGAGGCGGCCTTGCGCGGTGTGGCCGCCCTTGAAGTGTGGCTGCCCGGTGATCTTGAGTTCCTGGACGAGGTCGGCGAGTTGGGTGACTTCCAGCGTGTTCAGGTTGGCCTCGAAGAGAAGCCCTTCCATGGTGAGGAAGTAGGCCATCGTCTTGGGGTGGGTGAGGTGCCGTGCGGTGGCCGTGAGCCGGTGTCGGCTCAAGGCCTCGATGGTGCGCACGTTGCCTTCCGCGTCGATCACATGCGGGCCGATGACGGCCTGCTTTGTATCCCAATGGACGATGCGGTTGGCGAAGGTGCCGGTGACCGACTCAGGATGCCGCTGCATGGCCATGTTGTCGTCGATTTCGTAGAGGCCGATGCCGGTGCCTCGGATGTGGGCGACGTAGCCGATGGCCCACAACTTGTTCGCCCAAGGGATAAGCGCCCCAATCCCGGTCTCGCTGTCGCTGCCCACGCCATCCGCGTAGACCGTGAGCTTGGGGAAGACGCCGTTGATCTGGATGGGGGATTCCGGCTCTGCTGAGGTGTTTCCTGCCCCTGCGAGCAGGGTTGCCCATAAGAGTGTGGCAAAAAGCTTGCTGCGCATTGGGTTCCGCCCTGGCGAATCGCCGCCGTGTTGGTGCAAGCGTCGGGAACGCGCGTTTCGGTGTGTTCCGGAGGTGCACGTTGCTGTTCTTCGTTGTCTTGATGGGGCTAGGATGCCGTAACGGGGCGCGCACGTCAACTATCCGGCTCTTGCCCCGTTCGCGGGGAATGGCCTACACTTCGGTGCAGGCGGTGGGTGGGGCGGCTAACCGGTCATACGTGCGTTTATGGAAGGAATGGGTTCCAGATGGATGCTCCGTGGTTGTTGCGGCTGATGAGTATGGTGGGGCTGTTGGCCATGGTGGGGCTGGCGTGGCTGCTGTCGGAGCAGCGCACGAAGGTGAACTGGCGGCTGGTTTTCTGGGGCATGGTACTCCAGTTTGCTTTGGGTGTTGTCGTCTTGCGGACCCGTTTTGGGGAGCCGTTCTTCGCGTGGGTGAAGGCGGGTTTCGACGTGGTGACAAGCGCGAGCGATACGGGCGCGCAGTTTGTTTTCGGCAACCTGACCCAGTTCTTCCTGATCGAGCGGGTGCTGGTCGCCGGCCCGGACGGCGGGTTGGTGCCGCAGGAACCTTTTGCGGTGAGTGCGGTCATGGGTTTCAAGGTGTTGCCGTTGATCGTTTTCGTGTCGGGCGTGGCGGCGATTTTGCAGCATTTGGGGGTGATCCAGTCGGTGGTGCGGGGGATGGCGTGGCTGATGCGGCGCACCTTGAAGACCTCGGGCGCGGAGACCTTCGGGGCGGCGTTGCTGGTATTCCTGGGCATCGAATCGGTGAGCGCGCTGGGCAGCTATCTCAAGAGCATGACGCGTTCGGAGATCTTCACGCTGATGGTGGCGTTCTTGGCGACAATTGCGGCGAGCGTGATGGTGGCGTACGCGAACTTCGGGGCGGAACCGGGGCACCTGATGGCCGCCTCGCTGATGAGCGCGCCGGCGGCCATTGTGATGGCCAAATTGCTGGTGCCCGAGACGGGGGCGCCGCCGACGTCGGGCGCCGAACGTATCGCGATCCAGGTCGAGAGCCACAACGTCTTCGATGCGGCGTCGCGGGGCGCGTCGACCGGCCTGACGATGGCGCTGAACGTGGGGGCGCTTTTGATTGTGTTTGTGGGGATGATTTATCTGCTGGATTTGGGGGTGGCGACGCTCACGGGCGGCACGCTGGCCGGGTTGCTGGGGTGGGTATTCCGGCCCTTTGCCTTTCTGATGGGCGTGCCGCCGGCCGACGTGGCCCAGGTGTCGGAACTGCTGGCGACGAAGTCGGTGTTCAACGAGTTCCTGGCGTATGAGAACCTGCAGCCGCTGATTCAGGAGCAGGTGTTGAGCAAGCGCGCGGTCACCATTACGACTTACGCCCTATGCGGCTTCGCCAACCCCGGCAGCCTGGGCATCATGATTGGCGCGATGGCGGGTCTGGTTCCGGAGCGCCGCCACGAGGTGGCGCAGCTCAGCGCAAAGGCCTTCGTCGGCGGCACGTTGGCGGCCTTCACGACGGCGTGTGTGGCGGGAATCCTCACCTTCGAGTAGCGGTGTGGAGCGCGCAGTGCCTAGCTTGCCCGCACCCGTGCTTCCATCCCCCCAACCCCACTCCTCGAGTTGGTCCGAAGTCCTACTTATTGGCACGGCTTATTCACTCGGACGTGCCTGAGCGGCGGTGGGTTTTTGACGAAACAAGGGGGATTTGATTTACAATAAGAATAATATAAAAAAGTTCAATAGCTTTCTTCTAGAAATATGATTTATATACATATTGTCAGTGGGGAGCAGTGGGGACGGACGGGGCCGGGCATGGTCCGAGGCGGACGCAGGGGACAAGAAACTGTACCGGTCGTTCTGTTCTTGCCCTTGGGCCCGCGTGGGGTGACAGGAGCGCGCTGGCCTCGGGGGGACGATTGCGATTGCGATCACGACTACGGGCAGGGTTGCGGGTTGGAAGCACGAATGGACTTGAATGGACTCGAATGGAGGGGCTGGTGGGGTGTGGATGGGACGTACGGGCCGTATGCGACCGATGGGTTCGGGGGTAGCCCACGAGGGGGCGGGAGGGCGAGGCTGGGCCGACCGGCCCTCATCCGTCCGATCCGTGTCATCCGGGCGGGCTTCCGTACGCCATCGGTGCCCGAGGACAAGCGTCGTTTTTTTGTGTGCAGGGTTTGAAGTACAGAGGAGGTAAGGGACGTGATGTTTGGAGTCATGAACGGTCGACGGTTTGTGGGGGTGGTCTTATTGGCAGTCTTTTTGGGGGCGTCTAGCGGCGGGCGCGGGCGCGGATCTGGATTGTGCGGGGAACAGCCTGGTGGGGCAGCGGCCTGACGGGCCTGCGGATGACTTTGTCGCGTGGGCGAGTGACGAGGCCGTGCTGAGCTGGCCGGGAACGGACGTGCCCTTCGACTACTTCGAAGGGGCGTACGAGCCCGTCTGTGGAATTCGTTGGTGGGGGAGTTCGCTGAGCATGGAAGACTTCACGCCCTGCGAGCGGGGAAGCGAGACGTTCACCATCAAGTTCTATGAAAACGACAGCGGTGTGCCGGGCACGGTGATTGCGGCGTACGAGGATGTGGTGCCCACGAAGACCGACACGGGGGTTCTCTATAGCCCCGAGGGCTACCCCGGCCGGTACCCGATGTACCGCTACGATCTGACCTTCGACACGTGTTGCACGCTTCCCGGGGGCGCGGGTTTCATTTCGATTATGGGCAGCGGCAGCAACGTGGACCAATGCGGTACCACCACCCTCAGTTCTGCTGAGGGGAACGACTACATGCTGGTGCTGCGGGAGGGTACGTATCGCTTCCGGGCCAACGACATGGCCTTCTGTCTTTTGGGCGAAGAACAAGAAGCCGCGGACTGGGGCGTCTATCACTCGTTCGGGGACTTCAGCTTAACCCAATTCGGGAACCAATGGCACTATCTCGCCTGGGAGGAGACTGAAGAGGTCTATGTGAACCTCCCGCCACAGGCCGGGCCAACCGCCGATGGGGACGCCTAATATGGGGATGGGGTGGTGGTGCACGTCATGGGCATGAATCCGATACCCGGTGTCAGTGCGGTCCGGGCATGGGAAGCCCCCGCCGACGGTACGGCGCACCTCACGCACGTCCTCGAGTCGACCATCTTGGGCGGGTTGGGGCCCTGCGACGATGGCGCAGATCTTGCGTTCTATCGGAACGACGAACTCATCTGGGGGCCGGAGCACCTTGACACGAGTGGGACGTCCTTTCCCCTTGACCTGACAATAGCGGTTAACGCGGGCGATATGATCTACTGCCGCGTTTCGGAACCTGGGCCGAATTCCTGTGACGGCTCCTTGGTGATGTTCCGCGTCGGTTTCGTCGCCTCTCATCCTTCGGGAACGACCTACATCCATTTCAACGACAACTCGGCGAGTGAGTTGCTGTGTCCCTATTCCTTCCTCAGTAGTGGCCGCGAATGGGTTTCCGTGTCGGATGGGATGGGACATTTCCGCTATGACGATCCGTCGGCCAGTCTGGTGGGTTGGGACGGGAACACGATGCTGGGCGGGGCGCCCGCCCTGACCTTCCAGAATCCCGTGATGCCGATTACGGGCGACTTCACCGCCCAGATCCTCTTCCCGGATGTGAGCCAGATCGCGGCGGTGGAAGACGCGCTGATGGTGGGTATCGGCGTCGAACCGGAAGGGGGGGGCGCAAGGTGACGGCTCTGGCCCCTTCTCGATGGCCGCGGGTGTTATCACGAAGCTGGTCGGTCCCAGCAAAGCTTTTGAGGGCTGGACGGCGAGCCAGGCGGGCTCCAATTGGGACTATGTTCTTGAAGGCGAGCCCATGACGGCGAATACCCGCGTGGCCCTGCGTTTCGTGCGCACAGGCGATACCCTGGAACTTTATGCTGCCTATGATGACGATGCGCCCGCTGTGGGTGATCCCACGAGCGGCACCTTCCATCTGGTGAATTCCCAATCGATATCCGGAGGCGTCTTGCTCCATTTCGCGATGCACACGGGGATACTGAGTGCTTCCATCGACTTTGACGATATCTACGTCACCGGGCCGATGATTCCGGACTACACGAGCCCGAATGAGGACCCCGCCGTCGGACAGGATATCGTGATCGAAAACAGCACGAACATCGGAAACGGACCGGAAGTGATCTACGACGTGGCCTCGAGCCACGACGGCAAGAAGGTCGTCTATCTGTCCGCTCCGTTCAGGCACGCCTACTGGGAACTGGTGATGTTCGACTTTCTTACCCAGGAAACAACGACGCTGGTGCGTCATCAAGATGTGCAGCCTGAAGATGCCGGATACTTCCTTGAAGGTGGGGGAATAGCATGGTCACCCGATGATCAGTACATCTACTTTGCCTCGATACCTGCGGCGGATCAAAGGCCGTAAGTGGTACTGTCGCGGTGCAGCGCCACCATCGCGCATCAGACCCCAGAGACTGTGGTTCGGGGAATCATCACGGGCGACGACATTTACCCGGCGGGCAGCGATGTCACCTTCGGTAGCCCCACCACGGTGGTGAACAACGGTGTGCCCCGTTTGTTGTTCTGCGCGAGCAGCTATGGCGATCCCGATATTGTTCACCGGATCTACGTGGTCGACCTGGATGCCGAAGGCAATCCCCTCCTACCGGCAACCCCCTTGTTGGAGACCCTCGGCGCGAAGTCGCAAATCGTCGTATCACCGCAGGGCGACAGCATGCTCATGTGTCTTTCGGACGATCCGAGCCAGTCCGAACTCTATCTCGTTACGAGAGTGGACGAGATCATCGCCGGGACGGCATCCCCCATTACAGCGGGGGACGACCCGCGCATCCATCGCGTCGAGGACCGGACCCGGAACTTCGTCTATTCGCCGGGCTTCTCCCAGGACGGCACCACGATTATCTACTCGAAGGACATGACGGACCGGTATTGGGCCGGTCTGAAAGAGTCCGAGTGCGATTTCGACATCATGGTGAACACGGTCAGCGACGTTCTGCAAGGCCGAACGGCTTTGCGGCTGCCCAAGTGGGGCAACCAGATGGCGTTGAAGGCCAGCGGCGGGGGCACACGGGTGGTTTGGACGGAGAACTATGCGGCCGACGTGACCAGCAGTGTGTACGCCGCCACCGTCCGTGTTATTGGCACCGCGCCGCTCAGCGGCGGCGTGCTCCAGGCCGATAGCGTCCTTAGCGATGGCAGCGGGGTGCAGCTCAGCGTCGCGGCGGGTACCGTCGTGGGCGGCGTGGACCCGGAAGCCACCTCGATCGACGTATCCGTGTTTACGCCGATCTCGCCGATCGAGGAGGCCGCGCTCGATGCCAGCGCCTTGCCGGTGGTCCGGGACTTTGGCCCCAGCGCTATTAGCTTCGATCCGCCCGCACAATTGCGGCTCACCTATGCCGACGAGGAAATCCGCAATCTCGATGAAAACAACTTGAACGTGGTGTGGGTGCACAATGGGGAGCCCTATGTCCTGCCCATCATCGACGTGAACCCGGAAACCAATCATGTCACCGTAGAGGTATCCGGCTTCTCCGAATTCGGCGTGACCGACTACTTCTCCCTGTACCTCTCCGATGAGGACGGAGACGGTTTGACCGATTTCCAGGAGTCCATGGACCTCGATCCGCTGACGCCCGGCATCCAGAACCCCTTCGATCCCGACGAGTCGGATACGACCGGCGACAATGGATCGACGGAAGCCGATGGCATCCCCGATGGCCAGAACGACTGGGACGGCGACGGCATGACAAATACCGAGGAGTTCGCTTGGGGCTTTAACCCGATCGATGAGACCAGCTTCGGGATCCTGCCGCTTTCCGGGATCACGGTTCTGGCCACGCTGCTGCTGAGCGCGTTGGCCGGGGTCAAGGTCTTGCGAAGGAGGAGAGACTGCTAAGTCAAGACAACCCACTGCCGCCCCCCCCCTGCCCCCTTGGACCGGGGGGGGGGGGAGGTCATGACCCCCATCCGAGGGCGAGGCTCCTTCGAACAACGAGCGACAATCTCCGGTGAGTGTGACGTAGAGGTAGCGGGAGCCGAGCCGCCGCGTCCCGGGCGGGACTGTCCGGGACACGGCCGTGCCCCAAGCCTCTTGCCCCCAAGAAGACACGCCCGCAATAAAATGCCCCGTTGCGTCAAGCAAAAATCTATCCGAAATGGGTATCGTTGCCTCATGTAGGAATCTGTCCGAACGGCGCCTGGGGCAGTGGGCGTCTGTTGGGGGTGTTGGCTCCGGTGTTTGGCCCCTGG